>Ga0233434_1000900_pt1 | contig 31702 bp, 24 predicted proteins | sample SI_122_August201_4_FD_182738 | JGI IMG/M metagenome (GOLD analysis project Ga0233434, IMG submission 182738) | Seawater microbial communities from Saanich Inlet, British Columbia, Canada - SI_122_August2016_120_MG | ecosystem: Environmental > Aquatic > Marine > Inlet | place: Canada: British...
CCCACTTCACGGACAGGTGTGTGGGCTCGATAGTATTCGGTCACCGACGGCAGGACACCTTTCCCCGCCCAGGTGAAATTGATGCCATTGTGCAGCGTCCCTTTGCCATCAGTCGCAAACTCACCCTTGCCTGAGTTGTTGAACCAGATCAAGTGAGATGTATCGACACCGGCTTCGCGCAGCTGATTTTCGATATTCCGACCAATCCCGTCGTCGACAAGAGCCGTCACCACAGCCGTACGCAGACCAAAGCAGTAACTGAGTCCCTCACTGACATTGGTCTCACCACCGCCATGCCAGATCCGTGCTGTCCGCGCCCTCGCCGTCGGTACCGCCCCGGGGTCAATTCTCATCATCACTTCCCCGAGCGAGATCGCATCATAACGCGTCTCTGTCGGTGATTTCAACGTCAAGGCCATGAATGTTCCTTTCTTGGGTCCATTGCTTACATCGTGGGGAGCTCAGAGAGCTCTTTCATATTTTCATCGAGCATCTGGCCGGTGAACTCATGTTTCTCAAGATCTCCGGCGAAGTATGCGGCATAGGCAGCCATGTCGAAGTGTCCATGGCCGCACAGATTGAAGGCGATGACCTGCTCTTCTCCCGTCTCGCGACAACGAATCGCCTCGTCCACCGCCCCTTTGATCACATGGTTCGCCTCTGGCGCCGGCACAATGCCTTCGCTACGAGCAAACTGCACCCCCGCTTCAAAGCATTCCAACTGTTGGTATGCCTTGGCCTCAAGGTGGTTGCCCTGTAGCAGGTGACTCACCAGCGGTGCGGCTCCGTGGTATCGCAGACCACCGGCATGGACAGGTGCGGGGACGAATCCATGTCCGAGGGTATGCATTGGCATCAATGGTGTCATCCCCACAGCATCGCCGAAATCGTAGCGATACTCCCCCTTTGTGAGAGTCGGACAAGATGCGGGCTCACAAGCAACAATCCGCAGATCATCCTTGTCGTGGTCCAGCCGGTGGCGCATGAAAGGAAAGGCGAATCCGGCAAAGTTGGAGCCACCACCGAAACAACCTACTGCAACATCTGGCAGAGCCTCACCCGCCTTCTGCAACTGTAGTTCAGCCTCCATGCCGATCACCGTCTGGTGCAACAGAACATGATTCAGAACAGATCCCAAGGCATAGTGCGTATCCTCTCGGGAAGCTGCATCTTCTATCGCCTCGGAGATGGCGATGCCAAGAGACCCGGGTGAGTCAGGATCCTGCGCCAGAATCTGCCGACCTGCTTCGGTCTGCGTTGAGGGACTGGCGACCACGGTACCTCCATAGGTTTCAATGATCGCTTTCCGGTAGGGCTTCTGATCAAAACTGATCTTGACCATGTACACCATGCACTCCAGATCAAACAGTCCACACGCGAAAGACAGAGCCGTTCCCCACTGACCTGCTCCGGTCTCTGTGGCGATTCGCTTGATCCCCTCCTCGCGATTGTAGAAAGCCTGCGCCACAGCCGTGTTGGGCTTGTGGCTTCCAGAGGGACTCACGCCCTCCCACTTGTAGTAGATGCGAGCAGGGGTCTTGAGAGCCTTCTCCAACCTTCGGGCCCGATACAGGGGCGAAGGTCGCCACAGGGCATACACGGATCGGACTTCATCCGGGATCTCGATCCAACGTTCCTGCGACACCTCCTGCTCGATCAATGCCGCCGGGAACAGCGGCGCCAGATCCTCAGGGCCGATCGGTTCCCGCGTCCCCGGATGCAGAGCGGGTGGCATCGGTTCGGGCAGGTCAGCCTGGATATTGTACCAGGCCTGAGGAATTTCACTTTCATCGAGAAGAATCTTGGTCGATTCCAACTTTCTTCCTCCTTGTTCTCGCCGACAGATGCGATCTTGTGACTACAAGCCGGCGCCAACTCTGGCTTGTGGTTTGGCAACAGATTTCTCTAGTGACTCCAACACGGCGACGGGACCCAGCATCGTCTCATCGGTCTCAACGGTCTTGCCCGTCTTGAACATGCGGACAAAGTCTTTGATACCCGTCAGATACATGCTCTCGTCAGTGATGATTTCCTGGTCTATGCGCCCCTTTTCCCCGACAACTGAGATGTGAAAGGGTGTGCGGCCTTCACCGACGAGATTCATCGTCCCCACGGTGCCTGATTTGAAAAGGATATTGGCACTGTGATTTTGCCCCTTCCCCTTCACAATCTGGGTCCTGTAGAAATCGTAGCCTGTCAGGCGCAGGATCATGTCCACCTGATGGATCCCATAGAAGAAGATGCCACCCCACTTGGATCTGATATCACAAGGACCAGTAGAGATCACCGTGTAGATCTTACCGAGCTTCGCCACATCCTTCTTCAGCTGTTTGAAAGACGCTTGCTTGGGAAGCGTCGAGAAGGAGCAGACAGGAACCTTCAATTGCCGTGCCCGAGCAAGAAATTTGCGCCCCTCCGCTCGGCGATAACAGAACGGCTTGTCGATGAAGAGAGGTATTCCTGTTTCCAGAAAGGGCGTGGCAGCCGGCAGATGATCACGACCATGGCGATGGTCAAAGACGACTGCGTCCACTTCACCGATCATTTCCTCCGCGCGACGCACGATGGTGGGAATCTCCCCCCGCTGCGAAGCGTCCTTCGCGTGCCCTGCCGTTTCTCCCCATACGTGAGTTGCTCTGACGCCCGGGATCTTCTTGTCCACATTCAGTACGCGTGCGATCGCCACGGTGTGGCTGTTTTCCGCTCCGACCATCCCAACTCTCAGCATATCTGTCTCTCTCTATTGCACGAACGATCCCTTAGTCATTGAAGGACCAAAGGCGAAGTGCTGTCTTGCCCAGAACCCACTCCAGGTCCTGTTCAGCAATGAATTTCATTTCGTCCCGGACGACGGCAAGGGTTTGTCCGTACTCAGCCTTGCCAAGACATACGGGCCAATCCGTCCCCCACATGATGCGTTGTGCACCAAAAGCCTGATATACAGCCTCAGCCAAGGGGTGCGTGTCCGCCCAGGGATACGATTCGTTTGAAATCGACCACGTATGGCTGATTTTCACGTAGACGCGCTCAAAACGTGAGAGGTCTGTCAGAATCTTGCGTCCCGCCAGATCGTCAGGTTCGCAGTCTGCCATGTGGTCGATCACCACGTCGAGGTCCGGATACTTCTCCAGACGGCGTGCCAGATCTTCAAGGCGAGGCGGACGCGTCAACAGCAACAGGGGCACCTTCAGTGCCTCCGCTCGTGCAAAGACAGGATCCATCAGTTCATCGTTGGTAAACCAGTCACCTGCTTCGCCAACGGCAGGACTCAGACGCACGCCGTGGATGCCGCCGCCCTCCACCCAGGCACTTAGATGATCAGCTGCAGCGGGATCTTCGGGGTTGATGCGCCCGACACCCATCAGACGCTCCGGATATCGCTTCACACAGTCGACGACGTAGCTGTTGTCCCATCGATAGGAGATCACCTGCACGAGCACGGTGCGCTCGATACCATGAGCATCCATCAGCTCCAACAGCATCTCGGCGCTGCGGTCTTCACTCGGTGGATTCGCAGTCTCGGCAGGCCAGGGGAAGGCTGGGTCATTCAGCCAGACATGTACATGAGGGTCGACGATCACCAGATCAGATCCTTCGGCCAACTGGCCAGTGTAGAGGCTCAAGAGATTTCGTCGTCATATACAAAGCCCCAGTGCTCTCATTCTGTCAAACAGCAGCACCTACCTCCAAAGCAGTACCCGGAGTTCACCTTGCCGAGGCTGTTAAGCGGGGATACCTTGCCCTGCTCGCCAGCACTGCACATCCTCACGGGATCCCTCAATGTTCGACTTGATACTCGCCAACGGCACTGTGATCGACGGCACGGGCGGCAAACGCCGCAAAGCCGATGTCGGCCTTACCGGTGACCGTATTACGGCCATCGACAACGACCTGGCTACCGCCCAAGCCAAGCAGCGTCTCGATATTTCAGATCGCGTCGTAGCGCCTGGCTTTGTCGACGTTCACAACCACTCCGATGCGTGGCTGCTAAAAACAACGAATCTCGAGCCGAAGACGGCGCAAGGTTTCACCACAGAGGTCATCATGGCGGACGGGATCTCGTATGCGCCCGTGAATGCGACGACGGCCCCGCACTGGATCTACTACTTACGCTCGTTGAATGCGCTGAATTTCGACGAATACGATGGCTGGACGAGCTTCAGCGACTATCTCAATAAGCTCGATCGGCGCTCGGCACAGAATGTGATCAGCCATCTACCCTACGCCAATGTCAAAGCCATGGCCGCCGGCTGGGGCCGACAGGTGCCAGATGACTTCCAGATGGAGCGCATGCGCGCCGACGTACTCAAGGGAATGGAGGAAGGCGCTGTCGGCGTCTCCACGGGAATCGACTACATCTCGCAGTGCTTCTCGACCACGGATGAGTTGGTTGAGGCGTGTGAACCCATGGCGCCTTTTGGTGGTTTGTATGTCACCCATGTGCGCTATCGCAAGACAACACTGGGTGGTGTGAAGGAGGCGGTGGAAATTGGCAAACGCGCCGGTGTCCCCGTGCACATTTCGCATCTAAAAGGCACAACCCCCGAAATGTCGGCTGAGTTGTTCGACTACATCGACAACACTGCACGCAAGGAAGTGGACTTCTCTTTCGATGTATATCCGTATTTGCCGGGCTCTACGATGCTCAATTTCCTGCTTCCCTATAACGTTTGGGAGCAAGGTCCACTCGGCGTGTTACCGCAATTGGTGAATCCCGACGTGCGACGCGAGTTCGGCCGCAACATGGCAGCGTTAGATCTGAGCCATATCCACATTGCCTGGCTACCGGGTAGCGACAATGCTCACCACATCGGCCGGTTGCTGTCTGACTACGTTGAGGACACGGGCAAGACGCCCGAAGACGCGCTGTGTGATCTTCTCATAGAGGAGAATCTCGCCGTCTTGCTCGTATTCCATCACGGCGACGACAGTTTGATCCATCCATGGTTGGCCCATGATTGTTATCTAATGGGGACGGACGGCATCCACTTCCCTGATGGCAAGGTACATCCGCGGATGTATGGTTCAGCACCTCGAGTGCTGGGTCCCTGTGTCCGCGACCACAAACTGTTCTCGCTGGAAGAAGCGGTGGCAAAACTGAGTGATCGACCCGCGCGTCGTTTCGGCTGCAAAAATCGCGGCCAGATCCAGGAGGGTTGGTTTGCCGACCTCGTCATCTTCGATGCAGAAACCGTGGCGGACCGTGCAACCTATGAGGAGCCTCGACAACTGCCCGCAGGGATTGATCATGTTCTGGTGAATGGAGTCCCAGTCATTCGTCAGGGCCATGCTGTCGATGATCTACCCGACTCCCCCCCAGGCCGTGCCCTGCGCTTCAACCAGTAACTCTAACCAGTAATCTGTGAGACACTTAAAGCATGAATCGCCCGCCAGAGGATTTCGTACGCGTAGATGCAGACGTTCTGCAATCCTTCAGCAGCCAATGCCTGGAGCGTGCCGGCCTGCTCCCTGAACATGCCGATCAGTTGGCTCGACTACTGGTCAACTCCGATCTACGTGGAGTGGTCTCGCACGGTACACGGGCACTGACGGGATACTGCCGAACCGTATCCCAGGAGCGCGTCAATACGCGGCCGGATATCACCATTGTACAGGAAACCGACACGTCCATCCTGCTCGATGGCGATGGATCCCTTGGTTACGCCCCGACGATGCAACTGACTGAAGCCTGTATCATCAAGGCAAAGCAGAAGGGCGTCGCCGTTGGCGCTGCGCAGGGCATCGGCCACTATGGCTCAGCGGGTCACTACGTACGGCGCGCCATGGAGGAAGACCTGATCGGCTTCTGCGTGCAGGGAGCCTATCCCCAGTACTATCCGTCGAATGAGGGCAGGCGTGCCGCCAAATACGGCAATCCCCCTCTGTGCTTCGGCCTGCCCGCCTCCCAGGACGAAGCACCGCTGATTCTTGATGGGGCCACCTGCATCCTGGCGGACTATCAGAATGGCGAGGAATTCGAAGAACTCGAGAAAATGATCCCCGCCGCATTCTTCAAGTCTATGGGATACACCGCCGTGGGTACTGCTTTGGGCGGCGCCTTCGTGGGCCAGGCATCGGAACGGGCGAAGCAGATCCATGAGCGTTGGCCCGGTGCGCGCCTGGGCGCGATGATCTGGCTCATGGATGCGGGACTCTTCGCGCCTGTCGCACAGGTCAAAGATGCGATCACACAGATGTCGACATTGGCTGCCGAACAGATGATACCTGTCGGAGATTACGACGAGGTCCTGTTACCAGGCGGGGTGGAGCACCAGCTCGAGAAAACGTACAGGGAAGAGGGCATCAAGATCGGCGCCGAACAGGAAGATCGCCTCAGAGAACTCGCTGAGGAATTCTCTGTGGAGATGCCCTGGCGCCGTAGCGAGTCCTAGATGACTCCGGACGCACGTAGCTTCGACAATTCAGCCCCGTCGAGTCCCAGCCACTGAGCCAGGATGTCTGATGTGTGCTCCCCCAGTGCAGGCGCAGGACGTATCTCGGCGGTCGTCGCGGAGGAAAACTTGAGGGGAGGCCCGGGCACACGAACGTCAACGTCACCCTCCCTTTGTGTCCGAATCATCTGTCGCGCCTGCAGATGCGGATCGGCTACGACATCAGCGATATCATTCACGGGCCCACAGGGTACCCCTGCCGCCTCCAGGTGCTGCTGCCAGTGCGCGGTGGGCTCGGCGACAAAGGCGGCTGCCAATTCCTCCTCAAGGGCAGTATGGTGTTCGGTGCGACCGGCGTTGTCAGCAAAACGTGCATCCTGCGCCAAGTCAGAGCGCCCCAATACGTCACACAGTTTTTGCCACAGGCGATCGTTGCCCGCTGCGATCACAACATACCCATCTACGGTGGCAAAGAACTGAAAGGGCGTAATCGTCGGGTGCCGTGATCCCAAGGGTCCTGGCGTCACGCCCTCCACGTCGAAGCGTGCGATCGCATTCTCCAGCAGTGCGACCTGACAATCAAGCATCGATACGTCGACATGCTCACCTTTTCCTGTCTCGCGTGCTCGTGCAAGACAAGCAAGAATTCCGATAACGGAAAACAGGGCCGCATTGAGATCTGCTGTGGACGAACCCACACGAACGGGCGGTTGACCCGGTAATCCCGTAATCGATGCTAAGCCACTCATGGCCTGCACAATCACGTCGTAAGCAGGCCGGTGGGCGTAGGGGCCCGTCTGCCCAAAGCCTGAGACCGACGCATAGACAATGCGTGGACTGCGCGCCGACACCTGCTCGTATCCGAGCCCAAAGCGATCCATACTCCCCGGGCGAAAATTCTCTACCAGGACATCTACCTGCTCTGCCATCCGCAATGCCAGATCGCGTCCTGCCTCTGTGCGCAGGTCGATGGTGACAGATTGCTTGCCTCTGTTCACGGATAGGAAATAGGCCGACCGTCGATCCCCCACGAAGGGACCGAAACCGCGTGAGTCGTCGCCCTGTCCGGGTAGTTCCACCTTGACGACCTCGGCACCTAGATCGGCCATCACCATCGTTGCAAAAGGGCCGGCAAGGACGCGGGTGAAATCAAGGACGCGAATCCCGGAAAGAAGTGGATCCGTGCGCGAGCCCTGACTCATGCCAGTGGTGATGGCAGCAATCCGGCGCCATGTCCCGGCGTGGCGACGCAGGAATCGAGATCCACGGTGACGTTGAGATCGTCACGTAGAAGTCTCTCCAACGCCAGCCGTTGGTCACCCTCCAGAAATCGTCTGGAAATTAACCCACCCACATTGCCGCCCCATCCGGCACCCAGGCGCTGAATACCACCGGCATCATCTCCATAGGAACGCAGGAAGTCATTGAGCTTGCCAACAAATCGGTCATAGTCTGGCGTCATGCGACCGTAGCCACCGGGAACGAATGCCAGTCGCCCGCGCGGATCCGCGCGTCGAGCTGCAGCGGCGATCTGCAATAATTCCGCATCCTCAACTTCCTCATCGTAATCCCCCGCGTGGGACAAACGCACGAGTTCAAAGACCGTCGGCATATCGCCCTGTGCAAGGAACTCGATGGTTGCCGCAACGCGGTCCTGTTCCGCCAGACCAAAGATGAATCGTCGTCGCAGCTGGATGGTCGTGTCTGGTGTGATCCGCGGAAATTTCGCCCCCACGTCGCGGCTGATCATCGCGGCGAAGGCATCAGACGCTCCCGCCTGTTGCGCCCATGCTTCGATTTGCTGCAGTGATGTCGTCTGCGGGACCTCCACCAGCAATTCGTTCAGCTGTGCCGCGTCGATCCCAAGATTCTCGGGTGTGATATCACGAATCAGCTCGATCCTGTCATGGACATCGGCGCGCAACCCTTCCCAACCCGGTGTTCCTACCTTCGCCTTCAACAACAGGTCACGAACAACAAAGACGCCAAGAGGATAGGCCAGGACCGTCTCTTCCTTGCCCGCCTCGTCGTAAATCCGTGGCACGCCACTGTCAAAAATGACGGCGACAAATTCTGGGGGGAGGGGGGCACTTCCGCAGGGCTGCGCGGGAAAGACGCCCACACTTACCAGCTCGCCCGCAAGGCCCAGGACCATTCCTCCATGGTCAGCGGTACCGCCCTGTGTCCCACGAATCCATTCGGAGGTCCCCACGCCATCGATCGCGTCTTCCCACGATATGTCCTTGCCAGGAACCACACCATACAAACCCAACGCTGCGTAGGCCGTCGAAATCACCAACGCGGAGGAGGAAGACATGCCACCACTGGGTGAAACGTTGCTGTGTACATACGCATCCAGCCCGGTCAGCTCCCGACCGCGACCACGTAGCCAGCTATCGAGGTAAACGAGTTGACCCTGTGGAAGGATCGACCAACTGGTGTCAATGGTGCTGCCCGTCTCGCGCTCACGTTTCGTGCAGATCTGCCCCGCATACTCCATCAGCGCCTGGCGACCATCGCCCAACGGCTCGGGAGCCGCCAGATCGCGCACCGAGAATGACGTCGCCTCGAAATCGCGCTCGCCCTCCTCCCCTTCATAGCGCGAACTCAACTGCGCCAGGTCATCGGTTCGCTGACGAATCACCGTGATCGTGTCATGGCCCTTCACAGCCAGACGGAGGCTCGGCATGCCACCATAGTCGATGTGCATACCCATGATGTTCATCTGCCCGGGGCACCGTGAAATGACCACATCACCACCGTCAACGCCATAGCGCTGTTCAAATTGCGCGACGATCTGCAAATACCGCGCTCGCCACAGCTCAACATCATCCTCCCCATACACAGCAGCCAGATGCTCAGACAGAGAAGAGGCTGAATCCTCGAGGGAGGCGCGCCACGTTGAAAGGGGTGCACCCAGTGTGACTAAGCTCAAGAGCTTGTCTCTTGCTGTAACTCGGCGACATCGAAGACTTCGCCATCGACGGTCAATGTGCCGCCATAGGTCATCGGCTCGTCCAGGATATTGATCGTCATATCGACGAGGACCTCAAGCTCCATCGATCCCGCCAATTGAATCGTGCCCTTCAGTGTGACAGGAGAAGCGAGAACGTTCAAGTCGAGTTGGCCATCGATCACGAGTTCGCCATCCGGGGAATACTGCTGAAATATGAAGGATGTGCCTTCGACCAGAACCTGACCACCACCAGGTCCGGGGACACTCCCCCCACCGGTGAAGATGAGAGCGACAGACTTACCTAATGCCACTTCCATCTCCGCAAGTAGTACCTGATTCGCCGTGAAATCAGGTGCTGTCGGAGCAGGTTCCTGCTTTGCATCGTCACCACACCCGGCGACCATAAGGCATACGCAGATGGCCACACACGCGGAATGCAGACGTCGGTCTCTGATCAGCGACAAGATCTATCTCCTGAGGGTTTCGTTATCGAGTAGCGCCTTCAGGCGCTGCGGTTCATTCGTCAATATCCCATCGACGCCACAGTCGATGAGCCGCTGCATTTCGTCTGGTTCGTCAGCAAAGAACGGAAAAACGAGCATGTGACGCGCATGCGCAGCCTCGACCAGGGCCGTATCGGTCATGGCGTGCCCAGGTTGCAAGATCCGACAACCAATAGAAGCTGAGCGAGCGACGTAGTCTTCGGCTGGAAGCACGCTGAGATTACAGATTTCGATGTGCTCACATTCACTTCTTGCCATAGACAAGGTCGTCTCATCGCCCGCAACATAGGCACGCTCAAGTAAACCTCTCTTGTGCAAGATCGACACAGTGCTCCTGGTTACCGACTCAAGCGTCTCTGCAGATGTCTTGATGTGCACATTCAGCCGAATCGGTTCTGGAATGAGCTCCAGAGCCTCATCCAAGGTAAGGAATCTCTCACCGGCGAAGGCGGCACCAAACCATAGACCCGCGTCTAGAGTCTTGATCTGTGACCATGTCAGATCGGACACCTCTCCCGATCCGTCACTGGTGCGATCCACACGGTCGTCGTGGATGATGACCAATTCGCCATCGCGAGAGAGGTGCACATCCAGCTCAATGCACTCGACCCGGAGAGCAACGGCAGCCTCAAAGGCAGCCCTCGTATTCTCAGGATGATTGCCGGAGTCGCCACGATGAGCAACGACGACGATTCTTTCTGGCCCATCCAGGTCCATGACATTGGCCCCATGCGGCCAGGGTTCCGCATGCTTCATGGATGGATCTGTTCGTGGTGCTGGACATATCGCGGTAACGCCTCCACATCGAGCTCACACCCGAGTCCCGGTTTCTGCGGTGTCGGCGTGAAACCATCGGCGAATTCAATCGGCTCAAGGATCAGATCATCTTCACGAGTCCAACTGCCGACAAAGTCAGATGCCATCGTGCAGTTGGGAGCAATGGCAGCGGCGTGAATGTAAGATGTATCGATAATGCCCAGATCATTTCCCGAACCATGCCAGCACGGCATACCCGCCGCTGCGGCGATGTTTGCGAGATCTGGCATCTTGACCGGGCCTGAGCCGAGGTTGAAGCAGTCGACACATCCAGCCTGCAGCGCTTCCAGCATCTTCCCCCCACTCCCCAGATGCATTGCCAAAGGCCACTCAAGGGCCTCGTGAATCTGGATGTAGCCCTCGATATCTGCTTTGGGAATCGGATCTTCGAATACTTCCACATTCCCTACGTCGACCAACTGCTGAGCCAGATCTATCGCCTGTGCCGCCGTGTGAAAACGTTCATTCGGATCAACGGTCACCTTGAAATCAACCCCCCCCACTTCGCGCATGGCTTGCAGGCGTTCGACCATGGGTTCCTCGATTCGACACTTGATCTTCACGCCCTTGAAACCAAAACTCAAGGCGCGTTCAACGGCCCGCTTCCCGTCCTCTGGTGTCTGGTGTCCCATCCAGTAGTCGGAGCGGACCTGCGAGCGGACGGCTCCACCCAATAAGGCGTGAACCGGCACACCGCGCGACTTGCCCACAAGATCGAGGATGGCCATCTCGAATGCCTGGTATGCGGGCCCACTGCCAGTCGATGGTACACCACGCTCGTCGCCATCAAGAACGCGGTCGTCGGCGACAGCGAAGATATCACGCAGACAGATGGTATCGGGACTCGTTCCGACCAGCAGTCGGGCCCCTTTCTGCACCTCTTCGAGTCCCATGCCGCGACCCGTTTCGCCGATGCCGACCAACTCTGAATCAGTGTTGAGACGGATAATATGTTTCGCTACCTGATCCCATCCTGTTTCCGCCACCCATTCGGGGCTATGAACACGACCAGGGATCGTAGGCACGACGACGGTCCATACGTCGACACTCGTGATAATCATGATTTCTCCAGATTCGCTGGGAACCAGGCGGTACCCAAGGCACAGATGACAAAATTGCAGGCCAATCCAACGACACCTGCATGAAAACCCCAGACCTTTGGTTGTCCCGCCACCGTAAGACCTAAACCGACCGCCAGACCGACGAGCATACCGGTCAGGACGATGTTCGAGGACAAATGACGCCAATACAGACCGAGAAAGAAACAGGGAACAACCTGAATCAGGACCTCAAATTTCAGCTCCAGCAACCGCACCAGCGTCTTCTCCGTACCAATGGCGACCACTACGAGGAGAAAGACGAAAACCCATGAACAGATCTTCCCCACACGAGTCAGCTCTTCCTCCGAGCTGTCAGGCCGCAGATGCGCCTGATAGATGTCGCGGGTGAACATCGATGAGATCGACAGCAATGCGGAGTCTGCCGTTGACATGAGCGCCGCGAGAGCTGCAGCGATAATTACGACAACGAGCCAGTAACCTGCCGCCGAATCCTGCATGATCAGACCACACAGGCGCGCCAGAACTTGATCGGTCGCGATCCCCTCCATCCCGGGCAACACAATTCTTCCCGTCGCCCCACACACTAACGCGATCAACGTCGTCGTCAGTGGCATGAAGGCCATCACTGCGAGCGAACTTTTCAGGCCCCTGACAGAACGGCTGGCATACAATCGCTGGATAGCCTGTGGATAGATCGCTGCACCGCACCCAAGCAACACGATGAAACTGATCCACGTATTGCAGGTCTCCAGGGATGGCGCAGTCACCATCTGCGGCTGTTGCACCGACAATTGCTCGACGACATTCGTGAGGCCACCACCAAGAGCCGGCACCAGAAACAACAAGATGCCAAAACCCAGCAGCAGGACCGTTCCCTGAATCACGTCGGTCCAGGCGACGGAGCGCATGCCTCCGAGAGTCTCGTAGACCACCATGATCACGGCGAGGGCGATGATACCATACTCGGAACCGATACGACCATCGGTTATTCCCTCGACGGCGGCACCCATCGCCTTCAGCTGCGCGAGGGTATAGTTGCAGAGGGCGTAGATCATCAAGATCGTTGCGAGCAAAGTCAGACGAGGCGAGCCAAAGCGCTGCCTGATATAGTCACCGGGTGTGATAAAGTTGAAACGTCTCGCAACAATGACGAGTCGTGGCGCAAACAGCAGATATCCTGCGATAATCGAGAACATGAACAGAATACTGACCGTCCACTCGAAGCCAATGCGATACGACTTGCCCGTGTAACCGAACATGGTGTTGCCACTATACTGCGTCGCATAGAGAGTCAGGAACAACACAGCAAAACCCATCGATCGTCCCGCCAGATAGAAATCGGCGAGACTATTCGACTCGCGGCGCATACGCCCAAGCCAACCGATACCGATCATCGACACCAGATAGAGGCCGATCAGTATCAGCGCGCCGGGACCAAAACCAAAGGAGCCGTCACTCATCTGCACCACCCGTCCTGGCAGCTACAGCTGTCCCGGCACCTACGTCTATATCTGCCGACTCAGATCCATCTATCCAGCATCGATGGATGACCAGACTCGTCCACAGGGCGAGCCCGACCACAGCGGTAAGGGTGACAGCGACCCAGGTGGGCAAACCGAGAATGAGTGTCCCCCGATAGCCAGCAGGCCAATACCAGGGAATGGCGATCGCATAGAGGATCAGATAACCCCACCATACCCACGCGAATCGTCGTGGCTCGCGCTCGAGGCCGTGGAAGAGATCGGTGAAGTCTGTTGCCATAGGTGATATGAGCCTGTCGACGGGAGCTGTGGGCAGTTAGCTTCTCGAACACCCGGCGCCGCCGAGGTGACCAGAACAGAAACAAACTACAGGTGATGGAGGAAGAATTGGCGCAACTGCCAAAGGACGGACTCGTACTCTACAAAGGTCGCCCCGCACGGGTCAAGGAACCTGGCGAAGATCGGCTGATAATCCAACTGGCAGATGGCGCCACGCAGAAGGTTCGCCCCAAGGACATCATCCTGCTGCATCCAGGTCCTTGTGACCCGACAAGACTCACCGCGGTCGACGACTCTCAGTTCACAGAGGCCGATGGCGTAAGAGAATTGCTGTTGGCTGAGGATGAGACACTCAATCTGCAGGAATTGGCGGCGCTGCTGTTTGACGATCCTGCCTCGCCGCAGATGGTCTGGCATACCTGGCAACTACTGGACGATGGCCTGTTGTTCAGTGGCTCGGTTGAGGCTGTCAGCGCCTGCAGTGATGAGCAGGTGGCGACGCAACGACAAACTCGCAACGACGCAACCGCTGCTGCAAATGCATGGGACGCCTTTGTCGCCCGGGTTCGAGGCGGCAAGTGCGAGGAGGCGGATGCGGACCATTTACGCGAAGTAGAGAACGTAGCCGAAAACGCAGCGACACGAAGTAGGCTACTGAAGGAGCTTGGTCGATCAGAGAATGCGGAGAATGCTCATGCCCTGCTGCTGGAGATCGGCTGGTGGAATGAGTCGCGAATCCCCCACCTGAAGCGACATGAGTTGCCACGCGATTCACCGATCCTTGACGTCCCGGAACTCCCGGATGAACCGCGAACAGACCTCACCCACCTTGCCGCCTTTGCCATCGATGATGAGGGCAATACAGATCCGGATGACGCCGTCAGCATTGACGCAGCAGGTGCCCTGTGGGTGCACGTTGCCGACGTGGCGGCTCTGGCACCGGTCGATAGCCCCCTCGATCTGGATGCCCGTGGTCGTGGTGCAACCCTCTACCTGCCAACCGCTCCGATTACCATGCTCCCCCGCCTACTGGTGGAGAAGCTTGGATTAGGCCTCACAGACCCTTCTCCCGCCCTGTCGTTCTGTATCAGTGTGAACAAGAACGGGCAGATTGCTGAGGTAGATGTCACACCAAGCTGGGTTCGCGTCGAGCGCCTCAGCTACGCTGAAGCAGACCGGCGATTGCACGAGTCACCTCTGCGTGACATCCACGCGATCACACAACGTGCCTTTGCCCGTCGTCTGGCGGCGGGCGCATTGGACCTCAAGTGGCCTGAAGCCCGTATTCGAGTCGATGGTGCAGGGACGCCACAAGGGCCACAGATCGACATCAGCCCTCTTGAGTGGCTCGCGAGCCGCGACATGGTGGCAGAATCAATGATTCTAGCAGGAGAGGCGGCCGCTCGCTTTGCGGCGCAGAAGGATCTGCCTTTCCCCTTCTCAGGACAGCCCACGCCGGACCCCGAGATGGTGGTCACTGCTTTGACTCGCCCCGCAGGACCCGCCGCCGATTTCGCTCGTAGACGCTGTCAGCGCCCCGGACGTGTCAGTGGCGACCCTCTGCCTCACGCAGGACTGGGTCTGGAACTCTACGCTCGTGCCACCAGTCCACTGCGCAGGTATCTGGATCTGGTCGCCCATCAGCAGTTGCGAGCCGTACTGGGACGAGGCGTCCTGATGGATGCACCCACCATCGTCGAACGCGTCGGGGCCGCTGACGCCGTGGCCGGTGGTGTTCGCAGCGGCGAGTCTGATGCGAGGCGCCATTGGACGCTGGTATATCTCCAACAGCGTGCGCCTTGGCAGGGCGATGGCGTGTTGATCGACGTCAGAGGCCGACGCGGGCTGATTCTGTTACCTGAGATCGCCCTGGAAGCGTCTGTCGCGGTGCCTCCGGGTGCACAACCAGGTGACGCCTTTGCTGTACGGGTTCTACGCGTCGATCTGGCACGCCTTGATCTGACACTGGAATTGCAGCAGATCACCTAGTCTGGAAGTTCAGTCTCAGTTCCCGCCTCGAGCCAGGCCTGGAAACGCTCTGCCTGCTCGGGCTCACGGAACTGCCGAACATTCACCTCTGCTGGAAAACGTCGCTCGCGCACAGCTGCCGTGTATTGCTTGACGCCTGCCAGGCCATTGCTCCGCAGATCCGCAAACTGCTCTACGTGTCCCAGGTCGAAGTGATGTACTCCAAGCATGTCGGTGGCGACCAGAACCTGCCCATCTGTGTGTCTCCCGGCAGCGATACCGATCGTGGGAATCCTCAATGCCTCACTCACCGCACGACCCACCTGCTCAGGAATCAACTCCAGCACAAGAAATGAAGCCCCCGCAGCCTCCAATTGCCTGGCTCGATTCAGCAGGCGCGCCGCCCCCCGTGCGGTCTTCGCCTTCAGTCCCTTGCGCTCATGTAGCTGCGGATTGAGTCCCAGATGCCCCCACACTTCAATTCCCCGGGCACACAGCTTCTCAACGACCGCCGGCTTATGCCCCTCCAGCTTGACGCCATTTGCCCCCAACGACACAAATCGTAGCGCATTCCCCAATGCGTCCTCCGGCGTATCACAGGAACCATAGGGTAGATCTGCCAAGAGATACGCATTGCGCGTTCCACGACGTACGGCCTTCAGGTGATGGATCATGTCATCCATCGATACCTGCCGCTCATCGTCATAACCGAGCACATTCGTGCCGACACTGTCGGCACAGAAGATGACATCGACGCCTGCCTCTTCCATCCATAGGGACGAGGGGTAGTCATAACAGGTCAGCACGACGATGGGTTCGCCATCCACCTTCTTCTGCTGCAGTTGCGCACCACTCTTCTTGTTGGTCATCGCTTTCCCCCCGTCAGCCCAGTTCTCGTGCATACCAGCTCAGCTCACCACTGTCTACATCCAGATCGTATATCCGCCATAGATGTGGACTCTCGCAGAATGCGGGTGCCACAGCAAACCAGGTCCCGTCAACACGTTCCGGATCATGCCCGGGATGGTAATGTCCACTCAGGCACATTCTGACACGTCCACTGTTCGTGATCGCCTGCCGCATCTGGTCGCCATCGCCATAGGTGTGGGGATACCCCTCGTCGCGGCGAGGATGCACCAGATAGTGCTGCAGATGGATCTGTGGACGACGATCGTCATCCATCAGAACCTGCTCAAAACGCGCGCGTTCGTCGTTGACTCTCTGCGGAATATGACCCTCGCCTTCCGCATCTGCGAAGCTGACAACGCGCACGCCACCGACATCCAGATCGACGGGCATGTGAAAGACGTCGTGAAACAGCCGCAAGTGGTCATGGTTTCCTGGCAGCACAACAACCGGCACATCAGGCATCGATAAAGGATCTACATACCACTGCAGATCCTTCTTCCCCTGCTCCAGATGCTCGGCGCTGTCCATTTCGTCGAAGGGGTGGTCGACGAGATCACCATTGACGACGATCAGGTCGGCCTTCTCATCTGCGATGCGCTGCATGGCAACGGGAATGCAGTCAACCATCTTGCGACTCAGGCGTGCGGGAGCTGCCGATGTACCCTCGAGATGGTGGCGCAGATGGAAATCAGAGATATGAACGATTCGCATTGTGTGTCTCCTATTCAGGTAGACACCAACTTGGCACAAGCACGTCGGCTGCTCTCACGCCGCCTCCCTGATCGTGGCAAGCATGTGGCGCACCACGTCCGCCTTGTGATCCGGATGTGTGGGCACCAGGACAGCTCGAGATAGAATATCCAAAGACGAAGCACACATTTCAGGTGAATAGCGGATTTTCGCCTTACGATTTGCCGGAATCTTGAATGGATCGAGCGCCGCATGATGGGCACCTTGCTCACGCATGATCGGCTCCCAGCGGGTATAGACATGTCGCCCCGTGTCCATGGGCAGAAAGGAGGAGACCTTGGCCTGCGCAAGACGAGCGCGAAAGGCACGAGCCTGTTTCTCGGTTGCGAAGAGAAAACCTGCATGCGTCCCGCATTCGTCCTCTATACTGTGATTGACTATTGACTGTAGCCCGGCTTTCACACCGGCCGCCGTGAGTCGCTGTTTCTGCCGGCGCATTTTCTTCAGCATCGGCTCGAGTCGAGTCAGCTGTGCATTGAGGATCGCTCCCTCAAACTCAGAGGCGCGGAAGTTGTGCCCCGCGAACTGCAGATCTTCGCGATCCTGATCTGGATTCCAATAGAAGGAACAGCAATCTACGGCGACGGAGCCGCGATCATATACTGCCTTGCGATTGGTAACGAAGGCCCCCCCTTCGCCGCAGGTGATATTCTTGAAGAAGTTGAAGGAATACGCTCCTGCATGGCCGATCGCGCCGAGCTTCTTACCACGAAATCCACCGCCGACTGCCTGACAGGCATCCTCAACCACCAGGAGTTTTCTCTTGCGGGCGATGCGCATCAGACGCGCCATGTCGCACGGCAGGCCCACCATGTGAACGGGGATGATCGCTTTCGTGTGAGCCGTAATCCGGCGCTCTACATCAGCCGGTGAAAGAGTGAGTGATTCGTCGACATCGGCAATGACGGGGATCGCCCCAGCGGCAACAACGGCGAGGGCCGTGGCCATATAGGTGTAAGCCGGTACGATCACCTGATCACCTGGACCGACGCCAAGTCCCACGAGCGATGTATAGATCGCGGATGTGCCATTGCGGGCCATGCGGGCGTATCGACTGCCTACATGAGTGGCCCAATCCTTCTCAAACTGATCACACTCACCACCCTGGCCGTAACGAAAGATGCGACCACTCTGAATGAGCTTGCGGATCCTCGTGACCTCTGCTTCACCGATTCGATACATGGTATTTCCTCCTTGGTACGACCTCAGGACGCGCGCAAATCGTGTCGTGCCTCTGAGAGACGTAAGTCGAGTCGAATCCAACGACGAAGTGAGTTGATACTATACAGGCTCGTCGCCTCAAATAGATCGTCGATTCGCAGAACCGATTCTTCAATCTCCCCCTGCGCCAGCAGTTGGGCACGATAGGTTCCCGGCAATAGCCCGGATGCCACCGGCGGAGTGAGTCGGCGCCCGTCGATGATGACGACAAGATTTCCCCTCACAGTCTCCGTCAACTCGCCTCTTTCGTTGAAGAGCACTGCCTCGTCAACGTCTTCTCCCACGCTGGAACTTGCCTGATCGTAGGTTCGGCGATTCGTCGTCTTGTGAAAGAGAAAGACATCCTCGCTATCTACGGGTTCGCGAGCCAGTGCCGCCGACCAGGTAACGTTGGCGGGACTATCGAGACGGGCACACTCGACGCGGCACGTTCCCTGCCTGGCCAGGGTCAAGCGCAAACGCATGGGATCTACGCCCGAGACCGTTGCTTGCTGCAATCGACTCATGACCATGCGATGATCGAAGGCAAAATCGAAATAGCTCGCCGATTGTCGCAATCGTTCCAGGTGCCTGTCCAGTAGCCAGATCCCCTCGTCCGGTGCCCATCGCATGGTTTCCAGCAATTCAAAGGCAACCGGCACAGGCTGCGACAGAAAACGCGCCTTCGTCAGACATTCCTCATACTCCGCTGCTGCGGTAGAATCCCAAGTGATGCCACCACCGATCCCTGCCACTGCTTGGCGACGCCTCCGATCAACACAGACCGTGCGAATAGCCACTGAGAATCTCGCCTCCACACCGGCCAATCCCGAGGAAGCCTGCGGACGGTCTGTGACGGGGCGCGCACTGGTATCAGAAATCTCGCGTGGTGAGAGATACCCTATGGAACCGGTGTAGATCCCACGCGGCGAATCTTCCAGTTCCTTGATAATCTGCATGGTTCGCACCTTCGGTGCACCCGTCACGGAGCCGCAGGGAAACAGCGCCCGCATCAAGGATGGCAACGTCGTGTCTGGGTGCAACTGCGAACGAATTGTCGATGTCATCTGCCATACGGTCGGATACTGCTCGACCTGCCACAGCTGCTCCACACCGACAGATCCCGTGGCAGAGACGCGACCGAGGTCGTTGCGCAGCAAGTCCACGATCATCGTGTTCTCAGCTCGTTCTTTGCTGGAAACGGATAACTCTTCAGCCAGAGCGGCATCCTCTTCCACCCACCTGCCACGAGGTCGAGTGCCCTTCATCGGACGCGCAATCAACTCACCGTTACAGAGGGCGAAGTGCAACTCGGGCGAGGCGGAACAGATTGCGAAGGGACCCGTGTCGACAAGAGCGCACAGTGCTGTTGGTTGCGCCAGACACAAGGCATGGTAGAGACCTTCCACGTCGCCGTCGAAGGTGGCGCGCTGACGCATCGTCAGATTGACCTGATACGTGTCCCCAGCAGCGATCAGCTGTCGAATTCGTGCGACGCGCTCAGCGTGGACGGCGCCACTCCACTGTGACAACCATGCTGTGAGTGGCATGGGAGGGACTTCGATTCCCTCCAATGCCTGCACCGTGCGCCGCCGGCGAAAAAGTCCAAACCAGAGTAGAGGGAACCCATCCGGACAATCACCTGTCGCCAGGGCAGGGTCTAGTCCAGGTGCTGCCTCGTAGCTGATGTATCCTGCTGCATGCAACCCCCCTGCCACGGCTGCTTCAATTCTTGTGAGCCCTTCGATCACTTCATCGACCTGGGTGACACAGATGATGTCGACCAGTTGCTCGAAAACAAAGGATCTCTCAGTCCCGTGCTCAGTGAGAGCATCCAGACGAACACTGACGGGCGTCACCGTGGGGTCTTGCATCGGCATGTCAGTAGATCAACTCACGGAAGGAAGGGATCGTGTGCAACGTGATCAGATTGCCATCGTGGGCACTATGGGCGCGTTCGTCTCCAGAGCGGGAGAGAATGTGCAGATCATCCCCATCGACCACCATACTTGCATAGTGCCGAGCCTGCCCTGCGTCCTGACCCACCGCGACAATGCCAGCCATACACCAATCGATGCAATTGCTACTGAAGTGAAGTGTCAGCACATGACGTTCATTGTTGGGCAAACCATAGCGGTTCGCCGGCAGCCGATCTGGTCGACGCATCGAATCCGTCGCCTGACTCGACAGAAGCCAGTACGTGTTGTCATCCTGCAGTATGTGGAAACGCATTTGCCCACCTGGACATGGCACATAGAGCATGGGCCGGCCGGATGGTGCCTGCACCAGTTGCGTCGTCCAGCGCTGGTCTGACTCTTCAACCACCTTGGCAATGCAAGCAAGCCCCGTGGCTCCAGTATGGGCCCGCATCCAGAGGTGCACCGTTCGCCCTGCCGGATCATACCACAGATGATCCGGGTCGGTGAATTCGACAACATTCGTTTCCAGCCAACCTGCTGGAAACATGGTGGTCTCCGTCTTGAGTGCCGACGCGTCACGATCACTCCAGAACGGCACACCCACCATTGTCGCCTTGTCGAGATCTTTGAAGACCAGCTCGCTGGCAAATGTCCAGCTTGCGGCAAGAGTGAGATCTGCTGTTTCAGAGGCGACCATCAGGACGGGTGCAAGTTCAGAAACGGGCCACCCCTGCACCTCGTCGTAGACACGGCGTTCCATCACAAGATGCACGCGGCCACGGGCGTGATGAACATTGCAGGCAGATTGGTGCCATGCCTGACCATCGGTCAGACGATTCACTGCCGTCCAGGTCTCACCTTCATCATCACTGGCGATGACGCACAGATCTGCATCATGTCCAAGGATGTAGATGCGGTTGCCGCCGACGAAGGGCCTGGAATGCATGAACGGAAACAGACCGCGTTCCTGCCAGGTAACCCCATGGTCGTCACTGGTGTAGATCCGTCCCTGCCAGGCGTGACGGCCCTCACCTCGCCATCCCTTGGGTCCGGACAGATCCGCCACCCCGGCCCCCCCCTGATCCATCGTCGCCAGGAGTCGACCAGAAGGCAGCCGCACCAGTCCTGGTGAATAAGCAAAGACACGCTCCGGGTCTGCCGACTCGTAGAGGACTCGGTGCTCCTGCGCCAAAGGCTGTAAGCGAGGCGACTGCATCAGGCGCGATCGTATCGCGGCAGTGGGTCCACATGTGATACCGCATCGAGACGATCGCGCTCGCGGGCCGGTAGCGTCCAATCCAGCCCTCCCAATGTATCTTCGACGTGCTCCGGACAGTCTGGGCCGATGATCGGCGCCGTCACCTGTGCATGATCAAGAACCCAGGCCATGGCGATCTGAGCGGGGCTCTTGTCGTATTCCTGGCCAATGTCGATCAGCAACGACACGATATCATCAACCTGTTCAGTCATGGCGCGCTCGAACCTGTCTCCAGTCCATGGTGTGCCGTCGGGAACGCTTTGTCCACGGCGAAACAGACCACTGAGCAAACCCACCGCCAGAGGACTGTAGGTCATCAGACCGAGCTGATACTTGTGCACGATGGGAAGCAACTCGGGTTCGACATCTGATCGATTCAGCAGATTGAATTGATTCTGCAAACACACAATCCGATCCCATCCCTGTCGATCACTCGTCCACAACGCCTCGACAACCTGCGCAGTCGTGTAGTTGCAAGCACCGATGTACAGGACCTTCCCCTGACGCACGAGATCGTCCATGGCACGAAGTGTTTCGTCCAGCGGGGTCCCCGCATCCCAGTGATGCATCAGATACATATCAATGTGATCCGTGCCCAGGCGGGTCAGAGATCGCTCGACTTCACGCATGATATGGTAACGCGAGAGTCCCAGATCGTTGGGGGCATCACCGATTTTGCTCCAGACCTTTGTGGTGATGAACAGGTCATCGCGCCGGCCCCGTATCGCTCGCGCAAGAATTCGTTCCGAGCGTCCCAAGCCGTAATAGTTCGCGCAATCGATGAAATTGCAGCCGAAATCGATCGCCCTTTCAATCGTTTGTACGGCGATATCATCGTCTGCTTGGCCGCGAAATGCCGTTCCAAGGCATACGCGTGACACCTTGACGCCGGAGCTTCCGAGTGGCACATAGTTCATGTTGCAGTGGTCTCCCTATTCTGTGGCACTAACCTGTGGCTCCCTTGACACTCCACACGGATCCTGTGGTGTAGGTATTGCGCTCCGAGCAGAGAAACTCAGCAACTTCAGCGACTTCCTCCGGGTCTGAATAGCGCCCCAGCGGATTGCCCGGATCTGCAATGTGTTCGGCAGAGAAACGTGGCACCACCATATCGGTCAGCGCCCGCCCCGGCTCAATTCCATTAACGAAGACCCCTTCTCCCGCATACGCGTTGCCCAGAGACTGTACCAAGCTGTACACGCCGCCCTTCGACACAGCATAGGGCACCTGGTTCGCTGCGCCACGACGCGCACCGGAGGTGATGGTCACACATCGCCCCCACCCACCGGCACGCATATGCGGAATCGCCGCCTGATGGGCATGGTATACACCGTGCAAGTTGATTTCCAGAACCTTCGAGAATTGTTTGGTAGACTGCTCGTGAAATGGCGCCTCCAGTCCGAGTACACCGGCGGCGCACACAAGGATATCCAGACGCTTAAAAGCATTGATAGCCGCCTCGGCTGCAGCAGCGACCTCGTCCTCGATGGTCACATCTGTGAGGACGAAGATCGCCCGCTGACCAAGGGCAGCAATCTCCTTCGCCGTCTTCTTCCCCTGCTCTTCGAGCAGGTCGGCAATCACTACATCACGGCCTTCGGCGGCGATACGCAGAGCCATGGCCCGCCCCAATCCTCGTGCGCCGCCCGTTACGAGGGCAGCTCGGCGTTGACGAGGGGCTGCAAAGCGAAGATCACGGGGGTCATCAGGTGGTGTCATCTCATCTCGTTGGCTGGCGTGGACTTCCTAGGTCGAGTCGATGGGACTTGCAGGTCAACCTGGCGGTGAACGCGACTGGCGTCATGCGAGGGCGGCAGGTAATATAGCGCCATCGCACCTCGAACAGACCTCTGACTGGTACATATTCGCATGCAAATCGAACGAATTGAATCTTTCTTCATCGGCGGTGGCTACGTCGTTCGCCTGACGACGGACACGGGCCTTACCGGTATTGGCCAGACGGCCTGCTGGGGGTATCCCGAGGCGGTGGGGCAGATCGTCAACGCCTTCGAGCGTTATCTGATTGGCCAGGACCCACTTCGCATCGAGCACCATTGGCAACACCTCTATCGTATGTCCCCTTTCCGTGGCACGGCGCTGACGGGCGCCATCAGCGCCATCGATATCGCCCTGTGGGATATCAAGGGCAAGCACTTTCAAACGCCTATATGGGAGTTGCTGGGAGGTCGATGCCGCGACAAAATTCGCCTGCATCTACTCGGTGGCGCGAGCACGCCGGATGCCATGGTCGATGCCGCCCGCGCGGCGCGGGAAGAGGGGTTCACGGCCCTCAAATTTGATCCCGTCCATCACATCGACGCTGGGATCGACCGCATGATTACCACCGCCGTGGATCTGACGGCGGCAGCCCGAGAGGGCGGTGGTGCCGACCTTGACCTGATTATTGAAGTCCACCGCAAACTCACGCCCATGACGGCCCGCACCCTCTGCGAAGCCTTGGCGCCATTCAATCTCTACTTCCTTGAGGATCCGATCCAGATAGACTCCATCCAAGCTCAGGCAGATATCGCTCGTCGAACGCAGGTACCGATCGGCAATGGCGAGCGGCTGACAACCATTTGGGAATTCCGCGAATTGCTGGAGGCCGGAGGACCGCAGTATGTCCGGCCTGATGTCGGGCTCGCCGGTGGACTCACCCACTGCAAGAAAATTGCCGCCATCGCAGAGAGCTATCACAGCGCCGTTGTGACGCACAATTTCCTCGGCCCGCTGATCACTGCGGCGTCTCTTCATCTGGACGCGACGATCCCAAATTTCATCACCCAGGAATACAGCAAGGGCGACGAATCTGAGGCCAACACCGTCTTCCGTTGCGCGCATAGCCGTGAAGGAGGCTACATCGCCCTGACCGATGCTCCAGGCCTGGGAGTCGAATTGGTCGACGAGTTGATAGAAGAGCGTCCATTCAAGCCGATGAACTCTGGCCAGACTCCCCTGCGCGAAGACGGATCCATCGCCTACGCCGTGTAGGCCCCTACTGTCAGTTAGTGCGGCTTGTTAGGTTTGTTGCCTTTTCGGTGCTTGCTCTTTTTGTGCTTGTTCTTCGGCTTGCCGCCCTTGGAGCCCTTGGGGCCCTTGGTCGCATCTCGCCTTTTTTCGCTACCAAGACGCGCCAGTCGCAGTCGTTGTCCACAGACACGAACCTTCTTCAGGGTCCGTAGAAGATCACCACCCATCCCTTCAGGAAGATCGATGGTACTGTAGTCGTCGAATATCTCAATGCGACCGATGTACGCACTATCGAGAACCGCTTCGTTGCTGATGGCACCCATCAGATTGCCTGGTTTCACACCGTGCGAGCGCCCCACCTCAGCGCGAAAACGCTCCATGCCACTGGGGATTGCCGGTGACCCGTGGGTTGCTTCCGGTTGGCTCTGCTTCGAGCCCCGCGGACGTGGGTCCGCTGGTGCACTCGCTGTTGACCCCCCGGTAGATTGCGCCGTATCTGACCTGCCAACGGCGGGCCCACTTGGCCCCACGTGACTCGGACTCGGCGGTTTGGGAGCTGGGTGCTTGGGATTGGGGCGGTCAGGACTCGGACGATCAGTACTCGGCCTGCTGGGACTCTGGCTGCCGGGACTCTGGCGATCCGACCTTGGCTTGCTAGGACTCGGGCGGTTAGGATTCGGCCGGTTCGCCGTCGCTGCTGACGCCGTTTTGCCGCGCCGCGGGTGGTCCACATCTGCCGCCAGCAGCAAGGGCTCATCGCCCTGCACCATCCGTGCCAGGGCGGAAGCGATCTCGAGGGCAGGCACATTGTGTTCCTGCATGTATTGTTCAAGAACCATACGGAACGTGCCCAGATCCTCGACGGCGAGCACATCTGTGAGCGCCTGTGTAAACCGAGCGATTCGTTGATCGTTAATCGCCTCCGTCGAAGGCTGTTGCCACAGGGGGATCTTCTGCTTTGTCGCCCGTTCAATCGTATGCAGCAGGCGGCGCTCGCGAGGCGCGACGAAGGAAATGGCCTTGCCAAGTCGGCCGGCTCGTCCCGTGCGCCCAATACGATGGATATAGGCTTCGGCGTCGTGCGGAATATCAAAATTTATGACGTGACTGATGCGGTCGATATCCAGACCACGGGCGGCAACGTCTGTGGCAACCAGAATGTCCAGCTGCCCCTTCTTGAGTTGTCCCACCGTCTGTTCGCGGCGGTGTTGCGCCATTTCACCGCTCAGAGCAGCACTGCCATAACCACGTGCTGCCAGCTTTTCAGCAAGTTCCACTGTCATCGTGCGAGTGCGCACGAAGACGAGAACGCCATCGAAATTTTCTGCATCCAGGATTCTCGTCAGTGCAGCAATCTTGTGTTCCCGGCCAGCGACCATCCAATGATGCTGCTCGATGGTCTCGGCCACCGTCGTGCGTTCGACAATCGTGATGTGCTCTGGCTCGCGCAGATACTTCGCCGCGATGCGCCGAATCTGTGCCGGCATCGTCGCTGAGAACAACGCCGTCTGTCGCTCTGCTGGTGTCTGTTCCAGAATCCATTCGACGTCGTCGATGAAACCCATGCGCAGCATTTCATCTGCCTCGTCGAGGACCAGACAGCTGAGTCGATCCAAGCGCAGAGACTTGCGCCGCATGTGGTCCATCATGCGTCCTGGCGTGCCGACCACGACGTGCACACCCCGCTTCAGGGAGCGCAGTTGGCCATCATACGCCTGTCCCCCGTAAATGGGCAGGACGTGAAATCCCTTGAGATGCGCTGCATAACGTTGGAAAGCTTCGGAAACCTGAATCGCTAACTCCCGCGTCGGCGTCAGCACCAGCACCTGAACTTCCCGTCGAGACAGATCGATTCGCGACAGCAGGGGCAGGGCAAATGCCGCCGTCTTGCCAGTACCTGTCTGCGCCTGACCCAGCAAGTCACGGCCGGCCAAGACCAGGGGAATCGTCTGTGCCTGGATGGGCGTAGGGATCTCGTAGCCCACTTCGGACAGCGCTTCGAGAACGCCCTTGGCCAACGACAGATCCTTGAATGTTACGACGCGCTCTTCGGCCATCGGTCCCGCTCTCGTTGATAGTAGTCACTTCGAGTCCACTGAAGACCAGAACTCGGCTCTCAGAAGAGTAAGAGTACCCTATCTATGGAAAATGCGCGCCTCCAATATGTTTCCCCCTAGGCGCGAAACTGTTCCGTGCGGATCTGGAGGGTGTAGTCAACGGGTGTCATCAAGGTGATCAGGAGGCGAAAACGGTCTGGATCACCGACGCTGTTGTGCATGTGCCACATCGTGTGAGCACAGGTGCCCGGCCCGACTCGAATCACATCGGATCCCACCCGGAAGCTCGCTTCCCCTTCACGCAGAAAAACACTGCTTCCTGCGGGTGTCTGCATATGCGCGCTGTTCGTCGACAGGATTCCGCCCGGCTCAAAGACGCACACAATTTGAAAAGGAACTCCTGGCAGACCTCCCTCTGTCTGCAGATGAAGATCGAAGGCTGCCACTTCCCCAGCCGCGGCATCGACATCCTCGACGTCCATCACAACCTCCAGCGGCGGCAGATCGAAGGTAGGACGACGGGCCCTTGTCTCTACCCAGTTCGACGTGTCGACCCTTGTGTCGTCCCCCAATGGCAGCCAGTACACTGGGCCGTCGTATCCCTCGGGATAGAGGGTCTGTGAGTTTCTGCCCATATGACGCAGACGCACCGAGCCATCACCAGCGGCGATATCCATCTGTTCACCGACGAACTGGCCCGTAGCGAAATACGTCGAAGAGACTCGTACCGCACTCAACTCAGCCTCACCGTGGCGTAGACTGAAGGGAGAATTCATTCCTGCCGCCACCGTCGCACTGGTCTGCTCGTGGCGAACCCGCCAAAGCCCTGAGGCTCGGTAACCCTTCCGGTAGGTGGTAGAGGGTGGGGTCAACACAACATCACTGTCATCACGCCATTCCGGGTGCGTCAGAAAGGGTTCCAGCGTGACTGGTGTGCCCGGTCCCCCTTTGCTGACCAGCCACTCTGCGATGGCGGCAAAGCGAGAATCATCCTGGCGACGAGCAAGCCAGTAATAGGCGTCTGCGAGCCCCACCGGCACAGCACGTGCGCCGCGATCCTGACGTGTTGAGAAACTGGTAACCACCGTCGCATCCTCGTGCATCAGGTGGTAGGACATCTCCAGATTTGAGCGCACCGCCTCCAGCAAGTCCTCTCGACCAAGACTCTCCCCTGCCAGGCGCAGGGCGCGATCACAGACAGGATTGTAGACGCTCGTTGAGCGTTCAATGAATTCGCCGTCCTCGTTGATGTCGATGCTCTCGGCCAGATACGCTTCGATCGTGGGCATGACCTCTTGCTTGAGCTGCGGGAAAAGCTCGCAACTCATCGACAGCGCTGACACCAGGACCCAGCGGTGATTGGGCGTATGAAATCCACCACGAACCATGCCGCCAGCTGCAGTGAGAATGATCTCGCCAAGAGAATCCACGATTCGCCGTGCACCCTCGTCGCTTTCGGCGCGTTGGGCAGCACGAACGACGGGAGCCAGAGCTTGAACAGTGAATCCCGTGTCAGGTGATGAATCAAAATTCGTCGCCAGCAGATCGAATCGCCCACCCGCTGTCCGATGCTGTCGTGCCCACGCTGCAGCGGCCTCAATTCTCTCGACAAGATGCATATCACCGAAACGCGCTGCCCCCGGCAGCAAATAGGCGTAGCCATAACAGGAGGCTGCACTGACGCCCACAGGACTGGCCAAGCCATCCTCCGGATTGACGAATCCCCCGGCATGTGGATGAGAAGAGTCCTGGATCTGGCGTGCCATGAGCGCTTCAACCGACTGGTCCAGACTGTGCAGCAGATGTTCATAGCGATAGATGGTGGGCGTCGTAAGACTCGACATTCGTGACCTTCTCTCCATGATTCGTTGCGGAATGAGCCGCAGGAGGTTGCAGAAAGAGGGTACGATCTGTCAACTGGAGTTGAGATCGACGCCTATCTGTCCTACTGTGTGGGCATGAAAAACCAACAACAGCCAACTGACGCAGAACACAGCGTCCCCATGCCGATCGATCAGAAGCCAGAGACTGAATCCGAGATCCTTTGGAGTCCGTCGCCGCAGGATATCGCAGGATCCCAACTGCGAGCCTTCATGGATTCCCATGGCATCGACGACTTCGCCGAATTGATGACACGCTCGACGGGTGACATTCCCTGGTTCACTGACGCGGTGATCAAATTCCTCGGCATCCACTTCACGACACCATACGAAGCCTCTGTCAGATATGAGACCCACGACTGGAAACAACCCGTGTGGTGTCCCGGGGGTCGGATGAATATCACAGCCAGTTGCGTGGATCGCTGGCTGGAGAGCGAAGAAACTTCATCGCGTGTGGCACTGATCGCCGAATTGGAGAATGGCGACGTCCATCAACTCACCTACGCCGAGTTGGCAGAGCAGGTGGGCAAATGTGCCAATGGCTTACTCGAACTGGGGTTGGGGCACGGCGATCGCATTGGGCTCTACATGCCGATGACATGGGAAATTGCGGTTGCACTGCTGGCCATCGCCAGAATCGGCGCCATCGTCCTGCCCCTGTTTTCGGGTTTTGCCGCCGGCGCCGTCGAACAGCGACTACAGGATGCAGGTGCCAAGGCGGTAATTACGGCGGATGGGTTTCATCGGCGTGGCAAGACTGTGCCGCTTAAGCCGCAGGCTGATGCGGCGGCAGAGTCCGTATCCTCCTTGCGCCATCAGGTGGTGCTGAAGTTGGCAGGAAATGACGTCGCCATGGTGCCCGGACGCGATCACTGGTGGCACGAACTGATTGCCCCGCAGAGTCCCGACTGTCCAGCGGCGGATACGGCCGCCGAAGACCCGTTGATGATCATTTACACATCCGGCACCACAGGCAAACCGAAGGGAGCGATCCACACACACTGCGGCTTCCCGGTGAAGGGCACGCAGGACATGACTTTCGGTCTGGATGTCAAACCGGGAGAGCGGATCCACTGGGTGACTGATATGGGTTGGATGATGGGGCCCTGGCTCATTTTCGGTGCCACCGCCCTTGGTGCGACGGCCAGTGTGTACGAAGGCGCACCTGATTTCCCCGGTCCTGGACGCATTTGGGAAATCGCTGAACGCCACAAAGTGGACGTTCTCGGGTTGTCCCCCACTCTGGTGCGCGCTCTCCAGGCGAATACGGATCCCGCCGCCGCCGCCGCCGGCGTCGATCTGTCCTGCCTGCGAATGTTCGGATCGACTGGTGAGCCCTGGAACCCCGATCCCTTTCATTGGCTATTTGAAACCATCGGCGAGTCTCGACGTCCGATCATCAACTATACCGGTGGCACTGAGATCAGTGGTGGGATTCTGATGAGTAATTCCCTTCACCCCTTCAAGGCAGCTTCCTTCTCAGCACCTTGCCCGGGCATGGATGTCGACGTCGTGGACGATCAGGGGAATTCGCTGAAGGGTGAAGTCGGAGAACTGGTCATCCGTACGCCATGGATTGGGATGACGCGCGGTTTCTGGCACGATGAAGACGACACCCGCTACCATGAGGCCTACTGGTCCAAGATACCCGGCATATGGGTCCACGGGGACTGGGCCCGCCTCGATGAAGATGGACAGTGGTGGATTCTTGGTCGCTCCGATGACACGATCAATGTGGGCGGTAAACGCTGCGGCCCAGCCGAGTTCGAGTCGATTCTCGTCGCTCACAGTGCCATCGTCGAAGCGGCTGCCGTCGGAGTACCGCACCCCGTGAAGGGAGCAGAGGTGATCTGTTTTTGTGTTCTCACCCCTTCAACCGCGCCAAGTGACGCGCTCGCCGACGAACTGGGACAGAAGTGTGCCGACTTCCTCGGACGCCCCCTGCGGCCAGGCCGGGTTCTCTTCGTTCCGGACCTGCCGAGAACACGCAGTTCGAAGGTCATGCGACGGATCGTGCGATCCGCGTATCTGCTGCAGGATCCTGGTGACACGTCCAGTCTGGTGAATCCAGAGGCAGTGGACTCGATCCGTCAGGCTGTGGCAGAGGCCACCTGAGGGCACTCACCGAGTTGGGCTGGCAGCGGCCCTCGAGTCTGGCGAACGAGCCAGTGGCTCAGACCGGGGGCGCAATTCATCCCCGCCACGACCATCCTGGTCAGCATCGGGTGACGCAACAGATAGTGCAGACCCGATCCCAGTCGGCGTCTTCTGCCGAACTTCGTAGATGCGAGTTGCCGCATTTGCTGATGAATCTGTTCCACCGGAAGTCTATTCTGAAGACCCTCGTCGATAAGCTGTGCCGCCAGCAAGCCACTTTGCAGGGCCATGGCCAGACCTTGCCCGAGGACCGGGGCCGGTGGGCCCGCAGCGTCCCCCACTGCAAGAAACCCAGGATCCTGCGCACGGAAATCGAATCCTGCACTCATCGCGAGACTACTCGAATCCAAAGACAAAACCCGTAAACGATTGTCCAAGTGTCTATTAGACCCCCTTATCTCTCCTATGTATCGCATAGGATTCGAGATCGGTCGATCGGACATCAGGCAAAGATTCGCTCGGTCCCCCTCGATCTGAACGAGCCCTGCGTAACCGTGCGACAGCGGATACAATTCAACAGCGTCTGGTAGGTGTTGGACCTCATCGCATGTGCAGTGGACTGCCAGGGCGAACCATGGATTCCGACGATGCACTGGCTGAGACTGCATGGGGACTCGTGCCTGGCTGCGGTGTCCGCCTGCGGCCACAGCGACGGCGGCCTCAATACGAGTCGCCTCGGTTCCTTCCCTGGCATGAACCATGACTCGGCCAGAGCCACCCTCGACTGCTCCCACTCTGCAACCGCGCAAGATCCGACCACCAGAGGCGAAAAAAGAGCGCTCCAGTTCTGCCGTGAGCAGACTGCGGCTGCACCCAACTCCGAGGCCGCCAACCGTCTGTCGCCAGTGATTGCCCGTATCTGGACAGATGACTGCCGCGCCGACAGCGTGAACACCCGCACGCATAAGTCTTGTGGAAAGACCGAGATCCTCTAAGACGCGCCAGCCATCACCGGAGAGAAATTCGCCACATAGCTTGCGGCGACGAATTCGGGCCTTCTCGGCCACCATCACGCGCCTGCCCTGTCGAGACAAGGCCAACCCCGTCGCAAGCCCAGCAGGGCCGGCACCAACGACGAGTATCTCTGTCTGCCTTGTCGAAGTCATGAGCCGGATCGTTGACTGTAACTCATTAAGCCCAACCAGC
>Ga0233434_1000903_pt1 | contig 31646 bp, 29 predicted proteins | sample SI_122_August201_4_FD_182738 | JGI IMG/M metagenome (GOLD analysis project Ga0233434, IMG submission 182738) | Seawater microbial communities from Saanich Inlet, British Columbia, Canada - SI_122_August2016_120_MG | ecosystem: Environmental > Aquatic > Marine > Inlet | place: Canada: British...
ATTGGTTTTCAGTCGGATCGTTGCCCCTCAAAGCCCACCTACCCCCGGCCCCTTTGCGTCTAAAACGAGCCCGTTCGTCCATCGGGCCGGCCAACCCTAACAGAGCGGCTACCTAAAGGCCGGCACTCCCGCAGGAAAGAGGGCGATAAGACACCCATACGGCCTGACCTAAGCCCCTAAAAGGCCCTTTATAATTCCTATACATTGCCAAAGGGCTAGGGGCGCGTCTATACGGCTCGCTCGCTACTTTTTATTTATTTCCCTGCCATGGATACACCTCCTTGAGTAAATATATAGACTCTTTGGAGTGCCCACTTTTCAGAGGATATTCACTAGCTTATATTCGGTACAAAGCTTCTACGGTTTTCATAATGGCTTCCAACTCTACCAATGTTAGTTCATCCAGACCTTTACTAGGCGCTCGCTGCATTGACGAGGAAAGAATACCCCGTCGGTATAGAATTTCTTTATATATAGCAACACCATAAAGCCGTTCGTAGTTCATCAAAGGCATCAATTGATTGAAGATCTGACGCGCTCCATCCCAATCCTTTACTTCCAGTTGTTCCCACAGAGCTACCAAAATATCGGTAGTATGGCAACCAGGCATATTACCAATGGCACCCCGCCTAAATTCATCAATTATATAAATAGCCCCCTGTCCTCCCCAAACCCCTTTGCAAGTCTGTCCAGCCGCCTTAATAGTAGCACTGATCTGCTGCGGTTCAGGTGATGTTTCTTCTTTTATATAATCAATGCGCGGCAATTCTTCACACATGCGACTGATTAACTCGGCACTCATGGGGGTGCCAATCGGTCCATTGAAATTCTGTATGCAAATAGATATGTCGAGTGCCCCAGATAATGTTTCGTAATAACGGTAACAGCCGCTAGCCTCAGGGTGTAAAATATGCGGCGGCATGGACATTACCGCTTCAACCCCCAAACCTTGGGCAAAGCGTCCGAGGGCTACAGCCGGCAATTCATGTCCCGAAGTAATTGAAGCCATTACCGGTACTTCCCCCTGCGCCGTTTCAACCACGACCTCTAACCAACGCCGTCGTTCATCATCTGACAACGTCGTAAATTCGCTTGCATTAGCCGGTCCAACCAACCCCTGAGCACCAGCGTCTATACAAAACCGTACAACTCGGGCCAGCCCATCTTCATCCAGCATTCCATCGGCTTTAAAAGGGGTAATAACAATAGGCCAGATACCACGCCATGGTGCTGTCATGTCGGCTCCTTTTATAAAAATATTAATATGGGTTTAGCGCTATTGGCAACATCCCGAACTTAGATCCCAATAGGAATTCGCGGTACGTCTGGATGGCTACCCAAGATGACTTCATAATGGGTAGCTCCGATCCAAGCAGCCCAGATATCGGCACTGACCTCATCTTCTCCATCCTTGCCCAGTAATGTTACCAGGGTGCCTGCTTGGGCTGAAGGAATATAACGTACATCGACCATTCACATATTCATACCGCCCCGACCTCGTACGGGTGCTCGAGTCCCATTCACTAAAACATATCCCAGATTAGACAAAGGTCGATCGTACCCTTCATAATATCCCATCGGCACAATTGCTATTTGCATTATATATGGCACATCCGCAGCGACAATGGTGCAACATTGGCTTCGAGGAAATTAGATTAAGATGCGCTATATCGATCCGGGCAGTCCGTGGCAAAATGGCTATAGCGAACGTTTCGATAGCCGTTTTCGCGATGGATGTGTGAATCGAGAATGGTTATTGAAGATTGAAGACAGTATTACGACACAGAAAGGCCGCATAGCCGACGGGGCTATTTAAGTTCAGATGCCTTTATAAACAACCCCCAAGCCTCAACCTAAATGGACCAAAACAGGCGCTCCGGTCACACTCAGGCTTTGAATGCATGAATCGCTTAAGCAGCGTCTGATGCATATCAGGTCTTCGGTTTCAAGGTTCTATTTTATAGGATTGGGGCATGCTCAGGTGCGTCAAGCGATTGAGTCGGGCACACCCGATGTTGACTTCGACTTGCTGCCGATTCCATTCACGCGCTTGTAATTATGGACCGGTGATTCGTTTAAACCGCGCCATCGCCGTCTCAACGAATCACCACGGATGATACGTCGTGTCCCAAGACGCCAAGAATATTAAAAAGCAAACCCCAATTCACCAAAGGCCATCCGTCCAATGAGGGGAGCTCCCACGAAAGATCGATATTTTCTGTTCAGTATATTTGTAGCATTTATACGCAAAGACACATCATATTTCAGCGGTAGGTCATAGCTTAGATTTGTATTGACCGTTGTGTAGGAGTCTACTGTGCCAACGTAGATCCCAGAAACCATTGGAAAAGAATCGGTGTACCGCATAGAAAAACCGAGTCCAAGGCCCCAATCTGGTATGCGATGATTAATTGCAAGTTTGAGTTTATTTTTTGGCGCATTTAACCCAATGTCTGATACACTTTCAACATTCTTATAGATATTTTTGCTGACATAAGAGTAGTTGCCATTTAGAGTCAAGTGATCCGTCGGATAGTAGGTTAGACTGAAGTCCAGGCCATTATGCGTGACATCGCCAAAATTTCGAAAAGTAAGCAAAACCGCATTGGGATCATATGCTTGCTCCGGAGTAACTGTGCCAAAAGGTATCTGTGCCGCTGTTGATGAAAAAAGTGCGGCCAACTCATCGGCAATACTACCGTCGCCATTTCCTTCAATAAAGTCAGGTGCTTGCGCTTGATCAAGTGTCAGCAGACTCGCTGCTATCGTTGGGTCTATACTGTTTGATGCTTGTTCAATACCCTGCGCCAAAACATTCTCTAAAGAATTTTTGTCAAGAAATACATTTGGAGTTTCAATAACCAAGGGGCCGACAAAATTCTTCGTTTGCGTTCGATACAAATCGGCGGTCAATACGAATTTATTTCCGACTACTCCCTTATAACCAAGCTCAAGGGTTCGAGTTAGGGTTGATTTAGTTCGAGGAATATCACGGACATCACTAAACGATTTAAAACGGCCAGTCTGTGGATCAAATTTCTTCAGAGCGTTGGTCAAGCCTGTTAATTCAGTCGGTATAATTGCACGAAGTGATTCTGCTAATATTTTTGCTTGTTCTTGAGCTGTTTCATCTGAGTGCCCGGACTCAACAAGCTCTTTGGCGAAGAGAGCCTCTGCCTGAGGTATGAAATTGGCCAACACAGAGCCACGAACGAGTCCCCATATCTCATTATTAAAGGCATGGTCGTCTAATGCTAAATAGGGGTCGTTTTCAAAATTGGCCAATCGAGCAAAGGGCGAACGAAACAAAGGTCTACCATCTTCACCTCTTCGAAAAGTAAAACCTTGTTCTGCATTTGGAATATACGTTCCTTGAGCGCGTAGAGGAATGGCAGGAGAATAGCCTAGCGCCGGAGCAAAATTGGCCCCCACCCTAAAAGGATCAGGGCTTGCAACAAGGTCGAGATACAAGTTGTTTGTAGTTGGTGTTCTGAAAGCGTTATTATAGGTCAGACGAATGGTGTTGGTCGGATTCGGTTTCAAGACCGCTGCGCTGCGCAATGATGTAACGGGTTTGTTTAACCCACTATGGGTGTCAAGGCGCAACGCGCCTACCAAATTGATAAAACGGGTTACCTGGCGCTCTGTCTGAAGATACAAACCAAATTCATCGACCCCGTCGTATGTCTCGTTGGCGCCATTAATGGTACCTTCTGTCTCAGGTCGCGTAAATAACAAATCGAGTCCGTATACAAATTCCTGCTTTTCTCTCCAATTTGAAGAATGCTGAAGTTGGAAAACCGTTTGACTAGATTTGTCAATGGTGGGATTACCGCTTCGTAAAAGCCAGGAGTCTCCCGAGTGCGTGCGATTCTGATATAACTGAGCGAACCAGTCATGGTATATGAAACGCCCTTGGATAAAATTGTACTTCCAGTTTTCCAGTTGAATAGCTCCTAGGCCCGACATTTGAATTTGGTCTGACTGACTATGGCCAACAGAAAGGATTGCTTGAATATCTGTGGTGGGACGATAATCAAGGCGTAGCTCAAGACTTTGCTTTTCAATATCATAATTCCTTTTATTCGGTTCTTGAGGATCTTGATATTTCCAGTCTGTTGCGGTGTAATACTGAGTAGATATCTTGTATCCCAACCGCTCGTTGAATACGCCGGCATGGCGCAGACCAGCCCTACGCAAAGACCGTTCTCCGATACCAATTTTAACGTTAGTACCTGCTGACTCGAAGGGCGATTTAGTAATGATATGTATGACTCCGTTGGCACTATTCGGTCCATACAGTGCAGACCCAGGGCCTAAGACCACTTCGATCCGTTCAACATCTTCGTTTGTAATGGGAATAAAACTGCCCCAATTGACCCGCAAAGAGGGCAGGCTGGCGATGCGATTATCGGTCAGAGTAAGCAGAGCCGAAGGAAAGGTATTATTAAACCCTCGTGTTACCACACTGCTCTGGACCAGACCTGTTTGGGCGAAATCTACTCCTGGAATATCTTGTACATGGTCTGTTAAATTCAATACGGCTTTTTTCTTCACCTCATCAGTGACAAGTAAAAAAATGGATGCGGGTGTATAGAGTATTTTTTCTGGACGTTTCGAAGCCGATACTACGTTTTGTGTTAACATAAAAACAGTAGGACGCAACATGAAATCCTGCATTAGGACCACTTTTTTTGTCACATGTATCTGTTCATTCAGTGTTCTATATCCAATATGAGATAGTTGTATTGTATAGGTGCCTGTGGAGACATTCGCAATAGAGTAAAACCCATTCTCATCCGTAAAACCCCCAGTAACTATAGCGTCTGAGCTTTTGATAACAACATTAACTCCTGGTAAATAATTCCCATCTACATCGACGACGCTACCGCTGACTTGATTGACATTTGCCCAAATATTAAGGGGGAAAAAGACAAGGCAAAAAACAGGGTATATAAGAATACGTAACACAATCGTTTCCCTAAGATATGAGTGCAAAATTTAGAGTGATATGAATAAAATGACTCGACGAACCGTTTATTACCAACCGTTCGGTTAATGGGAGAAGAGGTTCATCAAAACATTTTCTAAATCATCTTTATCAAATGGTTTAGTAAGAATCTCGTTCATACCCACATTTTTAAATTTAATGTGATTATCAGAAAATGCGTCGGCTGTAAGGCCAATAATTGGCAGGGTCTCACTGCTGTATTTTTCGCGTATTATCGTGGTCGCCTCAACCCCATCCATTACAGGCATATGAATATCCATGAAGATCAAGTCAAATGTTTTTTCCATGACAAAATCCACAGCTATTTTACCATTTTCAGCTAGTTCAACGGTATGCCCCATCTTTTCCAAAAAAGCTTTTGCGATATATGCATTCAACCTAGTATCTTCAACTAAAAGAATGCTCAGTTTAAGTTGAAATTTCTCTCTATTTGCATCTGTATGGGCTAAATCAGGTAAAGTCTCTGTTGCTCTGTTGAAAGGGATATAGACGTTAAATGTCGTACCCTTGTTGATCTCACTAAGAACCTCAATAGATCCTCCCATTAATTCAGCAAATTGTTTGGTTATAGTAAGGCCTAAACCAGTACCGCCGTATTGTCGAGTGATCGTATTATCTTCCTGCTCAAAGAGATCAAAAATAGAGCCTATATTAGTCGACTTTATACCTTTTCCTGTATCGCGTACAGATAAACATATCACAGTATCTTTTTCTTCGATAACCTTATCTTCAGCATGATAAATTTGCGAACAAATAACCTTAATATGACCTTGTTCTGTGAATTTAATTGAATTACTGATAAGGTTAGCTATGATCTGCTGAATTCGAGTCGGGTCCGCCAGAACCGTGAGCTCTGGATCAATTTCAATATTTGATATGAGATCCAAGCCTTTATCGCGTACTGGGTATTCAAAATTGTTTATTGTTTGATAGACTAACTTTGACAGATTAGTTGGCACACATTCTAGCTTGACTACACCAGATTCTATTTTATTCACATCAAGAACATTATTCAGAATGCCTAAAAGATCTTTTCCTGAACTAATAATCGTATCGACTCTTGGCTTCTGTTCCTCATCTAATCTTGTGTCTTGCAATAATCTGGCTATTCCTAAGATTCCATTTAACGGAGTTCTTATTTCGTGACTCATTATGGAAAGAAAATTCGTTTTTTCTTCATTTTTTTTACTTTCACCAGAGTAGGCAATTTTCAACTCATTATTACTCAGCTCTAGTTCCTTCAATACATTGGTTAGACCTTGTAGCAGACCACTTACTAAGGCAATCGAGGTGCCGGATACAAATACCATTGTTACTACGGCTAAGGTCCATGTAGATTGATAGGAGTGATATGAAGAAAGTGACTCACGGAGTATGATATTTCCACTTAGAAAGTTGAATGAGCTGACCAGTAATATGAGTAAAGATAGGGCCAGTGTGATGAGGCTAGCGCGGAGACCGAATAATGATAGCGCAATGATCACACCGAAGAAGGAAAATGTGCGCCCGGCCCCCATGAGGCCATAGTTTAGATACCCACCCGCACTGACCAATAGGAATACCCCAATGAGTATAACCCCACGAGTAGTCAAACTTATTTTTCCTCTAAATATAGCGCTTCCAATTATAATTAGTGCTACAAGGATGTGAAGAGCCATAACGGGTACCCAGCCGCCGTCTGAGATTCTATTTAGACTCAGGGCTAGAGCCGGCAAAACCGTTATACTAGAAAAAACGAGTGCTTTGTCAGCCATATCGCTACGGATATTTTGAATCGCGCTAGTCGGGTCGGTCACTTAGAATTGCCTATTTTCTCTATTTGCATAGCTTAAAAATGTTTATCCTAACTTTTTTCGCCCGATTTTCTTCATTGAGTTGGTGGGCATCATTCAGATACGCCGGTGTCAATTGATCGGCGACGATTTCTTGGGTATCCGCATGGACGCCCAGGTGCAATTCACGCCAGATCCGTCGAGTCATCCAGCCGCGTTTACGTACCTTCCACCCGCCTTCGCCATAGACTTTCAGCCCCGTCGAATCGACCACTAAATGCATCGGCTCTTTAGTCGATTGGACCGGCACCGCTACGGCCAAACTTTCTTGACGGCGCGACAAGATCGAATAATTGGGCACGACCAGCACGTGGTGAATCCAACTACCAAGTGCACTTTTCGCGGTGGGGAACAAACAAGGGTCAACCGGTATGTTTTTCAATCCATCTGCCCCACGAAGAGGAAGTTTATAAGGGATTATACTCAGTAGACTTGAAACGACAAGTGGATATGTTGCATGAAATAAATATAATCGAAAATAAGGATATAGCCTACTATCTATAGCGATGTAAGCTTTTATAAAATAATTATTTATATATTTTTTATAAAACGTATAAAATGCATTAATTCTACGATAATATCGGTTAGATAGAGATCATCGGAAGCCATTGTAATGGCTTTTCGGAGCGAATAGATAACAGATGCGGATACTCAAGAAATCGTCGCCGATCAATTGACACCGGCTTATGCGGATGATGCCCGGCAGCTTAAGGGACTACTTGGCCAGGTCGATACACCCATCACCAGATCCGGCGCAAACGATTCATGCAACAAAGCCACCACAAGTTATAGAATCAGCGGTTTTTATAGCGGTTTTTATGCGGGGGGTATGAACAGTCGGTAGAGCAGGTCGCCTCCGCGTCGATGTGCTCTTTGACTATGCGCACTCCAACCCGTTCCCGCGATCGACCAACGCTGGTTTACCAGACGATCTTCAACCGCGTCCAGCGAATACAACTCACGCCCTCTTCGACACACCAGTGTACCGTCAACACGGTATTGTCGTCCATCCGCACCCCCATCGGATAGCCAAACTCAATCAGGCGAATCTGCTCTTGGCTGCTGATCTCGTCGGTCAGTTCGAGTTTGGCTCGGCTATCGTATAACATGTCTTCAAAAGTTAACGCCCAACGGTTTTCTGCAGCGCGGACCAAACACATCTGTATGCTCTGATCCCCAAAGCGCTTATTGTAGAGTACCATAAAGCGATCGTCTCCCAGCCAAATGGGCGTCATCGTCTGGCCCTGGATGTTAGTGGGGTGGGGTCCGTTCCAATTACGACCGCCGTCTATTGAGAAACTATAGGCATTTTTCAGGTCGGTATCGTTGGCGAAATCTTGCACCCAAGCGCAGGCGAGCAAGTGCCCAGACCCGCACTCGACTAGCTTCTGCTCCAGATAACCAACCCCGGTGCCAGGATCCTGGAATACAGTATACATCTCAGGCCAGGTCGCGCCCTCATCGCATGACTCATGGACAACGACGATCTCGCCGTAGCGACCGTCGTGTAGCGTCGCCGTCGGTGCCAGCCAACGTCCATCATTCGCAACGACAATCGGGTTGGATATTTCGTACGGGCCCTCGATCTGAAACGGGATTATCTCGGGTTCCAACCAAGTTCGGCCGTGATCCGTCGAGCGGCACAGCACCGGCTCGCTATAAGTCGTGATCAGCGCGTCCTGCGTATACTGTCTAATATCCCGCTGGCCGTAGGCTAGAATCACCCCCTCGCGGGTGCGGCTCAATCGCAGGTGATTGGTCTTGGGCGGATTCGTCTCGCGTGCGAGAACGACGCCCTGATAGGTCCAGGTCTGGCCATTGTCGGCAGACCGGGCGCAATGGGTATCGCCGCGCGCGTAGTGACCCCCACCGCGGCTGAAACCGCAGACTAAGTCGCCGTCGTCGAGACGTACGATCGTGGCGAAGGCCGAGTCTTCGCGGTCGACATAACCGCTGTCGAGTATTTCGATATGGGACATGTCCTATGCTCTTTTTTTAATACTTCAAGTCAGTTTAGCCACCGCCAGACCTGTCTGCACCGCCAAAACTCGATTCCACCCCGAGCCTTTGAGGCCAGCATAGATCATGCAGTAGACCCCGTTGATCGCAAAAACCCGTGGTCCCAGGCCTGTCCCGCTACCCGAAAATATGGCATTGGCGGGATTTTTGCTAAGCTGGGCCGGATGACTGGTCGGTGCGGTCGCGTGGCAGATAGTCGGTATATTCTTCGGCATGTATTATTGGCTCAAGCTTATAAATATTGTTACTAAGTAGTGCCGCCCAAGATACTATTTTCTAAAATATTCATCAAGTTTTCCGGAGAAAAGTAACTACGTTTATTTTATTAGCATTTTGGCATGATGATTTCTGGCGGTTTATTACCGGTATTGCGTGGGTTGATGGAGAGCGGTTACTTTAGGTGTAAGGTGATTCTGCCAGCGTATCAATATGCAACCCTAAATGGTTGATTTATTACGTACAACTCATACAAGAAATCGGCTACGACTCGGCCTTTATGTTTAAATATTCCGAACGCGAAGGCCCCCATGCTCTGAAGAAAGCGCTCGACGACGTACCCGAGGGAGTTAAAGGCGAACGTCTGCAGCAGATCATCAAGCTGCAGGGGGTATTTCGCGGGAGCTAAACAGAAGTAGGTTGCACAGACAGTAGAAGTCCTAGCCGACGGCTAGTCCCGTATAGGGCAAGGCAGCCATTTTTACCGAAGCAATCTCGGCTAATGAGGTCATCCGCGTCGAAATGGTAGACACGACCTCGCAAACGCTATTCGGCAAGGTCGCACACCCTGATTTAACTAAATCCTTAGTATACACTACCACGCTCCTAGCCTTTTAAGCGTCTTTGAGATTGGTCCTGTTTTAGCTTTAAACCATAGGGATATCTCATAGCGCTATGAGATATCAATCTTTCTTGAGTAGAATGCTATCTCCAGGCCATATAAAATTAGCGATTATACTGAGCGTCATGCCTGTGCTACTAACAGAGGCGATGGCTCAAAGTCGTCCCTACGGACTTGAAGCGCGCGTCCCCAATACCTCGCTACTTATCAACCTTGCCCAAAATGCGCCTGCAGCTACGATTTCCGCTACTGGGCTCTTTCGCGATACGGCCAAACAAATCGTGGCACCGGGAATTATCCCCTATGCGGTAAACTCCGAACTCTGGTCTGACGGCGCTGAAAAAACGCGCTTCTTCGCTCTACCTGGGAATGCTCAGGTCGGTTTTTCGCGCGACGGCAATTGGCACTTTCCACCCAATTCAGTGTTGGTCAAGAACTTCTATTTTGATTTTGTTAAAGGTGATCCTGCCAGTCGCCAAATCGTCGAAACTCGCTTGCTGGTCAAGATGGGTGCAACTGATACCTGGAAAGGTTTTAGTTACCAATGGAACGACGACGCCACCGACGCCCACCTCTTGCGCGAAAGCGACCGCCGCACCTTTTTCATCGTCGATACGGATGCCCCTGACGGCATCGCGCAACAACGCTATTTCTTTCCCGGTCCCGAGGATTGTTCGCTCTGCCATCGCGAAGCTTCCGGTCGCGTACTCGGCGGGCGAACACACCAGTTAAACGGCGAATACAACTATGGTGCCATTAGCGATAATCAGTTGCGCACTCTCAACCACATCGGCTTTTTTACGGAAGATATCGGCGAAGACTACAGCCAATTCCCGCGCTGGGCCAATCCCCGCGACGAATCTGCGCCGATTGCCAACCGCGCTCGGGCCTATCTAGCCGCCAACTGCTCGCATTGCCACCGCCCCGGCGGCGTCGAGCGTGGTGACTTCGATGCGCGCTATGAGACCCCGCTCGACCAAATGCGTACTGTCGGCATCTCGCCGTCCCTTGGTCGCTTAGACACCGAGCTAGAAAATGTGCGTATAATTAACCCGGGCAAGGCTGACCAGTCTACGCTACTGTTACGGACACTCAATTTTAGCTCATTCCGCATGCCGCCATTGGCTTCTAGTGTCCTCGATGAGGACGGCACCAGCCTACTGCGCAAATGGATTGACGGGATGTCCACGTCCACCTCAGTAGCAAGCGAATCATCTATACCCGAGGAGTTCGACCTAGCCCAGAACTATCCCAATCCGTTTAATCCCACGACTGCGATACAATATCGTCTGGCCGAGGAGGGTCCCGTCGAATTAACCATATTCGACTTGATGGGACAACGAGTGCGCCAGTTGATCTCGGGCGATCATACTGCCGGATCTCATCAAGTCATTTGGGATGGGCGCGGTGACAATGGAATGTCTGTTGCCAGCGGGGTGTATTTCTACCGACTCCGCTCATCGGGCGGTGGGATTACGCGACGCATGCTCCTACTCAGATAAACACCTATCCCTACGGAGAATTCAAATGAATTGCAAACACTGGGTCTTCATAATGGCGTTGAGCATATTTGCTCTGCCACGGCAATCCATTGCCGCTCCCAGAGCACTAATTGACGACATCCAGATACGCCAGCTGATGCAAGTCCCCGAACGCACTATGCGGATCGCTAAGGATCCAAGGGACCAGACCCTATACCTACAGACGGCGAGCGGTGACATTTTCAACATTCATATGCCACCGACCGACACCGATATCGCTCCGTTGGTGGCCCGCGGCGCACTAGACTCCGATAGCGGTGATTTTAGCTGGACACAGTTCAATTTAGAGGGCGACATTCCTGTCGGCGTGCCCATTGAGGCCATTCGCGACGTCGCCAAGGCCGGCTCTCTCAGCGACACCAATCCGGTGAACAGCAAATTGTATTTGCTCAATGCGGATGATAATACCATCATGGTTTTACCGCGCACTGTAGTCGCCAGCGCGCGCGAAATTGGCTTTGCGTTCTTGCGCGCGCTCTACATCGACGACACCGGCGTCTTCTATGTCATCCGCGATGTCGAACGCGCCAGAGCCCCCTTCTCAAAGAGGTTGTATTCAAGTGCTGACCACGGCCTGAACGATACTCAGGGCTTGGCAATTGGCCCCGACGGCACAATGTACGTGGGCGGAAATCGACGCCAAGGCGACACCAATATCATCACCATTGTCAAGGGTGTCCTCGATCCGGCTACTGGTCAACGGAACTGGTCGACTCTCGCCCGCACCGAGCCAATACCTCGCGGCGACGTAGGCGCCTTCAACCACTTCCATCCCGCCGTCGCTGTCGACCGCGAAGGGCGTTTCGTATATGTCAACAGCGGCTCTCGCACAGAGCACGGCGAACTCGCCGAGATGAACGGTCAGTTTCCCGATTTGCGCGAGGCACCATTATCATCGGCGATTTTGCGAGTTCCTACCGATGGCGAGGAACTGCTTATACCAGCCGAAGCTGAAGCCCTGGCGGCCTCGGGCTTTTATTTTTCTGACGGTCACCGCAATGCTTTTGACCTGACGATTGGTCCTGAGGGCGAGCTATTCGCCACTGAAAATGGCCCTGATTGGGACATGTCCGACGAAATAAACTGGGTCCGCGAAGGGCATCACTATGGCTTTCCCTGGCGCATGGGCGAATACGACAATCCACAACGCTTTCCCGACTACGATCCGTCGCAAGACCCGCTGCTGCAGAATAATTCATGGGCTAAGCAAAACAACCTCTTCTACAACGATCCGACTTTTCCACCACCACCCGTCGAGCGTTTTGCCGAGCCGATCCTCAACCTCGGTCCCGACGCCAACTCCTATCGCACGTTGGATGGCCAAATCATCGACGGCAGCGACAACGGCCAAGCCACATTCACGCTCACCGCCCACAGCTCTCCACTGGGCCTGGTCTTCGACTCCGATATGGCAATGGCTCCGCCTTTCAAGGGATCGGGTTTTGTGTTGCGCATCGGCGGCAGTATCGCCAGCCTGATTAATCCCTTCGCCGACCCCGATCAGGACCTACTCCAGCTAGAATTGGAGAAAACGCCAGACGGCGAAAATTACCAGGCGCGAGTCAGGCGGCTAGTCGCTGGTTTCGACAGCCCAATTGACGCTGAAATAATCGACAATCGCATTTTCGTCGTCGAATGGGGCGACACCCGCGGATTATGGGAAATCACCTTGCCAAAAAATATCGCGACAGCGGTAGAGGAAGAAGCCGTAGCAGTGCTGCCGACCGATGCAGTGCTAATGCAAAATTATCCCAACCCCTTTAACCCCAATACTACGATCGAATACCGGGTCAACGCCTTTGTAGCGGTTGAGGTAGCCATCTTCGATGCCCTTGGCCAGAAGGTGCGCACACTGATAGCCGCCGAACAAGCGCCTGGACTTTATCGCCTGCAGTGGGACGGACGCACCGACATGGGGCTCGAAGCCGCAAGTGGAGTTTATATGTATCGTCTAACAGCGGGCTCGCAACGCGAAACTCGACGACTCACCCTTATTAAATAATCGTCCAGGCTGTGCTAAACTCCTGCTGTGAAAACGTACAGCTCTTTGCGGCTAGCATCCGGCGTGGGCACTGGCGGCATACGGAGGACTGGGTGGAGCAGGTTGCCGTCCTTGCGGCACTATTTTGCCGAGGCCTGGCCGACTATTCTTTGCGCGGTAGATTTTGGCCAACCACGAACTACTGCTACCGCGAAGAAGGTATGTGCATGCTCACAGAGGTGGGGCAGCGAGTCGGGCGGCGTGAAAATTTCATCCAGGACCATTATCTGGCGGGGCATACTATAGCGCCCTGTTGTCCTCCGAATATTCTTTATTGCCGCCCAATTCCCAGACCCCGCGAAAGAGCGTGCGCCGCTTCGGCGGCATGGCCTCGATGGCCTCGTGCGAGAGGTTGACCCGGTGCCATTGCGCCCACAGCGAATTGTAGCAGTTGAACACGGCACAGCGCGCATTGTCGGGGTTGGTCCAGTCGTTAGCGGCGTGCAGTAGGCTTTCGGTGAAGATGATCACCGACCCGGCCGGGCAACTGTATTCGGCCATTGCCTTGTGTAAGCTATCTTCCCAAGCTGATTCGCTGATATTAGGGCGATAGGGATCTGGCCCGCCGTAGTTGAAATGGGCTTTGTGCGAACCGCTTAAAAAGGTGGTGCCGCCTAAGCCGGCTTTTACCTCTTCCAATTCCCAGACCACTCGGGTTAGGCCCGAAAAGATCTTGTTGCCCGCGACTTGGTAGCGCATGGCGTTGGCTTGTTGCGGTGGGCGCACGACATGAGGCGTGCTGGTACCTTGAGGTTTTTCCCAGCCAGGCGGGCGTACAGTGATAAACGAGCCTTCGCAGCGGTAGCTGTAGTAATCCTCGCCGAGGTAGGGCTCTTCGGCAAGGATTTCGCTGAGAATGCCGCTGACGGCGGGGTGATCGAGCAGGGTTTGTAACTCGCTCTGGTAGGCTTGTTTGGCGCCGTCGTATACTTCCTTTTTCAAGGGTTCGATTTCGTCTGCGCTGAGTACGGAGGGCAGCATGATCCAGCCGTGCAGGTCGAAGAAGAATTTTTGTTCGTCGGTCATGGGGATGGGGGCTGTGGTGTGGTCTTTGGTGGCGGTCATTTTGGTCTCCGGGTGTTTATGCTGGATGTGGATGGTCATTTTGGGGGCATGCCCTGCGGTAGCTAGCGGTGGTTAAGTATAAATCTATTTTAGAATTGATGTAGGTCGATCGCTTAATAACCTTTATAAATTGATGAAGATAGGTTTAATGGTGAATTAGCCTTTTTTGCTTCTTGCTCTGTAATTAACCCCAATTCTTTCCTGCTATAACGCCCTATTGTCCTGCGAATACTCCTTATTACCTCCCCCCCAGACCCCGCGAAAGAGTGTGCGCCTTCTCGGCGGCATGGCCTCAATGCTCTCGTGCGACAAGCTGACTTTGTGCCATTGTGCCCATAGCGAGTTGTAGCAGTTGAAAACAGCGCAGCGTGAGTTGTCGGGGTTGGTCCAGTCGTTGGCCGCGTGCAGCAGGCTTTCGGTAAAGATGATCACCGACCCTGCCGGGCAGTCGTATTCGGCCATCGCCTGGTGCAAACTTTCTTCCCAGGCCGATTCGCTGATATTGGGGCGATAGGGGTCCGGGCCGCCGTAGTTGAAATGGGCTTTATGCGAACCGCTTAAAAAGGTGGTGCCGCCTAAGCCGGCTTTTACGTCTTCTAATTCCCATACGACTCGGGTCAGACCCGAAAAAATATTATTGCCCGCGACTTGGTAGCGCATGGCGTTGGCTTGTTGCGGTGGGCGCACGACATGCGGTGTGCTGGTGCCTGGTTTTTTCCAGCCGGGCTCTCGTACGGTGATAAATGAATTTTCGCAGCGATAGTTGTAGTAATCCTCGCCGGGATAGGGGTCTTCGGAGAGAATTTCATTGAGAATGCCGTTGATGGCAGGGTGGTCGAGCAGTGTTTGCAGTTCGCCTTGGTAGGCTTGTTTGGCGCCGTCGTAGACTTCCTTTTTCAAGGCTTCGATTTCGTCCGCGCTGAGTACGGAGGGCAGCATGATCCAACCATGTAGGTCGAAGAAGAATTTTTGTTCGTCGGTCATGGGGATGGGAGCTGTGGTGTGGTCTTTGGTGGCGGTCATAGGGCCTCTTGGGAGGTACGGGATTTTAGGAGATACATTCTCGCTCATTCTCGCCCAACTCCTGTCGGGCTCCGAGGGGATATACACGATTTTGCTGTCATGCAAAATCGCGCATACAATCCGCTATGAGTATATCCCTCAAAAGCCCTCATGTGATTTAATAGTAAACCACTTTTTCTGTGTTGAAGATAAAATGCTTAAACAGTGTGTGACAGAAAATGTGTGATATGGTCCATAGCCTCAATCATAAAGTTTCCGAAACCCGATCGCCCACACCCCACTCAAAACCTACCCCTTCCACTGCAAATTAATACTCGTATACCCGTCAGTATAACGCCGCAAATGCTCCGGTAGATTTTCCAGAAACCACTGTCCCTCTTCGGGCATTTCCCAAGGAACATCGATCTTGTGATTTTTGTCCCGGAAACCTATCGCGCAGGAAAGCCGGGTCTCGTCGGTGCGATTGGGAAAGGCGCCGTGGTAGGTGCGATGGGCGAAGACGATCATATCGCCACCGTCAGTGAAGAGTGGGACCAGGCCGGGGATGTCGAAGCCGGCGTAGCGGGATTCCTCTTCGCCTTCCGGGTAAAAGGAGCCGCGGTCAGCGGTCAGATTGAAACCCTCGGGTCCTTGCCAGTCTTCCAGATGGGAATCCTCGATAACGCAGAGGCCGCCGTGAGTGGGGCGGGAGCCGGTGAGGTAGAACCATTTGCCAGAGGGCCAAAGGCCGCTGTTGAGCACGTGGCCTGAGTTTTTGGGCGCGCCGGTGTGAAAGCCGCTCCAGTCGGTATGCCAGCCGACAGGTTGTGATCCGGGTTTGCGGATGATTGCCGCCGAGCGATGCACGGTCAGTTCGTCGCTGCCGATCAGGTGGCGGTGCAAGTCCATGAAGGGTTCGTAGTCCATCAGGCTCCAGGCACCGGCCCCCGATTCGACCCAGGCATGGCGGGTGCGGCTCTGGCCTTCTGCGAGCGTGCCTTCGGGGTCGGTACCGTCGTAGACCGCCTGTTTGAGTCGTTCGACGATTTCTTCGGGCAACGCGTCTTTGATGATCGCGAATCCGTGGCCCTCCAGGCATTCGTCCATCCGCTCGAGTTCGTCGGTGGAGAATTCGTAGCGGTAGCCGAGATCCGGTTTCTGTATATGCGAATAATCTTGCATCTTTTGCTCCGTGTAAATGGCGTTAGGGCGTATCGGGTTTGCTCAAAGACTCAGGGGCGGTCAGGCCGGAGAAGACGTATTCCATAACGCCCTCGGCGGTGACTTGCAATTGCGCCGTTCCCTGTAGGCAGAGGTCATCGAGTATCTTGCGGGATGCTTCGACATTGAGGTTGCTGAGCATTGCGATTTCTTCGGCGGCCAGCTGCAGGATTTGTTTCTCGTGTTTTTCGTCGCGCTGGCGCTGGCGCTGGCTGACGCGGACCATGTAGGCTCCAACGGCCAAGGTGCCGGTGAGGATGGCGATGGTCGCTATGGTGCCACTGGTATCCTCTTCGTCCTCGTCAAAGAGGATAGAGGTAAAGACGAGGATAAAACAGGCACTGAAGATGGCGGTGCCATAGCCGAGTATGGTGAGCAGGATGTGCACGGGACGTATCCTCCGGACAGGGTAATGGCTATATAATACAGCATCGTGGGGGGTGCGATCAATCCCGGTCTGTTCGCGGTTGCGTCGGTCTGTGCGGCGCGGCAGATTATGGGTGAGAATTATGAGCAGGATAACCGATCGCCTCAGCTGAGGCGACAGACGAAAGGTCGGCTAATCATGATGCAGCAACTCTCGACTCTCTCCAACGCGCAGTCGCGCTCGATTAGCCCGGAGAATTTTACTGGCGCAAAGGGCAAGGGCGGTATGGCGGAGTCCGGTACCGGTGCATCCTGCGCCCGCGACCTGGGCCAGGGTTGGAAAGTCTCGCCCTCGGTCGTCGTCGAGGCCGGCACGACCTTTGAGATAGCGGATATTGCGGGGCCTGGAAATATCGAGCAGATATGGTTGACACCGACGGGCAATTGGCGATTCAGCATTTTGCGCATCTACTGGGACGATCAAGAGCATCCGGCGGTCGAGTGCCCTGTAGGTGATTTTTTTGCCAGCGGTTGGGGCCAGTTCGCCCAGGTTACGTCACTGGCAGTCTGCGTCAATCCGGGCAGCGCCTTCAACTGCTATTGGAATATGCCCTTCCGCAAACGCTGCCGGATGACGCTGGAGAATCTCGCCGACGAGGATATGAGATTATACTACCAGATCAATTATTCGTTGGCGCCGGTTGATGAGTCGGCGGCGTATTTTCACGCGCAGTTTCGCCGCACAAATCCCCTGCCTTACAAAGAGGTCTATACGATTCTCGATGGAGTCGAAGGCCATGGGCATTATGCGGGTACTTATATGGCTTGGGGCGTCAATAATTCGGGTTGGTGGGGCGAGGGCGAGATCAAATTTTTTATGGATGGCGATGAGGAGTTTCCGACGATTTGCGGCACGGGCACGGAGGATTATTTCTGCGGTTCGTATAATTTCGAGAATAAAGCAACGGGCCAATATCAGGAATACAACACGCCGTATGCCGGGTTGCCACAGGTGATCCGGCCCGATGGGGTTTACCGCTCGCAGACGCGCTTTGGTTTGTATCGTTGGCATATCACCGATCCGGTGCGCTTCCAGGAGGATCTACGGGTTACGATCCAGGCGCTGGGGTGGCGCAGCGGCGGGCGCTATTTGCCTTTACAGGACGATATCGCGTCGGTGGCCTATTGGTATCAGAGCTTGCCGAGCAAGCCCTTTGCGCAACTGCCCGACCGGGATTATCTGGAGATACTTTAGAGGTCGTCTGCTGTAAAGCCAAAGGGGCCCGTTGAGGCACCCGCGTTTTGATACAGACACTAGTGGAGCCGCATAAATGAGTGCAACGATACTGGATACCCCTGAGCAGCGGGCAGCGTATGTCGAGCGGATATTGCAGGCCTTGTGCAGCGAACTGGGGCCGCATCCGTCGGGCACTGAAGCTTATGAGCAAGTCGCCCGGCGCATCCATGCGGAACTCGATGCTGCGTTGCCGACCGTTTTTCTCGACCGCTATCTGGATTTCTGGCAGGCGTTGCCGCGCCCTGAGATTATTTATAAGGGCAAGCAGATCGCCGTCGAGGTCGCGGAAAATTGCGCGGGGACTTGCCCTGCGGGTTTTACCGGTGTGATCGAGCGGATCGACGGGCCGGTGCCCTATGGCATTGTCGATATAAATAGCGGTGAGATGGCGGCTTATATCGCCGTGGGCAAGGATGTGCATGCACAACGCGGTTATCTCGTTGGCGACGAAGTATTGTCGCTGTCGCGCTTTGTAATCGGGATCGGCGAAGTGCCCTTTGTCGACTTGCTGGTTGCTGAGCGCGCCCAGGTACAGGTGCGGCTCAGGGTGGTTTATGCGCCAGAGGTGCCCACCTATAATATTATCGGCACGATTCCGGGTGAACTCCCAGACGAGATCCTGGTGATGGCGCATGCCGATTCGATTATTATGACCGAAGGGGCGAACGACAATATGGCGACGGCGATTGTCACGCTGATGTTGGCGCAGGCGTTTGCGGAAACTCGGCCGCGTTGTACGCTGACTTTTGCGATTACCGGCAGTGAAGAATACGGCTTGATGGGTGCTAAGCACTATGCGCGGCGGCGTCAGGTCGAAGGCACGGCGGGGCGGCTCAAATTCGTCATTAACTCGGATTCGCTGACCTACGGACCGAATTTGTGGGCGACGACGGCTGATCGGGAGTTGATGGATCTGGTTAAGGCGGTACATGAAGATTTGGCGTTGGGGACCGAGCCGATCTACAGCGCGGCCGAGTGTTGGATGAACGACGCGGTTTGTTTCAAGGACATTAATGGCCATATCCGCGGGATTAATTTCAATAGCCGAGGGTATGAGACGCTCGCCGCCAACCATACGCCTGCCGATAAAGCGGCCAATGTGCCGATTGATTGCGCGGAGTCGGCCTTTTTGGTGTTGCGAGCGTTGATTGAGCGCTTGCAGTATCTGTGATACGGTGTGGTAGGAAGCGTTTTTACAATAGCTTCTTGGTGAATAAACTTTAACAAGTGTTGGACTTGCTGCCGTCTTGTTGCAGATGTGCCAAACTAGCTGTATTCCTCGTTTACTAATGTTCGACCGATGTTTTTTTTACGCTCATACGAAAACGCGTGCGAGCATAGGGGTTGGGCTCGTTTAAGCCTGATAATGGCGCTGCAGAGCCCAAACTAAATTTTTGGCGTAGAGTTTCTATCGCTGTTGTAAAATATGGATATGGGCGATGTTGTTGTCGACGCCCTTCACGGTTGAGTGTGAGGTCGTAGGTTGACTAGAGCAATGCCAGGGAGCAAGGTGATGGTATCCGATAAAGATGATCCCGCAGTAGTGGTCTCGCTCGACCGACAGAGTATGGTGTCGAGTGTGCCGCATCCCCCAGGGCTTAATCTAACCGACGCTCTGACGGTGGAAGCTTGGGTCGACGCGCGCGACGCGCGGCAGGAAGGGCTGCAGGCGCTTGTTTCCCAGTGGACCCCGCCAGACGCTTATGTTGGTTTTAGTGCCTTTGATGCCGCGGCTATCGGCGGCTTGCCGACGCGTGGGTATTTTGGTGCGGTATTTGACGGCCGCTATGTGTATTTCGTGCCCGAGCAACACGGCGAAGAAGGCATGCCGACGCACGGTGTCGTGTTGCGCTACGATACGCACGGCGAGTTTGCGGATCGTTCGAGTTATTCCGCCTACGATGCAGGACAAACCGATGGTCTGCAGACACGAGGGTTCTACGGCGCTATTTTTGACGGCCGCTATGTGTATTTTGTCCCGCGCCAGATCGATATGGTGGAATATCACAGTCGTATCCTGCGCTATGATACACACAGTGATTTCGACGATCCCAAAAGTTGGGCAGCGCGCGACATGGGGGAGGCGCATTCGCAGCAGGGCGCAGCCTTTGACGGCCGTTATCTCTATTTTGCGCCGGGCTTTAGCGGTGATCCAACGTTGGAGGACGAGTATTGTGGGCGGGTGATCCGCTTGGACACACAGGCCGAATTTAAGGATCCGCAGAGTAGTACCAGTGTTGATATAAGCGAGTTTTTAGGGCCGCAATGCGCCTGTTTCGATGGTGCGGCCTTTGACGGGCGTTATATCTATCTAGTACCGCTCTATACCGGAGTTGCCGTGAGATATGATACCCAAGCGGACTTCGCTGATGCCAACGCCTGGCAGCGTTTTGACGCTAAACCGCTCGGGTTTCAGTTGGCGGTGGGGGCGGTATTCGACGGTCGTTATCTCTATTACTGTGCCTATGGCCACGCGACGATCGTGCGCTACGATACGCAGGGCGAATTCACCGATGCGAACGCTTGGCAGCGCTGGGACGCCGATCATACGGACGGATTGCGGACCACGGGTTTCGACGGTGGTTTTTTCGACGGGCGCTTCGTTTATTTCCAACCTTTCTTTTTGCATATGGGCCCGGGCGAGCGCGACAATCTCTTTCACAGCCACTATCTGCGCTACGATCCCAATAAGCCCTTTGCCGATCCGGCTAGCTGGCAGGCCTATGACGCTTCGCGCACCGATGGTTTGCACAGCGTATGTTATAATGCCGGCGCGTTCGACGGGCGCTATTTTTATGCGGCGCCCTGGCAACAGGGGCCGAAGCCGGATCGACCAGGCGAGTTTGTGACGCACGGGATCGTTCTTCGCTGCGACACGTTGGGGACGAGTGGCTCGTTCAGTTTGCGCTATTGCGACTATGGGCACAATGGTGGGTTGAATGCGGCGGTGCCCGGCCCGAGTTTTGTGGTCAATACGGAACGCGGGCCATTGAGTGTGGCGCTGCACGGCGCACTGAGTGTGGGGCGGCATCATTTGGCGGGGGTCTATGACGGGCAGAGGTTGGCGCTGTATATCGACGGAGAGTTAAGGGCTATTCGGGAGGGGTCAGGTGGGCTTGTCGCTAATGACGAGCCGATCGCCGTCGGGCATATTCATAAGGGGCAGGGGCATTTTGCTGGGGATGTTTGGGGTGTGCGGGTGGCACGGGTGGCGCGTTCGGCGGAGTATATTGCTGGGGCATGGCGGGAAAAATTGCCGGTTGGCGGATAATCCAAAAAAACGATCCCAGGCCTCATTGGCCAAATCGAGCAAGGTGATGCATCGGTGGATCGAGGCGGAAGGTCTGGGGTGGACGATTCTCACAGTATTCCTGTTAGAGACATTTTACGGGTGGCGGGCGATTAAACGCATCTTGAACTTTATGCTCTATTTGCTGGATACCCATATCTCAATAGACAAACGGCGCCAGATGTTCCTCGGTGATTTCGACGCCGAAACCGGGCCTATCTGCTGGCACCATCCGCCCATTTTTCGGCGTGGCGACACCGGGTATACGCACCGCTTCTTCGGGCGGCACGCCCGGAGGAGTCGCCACGAAACACTCGGCCCACGGAATGGCGGGCAGCGCGTAACAGGCGTGTTGTCCGTAGGCGGTGATACCGCCGCCGTGCGGGATCACCGAGATGCCCGCTGCCTCGGCGATGGCGCAGATCTTGGTAAGGGCGGTCAGGCCGCCAACCCAGTGGATATCGGGTTGGAAGATGTCGACGAGATGGCGGCTGGCGGCGTGTTGGAAGGGCACGGTTCCATACCAGTGCTCGCCGGTGGCTAATGTTTGCCAGGGTATGCGCTGGCGCAACTGCGCATGCGCGTCGAAATCTTCTGAACGCAGCATTTCTTCCATCCATTTGAGCTTATAAGGCCGCAACTCCTCGGCCAAGCGCACCGCATATTCTACGTCGAAGGCCATCCAGCAGTCGAGCATCAACTCGACCTTAGGACCGACTTCTTCGCGGGTGCGGGCGATCAGTTCGATATTCTTCTGCAAACCGTCGATGCCGTCGGCCGGTCCATACGGACAGGGCAGTTTGGTTGCCAGGAAACCCAATTCCATATACCAGTCGGTGTCGCCGCCCGTCGAGTAGCAGAACAATTCGTCGCGCGCCGGGCCACCGAGTAGTTCGTAGACCGGTCGGTCTAAAATCTTGCCTTTGAGGTCCCACAGTGCCAGGTCGATGGCGCTGATAGCGTAGGAATGCAACCCGGTCGCGCCAAAGGGTGCGCCCATACGCACCATCATATCGTAGCATTTCTCTGTGGCCAGACAGCTTTCGCCGATCAGACGCGGTGCGAGGTAGTCATCGACAATTGCGGCGACGGGCCGGCCGTGGTTAGCCGTGGCGAAACCCCAGGTCCCGTCCTCGGCTTCGATGACGACGCCGAAGTTCGGCCACGAGGGCGTCCACGACGGTCGGTATTCGGCGTAGCGTGGGTAGCGGGTCATGGGGTTGGCGACGGGCCCGCTTTCGACCCAGGACGGACGGCGGGCGGTTTTGTATTCGATTTTTGAGGGTTTGGCGAGCGGGCCGGTTCCGGGCAAGTTGATTTGTACTGCGCGGATGGATTTGATTTTCATTAGGCTCTCCGATTGGGGGTGGTGCAGGCAAGATAGGATTTGCGTAACAGGTGATCAAGTTTGCCGATATAGAAGAGACAGATTCACTGTGCGATAGCAGATCGCACATCTTCTACTATGTCGATGTGTTGGATAGATCTCATGACTTAACATACAGTATACTTTTTCGCATAAAAGCAGTGGTGTCGCTCCGATAGTGTTCGAGTATCATGGCCAGCAAAGGAAGGGTCTATTTTTCCCGGGCTAAATCGATAATGGCGTCGCGGGCCGGCTACGCCGAGGCCAAGGCGTTTCTATTCGAAGTGCAGGTGACGCTCTTTAAGGCCGTGGAGTTGTTGCGCTTGGGGCCGCATGAGTTTGTATTGCAGGGGTGGCAAGCGGTTGGGGGCAATGAGTAGGGCGGTCGGATATGCGCGGAGAGCTTGCTAGAGCAGGTCTTATTCAATTGCCAGGTCGAAGTAGATTCCCTTCATCCAACGCGGGCCGGTAAAACTCGTGCGGCCGTGCAATACGGTGAAGTTGTCGTAGAGCACAAAGTCGCCTGGTTCGAGCAGAAATTTGAACTGGTGCGCGGACTCTACGACGATGCGGGTGAATTTTTGATAGGCGCGATACCATTGTTCCATTTTGTCGAAGGCCATATGCTGTGGGGCGTAGGTGAAATAGCTGGAACGGATCTGCGCGAACTTGCCAGAATTAAAAGAGAGGATAGGATAGGTGACCTTACTTTCGAAATTCTGTTGCTGACGATGAAATACTATGGGAGTTTCGCTTAAGACCTCGAAGGCGTGGTAGTCTAAGTCACGCAGATAATACGCGGCTTGCCGCGCGTCGGCGATTAGGCTCTCGCCGCCGGTGTCCGCTTTTTCGACGCATTGCAATAGCTGAAAACGCGGCGGATTCTCGATATAGGGCTGGTCGGTATGCAGGTCGACGGCGGAGTTGGTATATCCGAGTTGGTCGGTGTTCTGATTGGTGGTGTTGTCGGTCTTGAGGTCTTCGATCTCGCCGAAATGCGTGCCGCGGATAATGAAATCGCGCGTGGTGAAACGGGCGATGAGCTGCTCGGCGTCGAGCGGGCAGGCGCGCACGAGGATGGCGCCTCTTTCGCGCAAGTAGTAGTGGCAGGCCGAGACGAGTTCGTCGGCGCAGTCCTCGTATTGCACCTCGATGCGGTTGAGGTCTTGTGCTGCAATTTGCGTGAGGTCTTCGTCGCGCGAATAGCGGTGCTCGTATAGCCAATCTATAGCGAATGTGCTTTGGTGGCCGTCCGGCCAGGTCAGGTGGAGGCCCGCATCCGTTGCGGCGATGCGTTGCGGTTTGATCTCCAGCGATACTTGCGCCGGGCAGAGCATATGTTCTTTGGTCGTGGGGTGGATACAGCAGGGGCAGTGGTGTCTGAGCCAGAAGTAGTGGTAGTTGGCGTAGAGGTTTTGCTCGGCGAAATGCACACGCAGGTAGTCGTGCTGGTCGGTGAAGAGGTCGTCGCTCATTAGCTGTACTGGCAGGTCGCGGGAGATGGCGCGCTTATGGAATATGGACGTTAAAACCGGAATTTAAATAGTATGGACCGGCCTTATTTTATGCAAGGCGCGTTGCTGCGCGTGTAAAATGGACTGCAATGCTGATTTCGAGGCCGAGGTGCGTGCCTTCCTACGGCAAATGCTTTAACGCAGCGCCATCGCCCCACCCTCAAGCGGTAACTCATAACAGATCGCCTCGCTGTCGGTGCGCACCAACAGATAGGGTGCCGCGAAGGCGTGCGGATTCCAGGTCTTTTCGTCGAAGGCGGTGATACGCGCCAGTTCGTTGTGGCGCTCGGGCGAGGCTTCGACCAATACCACATCACCTTTTTCGCTCATAATTAGTAGTACATCATCCACTAAAATAAGTTGGCCGTGGCCATAACGGCCCTTTTTCCAACGGCGCTTGCCGTTTTGCGGATCCAAGCAGACGAGGATGCCGTCGTCTAGGCCGTAGACGAAGCCGTCGCGGTAGACCATATTGGAGAATTTGGCCTTGAGGCGTTTGGACTGCCAGAGGGTTTCGCTCTTCAGCGAACCGTCCGGCGCGGCGCTGATTTGGTAGAGTTCGGCACCGGCGCCGTAGCCGGTCGAGGCCAGTACTTGGTCACCGGGCAAGACGAGGGGGTTGGCGATGCACTGTACTCTGCCGTGTTCCCATGCTCGTCGCCAGAGCACGGCGCCATTTGCGGGTCGTGGGCCACGACGGCGTGTTTGTTTTCGTTGAATACCAAGATCTGTTCGCGTCCGGCGATCGTGGCCAAGCGCGGCGAGCTATAGCCGGCCTGGTCGTCGCCGCTGCCCCAGGCGAACTCGCCGCTTTTACGATGGTAGGCGACCAGCGAACGGCCGTCGGGACCTCCGGCGCTGACGACGACGAGATCGTCGATTATTAGGGGCGAGCCGCTGAATCCGAACATCGGGATTTGCGCGTTGTTGTGCTCGGCGATATTCTGCGTCCAGAGCGCCTGCCCGCTAGTGAGGTCTAGGACGTTGAGGATGCCGGTGGCGCCGAGCGCGAATACCTGGTCGCCGTCGATGGTCGGCGTGGCGCGCGGGCCGACACCGCCCATGCCCGACTCGTAGCGTGCAGAATCGGTGTGGCTCCACAATTTGCGGCCGCTGGCCAGGTCGTAACATACGACCTGCTCGTCGGTGCCGTGTTGTTCCTGGGTGATGGCTCGGCCTCCGGCGATGGCGAAGGAGGACCAACTGGCGCCTACGGGGCGCCGCCAGACTTCGCGCGGGGGGTGTTGGACCCAGTCGCGCTTGAGACTGACGCCGCCGAGTTGGCCGTTGCGGTCGGGCCCCAAAAACTGTGGCCAGTCGCGGGCTTGGATGGCGGTGACGCCGCCGCCGTCAATGGCGCTCACCGCGTCTGGGTTGCTCCAGCGCCAGACGAATATAGGTACCCAGTCACCGCTGAGGCCCTTATAGCGAAACGAACCGGCGCAAAGCCCGATGGCGAGTACGACCGCGCCGAAATAGCGTAGGCGCGGGCCCCAAGCCAAGCGTGAGAGCAAGAGCAGCCAGAGCAGGGAGAATAGGCCGGCGAGCATGAAAATCCCGATGGTCGGCACGACTTGCATCTGGCGGTTGAGCGACTCCGGTAGCCAAATCGCCAGCAGCGCGATGACGACGGCGGCGGCGATGATATAGAGGGGCCAGAGGCGGATCGACGGTTGCTCTTGGGCTTCGCTCATTGTGTTTCCTTATTCATGCACATACGCCAGGCGGCGCGCTAGGTGCGGGCTGACATCGGTAACGGGATCGTCGCAGGTGACGCCGTGTTCGATGAATACGTCCCAGTAAGGATCGCGGGTTTCACGCAAGAGTTCGAGTCGTACATCAGCGGGTGGGTTGAAATCTTCACCGCGTAAAAGCGGCGAGAAGTCTCGGCCCTGGCTCCAGACGGGGACTTCGCTGCCGACGAGGCCGAGGGTTGTGGCCATCAAGTTGACCAGGCTGAACAGCCCATTGATGGGCCTCTGCTCGGAAATATGCCCGGGGTCCGGTGTTCGTCGGAAAGGATATAGATGATATGTGGTTTATCCAAAGGCTCCGTTCCTGGTTTGCATGGCGTATGGGTAGAACCTAATAAATATAGCTACCAATGCGAAGTGGATTTGTGCGGCTTGACGCTTGCTACGGCATCTGGCAATTTAGGCGCAATGCGATTTGCAGCACATCTCAACAAGGAGTGAATAAATGGATTACGATCTGTTGCTTACGGGCGGCCACGTTATCGACCCTAAGAACGACCTGGACGGTCGTGCCGATATTGCGGTACAAGATGGCAAGATCGCCGCGGTAGGGCTTGACCTACAAGGCACGGCGAAAAAAACAGTGGATGTCGGCGGCGGCTATATTACGCCTGGGCTAATCGATATTCATTTGCACGCCTATGGCCGTTTCTCCGCCTGGCTGCACCCCGATCACCACAATCTGCCCTACGGGGTCACGACCTGTGTCGATACGGGCAGCGCGGGCTGGCAGCACTTTCCGGATTTTGTCGAGACAATTATGAAGACGGCACAGATGCGGGTGTTGGCCTTTGTCAATATTGTCGGCGCGGGCATGGCCGGCGCGTGCGAGCAGGATATCAGCGAGATGAACCCGGAGCCGTGCGCCGATATGATCCGCCAGTATCCCGAATACGTGGTCGGCTCGAAGTCGGCGCACTACGGTGGCCCGGGTTGGGAAGCAGCGCAGGGCGGCATCGACGCGGCGCGCATGGCCGATACGATCACCATGGTAGATTTCGCACCACAACCGACGCGGTCCTATGAGGACCTATTGACGGAAAGAATGGCGCCGGGCGATATACACACACATCTCTACGCCTCGCATATTCCGTTGTTGGACGAGGACAAGAAGGTCAACGAATATATGTGGAAGGCGCGCGAACGCGGTGTGATTTTCGATACTGGACATGGGGCCGGCTCCTTTTGGTTCCGCATCGCGGTGCCGGCGATGCAGCAGGGTTTTCAGCCCGATACGATCAGCACCGACCTGCACCGCAGTAGCCGTCTGCGGCCCAATGCGACAATGAACGCGACGATGTCGAAGTTCCTGGCGATGGGCATGCCCTTGCAGGAAGTGATATACCGTTCGACGCAGCGTCCGGCCGAGGTGATTCGCCGGACCGAGTTGGGTCATTTGAGCGTGGGGGCGGAGGCGGATGTGGCGGTGCTGGAATTATCGCAAGGTGATTATGGCTTTGTCGATTCGGGGCGGGCGCGCATCGACGGGGCGCAGAAGCTGGAGTGCCGGATGACGCTTAAGGCGGGTGAGGTGGTTTGGGATGAGTATGGTAAGAGTTGCCCGTTGTGGGCCGATGCGGGAGAGTATAAGCAGGCTAAATGAGTTAAAGCGTTAAGGAATTAAGGAATAGTGTATAGATCGAGGTTGTCGCCTGCGGCGGAAGACTCGCCGCAGGGGCGCGAGTGGTCGTTGCTTGCAGCTTGGCGGGAGGTCGCAGCAGCCAAGCTGCAAGAACGCGCTCGCCTTATCACTTAGCGGCAGTGGGGCGATATACTTCAAGTCGTAGGACTTTACCGTTGCCCCTGCAGCCAGCCAGCCCTCCGCTCCCTCTGTGCAGTATGAATCGCATCTCCAGCTACACGCTACCCGCCACCTCGTCGAGTCGCACCCAGTCACCGCTCTCCACTGAACTTGCTATTGCAACCATACACCTCATGGCCTCGGTGCCGTCCTCGACATCGGCTCCAGCTTGGGGCAAACCATTTAACACGGTATCGGCGAAACCTTCGAGTTGCAGGCGGTAGAAGTGTGCGTCAGCCCCTAGAGGGCGGTGGTACTGGTCGTCCTTGGTGGAGAAGCACTCGACATCGCTCGATTTTAGGAACCACGGCAGATAGGTCTTGCCGACGACACTGCCGTGCTCACCGTAGATCTGAAAGCCTTCGTGATAATCCATGCGCACGGCGACCGTCAGGTCGAGATGGCCCTGGCCGCCATTGGCGAATTCCACTTCGACAAACCAAGAATAGGCGCCGAATAGTTCATTGCGCCGGCCGCGCACGGCGGTGATCGCGCCGCCTAAGAAACGGGCGATGTCGACCAGGTGGGAGCCGTGGGTGAGCATGAAGTATTGGCGTTTGTCGCCCTTGGGATCGCCTCCGGGTTTGTGGGCGTCGGCGCTGTGGAGGGGCAATGGCTGTAAATTGTCGGTCATGGTGTAGCGGTAGGTAGAGTCGCAATACCAGGCTTTGAGCGCCAGCAACTGGCCCATTTCTTCCTGGACGAATTGCCGTGCGAAGGCGATACCGGGGTCGAAGCGTTTCATGTGGCCCACTTGCAGGGTGCAGCTCGATTCGGTGACGGCCAGGCGCAGTTGCTCGCATTCTTCGATGCTGGTTCCCAGAGGTTTTTCCACAAAGACATGTTTGCCGGCGGCCAACGCCTGGAGGCTGAGCGGCACGTGGAACTGGTCGGCGCAGGCGATGATGACGGCTTCGATCTCTGGGTCGGCGAGCATCTCGGCGAACTCGGCGTAGGTTTTTTGCGGTTGGTGCACGGTGGCCATGCGTTCGCGCAAGTCGTCGGCTTGGTCGCAAATGGCGTGCAGGCGAGTATTGCGGCCTTTGATGCACGATTCAAAATGTGCAAATTGCGCTATCGGGCCGCAGCCCAAGACGCCGATGGAGAGCTGGTCTTCGTTCATGGTTATGTCTGGTCCTGTGTATTGGGTCGTCTGTTCTCGTTCCGCTTCAGCCAATGGCGGATGCCTTGGCCCGTATAGGGCTCGTCGGCGAAGCGAGGGATGACGTGCCGATGCATGTGGAATACGGTTTGGCCGCCGGTCGCGCCGCAGTTCCAACCGATAGTGTAGCCGTTGGGGCTATGGCGTTCGTCGAGCAGTGTTTTTACTGCGTGCAATAGATCATAGCTACTGTTCCATTCTTTCCGCGTTAGGTCAAAGGGCATTTCGCGATGGTCTTTGGGGATAATACAGCCGGAGTTGATAAGTACGGGGTGCTCCTTTATAGTGCGCAGCGAAAACCGAAGTCGCTGAACTGTTTGTCGGGGGCCAGGCTCGAACGGCCGGCGCAGCGCGAGAAGCGGACCTCGTGGCGCCAGGAGCCGCCGCGTGCGGCGCGGCGGGTGCCGGAGGTCGGGCCTAATGGGTTGCGCTCGGGCGAGTTCGCGTAATAAGACTTGTCGTAGTAGTCGGCGCACCATTCGTGCACGCCGGCCGACATATCGTAGAAGCCGTAGCCGTTGGGGCCGTCGTGGCCGATGGTATCGAGTGGGGTGTCGCGACCGCCCTTATAATCATCCGGTAATTCGTCGCCCCATGGGTAGGCCGAGTTTTTCAAGCCGCCGCGCGCGGCTTTCTCGCGCTCGGCCTCGCTCGGCAGGCGATAGGTTTTGCCCGTTATTTCAGATAGCCAAGTGCAATAGGCGACCGCGTCGTTCCAACTGGGGCCGGCGACGGGCTGTTCGGGATGTTGGAAAGGTAGTTCGTGCCAGAAGGTGGGCGGCGAGTGTCCGGTCGCAGCGACAAAGAGCGCGTATTCCTTGCGGGTGACTGGGTATTTGGCCAAGGCGAAGGGGTCGATCCACACGCGGTGTACGGGCGCTTCGTTGCGGCCGTGGCTGTCGCTGCCCATGGCGAAATCGCCGCCGGGGACATTGATTAAATCTGGGAGTAGGTAATGTGCTATTGGCATAATTTATTTTTTGTCTGTTGTATAAGATAAGCAAAAGCGGGCGCGTGGTTGCGAAGGACGGGGCTTGCTTTACTTTATCTTAAATGTCCTCATTTATCCTCTTTCTGTCTCTCATATTTGTCTCCGCTAACACATCTGCCAAAGAGTTGATCGTCTGGGGCGTGCCCAAAGACCGCGGACTGATGGCCGCGCTGCGTCTATTTGAAGCCGAGCACCCCGGTTGGCAGGTCGTGACCTCCGCCGGGTCGAGCGGTAGCATGGACCCACAGAAGCTAATGTGCGGTATCGCCGGCGGCCGCCCGCCCGATATGTTGCAGCAGGATCGTTTCGCCGTCGGCGAGTGGGCGGTGCGCGAGGCATTTTTGCCGCTCGACGAATTCATCGCCGAGAGCTTGCAGGAGGAGGCGTGGGCCGTCGATGCCGCGGCCGCGTTGCGCGAAGGGCGGGATAGCGAAGCGGTGGAGTCGTGGCAAAAACTGGAAACTCGGTTGGCGGACCGGGGGCCGAGCCGGGCTTTGCGCACTACGCACGAATTGATACGCACCAGCGCGTCGGGATCGTTAGCCGCCGCACTGATCCCATTGGCTGATGAGTTGGCCGATTTGGTTCAGGGCGTGCACCCGGACCGCTTTTTTGACGCCTGTTGGCAGGAGGCCAGTTTCGGCCCCGGCGACGCGCGTCGGGTGTATGCCATTCCCAACAGTACTGATAATCGCGCGCTCTACTATAATGAAGACTTACTCGAACGCGCCGGTTTTGTTGACGCCGCGGGCAACGTGCAGCCGCCGCGCAATTGGCGTGAGTTAAAGGAATATGCCGTCAAGTTGAGCGAACACGACGCTGACGGCAATATGACCCGCCTGGGTTTCGCGCCCAATTTTGGCAATAGCTGGCTCTATATCTACGGTTGGCTCAACGGCGGGCAGTTTATGAGCGACGATGGCCAGACCTGCACGTTGGATGACCCGCGTATCGAAAAAGCCTTGGCTTATATGGTCGAGATCTACGACGCGCTGGGCGGTATCGAGCAGGTCGACGCCTTTCAGAGCGGCTTCCAACAGGGCGAGTTCGATCCATTTTTTACCGGCAAAGTGGCGATGAAGGTCGACGGCAACTGGACGCTCAACCGCATCGCCGATTTTGCGCCGGGTTTGCGTTTTGGGGTGATACCGGCACCGGCCCCTGAGGGCCGGGAATCGATCACCTGGTCGGGTGGTTTTTCGTGGGCGGTGCCCGCTGGTTCTGAGCATTCGGAGATCGCCTTTGAGCTGATGCGATTTTTGAGCACAGATCGCGTTTGGCGCGTGCGCAACGAGGTGCTCGCCCGCTACGCGGCGAGCCGCGGCCGTAACTTCGTGCCTGGCATGGCGCCACTGCCGCATGTTAACGAGCAGACCTATGCGCTGCTGATGCGGGACAACCGGGAACTGCCGAAGCGGATTAAAGAGGGTTTCCTGCTCTTCGCCGATTTGATGCGCGTATCGCGTTTCAGGCCGGTGACCCCGGTCGGGCAGTTGTTGTGGGATGAGCACGTGCGGGCTTATGAGAAGGCGGTGC
>Ga0233434_1000911_pt1 | contig 31466 bp, 38 predicted proteins | sample SI_122_August201_4_FD_182738 | JGI IMG/M metagenome (GOLD analysis project Ga0233434, IMG submission 182738) | Seawater microbial communities from Saanich Inlet, British Columbia, Canada - SI_122_August2016_120_MG | ecosystem: Environmental > Aquatic > Marine > Inlet | place: Canada: British...
GTAAAAACGACCTAAAACCTAAAGAAGGGGATTGTTGCGTTTATTGTTCTTACGGTAATGTAAAATGTCCTCCAATTCAAAAAGGGGAATGCTGTTAAATGAAAAAACTTTTAGGGATCGTGGTTCTAAAATAAATGAAAATTAAAGAAAAACACAAAGACCTTAAAAAAAAGTAACTGTTGCTGAACAACAAAGAAGCTCAAAAAGAGGGCCTAAAAGTTGGTACGATTTAAGAACCCTAAAGAAGCTTAAATTGGTTATGAAAGATGAGCTGTCAAAAAAGTAAATTTAACATTGTTGCATTTAATAAATATGAAATTTTTTTTGAAATACTTCGTTCCTATACAATTAGGAGGTCAGAATAAATGGCTTTGCTTATATTCACCTATAGGATGGTCGGTTGTTGCCGGAACTTTTTTGGGACATACATTTATTGAAAAAAGTTTAACAGGTGCACTAGTGGGGTTTTTTCTTGGTGGAATACTTGCTGAAGTATTCTTTTATTTTAAGAAAAAAAAGCTTAATTAATTACTATTTAAAGGTGCTTGACAGTTAACTATATAACTACTATACTAGTTATATAGTTATGATTAATATTGATAAAGCTGCTTTAGGTTTCAATGCTGTAGGTTCAAAACATCGATTAGGTGTATTATTGGAACTAGTTAAAGTTGGTAAAAGTGGGTTAACCATAGGTGAAATACAAGAACAGCTTAATATTCCAGCATCTACACTAGCACATCATCTTGATTTTTTAAAAAATGCAGATCTCATTTATCAAGAGAGGCGGGGAAGATCTATTTTTAATTATGCTAAATTTGATTATATAGAATTACTGGGTAATTATCTTTTGAAGAAATGCTGTGTTGAGCAAGGAAAGATTAAAAGAAAAATATAATTATCATGAATGATTTGTCGTTAAAAAGAATTAACCTATTTAACAGCACACTCAGTAAACTAAAATCTGTTTGGCTGATGGTAATTATAATTCCATTGTTAATATTAATATTTGATGCCGAAAAATTTAATACTATTTTATTGTTTGCTCTTAACGCTTTATTAGGCACAATTCCTTTCATATTATTTGCTGTAAGTTTAGTTGCTTATTTAAAAGCATCAGGCGCAGAAAGCATCGTCTCAAAAATGTTTAAAGGAAAAGAGATTAGAACCATTTTTATAGCTACATTAGTTGGTGGTCTTGCTCCTTTTTGTTCTTGTGAAGTTATACCTTTTATTGCAAGCATGTTAGCACTCGGTGTGCCACTTTCAGCGGTAATGGCTTTTTGGTTATCTTCACCTTTAATTGATCCGGCAGCTTTGTTGATAACTGCAGGTGCCCTTGGATGGGATTATGCAATTGGTAAAACTATTTCGGCTTTAGCCTTAGGGTTAATAGGAGGTTTTGGTATCTATTTTTTAACAAAATTTGGTTTGTTTAAAACTCCACTTAAGAAAAAAAATGATCAAGGTTCTAATTCATGTTGCAATACCAAAGACCCATTTAACCAAGAAACAATATGGAAATTTTGGAGAAATTCAGACCGAATAAAAGTTTTTACGTTTGAATTTACTTCCAATGGTTTATTTCTTCTTAAATGGTTGTCGTTTGCTTATCTTCTTGAAGCCATGATGGTTACATACATGTCGGCCCAAGTTATTGGTAATTTCTTAGGTGGCGATGGTTTATTTTCTATTGTTATGGGTGCGCTTGCTGGCGTTCCTGCTTATCTTAATTCTTATGCAGCACCCGCTTTAGTTTCGGGATTATTAGAACAAGGCTTAAGCGCAGGTGGAGCAATGGCGTTTTTAGTGGGTGGAGCAATCAGTTCTATTCCAGCCATGACTGCTGTCTGGTCGTTAGTTAATCGATCAACGTTTATTGCTTATCTAACATTTGGATTAGGGGGAGCAATACTTTGTGGACTTTTATTTCAATTTTATATTAACCTATAACCCTTGTTTGCTATCAAAATTTATTAATAATAGAGATACTCAATGAAAAAAAATAAAAAAATTATTTACTCACTAATAACTATTGTTGTAATAACAGTTGTTACAGTTATCTTGTTACCTGAGCACAAAAAAATACATCATGCTAATATGGAGCATTCTAGTGATCATGATCATGATAAAAAAATATACAAACATACAATTGATCGAAAGCCCACTACCGTATTAACTGAAGCAGGGACAGATCCTTTTGCTGTCATACAGGAGGCAATCACATTGCTTGAGGCAAATCCCGATACTAATTGGTCGAAGGTAAATATTGAAGCCTTAAGATTACACTTAGTAGAGATGCAAGATATGACGCTCAATGTCACTGTTGAACAAGAACCTATCAAATTAGGTTTTAAGGGAGTTATCACGCCGACAACCAATCGAGCTTTGCAATCTATGAGTAGAGTATTATCAGTTCATCCAAGCCAAATGAAGGAGGAGACTGGTTGGGACATGGTGGTCACCAACAATAATGGTATTTTTACAATAACAGTTACCACCAATCAATTACAGGATGTTGATAAGATAAGAGGACTAGGCTATATCGGAATTATGGCTTACGGCAATCACCATCAACCCCATCATTGGGCTATGGCATCAGGTGACAATCCACACTCTGAACACATTAAGAAACATTAAAAACATAACATACGGGATTAAAAAAATATTTAATACAACTCAAGAAGCGTAAACTGTCATGTATCTTGACTTTTATTATAATCATTATTTTGCAATTATTTTAACTATGATCATATATTATAAATATAATTTTTGATTGATATGGATCCTATTGTTTTTACTGCTGTTATTTTAGCTTCAATTTTGCATGCAACATGGAATGGAATGGTTAAAAATCATTCAAATAAAGTCATTGCTGTTTCAGCTGTTATGTTTGGGCATGTTCCAATATCAATTATAGCAGTAATTTTCCTCCCCATGCCATCTTTTGAGTCTTTACCATATATAATTATTAGTGCGTTTATTCACCAAGGTTACAATTGGTTCTTATTAACATCTTATAGTTTAGGTGATTTAACAAAAGTTTATCCTATAGCAAGAGGGTCAGGTCCAATTGTTGCAACAATAATATCAATTTTTTTTTTAGGATTAGTAATAAGTAAAGCTTCTGTAATTTCAATAGGCCTTGTTTGCGCTGGAATTATAACCATCGGTCTTTTCGGTTATAAAGTCATAAATAATTTAAAGATTGTTAAGTACTCTTTAATAACTGGTGTGTTTATAGGTCTATATTCAATAATAGATGGTTATGGTGCAAGAGTTAGCTTATCTGCAATAAGTTATATGAGCTGGGTATTTATACTAAGTGCAGCCATGTTTCCGATACTCTTAAAAATTAAAAAATACGATAATATTTTTAAAAATGTTATTAATGAGGGTAAGACTATTTTTTGGATTGGTGGATCTTTATCTTATTTAGTCTATGGCGTTGTTGTTTGGGGATTTACTAAAGCACCCATACCAATGGTTAGTGCCTTAAGAGAAAGTAGTATTGTATTTGCTATATTCATTGGGTTTTTTTTCTTAAATGAGAAAATTAGTTTAGCTAAAATAATTTCAATTTCATTAATTTTTGTAGGCGTTGTAGGTTTAAGAATATATTAAAGAAAATTACATCAATTAAAATTTCAACTTAAATATTAATAAGAAAAAATTTTAAGTAAGTAAAATTATTTTACAGATTGCATTACCCAAATTAATCATTTAAGTTTTATTTTAAAGTAACAAACTCTTCAGAAGATGTTGGATGAATGGCTGTTGTGTTATCAAAGTCTTTCTTGGTCGCTCCTGCAGTTAAAGTGACTGCTAAACTTTGAATAATTTCAGGACTGTCTTGGCCTAGCATATGAATTCCTAAAACTTTATCAGTTTTTTCATCCACTAGTAATTTCATTAAAATTTTAGGTTTTTTAGCAACAAAAGTATATTTCATCGGTGAAAATTGAGTTTTAAATGTTTTAATCTTAATTCCTAGTTTTAGAGCTTCTTCACTGGTTATACCAACCGTAGATAAAGGCGGATCTGTAAAAACAGTTGAGGGTATATTTTTATGTGAAGCTGACCTTTTATTATTACCAAATTCAGTATCTGCAAAAGCATGACCTTCTCTGATTGCAACTGGAGTTAAGTTAATTCGATCTGTTACATCACCTATTGCATAAATATGATCAATATTTGTTTGTGAAAACTCATCAACAATAATTGCCCCATTTTTTTTCTGTTGAATACCAGTTTTATCAAGATTGAGTTGATCAACATTGGGAGATCTTCCTAGAGCAGATAAAACGCATGCTGCTTTTATACTGGGTCCTTGCCGCATTTTTATTTCTAATCCTTCTTTTGCTTCAATAATATCCTCAATATTTGCATTAAATTTTATATCAATTCCTTTTTTGATCATTTCATCTTGTAGTAAGTTAGTTAAATCTTGATCAAAACTTTTTAAAATTCTTTCACCACGGTAAATTAAAGTTGTTTTAACTCCTAAGCCATTCATGATACAGGCAAATTCAACTGCAATATAGCCACCACCTAAAATACAGATATCTTTAGGAAGCTCTTTGATATGAAAAATATCATCTGATGTCAGGACTTTCTCTTTTGCGGTATAAACAGGCTTGTTACAAACCCCACCTGACGCTATTAAAATTTTTTTTCCTTTAAATTCTTCATTGTTTATTAAAATTATCTCTGAATCTTTAAATGAAGCATAACCATCTATACGATCAACCTTATTTTTTTCTAAAATAGATTTGTAAATATCGTTTAATCGTTCAATTTCTTGATCTTTATTTTTTATTAATGTTTGCCAGTTAAAAGGAATTTGTTCTGGAACTTCCCAGCCATAAGATTTAGCAGTATCAAAATCACTATTAAACTGAGCCGCATAAGTGAATAGTTTTTTTGGAACACACCCCCTATTAACACAAGTACCCCCATAATTTAAACCTTCAGCAACTAAAACTTTAGCGCCATAATTGGATGCTATTCTTGCAGCTCTTACACCACCTGAACCGGCACCAATAACAATTAAGTCGTATTCTTTCATATAAAATTATTATTTTTATTTAACTTAGATAAGGCCTGGTTTACATTTTTTTCATTTTCAACTCCCCATTTAGCAATATTTGATATTATTGCTGTTAAGGTTCTGCCAAAAGTTGAGATTGAATACTCTACTTTAAGAGGAATGGTTTTATAATCTTTACGATTAATTAAACCGCTAGCTTCAAGTTGCTTTAATTGCTGCACTAACATCTTAATAGTAATATCAGGCATTTCCTTTTTAAACTCACCAAACCTGTAAGTACGAGTTAATAATTTCCATAAAATACAAATTTTCCATTTACCACTTATTACTTCTAGACTACGTTCTACGAGACATGATGATGTTATTTTTTTCATTATTTTAATTAGCTTTTTTTTTAGATAAAATTATTCCCCATAAAATTATACCCACAAACATAGTTAAAAGAGGAAGCAATATATAATCTGTATAACCCAACCAAGTTGCTATCCCCAATGAGGTGAAGATAATTACAAGTAGAGGTGTGAAACAACAAACCGCTGTAACTAGCATTCCAATAATTCCAATTTTAAGTATTTTTCTATCTTTAATTTTATTCATAGTTACTAAAAGGTAAGTACTTGTTAAATATACTATATAAGCTTATATGATACTATAACAATAACATGATGTCAAAAATATTAGTTAGCCCTATGACCTCCATTAAAATATCTTTGGCATCATTGAAAAGGAAAATTAGTGAATAAAGTAGAAATGTATACCCGTGCAACTTGTGGATATTGTAAAGCAGCTAAATCATTTTTAAATGATCATAAGATTAAGTTTAAAGAATACCCCGTAGGTGAAGGGCATAACTTAGAAAAAATGCTATCACGTTCTTCAGGAAGTAAAACTGTTCCTCAAATATTTTGGAATGACAAACATTTGGGTGGTTATGATGAAATGATTGAAGCATTCAACAACAAAAAAATCATTGTAAATAAGGAGTTAAAATAGATATGCATAATGAAGTAAAAAAAGACGACTTAAAAAAATTTACCTTATCAGGTTGTCCAACTTGCTTCATAGTTGGTGGGTCGATAATGTTTTTCAGAGGTATATTTAATTACATCAAAAAAGTTTTATTTTTCAAAACAACAAGAGATTTTTAAATAAAGCAGAATACTATTCAAATAATTATTATTAAAAAAAAGATAACAACAATCACCACTGAAGAAACTTTTTACCCAAGATACTTCCAACAAGTGATAAAGTAAGAATGGAAAAAATATAGTACACAAAAATATAGAGTACAGAATCTTTATCACAATGAAGCGCGTAAGCGGTAGCAGCCAGTGTGGACGAGCTCAGTCCAGCAAGAAAACCTAAAAGCATGGGCCGATCTGATGCGGTCTTGGATAACCAAAATTTCCATGTCATACCCATCACCATCGCTCCACCGACTAAAATGATTAGTATACAGGTGATTGCTGATTTGGCATTTAAACTTTGAATCATTGCTTGAAAAGAATACTCACTTATCTGCGAAGTAATTTGCCAAAGCAGTATCAAAAATCCTAATAACACAGGTATAATATGTTGTTTCTTGATAGAACTACCAGGTCGTGAAAGATCCGTGATCATAAGAATGCTGCCAAACCAAATAAAAAAAAATATGCTAGGCTTCCAGAACATAGCACCTGTTTGCATGGCATTAATATAATCACCCCGCAGCCCAATTAAACCTAATATCAGAGCCGCTATCATTACAAGGCAGCCCGTACAATGCATCCATAACATTCTATTTGCAAGAGGCTTTTTAGGTTTAAGGTCACCTACAAGTTTCTCAATGAATGGATCAATCATAATGTACCTCCTTGAGGCGAGAAGTGATCATGTTTTTCATACCACGGTGAACCATTATTTTGACGTTTGATGGACTATACCCAGTTTTTTTGCTTACTTCATTGATGCTCATTTCCTGCAATTTAACCATTCGGATAATTTTCGCTTGTATGGAAGGTATAAGTTCAAGAAGTGTTTTGATATCATGCTTGGCGTATTCATCCCTCTCATATTCCTGAGACGGGAATTCTGGATCCAATTCCATTTCGATATATTTTAAATTTTTTCGCATATGATCAATCCATCTATGACGCGCTACTGCAGATATCCATGGCCCAAAAGGATAATCTGGATTATAAGTCTGTCTTTTCGAGTGTAAGCTCATCAACGTATCTTGTACCAAGTCCTCTACAGTGTTTTTATGTACACGCTTCATGAAATAGGCCATCAACCATGGTCTTAGATCAGTCAGCAGCAAGCGATAAGCGTTTTCGTCTCCCATAAGGGCAGCACGTAGCCACTCATCCCACTTGTTACTATTATTATACGTTGTCATTGGTTAATGGTTACATTTTTATAAAAAAAAATTTTTTATTTTTATAGGTGGAACCTAGCGGGTCCTCCACCTTATTAACATCTATGAACACTCCTTTAATGTTATTTAAGGTAACAGCTTAATAAAGAATAAGTTTTTTGTATATGAAAAAATAATTTATTAAATAGATTGGAAGATCTATGACGTATTTAAAAGAAAGCTGCAAAGCCAAAAAAGCATTAATATTAATAAAAATATGGTGTTTATAGAGGTTCTTATATTGAGTTACTACGTTTTCCAATAGTTCTAAAAAAATTATAAATATATGTAACCAAACAGAAACTACGCCGTACTAATATATATACAGATTGTCCATGGTGGGCAATCTACCATAAAAAACTATAAAACTAATGAAAGGAAAAAATATGAATATATCAAAATCTCTTATGACTGTTGCCGCTGTTGGTACTTTTGTTTTGGGTACTGCTCTTATGGCCCCTGATGCATACGCTAAAGAAGGTTATGAAAAGTGTGCTGGTATCGCGAAAGCTGGCTTAAATGACTGTCAAGCCAATAGCCATAGCTGTCAAGGGCAAGCCAAGATAGATGCAGATCCCGCATCATGGGTTTATGTTCCAAATGGTACTTGTGCCAAAATTGTTGGTGGTAGTGTTATTTAAATATAATTAATTAAAGTTTAGGAGCTTCCATTATGCAACAACACGCGCTTGAACAATCTGGTATCGGCCTGCGAGCGCCGCATATGCGGGAGCTTCTTACTACTAAAGTTTCAATAGGTTTTTTGGAAGCTCATTCAGAAAATTATTTTGGTGGTGGCTTAGCTAGAAAACAAATTAGAAAAATTGCAGAAATGTATCCGGTGACGTTGCATGGAGTCGGTCTCTCACTTGGACGTGCAGACGGCTTAGATCAAGAGCATATCAATCAAATTAAATCTCTTGCCTATGAAATCAACCCTATTTTTATTTCTGAACATCTCAGTTGGAGTGGTTATAGCCACTCTCATGTTCCAGATTTACTACCAATCCCTTTTATTAATGAAGCACTTAATGTTTTTGTCGATCACGTTAATGAGTTTCAAAATAAAATTGGGAGACAAATTTTAGTGGAAAATCCTTCTAACTACCTAGCTTTTGCAAAGTTAAATTATACAGAGACAGAATTTTTGAATACTCTGGTTGATCGCACTGGTTGTGGGCTTTTGTTAGACATCAACAACATAGCTGTCAGCTCATATAATCTGGGCTATGACCCGGTGGCCTATATTGATAAAATTAAAGCTGATGGTCGCGTAAAACAATTCCATCTAGCAGGATATCAAATCAACCAACTTGAGAACGGTGAAAAAGTTTATCTCGACACCCACGGCAAACCTGTCTATCCCGAAGTTTGGAAACTGTATACTCACGCACTGCACCGATTTGGTGTTATTCCAACACTAATTGAATGGGATACAGATATCCCTTCACTTGATATTCTAGTGGCTGAAGCGGCGAAGGCTGACAAATGTTTACTTCCTCATAAAAGGAAATCACAATGACATCGCTAAATGATATACAGGCAGCTTTCATTCATGATATCTACACCGGTGAACGAACGAGCGTTGTCTATCTTGACAAAAATCTAACTTCAACTACGCGTCTTGATATTTACCAAAACAACACCATTCTTGGTCTTACAGATATATTGGCAAGCGCCTTCCCAATTGTAAAAAAAATTGTAGGTGAAGAATTTTTTAAAACCATAGCGCGGTATTATATTAAAAGTCATCCGCAGCCTTCCGGAAATCGTCATACCTTTGGTGTTGATTTAGAAATATTTCTTGATGGGTTTAAATTAGCCGCTTCTCTCCCTTATCTGCGAGACGTCGCTGCATTAGAGTGGGCTTATTTTCAGGCGACACTAGCTGATGAGGCTAGCTTGCTTAATTTTCAATCCTTGACCTCAGAAATGTCAATCAACCCTACATTTGTGCTAGCCATTCACCCTAGTGTTCATATTGTGCTACAAAAATTCAATGCACTTGATATTTGGCAGGAACACCAAAAAAAAGAAATTGACTCTATTGAACTCAAATCAAAAACTCATCAGTTAATCATTTGGCGTGGATTAAATGATTCTATTCTTATGCGTCCAGTTTCAGATATTTTATCAACGTTAATTGCACATAGCCAAAAAGGTATAACTTTCAACGAGGCGATGATTGCCGCAAGCAACGGTGTAAACAATATCAAAAAATTTCAACAGGAATTCGCAGAGGTTCTAAGCCTTGGTGTTTTTTCACAAAAAAGAAAGGAAACTCTTTAATGATAAAATATGCATCTTCGATAATGAGCAAACTCACAGCTAAATCAAACTGGCTTCAGTCATTTGCATTGTTAACAGCAAGGTTTTGGATTGCTAAAGTATTTTTTATATCGGGTCTGGTAAAAATTAAAAGCTGGGATTCAACTATCATGCTTTTTAAAGATGAATATAATGTTCCACTTATATCGCCAGAGTTTGCAGCCTATATGGCGACCGCAGCAGAGCTATCATTACCTGTACTGTTAGTACTTGGTTTGATGACACCACTTGCGGCCATGGGACTTTTTATTATGACTATGGTAATTGAAATTTTCATCTACCCAGGTACAACCGATCACTATCATTGGTTGTTACTTTTAGGGATTCTTATCACGCATGGGAGTGGTAAGATTGGCACTGATTTCTGGCTCTTCAGAAAATTTGATGATTGTGCTACGGATAAAATCCAAAATAATGAGCTAAATAAAAAAAATTATGAATAAAAATAATGCTTCAAGAAAAGAGTGTCTTTTGCTGAAGCTAAAACAATATCAAATACTTTAAATATTTTTTATGATTAAAATTACTAAAGAAAAATTATTAAAGGCTTCTATAGCAGGAATTTTTTCTACAATAACTATTGGGTTTCTTGCATTGCTAACTTACAAAACACCTTTTGGATTATTTTTAGCAGCCTCATTTGGTGCTTCTATGGTTTTATTATATGGATTCCCAGAGAGTCCATTTTCTCAACCTAAAAATATATTCTTTGGACATTTTTTAACAACTCTTATTGGAATTATTTTTGTAAATTATATTTTTTTACCAATATTTATAAATATAGCACTAGCTGTGGGTCTTGGAATTTTCTTTATGATTATTTTAGATGTTGTTCATCCGCCTGCAGGAGGAAATCCTATTATGGTTATTATTGGTGGAGTTTCCTATGAGTACTTAATTAACCCTATAATTTTTAGCTGTCTGATAATTTTACTATTTGGAATAATTTTGAATAAATTTATTTTAAAGAAAAATTACCCGCTAGTGTCTAATTTTATGAATTCAAAATATAAAATTTTAAATTACAAACCAACAACAAATAAGGAGTTAAAATGACAGGTAATTGTACAACTTTGAACATTAGTTCATTTAATGAAACAAAAAAAGCAGTGGAACAAGATCCAACCAAAGGAAAGGGAGAGTTTAAAACAATAACTACCTGGAAAGATGGAGCTTTAGCAGAAACTACTGCAAGAAGTTTTAAAATTAAAACTGATGAACCCACTCCTTTAGGTGGTGGCGATACTGCTATTGACCCTATGGAATTAATTTTAGGAGCACTAGGATCGTGCTTAACAATTGGTTGGGTTACTCAAGCAAATTTAAGAAAAATAAATTATAAAAAACTTGAAATTGAAGTAGTTGCTCCTTTTGATTTAAGAGGTTATTTTGCATTAGATAAAAAGATACGTCCTGGCTTTGGCTCTCTTCAATACAATGTTAAAGTAGAATCGGATGCTGATAAAAAAACATTGGAAGAAATAAAAATTGCCGCAGAAAATACCTCACCCATGTTTGATAATATATTAAACAAAACAGAAATTAAAGGAAATGTGTTTTCTAAATAAAAATATATTATCGGTTATGAAAAGTTCATTAAAATCCACAATAGTAAAACTTTAAAAATATTAATTTCATGCAATTTAATTTTCTTATTAAATTATTTCTTATTTTGTTATTTACTTCTGTTTCTTCTTATTCGTTTAATTTAAAAAATGCTGCAAACGAATTTCCTAAAACAGATTTTGATAAAAAAACTATTAATTTAAATGAAATTAAGTCAGGAGGGCCTCCAAGAGATGGAATACCACCCATTGATAATCCTAAATTTGTAAAAGAAGATAAAGATATCCAATTTAATGAACCTGTGATTTATCTAGAGATAAATCAAGAAGCAAAAATCTACCCTATAAGAGTTCTTACTTGGCATGAAATAGTAAATGATACGATTGGAACAATCCCTGTTTCCGTTACATACTGTCCTTTATGCAATGCTTCAATTGTATTTGATAGAAGATTTGCGGATATAGTTTTAGATTTTGGTACTACTGGTAGATTAAGAAAATCTGATCTTGTAATGTATGATCGCCAGACAGAGACTTGGTGGCAGCAATTTACAGGTGAAGGAATTGTTGGAGAATTTTCCGGCAAAGAACTTAAAAAAATTCCATCGATGTTAATTTCATACGGTGAAGCTTTAAAGATGATTAAAGATCAAAATTTAAAAGTGCAAATATTAAAAGGAAATGGGGCTAGAGCATATGGCAGTAACCCCTATGTAGGGTATGATCAATCATCTTATCCTTTTTTATACGATGGAACTCTTCCAGCTGATATTAATCCTATGGAGTATGTTATAGTAGTTGAGAATAACGCTTACACCTTACAATCAATAAGCAATAAAAAAGAAGTTATAATTAAAGATATAAAAATAACCTGGAAAGAAGGATTGAGCTCTGCTCTAGAAAATAATAAAATATCAAATGGTAGAGATTTGGGTTTTGTTAGGGTTCAAAAATTAATTAAAGGAAAATATGAAGATATTGTCTATGATTATACATTTGCCTTTGTCTATCATGCTTTCCATAACGGAGGAAAAATAATAAATGTTGATACCTAGAATAAAAGTTCCTAACCTTAAATTTCCCTTATTAAACGAGGGAGAGTTTGATTTATATAAGGAAAATCCAAAAAGTTTTAATTTAATAGTCTTTTATAGAGGACTGCATTGTCCACTATGCTTGTTACACCTAAAAGAATTAGGAAGACTACAAAAGGACTATCAGGAAAAAGGTGTTGAGATAATAGCTATTTCTTCAGACACTAAAGAGAGAGCAGAAGAATTTGCAAAGAAAGTTGCTTTTCCAGATTTAAAATTTGGTTATGATTTAAAATTATCTGATGCAAAAAAATGGGGCCTTTATATTTCAAAAGGTATTGGAAAAACCTCAATAGGAATTGAAGAACCAGCAAAATTTTCAGAACCTGGTATTTTTTTAATCAAGCCTGATAAAACTTTATACTACGGATCAACACAAACTATGCCCTTTGCAAGACCTTCTTTTGCAGAACTTATAAAAGCTGTAGAAGTTTCAATTACAAAAAACTACCCAGCGCGTGGTGAGTATACTTCTGATTTATAAAATAAAACAATATGAATAAATTCGAAAACAAGTTCTTAACCGTAAGTGGAAAACAAAGAGCTTTCATTAAAACCAAACAATTTAAAACATTGTGGTTTAATACCGGAACCCTATGTAACTTGACTTGTAAAAACTGTTTTATGGAATCTAGTCCAAGCAATGATCAATTATCTTACTTATCATTCGAAGAATTTAAGAACTATATCGATGAAAGCATTGTTAAAAATTATGGGACAAAAGAAGTTGGCTTTACTGGAGGTGAACCATTCATGAATAAAGATATTATTAAGATGATAGAATATTCTTTGAAAAATGGTTTTAATACTTTGGTTCTGACAAATGCGATGAAGCCTATGCTTAACAAAAAAGAACAGCTGTTAAATTTAAAAAGTTCAAATTTAACTATTCGAGTTTCAATTGATCATTATAAAAAAGAAAAACATGAATTAATTAGAGGTCAAAATTCCTATGATGTCATGATGATGGGTTTGAAATGGTTAAATGATAATGATTTTAACTATGCTTTAGCCACAAGATTATTATGGAATGAAAAAGAAGATGTGGTTAGAAAAAATTTTAGGGTGTTTACTAAAAATAATAAATTAAACTTAGACACTAATTCCAAACAGCATTTAGTAACTTTTGTAGAAATGGATGAAAAAAAAGATACACCAGAAATCACTACTGAATGTTGGGGAATATTAAAAAAAGATCCTTCCAACATTATGTGTTCTTCATCCAGAATGATTGTTAAAAAAAAAGGATCAAAAAATACCAGTGTGATTGCATGCACTTTATTACCTTATGATAATAATTTTGATTTAGGTAAAACTTTAGAAGAATCTTTTAAAAAAATTTATTTAAACCATCCTCATTGTTCTAAGTTTTGTGTTCTTGGAGGATCAAATTGCGGCTAATACAAATATATGTTTAAATTTATATTCATTATTTTAGTTGGTTTGATTTCGATAATGTTCGTAAAATCTAAAACTAATTTAAATGGTTTTTTTTCTGGAAAAATGGAAAAAAATAAAGAACCAGGCCTTTGGACGATTACTTTTTCACAAGTAACAACCTGGATTTTTTCAAGATCACTTTTAACTGCAGCGATTTTAGCTTTTTATTATGGGTTGCCTGGTGCAATAGCCTATACGACTTATTACTTATCATTTTTAACTGGAGGATATTTTGTTTTAAAAATAAGAAAAAAATATAACGCTACATCCTTAGTTAGTTTTTTTACTAAGGAATATGGATCTTTAGGAAAAATAACTTATTCTTTTTTAGCTGTTCTAAGGTTAGTTAGTGAGATATTTGCTAACTTGATAGTGGTAGGTTTAATTTTTGGTTCAGAAAAATCTTTAAACTATAATTTAGCAATTCTACTAACAATGGGTATTGCTTTTTCATACTCCATCACCGGTGGATTTAGAAACTCTATTAAAACTGATTTCATACAAACTATAATTTTCTTATTATTAATGATTATTTTGTTGTTTACTATTTCAACGTCTTTATTTGATCAAAATATTACAAATATAAATCTTAAATTAACTAATTACGCAAACAATCCTGCTTATGCTTTAATATTTGTGGCTCTTTTACAGGTATGGAGCTATCCACTACATGATCCCGTGATGATGGATAGAGGTTTTGTTTGTTCTGAACAAAAAACTAAAAAAAGCTTTATCTATGCTTGTTTAATTAGCACAACATGTATTTTTCTATTTGCATGCCTTGGAATAATTTTATCAAGCGAAGTTATTGAATCAGTATCATTTATAGAGAGTTTACAAATATTTTATGGAGAACCCACCTCAACAATAATATGTTTGCTACTAATAGTATCTTCAATCTCAACATTAGATTCAACTTTATCAAGTTCAGCAAAACTGGTTGTCATGGATTTAAAACTTCTAAAGAAAAATATATTTAATGGCAGATTAATTATGTTTCTTTTCATGCTAATAGGTTTGGTTTTTATTTTATTAAATACAAAAGATCTATTTACAGCAGTAGCTGTAAGTGGAACGGCTGCAACTTTCTTGACCACTACTTTTGTTCTTAGAGCAATATTTGATTATAAAATTTCTAAAGAGAGTTTATTATTTTCTTTTATTTTAAGTATAGCAGGATCAATTTTATACTATTTAGAATCACAAGGAATAAACAATTTTTTTAGTGACTACTTTAATATTGATCATAAATACAAAACATTATTAGCTATTAATTTATTTATCATTGGTGCAAGTTTTGCTTCAGCCTTTTCATTGGTAAAATATAAAAATAGAAAATATAAATTTAATTAATGAATAAGTCATCTTTGTATAAAATTTTAGTTGGCGTTATTTTTTTTTTAGTTATTGTCTCAGGTTACTTTATTAATTTTGAGAACTACATTTCATTTGAATCTATTAAGCAGGGGCATCAAAATTTAAAAATTCTTATTAATAATAATTTTTATTTATATTATTTCATTTTTTTTCTTTTATATATTATGGTTGTATCCTTAGCCCTACCCATAGCAGTACCTACATCATTATTGGCAGGAGCATTATTCGGTTTTATTCCAGGAATAATATTGGCTTCTTTTGCTTCTTCTATTGGTTCGACTTTATGTTTTTTATTATCTAGATTTATTTTTCGCGATTATGTTCAAAATAAATTTCAATCCTATTTGGCAAAAATTAACAAAGGTATCAATGATGAAGGATGGTTATATTTGTTTTTTTTAAGACTTAATCCAATTTTTCCATTTTTTGCTGTTAATTTAGTATTTGGTATTACCAAAATGAATGTCTTAACTTTTTATATTGTTTCACAAATTGGCATGTTGATTGGTTCTGCTATCTTTGTTAACGCGGGTGTTCAAATTTCAAATATTAGCTCTGTAAGTGAAATTTTAAGTGCCAAGTTAATTATCTCATTATTATTTATAGGTCTTTTTCCTTTGGTGCTTAAGAAAATATTTTTTAGAAAGGCAAAAATAGCATGAGTAAATATGATTATAATGTGATTGTAATTGGGGGTGGTTCGGCAGGATTGGTGTCTGCCTACATTGCAGCTGCCGTTAAAGCAAAAGTAGCTTTGATAGAAAAAAATAAAATGGGTGGAGATTGCTTAAATAATGGTTGTGTACCAAGTAAAGCTCTAATTCGTTCAGCAAAAATGCTTTCTTATGCAAAAAGAGCCAAAGAATTTGGTTTTAAAAAAAATGATATAGAATTTGAATTTCAAGACGTCATGAAAAGAGTTCAAGATATAATTAAAAAAATAGAACCCCATGACTCTGTGGATAGGTATTCTAAATTAGGAGTAGATTGTTATTCGGGGAATGCAAAAATAACATCGCCTCACGAAGTTGAAATAAATGAAACTAAACTAACTACACGGTCAATAATTGTTGCAACAGGAGCTGAACCTTTAGTACCCCCTATACCAGGTTTAGAAACAATTGATTATCTTACAAGTGAAAATTTATGGGAACTAAAACAGTTACCTAAAAGAATGCTAGTGTTAGGTGGTGGTCCCATAGGTTCAGAAATATCACAAACATTTTCAAGATTGGGATCTACTGTAACTCAAGTTGAGATGGCTCCACAAATTCTTACCCGTGAAGATGAGGATGTTATAAAATTAGTAACTAATCAGTTTATTAAAGAAGGTATAAATGTTTTAACCAATCATAAGGCAATTAGATTTAATAAAAATAACTTAATCTGTTCCAATGAGGGAAAAGAAGTATCTCTACCTTTCGATAAAGTAGTGATAGCTTTAGGAAGAAAAGCAAGAATTTCTGGATTTGGATTAGAAGAATTGAATATAGAAATAAGAAAAACAAAAACAGTTGAAGCAAATTCTTTTTTACAAACTAATATTCCAAGTATTTATGTGTGTGGCGATGTAACGGGTCCATATCAATTCACCCATGTTGCAGCTCACCAAGCATGGTTTGCTTCTGTAAACGCACTGTTCTCACCTTTTAAAAAATTTAAAGTAGACTACAGAATAATTCCTTGGGCAACATTTACAGATCCTGAAGTAGCGAGAGTAGGGTTAAATGAAAAAGAAGCTAAAGAACAAAATATCCCTCATGAAGTTACTAAATATAATATTGATGATCTTGATCGAGCCATTGCAGATTCTGAGGCAAGAGGTTTTGTAAAAATTCTGACTAAACCCAAAAAAGATAAAATCTTAGGTGTAACTATTGTGGGTACGCATGCTGGAGATTTGATTGCAGAATATATACTAGCAATGAAAAATAATATTGGTTTAAATAAAATTCTAAACACCATTCATATTTACCCGACATTAACCGAAGCAAATAAATATGCTGCAGGAGAATGGAAAAGAGCACATTTATCAAAATTCGTTATGGTATTTTTAAAAAAATTTAATCAATGGATGAGATCTTGAAAAAGATTAATATAAATTTAAAATATAATAAACTAATTATACTGGGTGGAATTTATTCGAATTATGAAGCCTTCAAAAGGTTTTTAAGTATAGTTAAACAAACTCATCAAAAAGATAGTTTTATAGTTAACACAGGTGATATGTTTGCTTATTTTTCGGACCCAAACAAGGTTATTGATTTAGTTAGAAAAAATAAAATTCAATCAATAATGGGCAATTGTGAAGAATCTGTTGCTTTTAATACTGAAGATTGTGGCTGTGGATTTAAAAAAGAAAGTGCTTGCGATTTACTTACCAACCAGTGGTACCAATATTCTAAAAAAAACATTTCAGCTAATAATAAAAAATGGCTTAAAAAACTACCTTATCAAGTTATTTTGAACTATAAATCTAAAAAATACATTGTTTGTCATGGTTCACCCAAGAAGATTAATGAATTTGTATTACCTTCAACCAGTAAAAAGGTCCTAAAAAAATTAATAAACACCTATAACGGAGTAATTGCGGGTCATTGCGGTATTCCTTTTACACGTTACTTTAATAATAGTTTTTGGCACAATAGTGGTGCCATTGGTATGCCACCAAACGATGGCACTCTTAAAGGCTGGTACTCAATAATCAACCTAGAAAATAATTTAATTGAACATAAATCTTTTACTTATAATCATTTAAAAACTTATGAAAAAATGAAGAAAAAAAAACTTAGCACCCAATATGCCCGTTCATTAAAAACAGGTTATTGGCCAAGTTCAGAAATACTCAAAACATATGATCATAATTTATTAAAAAAACCAATTACAAATAAAAATATAATTTTTCTAAAATAAAAAAATGGATTTATCCATCATAATACCCGTAGGTCCTAACGATACAAACTTTTCACTACTAAGTGATCTAAAAATAAAATTTAAAAATTCAGAAGTAATAGTTGTTAGCTCAGATCAAAACAAAGAAATTTACAATTATCAAAAAAAAATAGACCAATTAATAACTATTAATAATTCTACTAGAGCTAAAGCACAAAACGTAGGAGCCGATAAGTCTAACTACAAAAAATTATGGTTTTTGCATTTAGATAGTGACTTAAGTAATATCAGCATTGAAGATTTAGAAAATATTCAACTTGTTAAAATTAATACATTTAAATTAAGATTTAATAATAACAAATTTAATTTAAATTCATTTGGAGCAAACTTAAGAACATATTTATTTGGACTTCCTTTTGGAGATCAATCATTTATAATTGAGAAAAAATTGTTTAATCTAATTGGTGGATTTGCTGAAAATTTAGAGCAAGGTGAAGACCATGAGTTTATTTGGAGATCAAAAAGAATAGGAATTAAAATTAATTTAATCAACAAATACATTATTACCTCAGGTGATAAATACGAAAATCATCAAATTTCACAGACCTTTTTAACTTTTAAAAATACAATACTTCAAATTATGAGATTTAGAAAATCTAGAGTTAGCTGTGTAATATGTCATTTTACAAAAAATCCCTCATCTAAAGATTCTAAAAAAAGACTTAGAAAAAATTTACCTGATGATTTTGTTAATGAAATTAATGAAAATTTAATAGAAATTTTAAAAGATAATATTAATGAGATTAAAAAAGATACTCACATTCATCAAATAATAGTTTCTGAAAAAAATCATAAGGATTATTTTCTTAAATTTTCAAAAAATACCAATGGGCTTTATTTAACATCACAAAGTGAACTCGGCAAATCAATGAAAGAGGTTATTGAATTTAATTTTATGTATTTTAAAAAAGTAGTCCTTGTTGGATCTGATATCCCTCTACTTTTAGCAAAAGATATACTCAAGGCTACCAAAATAAACTCTTCTAAAAATATTTTTTACCCTACCGTTGATGGTGGTTTTTGTTTGCTTGCAACTACTGATAAAAATATTTCAAATATAATAGATACAGTAAAGTATGGAACTAACACAGCATTAAGTGATTTGACTAAAAAAACATCTGAACAATTGATTCATAATAAATTTTATCAAGATATTGACGTTAAAGAAGATTTAATTCAAATTTTTAACTTTCTTAAAAAAAATAATACTAATTTAAATACAAATCAGAAAAGACTTCTTGTCTTATTACATTCAAATCATAAAAAAATAATTAAATAACTTATTTTATAAAAGGTTTCAAAATAAGTTTTTTTATTGTTTGGTCTTTTTTACCCTCAACACCTATAGGCATACCTAACTTTCTTTTAAAAAAAGATCTTGATCTAAAAATTTTATCCCACCAACTAAAAATCGTAGAATAATTAGAGTCAGTTTCTTTTTGTCTTTTATGATGATGCACCCAATGTATTGAGGGAGTTACTATAATAAAAGATATAAAGTTTTCAATTTTTTTGGGTATAGAAATATTTGAATGATGAAAGATTGAACAAATTAATATTATTGCTTCAATCAATAATAAATTAATTAAAGATATGTTAAATATGATAATTAATAAAAATCTTACAAGGGCACTCAATATCACTTCACCAAAATGAAATCTAACAGCCGATGTTACGTCTAACGTTTCATCCAAATGATGAATTTGATGAAATCTCCATAATAAAGGTATTTCATGATTTGCTCGATGCCACCAATATAAAAATAAATCAACAATAATTAAATTAAATAAAAAAGTTATAATTTCATTATTAAAATAAAATAATTGATGAATTTTTATTTGTGTCGCTGCAATTGTTATGGGTAAAATTATTATTGGGGTAATACCAATATTTAGCAGCCAAAAAAAAACATTTTTAATAGCTCTTTTTATTTTTTTTCTAGAAAGAATTTTTTCTTTAGGAAATAATAGTTCTAAACTCACGAATATCAAAATACCAATTACGACGATGTAAATTTTATTGTTCATATTTTCTTGTTTAACAACATTCCCCTTTTTGAATTGGAGGACATTTTACATTCCCGTATGAACAATAAACACAACAATCCCCTTGTTTAGGCTTTAGGTCTTTTTTACAATGAGGACATTCCCAATAATATTGACAATAATTAGTTGGCATTTGTTCAGTAGTTTGATGGTTACATTTAGGACATGTGATTGTAGATTGTAGTTGAATGTCAGTCATATGATGCTCTCTAGATACTTTTAACTGGTAAGGGGCGTTCTGTTACCCGGTGCCCCAGACCGTGATTCTATAATCCTTATTTTTTTAACTCGTAGAATATTTCACCCATAACACCAACATTGGCATATTGCATAGCTTCTGCAAATTTTGGAAAGTGAGGTGCAGCCTTTGCTTTTTCAATATGATTTTGAATATGCTCTGGTTTGTGCCATTTTTCATTAACAGTAAAAATTATGTTACCCGTTTTACCTTTTGAAGGATCAGTTGGATCATTAAATTCTTCTGATTTAGTAAAATAGGCTTCTGCTGGATTCACACCATCTGGATTTCCTGATGGATAAACATGATCCATATGTTTTCCGTGAGCTATTAAAGGTTCCTCCACTTCAGCAACTTTTGCTGCCGGAACTTTGTAAGATATATTTATACACAACATTATATTTCTCCTTAACTATTATTAATCTAAATAAATATATTACTAGATGTGACAACCTAATGTACAGTGAATATATCATATTAAAGAGTGTTCTGTTGCTAAGCACACACGGTGATTGAATAATTTTTTAAATATATTTTAATGGAAGCTTATTAGTATGCTTTATTTCATCCATTGAAAAACTTGTAGTAACATCAGTTAAATCTATTTTGTTAGTTAAATCTTGATAAAATTCATCAAATTTAGTAACGCTGGGAACAACTATTTTAAGTAAATAATCAATAGATCCACTTAGTCTATAAAACTCTACCACTTCTTCTAATTCTTCAACTACTTTAATAAATTTCTTTGCCCAACCTAAATTATGTTGATTTGTTTTTACCTGAACAAAAGCAACTATGGGTAAATTAATCTTATCTTTATCAACTAGTACAATTTTTTTTTTAATGATGCCGCTTTTATAAAGTTTATTTATTCTCAACCAACAAGGTGAGGGTGATAAATTTACTTCTTTTGATAATTCAGCAATAGAAATATCAGCGTTGGTTTGTAATAAGGATAAAATTTTCTTATCTATATCATTCATAATAATATATTCTATAATAATAGATCTATATAGAATTTTAATCTATATAATAGCTTTTTTTTCACTATTTATGACTTATTTTTCTATAAATGTATACATTTTTAGAATTTTATACTAATAATTCCATTAAATAGCGTTGATTTGATTTCGATTGTGAGCGCTTTATAATTTTGGCTAAAGAGAAAAGGATTTAAGACTTCTATTTTTTTAGTTGGCATATTTTAGAGGAGAAAAATGAATTACTTCCCAATTTTAATAAAACTAGATAAGCGAAGAGTGTTAGTTTGTGGCAGCAACGATGAAGCTGTGTTTAAAATTAGAATACTGTTAAAATCATCAGCAGAAATTTTTGTGTTTGGTTCACCAGCTAGTAATAAAATAAAAAGATGGTCGGAAAAAAAATTAATTCAATATAATAATCGACTAGTAGAAGAAAAAGATTGTAATAATGTTGCATTTGCTTATGTGACGTTGAAAAAAGGCACAGAACGTAATGCTACTCTACGAGTTTTAACTAAAAAAAAAATACTCTATTGTGTAGTTGACGATAAGTTGCACTCAAATTTTATAACACCAGCAATAGTTGATCGTAATCCTGTGACAGTTGCGATAGGTAGTGAAGGAATGGCGCCAGCATTGGTACGTCATATAAAAGCACAAATTGAGAATATATTACCGCAACAAACAGGTCTTGTAGCACGTATCATTGGTGCATTTCGTCCTTATGTTTATCGGTTGTCAGAAAGTCATACACGTCGTCATTTTTGGGCACGATTTTTTAACGAAGCTAAATCACAGATTTTCTCTCAATCAGGGGCTCAAGATCTAGAAACGACACTCAAAAAAAAATTGCATAATTTACTTAAAAACAAAAAAAACCATGAAATGTCAAATTATCCAGTACAGTTTGTTAGTGCCGGACCTGGAGATCCAGATTTGTTAACACGCAAAGCAGCCAATGCTTTGCACGATGGAGATATTATCTTATATGACAGATTGATTGCACCTGAAATTTTAGAGTTATGTCGACGTGAAGCAAACCTTATTGAAGTTGGTAAATCTGGTTTTGGATCTAGCTGGTCTCAAAATGATATAAATACTCTTCTGATATCAAAAGCAATAACTGGACAAAAGGTCGTTCGCCTAAAATCTGGCGATGCTGGAATTTTTAGCCGTCTGGATGAAGAAATTACTGCACTTGATCAAGCAGGTTTACCGTTTGAGGTTATACCAGGAGTTACAACTGCAGCAGCAGCAGCAGCGAGTATGGGTGTTTCATTAACTCGCCGTGGACGTAATGGACAAGTACATTTATTAACCGGTTATGATATAAATGGATTTGCCGATTATGATTGGAGATCTCTAGCTTTAGAGAGTACAGTGGCAGCAATTTATATGGGTGTGAAAGCAATTCCTCATTTACAAAACAAATTACTTAGACAGGGTGCAGCTGGTGATACACCGATTACAGTTGCCGAGAACGTAGGAAGAAAAAACGCTGTGTGGGTTGCTTCAAGCCTATCAACACTTATGAACGATTGTAGAGATCACAACATTACAGGTCCAGCAATTTTGATGTTGGGATTACATCCTCATATTCAAAGAGAATCTCTTTTGTCTAAGAAATCGCAAAATTCTAAGAATGTTTTTTTGTACAACGACTTGTCTATTAATAGAATTTTACCACAACTAGCAGTTAAAAATGTAAAATCTGCATCAACAACCAGGAAAACTTTGTAGAATGAAAAAAATTTTAACAGCTAATTATTTGCTTAGCGGAAAAGTTATCTATCTGACTTCTGATAAAAAGTGGGTTGAAAATTCAGAGGATGCTGTTGTGTTTAATAATCAAGAAGATGCTGATAATGCTCTAGCATTTACAGATACACAAATTAATATACTACAAAGCGCATACCTAATTGATGTGTTGCTAACATCAAAGGGAGTACCAAAGCCAAAATCTAACCAAGAGCTGATCCGTGCAACCGGTCCTACAAACTACTTTCATGGTAAGCAAACAGAAAAAAACTGACATAATATAATGTACTCATATAATGATTTTGATAAAAATTTTGTGCGCCAACGTGTGCATGAATTTAGAGGTCAAGTACAACGGAGAATTGACGGTGTTTTAACAGAAGAAGAATTCAAACCACTACGTCTTCAAAACGGTCTATATATGCAAGTCCATAGTTACATGATAAGGATTGCAATCCCATATGGCACTCTAAGCAGCAAACAGATACGTCAACTAGCATTAATCGCTGAGAAATATGATAAAGGGTATGGCCATTTCACAACACGCCAAAATATTCAATATAATTGGATTAAACTGTCTGATGTAGCGGATCTCTTGGATGATTTAGCTGAAGTTGATATGCATGCCATCCAAACATCTGGTAATTGTATTCGTAATATAACATCAGATCATTTTGCTGGTGCAGCGGCAGATGAAATTGAAGATCCCAGACCTACAGCTGAATTACTACGTCAGTGGTCAACTGGACATCCGGAATACGCGTTTCTGCCACGTAAGTTTAAAATAGCTGTTTCTGGTTCACCGAATGACAGAGCTGCCATTGCATTTCATGACATTGGTATTTGTGTTGTGAAAAATAATAATGAGGAGATAGGATATAAGATTTATATTGGAGGTGGACAAGGTAGAACTCCACGTATTGGCCGTATGTTGTCAAAATTTATACCAAAAAAACAACTTTTAAACTATCTAGATTCTATTATGCATGTCTACAACCGTTTTGGTCGACGTGATAATATTTACAAAGCTCGAATAAAAATTCTGGTTGATGAACTTGGTATTAATGAAACAAGACGTCAAATTTATAAGCATTATGATTCCATCAAAAATGAATCTCGACAATCTTCTACAGATATTACTAAATTTATAACAGATGAATTTTCTCCACCTGATTTTTCAACTGCAAAAAAACATGAACTAGAAAAAGATTTTATAGGTTCTTTATCATTTAAGAATTGGGCGGAAACAAATCTTACACCTCATCGTGATCCAAATCATGTAATAGTGTCTATTTCCTTAAAAAAACCAGGAACCACTCCTGGAGACGCATCTGTTAAGCAAATGAGAGTTTTAGCAGATTTAGCTGAACAATATGCCTATGATGAACTGTGTGTTAGTCATGAACAAAATATTATTTTACCACACGTACCTAAACAACATGTTATAAAAATTTACAACAAGTTAAATGAAGTTGATCTAGCAACATCAAATATTGGAATGGTGTCTGATATAATTTCATGCCCTGGAATGGATTATTGTAAACTTGCTACAGCAAGGTCAATTCCTATTGCAAAACAAATTGCTACCCGCTTTTCTGAGTTGAAAACTGAAAGTGATATCGGCCCTTTAAAAATAAAAATATCAGGCTGCATAAATGCGTGTGGACATCACCACATTGGTCATATAGGTATTTTAGGACTAGATAGAGCAGGTGTTGAAAACTATCAAATTACACTTGGTGGCGATGGAACAGAAGATGCTCACATTGGTGAACGTACTGGACCAGGCTTTCCTGCAGACAAGTTAATTGAGGCAATCGAAGCAATTATTAACGTCTATTTAAATAATAGAAAAAACCGAAATGAAACATTTTTAATTTTTTATCGACGAGTTGGACTTAGTCCATTTAAGTTAGCTATTTATCAAAATAAATTATCAAAATAATGTCAAACATTCATATGCTTTTCATTTTTTTTAAATATTAAAATGCACGTTATGTCAGAATGGGTAATAATTACAAATGAAGGTTTTAGTAGCGATGATTGGATGGATCGCTCTGTTATTGAACCAGAAAACATTTTAACAGGTAATATTGGAGGAGAACAATTAAAAAAATTTCAGTTGAAATTAAGAAACGATTTTCAGGTTGAAACACTAAAGACATTTCTTCCCTATCTCTCTGCAATTTCAATAGATTTTCCTTCTGAAAAAGATGGTCGTGGATTTAGTCTTGCTAGGCGATTACGACAGCTTGGTTATTTAGGAACTCTACGAGCAACTGGTCATGTTATTGTTGATCATTACCGACATGCTACACAGTCAGGCTTTAATCAAATAGCTATTCCAACTAAACTTGCTAAACGAATGCCAGAACCTCACTGGCAACAGCAGATTGATAATATCACTCCAAGTTACCAAGAAAAATTACAACCAGGTAGTTCCACTTCTTACTCAACAAAGAACAATATTTTGATTAAAAAAAAAAAAGAAATTCAAAACTTAAATTTAAATAACACTGGATTTGTTGGAGCAGTTGTTACAAAAATTACACATTGGACAGATTGGCTATTTTCTTTTCGTATTGTAAGACCAAAAAATTTTCGTTTTCAATCAGGAGAATTTGTCATGATTGGTTTGCCAGGAGATAATGGTAAACCTTTATTACGCGCTTATTCTATTGCCAGCCCTAGTTGGGACAATGAACTTGAATTTTACTCTATTATAATTCCAGATGGACCATTAACATCTCAGTTGCAACATATTAGTGTAGGCGACATTCTTATTTTAAATCCTAAAGCAACAGGAACCTTAATATTGGATTCATTACTTCCAGGTAAAAGACTTTTTATGTTTGCTTCAGGTACAGGCATTGCTCCCTTTATTTCGCTGATTAGAGATCCTGAAACCTATGAAAAATTTGAACAAATTATTCTCTTCCATACTTGTCGTGGAGTAAAAGATCTTAATTATGGAAAAAACATTATAGAAACTATTAATAAAGATCCTTTAATTGGCGAATATGCCGACAAAGTGTTTTATTATCCAACAGTAACTAGAGAAGAATTTCATACAAAAGGCAGAATAACTGAATTGTTGAAGACAGGGAAAATTTTTCAAGATCTACAATTAGCTCCAATTAACTGTGATACAGATCGTGCCATGATTTGTGGATCTATGGGGTTAAATAAAGATATTAAAGAATTTTTGGAAATTTTAAGATTAAAAGAGGGAGCCAGGAACCGTCCTGCTGAATTTGTTCTGGAAAAAGCATTTGTGGGCTTAAACCCTATTGGCCTTGGTCTATCAGTGTAGTTATTGAATTGAACTATCTAAATCTTGAATTAAATCCTCAGGATCTTCTAGTCCAATAGATAAACGTATTAAGTTATCTGAAATATTTTGTTCTAGCTTTTCTTTAGGTTCTAAAATTCTATGTGTTGTGGTTGAAGGGTGAATAGTCAAAGATTTTGTATCCCCTAGGTTATTTGAAATTTCAAAAATCTTTAATTTATTCATCAAATTATAGGCTTCCGTTTTACCACCTTTTATTTTAAATGAAATTACCGTCCCACCTTTTGTTTGTTGTTGTTTAGCTAAATCATATTGTTCAAAGCTTTTTAAGTAAGGGTAAAAAACTTTTTCAATCTGTTGATGATTTTCTAAAAATTGAGCTATCAAAAATGCATTATCAGATTGTGCATTTACTCTTAAATTAATAGTTTCTAAACCTTTTAAAAGAACCCAAGCATTAAAAGGGCTTATTGATGAACCGGTATTTCTTAAAAAAAATTTAAGCTTGTCTTCTTTAAATTTTTTTGACGATAAAATTGCACCACCCATCACTCTTCCTTGACCATCTATATGTTTTGTTCCTGAGTAAACAACCACATCAGCTCCTAATTTTGAAGGTTTTTGCAATGATGGTGATGCAAACACATTATCTACAACTGTTGTAATATTATTTTGTTTTGCAATTTTACTTACTTCTTTAATATCTATTATTTCTAAGCAGGGATTAGAAGGTGTTTCATAAAAAAATACTTTAGTGTTTTTTCTTATTGCATTTTTCCATTCAGCATTATTTTTTCCATCAACAAAAGTTACTTCAATTCCGTAATTAGTAATTATTTTTTTTAATATTTGTCTACAAGATCCAAATAAAGATCTAGCAGAGACAACGTGATCACCAGATTTTAATTGACACATCATAGCTCCATAAACGGCTGCCATACCAGTTGCTGTTGCAAAGCATTCCTCTGCACCATCTATTATTGCCAATCTTTTCTCAAAAGTTGTAATTGTTGGATTGCTATATCTTGTATATTGGTAACCCTCTATTTCCTCATTAAACATAGCTTCCGCGTCTTCTGCTTTGTTGTAAACAAAACCTGATGTGAGAAATATTGGTTCAGAAGTTTCCTGAAATTTAGATCTAGTTAATCCGCCTCTTATAATTTTAGTTTGTTCTTTTATATATTTAGTCATAACACCTCATTTTTTACGGTAAGCAAAAAAAAACCATCGGCTAACATAATGATATCTATTGAGATGATAACACTTTAGCAGTTTATTTTAAGCGTCCGCAATTTGAATTAAATCAACGCTTAGATTTAATTAACCATTTAACTGAGTGAATGTCCATTACTTATTTGAATAGTATTATGCTTTATTTAAAAATAAATATTGTGAAGATACAATAGAGCTATGTTATCTGATGCCCCAGGAAGTGCTTATCCAAGCTTTAATTAACAGTATTAATTACTGTATCTTTTATTTATTATTTCATTTGACAGTTAGAGATAAAAGTGGTTATGTGTAGATGCGCTGATTTAAGTTAAATTGCGGAGCGCTTTAAAAATCCTGCTAAAGCGACACTTCAACCATCGCTTTAGCCGGTGGTTTTTTTTGGAATTTTCTCAAATTAAAATCGGGTATTTGAACCATATTGTGCACCCAGCATTTGCTAAAGCACTAAAAAGGAGAGAAGAGCTAATTTTTTAACCTCTTAGTTTAAATTGGTCTCTTTTCTCCATTTAATTGGAGAAAAAAAATGAGTACTAACATATTAAAAGAAAGATTAGATAATGGACCAGTTATATGCGCAGAAGGTTTTTTATTTGAAATAGAAAGACGTGGTTACATGGCATCAGGGGAATTTGTTCCGATGGTGTCTTTAGATCATCCAGAAGTGTTAGAAAATTTACACAGAGAATTTCAACATGCAGGATCTGATATTGTTGAAGCTTTTACGTATAATGGGCATAGAGAAAAAATGCGTGTGATAGGTAAAGAAGAATTACTTGAACCACTTAATAGATCTGCTTTAAAAATTGCAAAAAAAGTTGCCCTAGATACACCTAAAGGATCTCAGCCAAACTTAATGGCAGGAAATATTTCTAATTCAAATATTTGGAAAGAAGATGACAAACAAGCCCAAAAGGTAGTTGAGGGTATGTTTTCTGAAATGATTGGTTGGGCTGTTGATGAAGGTGCGGATATGTTAATTGGTGAAACTTTTTATTATGCTGAAGAAGCTTTTAAGGCTCTTGAAGTTATGAAGAAAGCTAATCTTCCAACTGTGCTAACTATATCTCCTATGGGTGAAAATAAAATGAGAGATGGAAAGTCCGTTGTTGATACATGTAAAGAGTTAGAACAAAGAGGTGCTGATGTTGTGGGTTTAAATTGTTTTAGAGGGCCAGCAACAATGATGCCGTTCTTAAAAGAAATTAGAAAAGCAGTTAAATGTCATGTTGGTGCTTTACCAATTCCTTATAGAACTAATGAAAAATTTCCGACTTTTTTTAATTTACCTGACAGAGACGATTGTGGTTGTCCTTCGCCTCATGGAAGAACATTTCCTACAGCTCTTGATCCACATTTTTGCAACAGATACGAAATAGGTGATTTTGCAAAATGGGCAAATATTTTAGGCATACATTATCTTGGTGTTTGTTGTGGTGCTAACCCAATGTTAATCAGAGAAGTAGCTGAGTCGGTTGGGTTAAAAGTGCCTGCAAGTAAATACAGAGAGAACATGGAAAATCATTTCATGTATGGAAAGAATAAAAGAATTCCAAAACATATGACAGACTATGGAGATAAAGCTTAATTCTAATTAGACTTTATTATGGGTAGCAGATCTTTTAAATTTTTGATTTCATTTTGAGGCTTGTAATCAAGGTTATCAAAAATATTATTATTTCTGTTTACCCATATAGAGTTATAACCATAATTTCCACCACCGGACACATCCCAAGTATTTGTGCTTAAAAAAGCAACTTCATTTGTTTTAATTTGATATTTATTAATGGGCATGTCGTAAACTTTTGAATCTGGTTTATAAATTCCAACTTCCTCAATTGAAAAAATATCATTAAATATATTTTCTAAATTATTACTTTTAACTAATTGATTTAGAAGGGTGGGTGTACCATTGGAAAGAATGGCTAGTTTAAAATTTTTTTCTTTAAGTGATTTTAAAACTTCAGGCACTTCTTTGAATGTTGAAAGTATTTTATAAAGATCTAATAGCTCAGTTTTCATTGACGAGTCTATTTTGTAAGCTTTCATGGATTTATTCAAACTATCTTCTGTTACTTGCCAAAAGTCTTTATGTCTTTTCATTAAACTTCTAAGCCAAGTGTATTCCAGTTGAGTAGTTCTCCAATAGTTTGAAAAACCTTCCCACTTATCACCAATTTTATCTTTACACTTCTCTGCTGCTGAATTGACATCAAATAAAGTCCCGTATGCATCAAAAATTATTGCTTTAATATTTTTCATAATTAAACTTATGTTAATGAGTAATATTAGATTATTTTTTAGTGAAAGTTTATCACTTAATTTAACAGCTACACTTGATAAATCACAATCACATTACGTTAGCAAAGTTATGAGAGTTAAGGAGAATGAAGTTTTTTCATTATTTAATGGAAGTGGTGAGTGGGAGGCAAAAATTTTAAGTATTTCAAAAAGTATTGTGGAATTTAATATTACAAAACAATTAAGACAAAAAGAAAATCCTAAAGAATTGTGGTTAGCTTTTTCACCTATTAAATCAAATTATTTTAATTTTATGATTCAAAAAGCAACAGAGCTAGGTGTTACTAAATTTTTACCAATAATTTTTGATCGAACAATTGTAAGAAAGATAAATAAGAAGAGACTTGAAAAAGTTATTGTTGAGGCAACAGAACAATCCAATCGAATTAATATTCCCGAAATGGAAGAGCCCCAGTCATTAGAATTATTTTTAAAAAATAATGATATGGATTTAATATTTGCTGATTTAAACACAACAAATACTAAAATTAACCTAGATCAATTAACTTCTAGCCCAACTTGTGTAATAATTGGACCAGAGGGAGATTTTTCAGAGAAGGAAAGAGAACAGATTCTTAAATTTGAAGGTGTTCAACCAATCAAAATCAATCAAAATATATTGAGATCAGAAACTGCTGTAATTTCGGCAATATCGATCATAAATTACTCAGTTAATTGATATTTTGTCGCAAAAAGTAAAGTTTAATTTTGTAAAAGACAAACTATATAAGGTCGGAAAATGAAAAAGTTTTTATATATATTCTTAGCTATATTTTATTCAACGAATGTTTTAGCAAACCAGCCTAAGGAATGGCAACTAGGTTTTCAAAATGCTGCATCTCAATCAATGAGAGAGATAGTTAACTTTCATGATAATTTATTATTACCAATCATAATTGCAATCAGTGTCTTTGTATTATTCTTGATGATTTATGTATCTATAAGGTTCAGAGCTTCAAAAAATCCTATTCCATCTAAAACAACACACAATGTTACAGTTGAAATTTTATGGACTTTAATTCCATGTCTGATTTTGATTGTGTTAGCAGTTCCATCTTTCAAAATTTTATACAAACAAGATACAATTCCAAAAGCAGATGTTACTGTTAAAGCTATAGGCTACCAATGGTATTGGGGTTATGAGTATCCAGATGAAAATATTATTTTTGACTCATACATGATTGAGACAAAAGATTTAAAAGAAAACCAACCAAGATTATTATCTGTAGATAATGAAGTTGTAGTGCCAGTTAATAAAGTGGTTAAAGTTTTGATTACAGCAAATGATGTACTTCACGCGTGGGCATTACCATCTTTTGGAGTTAAGAGAGATGCAGTACCAGGAAGAATTAATGAAACGTGGTTTAAAGCTGAAAAAGTTGGAACTTACTACGGACAATGTTCTGAGCTTTGTG
>Ga0233434_1000921_pt1 | contig 31288 bp, 22 predicted proteins | sample SI_122_August201_4_FD_182738 | JGI IMG/M metagenome (GOLD analysis project Ga0233434, IMG submission 182738) | Seawater microbial communities from Saanich Inlet, British Columbia, Canada - SI_122_August2016_120_MG | ecosystem: Environmental > Aquatic > Marine > Inlet | place: Canada: British...
CAATCAACTAGCAGAATATTCTCTTAAGTCATCAGTTACATAACTTCGCTCCAACAAAGAATCAGACGATAGCCGACGCAAACCTTCTAACCTTGGACAAAATTCTGGGAGTAATTTAACGGTGTTTGCAAAATAAACAGATGCTTCTTTAATACCTTCAGAACCAAATTTATCCAAGATAATTTTTTGCCCTCTAGCACTTAAAACAGTTTTACGAAGTTCATTATACAACAACTGATTAAACTCCCTCATTTGTCCATCAACAGATTCCAAACGCTCTAACTGTTGTTCAAGTTTAAGCTGCGAACTAGCTGCAGCAATCCCATAACCAAGTTGACCATTTTCTCTGAGGTAACTATCAACAAACTCAGCTGGCACCTTATCTCTAAATAGCGCTAACTCAGCACTCATCCAATTATAACCATTATCTCGAAGCATTCTCTGCAATCCAATATGTCCAGCACGACTGTTCAAATGCGCCGATACCTTACTGTCAAACTTTGCATCCAAACTTTGATGAGAATTTCGTAAAGCTTTGATAGGGTCCGCATGTTGCATTACATCCTCATACAAATCCCGTAATCTAGCCAAGTGCCCCTGAAAATTTACAAACTTGTCACCAGCTTCACCTTGAAAGGCTTCAGAGAACACATACAAATTCATTTCACCCTGAAATGGAACCTTACCAACAAATGTATCAGTCGGAGAATAATGCTCTGCGCCAAATAAAAAGTAGCCACAGCCATCGATTATCTTTAGTTCAGAATATAACTTTTTTGCTCCCATCCAAGAAAAAGAAAAGATAATAGACTATATATAACTTTTGAAAGTAAAATTGATATATATTCGGATCAGAATAAACAATTAACTACCTATTTTAAACAGATAAGGCAGAAATTACCTTAAATAAGGGAAATGAGCCATAAATCCCCAAAAATAGAAAAATTATTATTCAAATTGTATCAGATTGATCAAATAGAGGCTCGCAAACCGTAACGTTTAAAAAGAACCAGTCTTCAAACATGTTTAATGGCAACAAGTCAACGAAGAGCAAAGCGAAAATCAACTGGTGGAAGATACTGGGATGATCGAACTAAAAGAAAAAAAGAACTTTCTAGATTTGCAGCTAACACAAAAATTTCAACTGAGACCCGAACCAAATCTGTTCGAGCATGTGGTGGAACAGTTAAGCGTGTTCTTTTAGCTGGTGACCAAGTAAATGTAATGGGTAAAGATGGAAAAGCTCAAAAAACAACTATTGTAAATGTAGTTGAAAACGCAGCTAATCCTCATCTTGTACGTCGAAACATTTTAACTAAAGGTGCAGTTGTTGAAACAAAACTTGGTAAAGCAAAGATCACATCACGTCCTGGACAAGAAGGATGTATGAATGCGGTTCTTGTATAATTTTTTAATTTAATTTTTAATTAATTATTTCTAAAAAATCACTAATTATTTCTTAATTTCAAGTTTTTTAAGTGATTATTTGTTTCAAGATCCCCTGATCCCAAAGCCACTGGACACCAATCAAAACACCTCAATTTCCACACAAAATCACTCCTACAATGAGAATTTCTGCTAGCCACTGGCCACTGGACAAGTGCGAATAGAGTATTTAAACAACTTCTACAACTAGTATAATATCAAGAAACATAACAAGTTGTTGTGGCAAGCGTTCCTTGCCAAGACATATGAAAAGCCCAGTGATCTTCGAGATAACTCGAATGGAGCAGCCTGGCTTTACCAATGCCGCAACAATTAATTAACAAAAAACAGCAAAAAACACAAAATTGAGGTGATGTCAAATGTCAGATATGAGGCCAGAAACAATCAAACATCTATTTGAACAAACAGTTAGAGAATTAACTCAGCAAACAATTGCTAGTCAAGAACAAATAATGAATTACCAATTTAGTGGAGGATGGATCAGATGAATACAACAAATATGATTGAATTAAACAATGTGGAATTAAACAATATGAACAGGTTAGAAGTTCAGCATGTAACAACCAAAGAGCGAGTGAGGTATTTACTTGAAAAATACAGTATCAAGGTTCAACATGTAGCAGAACAGGTCAGCAGCTATACAGCATCTGACCGTAATCAGTATATTGATGAAGACCCAAATTTTTTACATTTTTATAACAGCGTTTAATCGCTGACATTTTATTTATTCAAGTTTAGCCAACAATCACCTCTACCACCCAAATGTCACCTCTAGTTCCCTGCGTCCAATTGGGCGCAGTTTCCCAGCAATGGGTGCAAAGAAAGCATTGCTTTCTTGAACAAGAAATCCCTGATTTCTATATGCCAGAAACACTTTGTTTCTGAGCATTTTTTTCTTACTTTCCATAAGTTTTTAAAGCAAACTTTTTCTCCACACAATCAAGATGGAAATATTAACCAAACGTGATTTTACCTTAAGAAAACGTGAACTTCAAAGAAAAATAATGGAAGGTGCTATTTTCATTTATCCAACTGATACAATTTATGGAATTGGTTGTAATGCGCTCAACTCTGCTGCAATTCAAAAAATTAGAAAGATCAAACAAAGGCCAAATTCTGCTTTTTCGATTTGGGCTCCAAATAAAGAATGGATTCAAAATAATTGTGACACAAGCAGCGAATTGGCTACAGAATATTTAGACAAACTTCCAGGACCATACACTTTAATCCTTCTACAAAAAAAAGGTCATCATCTACCAGAGATTATTAACCCAGCAAAAAATTCACTAGGAGTAAGAATTCCTCACCATTACTTGTCAAATTTCTTCCATGAGATGGAAATTCCAATCATCACAACTTCAGTTAACAAATCAGGTGAAAGGTTCATGACTACACTTGAAACTTTAGATCCAGACATTCAAGCTCAAGTAAATTTTATTATCTATGATGGTGAAATCAAAAACAAACCTTCTAAGATAATAAATTGTGTAACTAAGGAAGAAATTGAAAGAGAATAAAGTTCAATTCTACAGCACCAAGATCACTACAACAGCATTTTTACCCCATCAACATAAACAGTTGGATTCTTAAAAGTTTGATCACCATGAAATATTGTTTTAATAGCGCCACCAAACCAAGCATTTGATCCAATTCCAATATGTGCAGTTCCAGCTACCTTCTCATCCATTAAAGCAAGACCCATTAATACAGCACCAGAATTAATCCCAAAACCAATTTCTCCAATTAACCTAACTCGTTCAGGAAATTTTGCCCGTGCTTCAAATGTTGCAAAAGTTTCCTCCATTAGAGCAGCATCTTCTCCTTCCATTTTAACAATGGCACCAGATTCAATGTACATAGTTAAAGGTGAAGACAATAACTTACTCCCAGACTCATGACGAATACTTCCATCTAAAACAACCTTCCCACTAACGCCTTTCATCCCTCGTGGCGCAATGTATACTTCTCCTGCCGGCAAGTTTCCGCCTTTTCCCACTGAATCATATTCTCCTGCGTTGGATATAGCTTCCATTTCTGTGATATCAACTTTTAAGTCTGTTCCAAGTTCTGAAGTAATCCGCAGCTCTTTCCCTTTGTCCCACAATTTCTTGATCGCCTTTCCACGTTTTTGCATTCTGTGATAATTTATTCTCATAGCTTCCATAAACAGAGGAAATTGACTATTCCTAGCATCTTTTAACCCTGACGCTGACAAAAACCTATGACCTTTTTCCCGAGCAAATTGTCGAAAACTACGCCGCTCTCCAAAGCGACCTAATTTATTTGATACACTTACAATAATCACATTATTCTCTGGCAATAGATCAAGCGCCTGACGAACATGTGAATCAACATGCATGAATCCCTTTTTGATATCTTGCACTAAAAACTCCACCATGAATCCTTTTTTTTCAAGTGCCTTTTGATACCCTTTAGCAAGCAAATAAGAAAGATTATGATTTGTATTCCCATAATCAGTAATAATTAAGATTTTTTCATCTTTTTTAATTTTTATACAAGTTTTAAGAACAGCCCAGAAGGTAGCGATATTTTGGTCTAGTTGGTCCTGATATTCCTTAGGAAGAAAGTACATAACAATATAATGCGATTTACCACTTAAAAAGATTGTTAGTGTAGCGAAGCATCTTCAGATAATTATTTTAAATTTTTATATTTATGCCATAAATTCGCAAAACTTCGACTACTACGTCGAAGCTCAAGTAAAGTTCCAACCCCAATTAATTTTCCTTTAGAAAAGTACATAATTCTATCAAATTCTGGCAAAAGATGTAATCTGTGAACTGACACAATAATAGTTTTATTCCTGAACTTCTTAAAAATATTATGATAAATTTTTCTCTCAGTTAAAGTATCAACACTGCTAGTTGACTCATCAAGTAATACAATTTCTTTATCAACTGAAGCAAGCAAACCACGAGCAAGCGCAAGCCTTTGTTTTTGTCCACCACTAAGGTTCACTCCTTTTTCAACTATTGAAGACTTAAATTTATTAGGAAGTCCATTAGCTACTCTAGTGAACTCCGCCATATCTGTATAAACTTTAACAACCGAAAATGGATGACGAACACCCATGGTGATATTTTCCAAGATATTAGTTGCAAAAATTTCTGGCTCTTGAGGGATTAAAGATACTGACGGCCCAATTGCAGCAAATCCTCCAATCAACTTTTCTCCATCAACAAACACTTTTCCAGATTTCATTGAGTATAAATTACGCATAATTTTCATAAATGTAGTTTTCCCACTTCCACTCTCTCCAACCAAAGCGATTTTTTCCCCATGCCTAAATGATAAAGAGACATCACTCAAATCCTTACTAGCCCCTGTGTATGAGAAAGATAATCCATTAACAGAAATTTCCTTCCATGCTTTGGGCAAGTTTACTGTTTTAACCTTTTTCAATTTCTCAAACTGTACTGCAATTTCCTCACCATTAAGCATTGCAGTTTTGAATTTCACAATATCACCATATCTATAGGCGAATCTGAAAAACAAATGATTAATCATATCAATATATCCATATAACGCAGCCAAAGTTCCAACTAAGATCACAGCACCTGCACGCAATTCAAACACAATATAAGAACCCATTACGGTCAAAAACATCAAAGATGTCAAGATTGAAACTACAAACCATTTTGTCTCATCAATTTTTACATTCTGTGATGACAAATTATAAGGCGCAATCATTCTTTTCCAAATAGATTTAGATAACAATTTTTCAATTCGTAAAATAATCACTGTAGTGATGTTACCCACAGTATCATAAATTTTAGCGGAAATTTTATTCTCTTCTCTGTTCAATTTGTAATACTGCCTAATTAAAACTCGATCAAAAAGCAAAATAACTATTACTGCCATAATTCCAATTGTGATCACAAAATAGCTTGAATGAACATTAAAATAAATTAAAGCTATATACGCCCCAATTAATTGAACTACAGTTTCAATCACTTCATAAGTATCATGTGCAAAGTCATGTAACGCCCTACTTGATTTTTCGATTCTATCAATAGTATCTCCTGAATGATGATTGGTATGCCAAGCAGCGGGCAAGTTCATTACTCCATCAAGTAAATATTTTTTGTACTTTGCTCTAACTAAAAAAGCATTATTATGTTCAATCACTCTAGCTGGTCCATGAAATAGCCAAAAACCAAGTGTGATTAAAACAAAAGAACTCAACAATAAAATAATTTTAGGTAAATTGTCTAAACTCATTCCACCTGTCTGAACCAGATTTAATATTTCAGCCATTACTAGTGGCCAAAGCAAATAAATGGAATTTGAAATAATAAAACAGCATAAGTAAAAAATTACTTTCAACCGATTTCCCTCTGAAAATCTCCAAGTTTTTCGAAACATGTAGAGTACAGGTTCGTTTAGAATTTTCTTAATATCCATCATTTACAAAGAAATTACTTTGACCATTTAAAATGTTTGATTTAACAAATAATAAACAGATCACTTTTCAATTAAAAAATAAAAAAAATAAAAAAATCAGAAAAAACAAGTTGCAAAAAAAAAACTAAATTCTTGGATTAAAGAAACTATTGATCCAAATTATTAATCGTTATCTTTCTTGCGAAATTTAGCTACGAAAAATCCCTCAGTATTATTATCCTGCGGCCAAACTCTACAAACCTTATCAATATCTTTATGGTAAACAGCACCTTCAAATTCCTTAACTGCTTTTCCAACTTTGAGTCCTGGCAACTTTACTTCTTCAAGTTCAGCATCATCAACGTTTTCCAAAAGCCAAGTCACTACAGCTTCGTTTTCTTCAGGTTCAAGGCTACAAGTTGAATAAACAACAACTCCACCTGGAACTACATTTTTCCAAGCAGTCATAAGTAGCTTTTTCTGCTGATTAGAAATTTTACGAAGCATTTTAGGGTTCCAAATTCGAATTGTTTTCAAGCTTTTTCGAATAGTCCCAGTTCCACTACAAGGTGCATCAACTAAAATTTTATCACAAGTGAGACCTGAAAATTTCTCTCCATTCATTAAAGTCACAACACAATTAGTCACACCCATTCGCTGCAAATTAATCCCAAGAGACTGGATTCTCTGTCCCCTATAATCATTAGCAAGCAATAAACCTTCATTTTTCATCATAGTTGCAATTTGACTAGTTTTACTTCCCGGTGCAGCGCACATATCCAAGACCATTTCTCCAGGTTTCGGGTCTAAGAATAAAGGAGGAAGCATACTAACTGACTCTTGAATGTAAATATATCCTAACTTATGTTCAAGTAAATTTCCAGTATCCCGTCGATCTGGATGATGTATCCAAAAACCTGTATCACACCATGGGATTGCTTCAAGAATCCACCCTTTAGCTTCAATTGATTTTTTCACATCAGCAACATTTGCTTTAAGTGTATTCACCCTAATACTCCGAGGTAGAAATGCTAAACAGTATTTTTTGAACTCATCCCAATCAGTGAGTTTACTATATCTTTCAATAAATTTTGGTTTAAACACTATTGTGTCAGCTATTGGCATAATTTCAAGTTTTGGCATAGAATCATTAAACTTAAAGCTGCTTTAAAATACTTGTTGAATCAAATACGAATCTAGTGATTATTAGATCATTTTTAGGTACTCAATAACTTGAGAACAAACTTCCAGTGCCTCACTTCGATATTCTTCAACTGGGTCTTTATCATTTCTAGACAAGACAGAAAGCACAGTATCACTCCCATTTTCTGCTCTATCCACTTCAATCTTTGCTCTTTTAAGATCAAATAATTCTGACTCTTTTGTATCTAATTGGTTTAGTCTACCAGATATTTGTTCAACAACCCCAAGTAATCTTTTATTATCAACAACTTCATCTCCTTGAACTAATTCACTAAAAGCATTATATAATTCTTTAGGAATTCCGATCATTCCTCTTATTTCTTTACTTCCACCACGTTTAGCACTGTAAACCCTACCAATCACAAAATTAATTGCTTTACATTTATCTTCTATCCCTCGGATAGTAACTGACATTGGCTTATCTGGTAATTTCAAAACAGATGGAACTGGCTTCGCATGAGTTGTCTCAAAGTTAATATCTTCTTTACTGTCTTTCACAATTGGTGCAGGATGTTCTATCTTGAACCCAAGACCACCTTGTACCTTATCAACCCCTTGCGGATGTAAAATGCTAAGAACTGCCGCGAATACAAAAGACACAATAATGTTTAGAACTGTCAACATTGGTCCATTCATACCACTAAGTACTATTGAAACATCAAAAAACCACAATCCATAAAAAATTGCTGACAATGCAATTGGAAGTAAGTAAACTAACTCAGCAATTGCAAGATCTAAATAAAATAACACAAACATTAGTAATAGAAAAATAAATACTGGAGAAAACCCGATAAACACTGTGAACAATTCTTCAATTGCAAACCATGCAACTGCAAAAATGAATAAAAAATATACTACAAAACTTAAAATTGCTGCATTTCTGGTATTTCTTAAATGAAATGATAAGAATACATCTTCTTTATTTTTTCTTACAGCCATCTTTATTGTTATCAAAATTGTTTAATTATGTTTAATTATGTTTAATTACATAAATAAAGAGTTCATCTAATATAAACGTTTCTTTATCGCAACTTATTTTCAAGTACCTCATCAAATACCACACATTAAAAAAAGAAAAAACAATAAACAAAAATCCAAAGCTATTAAAAGCTGAACTATTTACTAACCATATTAAAATAAAAAATCGGTGATTAATAATGGTAAGAGTTGCAATTAATGGATTTGGTAGAATTGGAAGAATGTTCTTAAAAGCAGCATTGACAGACAAAAAGATTAAGGTTGTAGCTATAAACGACCTTACTCATCCAGAAACTTTAGCAACATTATTTCAATATGATTCTGTACATGGAAAATTTCCAAAAAATGTCACCGCAACTAAAACAGGTATCAAAATTGCAAATCAATCAATCCCTATTTTTGCAGAAAAAGATCCCGCTAAATTGCCTTGGAAAAAATTAAAAGTTGATATTGTTCTTGAATCTACAGGATTTTTTACAAATCCAGATTTTGCGACTCTGCATCTATTTGCTGGTGCCAAAAAAGTTCTACTTTCAGCTCCAGCTAAACCAAAAGACAACACTAAAACTAAACATCAAACAATAGTTTATGGAGTAAACGAAAAAGATTACAAAAAAACCAAAAAATCAGTTCATATAATCTCTAATGCTTCTTGTACAACAAACAGTGTAGCACCAACATTAAAAGTAATTCAAGATAGTTTTGGAATTACTAATTGTTTTTTTACCACAATTCATGGTTATACCTCAACCCAAAGATTAGTTGATGGTCCACATAAAGATTTACGAAGAGCAAGAGCAGCTGCTGTTAATATAATCCCATCTTCAACTGGAGCTGATATTGCAACTACCGAGGTTCTCCCAATATTAAAAGGAAAGATCAGAGGCACAGCTTTTCGTGTTCCAATTCCAGATGGCAGCGTCACTGATTTTGTAATTCAAACAAAAAAGAAAGTAACGGTTGAGACAGTGAATAAAGTTTTAGAAAAAGCAAGTAAAGGAAAACTCAAAGGGATATTAGAATACTCAACACATGATTTAGTGTCCAAAGACATTATTGGTAACCCACACTCTGCAATTATTGATAGTAAGCTAACCAAGGTACTTGGTAACAATACTGTCAAGATAGTTGCTTGGTATGATAATGAATGGGGTTATAGTTGTCGCTTAGTTGATTTGGTTAAAATTCTTTAATTATAATAAGAAAAATACTCTGAATAATATTTACTAAAATTAAAAAAATACCCAAATAATTTATAAATAAGGAAAATAATCTAAACAAGTATGAAGTTAGACAAAAAAGATGTACAAATTCTCAAATTGCTATCTCAAAATTGCAGAACTCCAACTGGTCATATTGCAAAAAAAATTGGAATGAGCCGGGAGAGCACTCATTATCGAATTCAAAGATTAGTTGAAAAAAAAGTAATTACTAATTTCACAATTTCAGTAGATTACCAAAAACTTGGTTTTTTGCACCATATTATATTTCTCTCATTTCAAAATGCCAAAGATATGGATGCTCTTGTTAAAAAAATAATCTCTCATCCCTTAGTTGGTTGGACCACCTTAACTCCTGGAAAATGGAATTTAATCTATGATGTATTCACCCAAGACATGTCTCAGTTAGATCAATACCTATCTGATCTCAAAAAACAGATGTTTAATTTAATCAATGAATTTGAACTAACTACTCAATTAGAGATGGATGTATTCCCAAGTAGATATTTTTCAAGCACTCAAGGAAAAATATCTAAATCTAAGAAAAAAGAGATTAAAATTCAATTAAAAGAGAAGGATATTGAAATAATTAAAATTCTGTCTTATGATGCAAGAATTGATTTAAGATCAATTTCCAAAAAAATAAATATCTCCTTCCCCACATTAAAAAAAAGAATGACTAATTTGGAAAATTCAGGAATAATAAAAAATTATACCATTCATTTTGATCAAGATAAAATTGGAATTCAAAGATATTATGCTCAATTTAATATTTATGGTAATTCTCTTCAAGAAGAAAAAAAATTTATTGCATACATTAAATCACATCCAAATGTCAGTTCATTTGTAAGACCTGCAGTCCAAACTAGTATTGAAGTTGGAATTTTTGCAAAAAACCCATTAGAATTCAAAAAAATAATGAACGAAATTCGTAAAGTTTATGGTCATGTATTTGAAATTGAGAAAATTATGTTATTATATGCAGAACCTAGAGGTAATATTATTCCCCCAGGACTATTTCCATTGTTATTAGAAAAACTGTAATTAACTCAAAAATTATTGTAATAGTTTATGATAATTAAAATATACAAATCAAAAATCCATTAATTCAGCTACTTTCTTAAATATCTTTAATTGTTCAGGGTATTTAGTGAGTAACTTCAAAACTCTATCCAATTTTACCCATTGATAATCTTGATGTGCATCTCCGCCTCTACCTATAACCACATCCTTATCACTGTTAACCTTTACAGCATATGCAGAGAGTAACACCTTTATTGGTTCCCTATCTCGTTCAGCAAAATAAATTGTATCTACTTTGCTTTTTTTGAGAACATCTCTTTTCCAAATTCTAAGACCGGTTTCTTCCATAACTTCTCTTTGTACAGCATCAACTTCAGTTTCACCTTTATCGACTCCACCTTGAGGAAACTGCCAATATTCTTTTCGCGCATATAAAAGCAAAAAATTTATTTCACCTTTAGAGTCATCAAACAATATTGCTCTTACATTTCTTCTCTCTTTCATGTTTATACCTTAACAATTCAACAATATATTAAAAATCTATTCAAAAAATATTTTTTTCACTCCTTTTACTTTACGCACTCTATCAATTAATTCAACTATTCTGTTTAAACTTTGAGGGATAATCACAAAACTACATTGATTTCGACCAGTGCCTTCCACTTTTGCTTTAGCTTCTCTAACTTCAAATTTTGCATTTGCAATTGTATGCAATAAATCAGCTAACAACCCACTTCTTTCTACTGCAATTACATGAAACTGCAAGGCTTTGTTAAATTGTTCTTTCCATTCTACAGTTTCCCAGCGATCTTGAACTTTGATGGCTTGACGACATTCTACTTCATGAATAGAAATTAATCTTTTTTTAGTTACAATTCCAACTATTTTTTGAGGAGGAATTGGCTGACAACATTTTGCAAGTACACAAGCCGCATTTTCATATTTCAAAGAATGAACCAAAGTATCATATTCTGTTTGAATTACTGGTTTAAACTTGGAGTATCGCATTGCTGGAAGTCCTTTATGCTCCTTCAGCGCCTTCCTAATTTTTTGTTTAGCTCGAGGTGACTTTACCCATTTTAACCAACCACGGCCAGGCACTTGATTTTTTGCAGTGATAATTTCAATTACATCACCTGATTTTAATTTTGTTCTAAGCGGTAAAAATTGTCCATTAACTCTAGCTCCGATAGCACAACTCCCTACTTTTTCATGAATAGAGTAAGCGAAATCAAGTACTCCAGCGCCCTTTGGATAATACCTAACTTCTCCTTTTGGGGTGTAACAGTATATCTCATCTGTGAATAAATCCACATTCACATGTTCTAAGAACTCTCTTGCAGTTGAATCTTGATTTAAATCAAGTACTCCTTTAAGCCAGCCCATTCGTCGTTCAAAATCAGCTTCGCCTTTTCCACCTTTATATCTCCAATGAGCAGCAAGTCCTTCTTCTGCAAACTCATCCATTTGTTGTGTTCGAATTTGAACTTCTACTCTTTTATTATTGAATAAAATTCCTGTATGAATAGATTGATATCCATTTGGTTTAGGATTAGCAATGTAATCCTTTAATCTACTTTCAAGAATTTCATGAAATTCATGCAAAAATCCCAACACTTCGTAACATTCTCTTTCATTTTCAACAATTATTCTAATCGCTAAGTGATCATAATGATCTTCAAGTGCAACTCCCCTCTCAGCAATTTTTTTATGAATACTGTAAACATGTTTACTTCTTCCCTTAACACTCTTCAAATCTACGGATTTTAACTTAGTTTTAATCTCTTGAATTAACAAAGAGATCAGCTCATCTCTTTCTTGTTTAGAATGTTCTAAAAATTTTGAAATATTATTGAATTCCTCAGGGTTTAACACCTTAAGTGCTAAATCTTCTAATTGAATTTTAAATTTCTCAACTCCTAACCTATATGCAAGTGGAGCATACATATCAAGTATTTCTTGGCAAATTCTTTGTTGCTCATCTACACTTAAAACCGTCACATCTGCCAAATTATCTAATTTGTCAGCTAATTTAATTAGGATTATTCTAGCATCTTTTATTGTAGTTAAAAGAATTTTTCGAAGTGCTTCAGCTGTTAATTTTAAGTTTTTATTTTTAATAACTGTAATCTCTTCAACTCCCTTAACAAGAGCCAAAATATCTTTCCCTCTCTCTTTGAAAAAATCATGAAGTTCTCTTTCTGGGATATATTTAATGATAGCATGTACCAGTCCTGCTGCGACAACTTCTGGAGCTGATTTAATTGATTGTAAATAATTAGCTACCCTTAAATTATGGTCAAAGAAACTATCACCTGCTAACCTTTTCTTATCAGCCAATGTTTTTTTAGCAAGTTCAATTGCTTTTTTGAATAATAATTGATCTTGTTCAGAGTAGTTACTATTTTGAAGAATCTGTTCTTCAAGTAGCTTTGAATCTTGCTCAGTAGAATTATTAGTCATTTAACTACCAAAAGTGGAACTTGTTCAAAAAGATTTCGAAGAAGGAAAGACATTATCATTAATTAACCTCTTTTGACAATAAAAATAATGAACATGATCAATAATCATTATAACAATAATAAGACTTTCCAGTTAATTTATCAGTACAATCAGTATTACTCAAGATGATAGACCCACAATCATAATCATCCAGAGAATATGATGAACAACTTTTTTGATCATTTATACAATCAAATCCATCTCCTAAGTTATAAGATGAACTAGAAGTTATGATATAACATTTATTATTCAACACCTCACAAGAATAAACCTCTTCATCATCATAAACAGAACAATACTCTAAATCATTATCACAGACATATTCCTCATTATCAGAAGGATCTACACATTTTGCATCTGAATCTGATCCTACATTAACACTGCAATAATATCCATCTTCTTGATATTCTGAACATGGAGTTAAATTACAAACTGATTTAGACTCATCAATTTCATGTTTAAGATAATCCCACCAACAGTCTTCCAAAGCACAACCATTTTTTTTACATTCACTAACTGGATCATAATCATCAGTAACTCCACTTCTACTATAAGTATAATCACCTTTAGCAGCACTTCCAGAACTGCCGCATGAACTCTTATAATCATAATGCCATCCTTCTGAAGCTAATCTACAAAATCCATTATCTTCCATTTTGTCTTGCATTTGATTCATTAACTTCACGTTTGCAACCCAATCATCAACAGTTCCTTCAGGCCAAATGTCAAGCGCAGTTCCTTTAGTATGATAACCAACATTATAATTACCATTTTCACAAAACTCATTAATAACTTCATCATGACTTGTGTAATCATCTAACACAGTTGAACTAATACCTAAAGCAGCTGTTGGAGGATCACAACTACCAAGTCTTCCGGTGTCTCCAGTGCCAGTTTTATCATAACAGTTAGTCCAATAAAGTTCAGCTTGACTTTGAATAGTTCTAAACCCACTAGTTAAAACTATTTTTTTACTTGATTTTGATTCAAACGCTGCGGCTGCCTTTTCAAAATCTGATACTACCTCACTCTTTGCACAATTAGATTCAGACCCAGAGTTTGCATCAATATTATCTCCACTTTTAATCTCTGTTAAATCACCACAAGTTAATTTCTCATCACATTCAATTGTTAAATCATCATCACTTGGATACTTCTCAGAATAAGCTACCCAATCTCCACCATAATCACCACTACTCTTCTCTTTTGCTTGCCAAACATCTTGACTTCCACCATTCACTCCAGTAATACTAACAAACAATACCCACGCTTCATCAATTTCATCACAGTCATTTTGATCACGACAAGCCAAATCATCTTCACCTAAAGATGCAGAACCACTACCGGGAGCTGGAGCAAAAACCACAAATGATAAACTACTAACTACTAGAATCATTAAGAATAATTGAAACAATAATTTAAATCGAAAATTCATCTCCTTTTCATCCTCTCTTCAATTCTGAGTAATTGATTGTATTTAGCAACTCTCTCGCCTCGAGCAGTTGATCCTGATTTAATTTGACCACAGCCAATTCCAACAGCAAGGTCTGCAATAAAAGTATCGGAAGTTTCTCCACTTCTGTGAGACACCATTACTTTCCATCCATTTTTTTGAGCAAGCACAGCTGATTGCATCGCCTCAGTTACGGTCCCAATTTGATTTACTTTCAAGAGTAAACAATCACAACTCTCTTCAAGAACTGCAACCTTTACCCGCAAACTGTTAGTACAAGTAAGATCATCTCCGACTATTTGAATCTTCCTTTTTTTCAAGTTAGAATTTTGAGATATTAATTTTCTTAAGCTAGCAAAATCTACAAATGCATTTTCATCAAATGGATCTTCAATAGAAACTATATTATATTTTTCACAAAGAGAGATATAGTATTTCATTAAACTACTAGCATTAAACATCTTGTGTGCTCTATACTCTCCACTTGATTTTCCACGGCCTTTTCTTTCAGAATAAAATTCACTAGCTGCAACATCCATTGCAAAAGATACCTTCTTTGAATATCCTGCAATCTCAACTGCTTTAACTAATAAATTAAGAGCTTCTTCAGGTTTACTAAGTGGCGGTGCAAATCCTCCTTCATCGCCAACTGCAATTACTTGACCAGGAAATTTTTTAATCAGCAAAACTTGCAAATGATGATAAATCTCACTGACCATTTGTAATTGTTTAGCAAATGAATTTGCACTAGGTACCAACATAAATTCTTGAAAAGCTAGTTTATTTGCTGCATGCCTCCCCCCGTTTAGTACATTAAAATATCCTTGAGGAATTTTCACAGCAATTTTTTTCCCATACAGTTTAGAATAAATATCATTCAAATGAGTATAAAGTGGTTTTTTATAACTTGCAGCTCCTGCCCTTGCAATAGCCATTGAACATGCAACAATACCATTTGCTCCAATTTTTCGTTTATCATCAGTCCCATCAATTAAACAAAGCAATTCATCCAATTTTTTTTGATTCAGACAAGATTTACCTATTAGTGATTTAGCAATTTTAGAATTTATCAGTTGAACAGATTTTTTAACTCCCTTACCTAAATAGCGAGATCCTCCATCACGTTTTTCAACGGCTTCATGCTCTCCAGTAGACGCACCGCTAGGGCTTACCCCTATAAAAGATCCAAGTTTAGTTGAAATCTCAACCTCCACAGTTGGATTTCCTCTACTGTCTAAAATTTCCCTGGCATGCACTGAATTTATTTTCATTTTATTTTTCCCAGTAAATATTCAAAATGATCAAAAGTTAACAATGAAAAGTTATAATCAAAAGTTAACAAGCAATAGTTAATCTACCCAGTCACTACAACTTCTTTTCTAAGTACTACTTCCTTTCCAATCAATGGATTAGTAATTACAAGTTCCAAGGTATAAACACCAACAGGATCACTATCATCTAAGATAAAATAATCATGAAAAAATACCCCTTCGACTGATTCATCTGCATCTGCTTCAAACTCAAAGTCTTCCTTTGCATTCACATCTAAAAGAATGTCTCCGCCTGGTCCAAGAAGCCGGTAATTCTCAAACAGTTCAATTGATCCGAGGTAACTACTACTAATAACTTGAAAACTAAAATGCACCTGATCACCAACAAAAAATAACTCCCTCTCTTGATCACAAAGTAGACTGTTATGATTTACATCATCTTCATAACAAAGAGTGAAATCTTGGATTGCTAAAGTTCCCCCTTGAGCTATAGGGAAAAATTCCACATTCAAAAATTGGTCTTGTAAACTTGCAGAACCAGCTCCATTACCTGAACCTTCAACAGTTACAATCCCACTCTGGACTAAATAAAAAACTGCAGCACTAGTGATTAACACTGTGACTAATAGTGCCAAAGATTCTATTGCCAACCCCCCTTTATTTCCAACCATTTTTTTATTTTAAATTTGAATCAATTAACCTCAATCACTAAATACATCCCCACATACTAGTCCCCTTCCCTGTTGAAGAATCATAAGTTACATCTTTTTGATTATTAACATCTACAAAATTTCTACTTCCAACACTAAGTTCATCTGCAATTTTACAAAGATAATTTCTATAATTTTGAAATTCAGCATAACTTTGAACATCATCATCAAAAGTAGTTACTAAATCACTTGAAGTATCAACTCGGAAAAAGAACCTTTTCATCAGGTTCACCATTTCAGTTTCATAATAATCGATACCACTACCTTTAACTCCCAAGGCACCCAAACTCATCACATAATAATAAATTCCTTCTGCTTCACTAAGTGTTCCAGGTTCTTCTAAGATCAGAGTTGAGGCCATATCAATTACATCCTCATAATCTCCTGCTAAAAAATTACTATGAAGGTTACTAGTACTTGCAACAGCAACTGACTCTTTTTGAATTACAACTGTCACTTTCTTACTACTAGCTCCAAGTGCATTATCAGTTACTGGAATTTTTGCAGAATAACAGGATCCACCTTCTGGCATTTGAAGTAATGCGACTTCTACACCTATACTTGCTTCATTACGAGTATTTATTGAACTAGATGCTACTTGTACTTTATATTTACAATATTTATCTCCTGCTGCACTAGCTTTCCCTAAAATATTATGAAATTCGAATCCTTCATATTCAAAAGAGATATCATTAATCTCATCTAAATCCAAATAGGTTTCCGAAGATGTTGTAGATATTAGATATCTATTTGCGCTACTACTTAGTTCATAACCGGTTGTTACAAATGTTACATCTTCAGGGATTGTCACTTTGTATCCATCACTACCATCACTTCTAGCTCCGATTGAATACTTAAAATTGATACTTGAACTGCTAACACTTGACGGACTGTTAGTAACTCCGAGTTGAGTACATCCAACATTACTTCCACTAACTAATTTCAGATCATTACTGTATTCACCAAACATTTCATCTGAAATTTCTCCGATATCAATACTTGGTGCCATTCCTCCTGTTTGTCCAACAGGTATTTTTACAATTTCAGTCCCATAATCTGTTCCAGAACCAGTCACTTTTATTTTCATACAATAACCAGCACCATCTGTGTATACATACGGTTTGATTACCAAATCTTTATCATTATTATTTAGCAAGAGCATGTTAGGAGTACCACAACTTTCAAAGTCACCTGTTGAAGGATCACGGCATTCAATGTAAGGTGCTTCTAAATAAGCAAGACCTTCGTCTCCATAAAATAATTCGCCAATCTCAGGACAAGTATATCTCCCAGTTAATGATTCAACTTGACAACTAACTAACCCAGGTGGTGTAATATCATTAATTGGCATATAAAAAATTCCACCAGTGTCTGTTCGATAACCTTCATCAAAACATTTCTCTGGGTTCTCGTTTGGATCCAAATCAACTTCCACAACCACATGATCGTATCTGTAAGGACTATCAATTTTTTGAGGACTTGTAAGTTTAATATCAACCATTTCACCTGCAGCTACCCCATATCCTGTCCCGCCATCCAAATTACGGATTCTTTGACTAGCATAAGTGTCTGTTTTAATTGATAAGCAATCACATCCTTCCCCATCACAGCTAGTATCAATCCCTGGACGACCTTGATCTTCAGTTCCGATACATTTCAAATAAGTGTTATAATTATTAATTCTACAACCAGCAAAGATCACAGCTGCAACTTCATAGTTATGAACAGTTGTCAAATCTTTTGGATTATAATTTGTAAACTCCCTATTAGCTGGTGTGATTAAAACCATAGTTTTCATAGCAACTGAATAAGCTGCATCTTGAATAAAATCAGCACCAAGTGGAAAATCATATCCAAAGGCAGCTAAACAAAGTGATTGAGTAAGTCCTTGAGCGCCACCAGAGAAAAATTCGTTCAAATGAGCATTGTCATAATCCGCAAGTAAATCATCTACACTACTTTGCATAGCAGGTTCAACACTGGCAAAAGTTGCTTTAATTTGTTCACCTAAAATATCTCCACTTTTTCCGTTGTCTGAAAATCCATAAGGAGTACAGCTATCAGTAAAATAAGAAACTGCTTTGTAAACTAAACCACATACATGTTGAGTAAAAATTGTTTTACACATTCCAGCATCTTGAAGACCAGTATATTTTGCTTCAGTAATACATTGACGAAGTCCATCTAAAACATTTCGAAGTAAAACTAAACGTCCACGAATCCCACTTAAACACATTGATTGAAATGCTCCAATATGTTGAGTGCTAGGATTAATTTCATGATGTCTTTTGTTTCCATCACTGTTCAAATAATCAAGCAAATAATCTTGCCCAAATGCTCCAGCTAAATCACGTCCAGCATAGTAACGTTCAGATGGATAATATGTTCCTCTAAGTCTTGAACTTTCTTTAAAGACTCGATCTTGGCGGTACAAAAATTTCTCTCGAATTTCTCCGGCATCTCCTTCGCCTTCGATTGTTGCAATTGCTTGACGTGCTCCTTTTAGTGCACCTTCATCTTTATCATCATCCTTCTCACAGATACATTGATATTTATCTCCTACACTATCAACAAAACAATCATCGGTATATCCTGCTGCAAATTGTTTGCCTTTTGGAGCATCTCCGCCTACCTTCTTACTACTTAAACCATCTTCAGTCTCAATAAAACAAGAACCACCAGGAGTTGCCAATCCCTCTTTAAGATTAACAGTATATCCTTCACCATCTCTTGGTTCATATGCCCTAAAATTTCCAGCTTGGCTACTTCCACAAAGTTTGGAACATGAAGCATCACGAGCACTACAATAAGAATCCCCTTCTTTGTACACTAGGATAGAATCTCCAGAAACAGTTCCAGGATCTGCAAGTGTTCTTCCAATCTTTTTTAATTTGTAAACTCCATTATCTTCATTAACAACACCAGCCTCATCACTTCCATCAAAATAATATAATGATGTTGAAAATGAATTTCCAATTAATTCCACATCATCATCTTTCCACCAGCAAGTTCCACCATCAATTTCTAACCCATCTAAATCTGCATCAACATTTTGTGCCAATGTTAATCCCTTTTGATTATCTTGAATGAACTGACGACAGTTCTCTTGTTCACGAAGTGGTACACAAGCCCCACTAACTGAACATTGTTGTTGTTTTTGAATCACACTTGCAATTTCATAAGTCTCTTTTGTTTCAGTCCATTTCGCGGGCACTGCTCGGCAAAATACCCGATCACAAGTCCACTTGTAAGCTTGCTCAAGACCAGATTCTAATTTCCACATGTTAGCTGTACTTGGACAATTATCATCCAAACTTTTACCATGTTTATCTTCATCTTCAATATAACTGTTATCGTAATCTTTAATTCTGCTCTCTACAGAAGGATCATGATCTTCAATACTGTCTTTCCAAGACTCAATTGAGCTATCTAAATACATATTCCATTGTTCAGTTGAACTTGGACAATAGATTTTTTCTCCAGTTTTTTGTTTTACCGCACCACTAATAGCTTCCACATTACTGCTTGCAATTCTAGCAAAACGCATTACAATTTTTCCAAGAAATGAAGTTACACATCCAATACTTGTGATCAATATTGCTTTTTCTAAGTAAGGTAAAATTTTATCGATTTTTTCAATGGTTACATTAATTGCCTTTATTCCATCCTCTGCAAGCCAATCTGGGATGTATTCCTTACTATCAACTGGAACATCTACAAAATAAGAAATGTCTGTACAACTAGTTTGAGTTTTTGATCCAGTCTGTCCACCTGTTGCTTCACGTTCTTGATAATTAACTGAAACTTTTAATGGAAAAACAATTTTTCTCTTTTTCAAATCATCCCAAAAATCAGTATCTCTTTCACTTAAATCTTCACTAGATCCTAAATTCCAAGTTACATAATATGCAGTCCCATCACTGTTTGGTTCCATTTCAGTTGGTTTACTTCCAAGTAATGTACATCCAAGTGAGAATTTTTCATCTTCAAGCATACTTTGAGTACATGCTTTTTCGATAGTTACAGATCCAATTTGAAATGGACTTTCTGTAACTGCTCCAGTTGACACATCTACTTCACTTGAACCAGTTCCTCTGTAATCAAGTGTGAATACAGCTGAGATTACCTCGCGTCCATCATCCATCAAAGTAGGATCTAATCTAAGTGGTGATTGGAACTTAGCAACATCAGTAATTTGAAAATCCAAACTCTGTGAATAACAAGAATGAACAGTCACACTATCTTTGTAATAACCGGTTTTTCCACTAGCATCTTCTGAGATAATATAAATGTAAAAAGTATAATCATCAGCATCATTTAATGTATCAACTCCGCTGATAGAAACTTCCTCTAACCCAGCTGGAACTTGTGAAGGTGCTAAGTCATCAAAACTAATTGGTTCATTTTCAAAATCAATATCTGAGAATCTAAATTCACCATTTTCATCAGCTTCAACTTTTTCCCATGCATCATCAAAATCAGGGGAATAATCATGAGTTTGTGGTCGATAAACAAATAAGTATACTTTAGCACCAGCTTCAGTGGTTCCTGTGATATCAGTTTCAGCCCTATTTTGATAATATTCATTTCCTTTTTCAATTACTGCATCCACTGTCGGGTCTTCAGTATCACTTGTAACTCTTACGGTTTCAGTTGTAGTTAATCCACCAGCATCTGTTGCAGAGATAATTATAGTGTTGGAACCTTCTTCTAAATTAACTGATTCTGAAAAATCTACAGACAGCTCTTCAGATCCAGATATTACTTCTTCTCCATTGACTTTTATAGAAACTGAAACCAACTCACTTGCGGATCCACTGATTGTAATTGAGCTCTCTTCAACATAATCATTTATCTTATTAACAGATAATGTTGGATGAGTTGCATCGCTATATACATCACTTGTAACAGTTTCTTCTAAATCACCAAGCACAGCTTCAACTGTGATCTGGTTTAATTGATCTTCATTTAATGGAACACTTCTAAATGTTAAAGTTCCAGTCCCGCTCTCTTCAGCATCAACTGAGTCTTTAGAAAAATATCCTCCATTTACATATACACGAATTTCAGTGTTATCAGTAGCTGTCACCGCAACATCTAACTCGTCACTTCCGACATAAGCTTCATGTTCAACAATTAGTCCAATGGAACTTGTGTCTTCACTTTCGCTTGATTCTCCAGTTGTTTCTGCAGTTTCGCTAGCTTCTTCTGCAGTTTCAGCTTCTTCAGCAACATCTGTTGTAAAAGAATAATAATCACCAGAATTATCATCACTAGCAGAATCATTTGCAGTCTCACTCTCAACATAATAATAATATTCAGTTTCAGATTCCAATCCTGATAATGCTAAACTATGTTCAGACACAGTATCAGAATTACTTTCAACTAAGTTAAGATCACTTATATCAGTTCCATAATAAATTGAACTACTTGCCTCTTCATCAGTGTTCCAAGTTACAACAGCATCTGACCCAGTTATATCACTACTAGTAACTGAACTAATATCTAGTGCCACAACTATTGGCATGTTTACAAATAATAAAATTACAAATAGTGCTAATAGCTTTCGCTGAATTAAAGTCCAATTACTCTTAGCAGCACCGTTATTTTTTCCAACCATCATCTAATTATTATTTTTGTTGTGATCTTTATTATTATTTTTATTGTCTTAACTCAGTTATAATTCAAATTTCATTCAACCTCAATATCTGGGATCAAATTAGTATACTCTTCTAATCCACCTAAGATGGTATAAAATTCATCATCTCCTGCTTTGATATCAAAAACATGAAATTTCAATGTTTCTGCTGCGCCCAACCCACTCCAAGGTAAAGTCACAATTCCTTCATATCCACCAAGTAATTCTTCTTCATTCACTAGTGTGATGATTAATTCATATTCAAAGTCAGCACCGTATAACAAATCTACAACGGCTTCGGTTAAAAATTCTTCTTCAAAAGTTGGTGACATTACAAACTCAACACTATGAACTTCATTCCCTTCTTCTTCTAAAGCAAAAAAAGCAAATTCATCTGATAACTCAGATTCAGTAGACTCATTAGATCCCACATCTTGACCTGTTATAATTTCAATATCATCATCAAGCATTCGAAGATTCACAAGTACAGTTTCATCTTCATCAAGTGCACTACCATCAGTATCAACTGTTACGCAAAGACCGTTGTTATCAACTGGTTCATCATCCCCGCAATCATAAGAACTAATAGTATGTTTAACTATTTCTACTTGAGAAAGTGGGAATGAAAGCAAAGGACGTAAATTCAATTCATGTTCATCACCTTCTCTAACATCGGTAAAAGTCCAAGTGTCTAAATAACCATCTTTCTCTCCTCGAAGAATTCCGCCAGCACAGTATGGAATTAATGCAGTAAGACCAGCAACATCTCCACGTTGTTCATAATCGTATTCACTAGCACCCATCGGACAAGTATAGAGCAGACAAGTATAGCTAATGTTCACATCTTCAAGTGTTTCCCGGTAATAAACTCCGTTCGCACCGTTTGAAATTTCTGAATAAGTGGTTACACTTACTGGCAAGACATAACTGCTATCTTGACAATATTCTTCCTCATTTACAGCATCATTTCCAAAGTATGATTCTCTTGCGTAAACAACTCCTCCTTTATCTGGATAATTAGTTACCAAATTTACACTAACACCCATTTGAAGTACAGCACCGGTGTCTTCATCATAAACTTGAATCATTACAGGGTAAACAACATCATAAGTAAATTTCCACTGTTGCAAACAAAGAAAATCCAATAATTTTCCACCACCTAATTGATTACTTTTCATTAATCCACCGCTAGTTGGAGTTACTTGAAATGTGAATGGGTAGTTATTTTCATATCTAAAGTTAACTTCCACATCCTCACTTACCTCCCCATCAATATTCCAAGTATAATGATTTTGATAATATGGAAAAGCTTCTGAATATTCAGTAAAACTAGTTCCTTCAACTCGAAGTGCTCTAATATTTATTCGAAGCATTTCTTTTAATGTTTCTTCAACTTGACTTGTTCGCCATTGTTTTGGAGCACAACTGATTTCCATTCCAGCAACTGGCAAATTATCATGTTCAAGAGAGATTAGATCCTGAGTAATATCTTCTAACTTTAATTCAAGCATTTCAGTGTCCAAAATGTCTGAAGCTGTATCATACATGGTTTTAAACTGAACATCACTTCTAGAACTGTGTTGAATAATTTCACTTAACACTTCTCCACTTTTATCTTGAACTACAATGTCCCAAGTCACATCAAAATCTGTATGTGAATCTTCAAATTTCACATCACTTACAATGTCATCAAGTTCAATTAGAGTATAAATTTCATCAAATACTCCTCCATTAATCTCATTTTCGAATAAACAATTACGAACATTTTCTTCAACATATTCATCTACATCATTTTTAATTTGAGAGATTGAAGGTCGGTCGATTAAATTTCCACTTCCCCAAAGTGGAACAGCAATAAAATCACTAACAGGGATATGCCAATTGATATCATCAGTATATCTCTCAGGTACTTCAATATACCCTCCTTGTAAACCAATTAGACTTAATGCATCGGATCCTACTTCGTTGATACAGCTGCTAATATATTCTTCCACAACCCCTTTTTTAGTTGGAATAATCTCAGAAATTTCAAACCCAACTTGTTCTGCTCGGAGTAAAAGAATCAAAGCGACAGAGAGTAATAAAAGAATACCAAGGATTATGAAAATAGTAACTTGTCCTTTTTTATTTTTAGTAGAAATCTTATCAGTTATTTGTTTAAAATTGTTAGTTGTGATATTAGTAGTGGATTTAGTAGTAATAGTACTATCTCTACCACCAACCCCTCTATTAAAAAACATAAGTTCAAAGATACACTTTGACATTTATAAAGCTTCTGCAAAATTGCAGTCGAGAAAATGTTTAAAACAACTAAATTCCTCGCATTAATTACTAAAGCATTAATTTGATACAGTTTTTTATTAACTATAGATATGAACACATTAAAAAAAATTAAAAAATAATGATGAAATTGTAGTGAAATTGTGGTAAGATGATGGCAAGATTATTTTAAGAAATTAAAAAGTTAAAATAAAAAATAACAACAACAACAAAAACTACAACAAAAATACAACATGTAAAAAAATTCTAAAAAGATTGAAAATAAATTGCAAAAAAGTTTCAAAAATAGTAAAAAAAATAGTAATGATTGAAATTTAACTTCTAATCCTTCCAAAGATTCAAATCAGTTAAAAATTTCAAAATTTCTGATGAAAAACAACAAAAATAAGCATTTTAAATGGACAATCCTTTTAAATAACCTCAAAAACCATCAAAATCGAGGGAAAAATATATAAAGAATATACTGAATTTGAACTACTAGTGAATGACAAATAAATCCCTGTCATTTGAAATAACCAGATAATATTGAAAAAATCAATCAAAATAACAAAATATAACCAACAGGAGAATACAAAAATGTCAAAACCAACCAAAAGATCAATTTTACTCTCAGCATTAGTGGCAGCAAGCCTTAACACACCAACAGCAGCATTTGCTGATTCAACACATGGTATAAAATCAAATCAAATTGTCTTTGATGATACTGGAGTTAGATTATCTCCTTTAAGTCCAGTTGATATTGAATTCGCAACTGGCCTTGCAAATTTAATTGAATCTCAAGGATGCGAAGGAAACTATGGGTCATTTATCCAAACAGATCAAAGTTTAGGACCACAATCTCTTCCAAGTGCACTCACAATTGACAAAAGTTATGAAGGTTTAGGAAAACACAGAACATCAACCACCACAATTTCTGCATTCAACACCAACGGATTAGTCTCAGCTTATGCATTATGGAAAGGATTATCTGGAACTTTTGATGGATATGAAAGTTGTAATGATACTGCAGAGTTATTCTCAATTGGACTTCATACTGATGTTACAACTGTAAATACAAACAATGGTACAGTTTACACTGTTAACATGAGAGGTGTACCAACCACTAAGGTTAACGAAGCATTTATTGCTCGGGATATCAATGGCGCAGTTGTTTATACAAGTGCACTTGGTCTAGAAACAGCAACAAATGTAGAATTAGTAAATGGATTTAAGCAACATTTAGCTGAAACAAGAGGAAAACAAACAATTATTCCAAATGGAGATGCATTTACCGCAACCTATGACACAACACAACTTGAAAGAATTTTTCCAAAACTTTATGCAAATTCAAATACAGAATTACTTGCAGCAGTTGATATAGTAGAAAAACCAAATTCAAATCCAAGCAGCGTTGTAGCAAAACAACTTCTAGCTAAAGATACAGCTCCAGCTCAAAACACAGCAGTGAATTCACCAATTCCAAAAACCTTAGCTATCCAAAGCACTCCGGCAAAAGAAATCCCAGAAGGATATTTTATTGCAGAATATAATCCAGAAGATATGGAAACAGATCACATCTGGCATTTATATGACAATTTAGCCTTAGGTACAGATTGGTTAAACGTTGAATCAGCTAATACTGGCGCATGGAATAACGGAATGTCCAACACTAATTTTGTAGGAGAAGACAATTCAATTTATGCAGATCTTGCAAATGTCCATGAGTTAAGAGGAAAAACTCATTTAGGAGCAAGTAACTTTTCAAGCTGGTCAGAAGTTATCAGAACCAATATTGAATTTAATGGGTACCATCAAACAAAAGTTGAGATGGACAAGTTAGTTCGAGAAGGATTTGCTAGTGGAGATGCAACTTTATTACTTCCAGTTAAATTCGAAGATGCATATCATGTGGCACTTGCAGCTAAAAATAATCCAACGCCAACTGTTGTGGTTGAAAATGATAATGATAGTATAACACCTTCACCATTTACTCCAAACGATGTCTCAATAGACAGAGTTGTTGCAATAAAACCAGTTGCTAGAGTTGTTAATCTTGCAAATTTAGTCCCTGCAACTGTTGCATCAAGAAACGAAGGTGACATTTCAACTAAAGTTTCTTCGCCTCAGTACGCAAGTGTTCCAAATGCAAGCAACTTATCTCAATTTGGGGATGAAGTTTATAGTACTTTTAGAGCAGGAGCAGAAGCTTTTGATAACCCAACAACTAGAATCTACCAAGATACTATGCTAGTTGGCGCATTAACAAAAGATGAACATCAAGCTTTAAGAGATTACCAAGGACTTCAAGCAGTTATTGACTTTGCAGATATTGTAAACACTGCAAATACAAATGGTGATTATGCTAGGATTAAATCTAGCATGCAAAATGTAGGCGACAATTTAGGTATTGGTGGAACAACTGCAAGTAAAAGGTTAATGGTTGCAGCTAAAGAACTTGGATTTAAATCCCAAAGTGCTTCTATGTTACGTGAAGAAATCTTAAGCACAGGAATTGAAAACACTCAGAACATGGCTTACCATGCTTTAACTACTAACGGAACTCATGAACAACCAGTGTATCAATTAACTAAGAAATTTTAATTATTTTTTTGATTTTTTTTTTATGTTTTTCAACATTTTTTAACATTTTTTAACATTTATTTATTCTAATTCTTAATTAACTCAAAACTACCATCAGGATTATCTTGAATTTTGTAACCCATTTTTTTAACTTCTTCTCGAAGTTTATCACCAACTTCCCAATCTTTACTTGCCCGAGCAACAGAACGCTTCTCAGCAAGTGCAACTACTTCTTCAGGTACGTCAGGAGCAGGTTTAACTGAATCAAGTCTTAAACCAAGCACAGAATCAAAATTAATTACAAGTAAATATTTTTCATTATCAGACAGATCATTGTCTTTAAGTAGATCCCAAACAACCGCCAATGCCCGAGGCATGTTCAAGTCACTAAAAATTTGTTCATTAAATTTAGTATAATAACCTTTAGCAGATTCAGACAGATTTTCAAATCCTAATTTGTCCAAGGTAATCCCTGCCGCCAATTCATGAAGTGCCCAAATTTTTTCTTGCAACTTAAGACGCGCAACTTTAGCTGACTCCAAAGCTTCAAAACTAAAAGTAAGTGCCTTTCTGTAATGCGCACCTAAACAAAAATACCTATAATCAAGTGCAGAATATCCTTTATCAAAAATAACAGCAAGTGTCAAAAAATTATCTTTTGATTTAGACATTTTCTGATCTTTTCCAACAACTAAAAATTCTCCATGCATCCAAAATTGAACCCATTTATTCACAGATAATGCAGCTTCACTCTGTGCAATCTCATTTGTATGGTGGACAGAGATATGATCAATTCCACCACAATGAATATCAAATTGATCTCCCAAATATTTACTCGCCATTGCACTACACTCAATATGCCATCCAGGATAACCTTCCTCGCCCCATGGGCTCTTCCATTTCATTGCTTGGTCATCAAATTTACTTTTTGTAAACCATAACACAAAATCATGCGAATTCTTTTTATTTTCATCAACAGCAACTCGAGCTTGAGATTTATCTTCTGCTTTCAAATCCAAGCCAGCAAGTTTCCCATAATCAGACAATTTTGAAGTGTCAAAATACACATTTCCACCAGCAGTATAAGTAAATCCTTTTTTCTCAAGAGACTCAATCATAGAAATCTGCTCTTTTATGTGATCAGTTGCCTTGCAGACAATTGAAGGTGCGAGCAAATTCAAGGCACTCATATCTTGCATAAAAGCTTCAGTGTAAAATTCCGCGATTTCCCAAACAGTTTTTTTCTCTCTCTTAGCTCCTTTAAGCATTTTATCTTCGCCACTATCAGCATCTGAGGTGAGATGTCCAACATCAGTAATGTTCATCACATGTTTAACTTTATAACCAGAATATTCTAACATTCGCCGCAAGAAATCTTCAAAAATATAGCTCCGAAGATTTCCAATATGCGCGTAATTATAAACAGTAGGTCCGCAAGTGTATAAACTAACTTCCTTTGAATTTAAAGGAGTAAATTCTTCTTTTTTGTGACTAAGAGTGTTGTACAACAATACTTGAGTTTTAGAATCCTGAACCATTTTTTACAATTAAGATCTTTTGTTTAAATATTCTTCGATACAAATATGAAAATCGTAAAATTATCAAGTTAGATTACAATAAAAATCATATTATTATTATTTTGCCTCAACAATCTCAACAATCTCAACATTCTCACTACTCAAAGATATCTCAATCAATTTGTCAACATCCAACTTCAAAAGCTCTTTCTCAACTAAATGCAATCTTGCCTTAGTCACTGGATTTTTTGGTCCGAGCAAACTGCACATCTCAGGTCCTTTGGAGATCTCAAATGTTCCAATCTCACGAGCAATATCAATAATTTCTTGTTTATCAAAACAAAGTAATGGACGCAAAATAGTCATCTTAATTTGACTAGTAATTGCATGCATACTTGGTAAAGTTTGACTACTAACTTGCGCCAGATTTCCCCCAGTTATCAAAAAATCAGCAGATTCTTTAACTGCAATTTTTTCAGCTACTTTATACATTAAAATTTTACTTAGAACAAAATAATATCGATGATCACATTTTTCAACCAATATTTTCAAAATTTCAGCAAATGAGATTAAATACATTTTTTTAATACCTAAATGTTTAGCAAGTTCTCTTACCTTTTCTCGCTCTCGCTCATCAGTAAGTGGAATTTGATGAAAATGTACTGCTAAAATATCTAATTTATCTTGAAGCAAGTGAATTGCAACTGGACTATCTATCCCTCCACTGAGTAAAGCGACAGCTTTTGATTCTATTTTTGACATAAGTTACAATTAAGTCCTTTTTTTATAAACTATGTCAAACAAATTTAAACACCACCAGTCAATAGATATAGTTGCATGCTCGCCTTTGGCTCGGTCCAAATTTATTGAGCACCATTTATTATTTAACCACAAGTAAAATACATTGGTAAAATAAATGTTTTAACAAAAATAAGTCATAAAAACAATATTTAAGTACCTTAAAATCTTCCAATACCTATGGCAAATAAAAAAGATCAAAAATCCACTAAAAAGTTCTTATCAAAATCACTATTTTTACTTTTATTTGTTATTTTTACTACAGTAATTATTGCCTCCAACACACTAGCAGAAGTAAATGAAGGCCTAGCAGATCTTGCAACTTATGAATCAGTTACTTATGACATCACCGTTTCTGGAGATTTTGAGTTAATAGAACAGTCCAGCTCAGCTTCATTACAATCAGCAACAACTAATTTACACCTTTATGTTCAAGAAGACAATAATTATGTCACCTTAATTTCAGAATCTACCAGTTCAGAAGGGGAAATTGCAGATGACACTATCACCTATACATTCACCAACAAAGACCCACTTGACAAATCATTCACCTATGATGCTAAAGTTACAATTGATAGTACTAAACATTTAATTCAGAATTCTGATAATTTTCCAATAGAACTTTCCGCAAGCGAAATTTCTGCAAACGGTTTGGAAGAATATCTCTCAGTTACAGATACAATTGATTGGGAGAATGATGAAATTAAACGCAGAGCATCTGCCTTAGCTCAAGGTCACACTAATTTATTTGAAGCATTAGTTGAAATGGCTTCATGGGTTGAAGGTAATATTGAATACAATTTGTCGACGTTAAACGCGGAAGCATCTCTTCCTGCAAGTTCAGTTTTAGAAACAAGAGAAGGTGTTTGTGATGAGATGACAAGCCTGTTCATTTCTTTTTCCAGATCACTTGGAATTCCAGCAAGGTTCGTTTCAGGATTAACTTATACTAGAAGTGATTTATTCAGTGATCCTTGGCAAGCACATGGATGGGCAGAAGTTTATATCCCTCATTCAGGATGGGTTTCTTTTGATCCAACCTTTGGTCAGTATGGTTTTGTTGATGCAACACACATCCCATTAAAATATAGTGTTGACCCAACTGAACCAAGTATTTATTATGAATGGACTGCTAAAAATATTGGACTTGAAAGTGAAGATTTAGAATTCAATGTAGAAAATTCTAAATTCGGATACAAAATTTCTCCAAGTTTAGAAATTGAAACAGAACATTACGCATCAATGGTTAATTTTGGCAGTTTTAATTTAATCACAGCCAATATTTACAATAATAAAAATTCAAGACAAGCTGTTGAGTTAAGGTTAATCGCACCAGAAGAGATTAACATTTTAGACGAAAAGAAAGTCATTGTAATTGATGCTCTTGGCTCTCACACTGAAGAGTGGATAGTTGAAGTAGATGATGCTTTAAAGAGCGAATATACTTACAGCTTCCCATATATAGTTTTTGCAAATTCAATTGTTAACTCTACAAATACTTTTAATGCAGGTATCAATAAACCAACATATTCAGAAGATGAAATTACTTCATTAATAGAGGTAGAAACACAGTCACTTAATCAAGATGTTCAAATCAACTGTAACTATCCAGACCAAATTGCAATCGAAAACTCAGCAACAATTACTTGTGAAGTTGAAAATGTAGGCAATCAGATAATTGATGAAGTAAAAGTTTGTATCACTGAAATCTGTGAATCTTTCGGACTACTACTTTCAGAATCAAAAACAGTTAAAGAGACAATCTCATTTACTGAAACAGGTTATCAAAATTTAGAAACATCAGTTGAAATTGATAACACTGAAGATAAAGAAATTCTAAGCATATTAGTTCTTGATGCTGCGCAGGTTTCATTGGATATTAACGCTAAAAACACAGTTAATTTTGGTGAAACAATTCCAATCACCTTAGCTATAAACAAAGACAGTATTGCAACTCCAATGAATGTTGAAGTGATTATAGACACTGGACGCCAAAAATTTACTTTTGATGTTGAGCAGCTTTCATCTAGTGAAAATTTGAATCTTGAGATTGATTCTTCAACTTTAGCTAAAAACAACCAGTTAGAAATTCAAATAACTTGGAATGATGCGTTAAAAAGAGAATATTCATTGACTGAAACCACTCAAATTACAGTTGAGGCAGGCTCTTTTGTTGATTCAATTAAACAATTATTCAATCAATTCTTAGGATTTTTTTAAATCCAATCAGTTTGTTTAAAACAAATAGAAATAACTAAATTAGTTGATTTTTAGTTTAAAATAAAA
>Ga0233434_1000922_pt1 | contig 31288 bp, 33 predicted proteins | sample SI_122_August201_4_FD_182738 | JGI IMG/M metagenome (GOLD analysis project Ga0233434, IMG submission 182738) | Seawater microbial communities from Saanich Inlet, British Columbia, Canada - SI_122_August2016_120_MG | ecosystem: Environmental > Aquatic > Marine > Inlet | place: Canada: British...
CTTGTATTATACATTATAAAAGCAGGTGGCTGGACATGTCAACTTGACCCGCCATTGCCTTTTATGGTTCCCATATAATAAGAGAGGGTCTTTATGCTGGTGTGAGCGGGACCTGGACTCGCATGGCCAATGCGGCCGAATATGGCCATGCGATACTCACTTTTGGTGCGGCGAGGCGGCCGGATCGTTTTGGTTTTTGTCATTTTAATGAGTTATTAGCCGATGTTTTTAAGCAAATAACTATGATTTATCTCTTAAGGTCCTATTCATCATGTGATTACACAATGTTCAATAATAATTCAAAAATGTGATCCAGATCACATAGCTCACGCATCGTCCTGTCGATATTATTAAATATTACTTAGTATCAAATAGAATAATCCTGGGGAGGGTTTCTTCTATTTAGGCTCAGAGCGAGGAGATCGGCGCCATGCGCAGAGTGAGTGAGTGTGTTCCGTATAGATTAGCGGTGTTTTTTGGTTCCCAGCCCCTTTGGGCTCAAGCCGATGAAAGTGTTATGCGGCGCCCTGCGGAAACGCTGCAATGTCCTGTCCGTCCCGAGCATTTTACCCCGGTTGATCTAGGCCACTCTAGTAGAAACACTCCCGATTTATCGCATAAATCACTATGCATTTTTAGTAATAGATTTACAGCGTACAGGCAGAATACGGTAAAGCTCTCGGTGTGCTGTATTGTGGATGGTGCAATGCACTATTTTTGAGATAGGCATTCGGCGCGCGGCTGTAGTGGACTTCGCAGTGCGCATGAAGTCCCGCTGGGGAGCCGGCCGCGCGCCCATGCCGATTTTATAAGAAACACTCTCAAATGCCCGGTACTGTACATATTCACCTGTTTTTTTTGATCTTAAAATATTTAAAATTAATCTTTAAAAAAGAGTAATTGGTGCGTTGGATCACATCGGATGCATGTCCTAAGACCGATATTATTTTCACTACTTGATACCAAATAATATTTAGTATTATTATAATAAATTAGAACACAGGAGCTTAATCATGCACAGGGCAGGTATTGTGTTGCGGTCTCAGTTAAATTCATATCTCATCCGGTTGTGGCATTTCGCCGCCATATTTCTGATGTCCCTTATCGGGGCGGTCGCGATGGCGGTTTTTGTGCTATTGATGAGTGCTTCGGCGGCGTGTGCCGAAGGGGTGCCCATGGAGACATCAGGTGCCGATGTCGATTTGGCGATTGTGGGCTATGTCTTAGAGGATATGGGGCCATTCCACCGCTTATCGATGACCGTGGCCAATATGGGCAGCGATTCGCTGGCGCATAGCTTCGATATTGGCATCGAAGTTAAGATTCGCACCGACTTCAGCCAGGTTTTTGCCCGACATGAAGAAGCGGTGTCCTTGCCTGTAGAACTGCCTCCAGGTGGATTGCGCGAGTTTAGCTTTGATCTTGTCGATCGGCAGACGGGTGAGCGGCTGCCCGACGGCGAGTATCAATTGGCCTTATGGGCGACCAATTTAAACCGGACCAATTTAAACCGGACCAGCTTTATTGACCGCGATTGGTACAACAACTGGGTCGACGATATTTTTGTCGTCGATGAGCCCGCCGTGCCGAGTAAGGGCGCATCTTTACCCGCAAGACCTTTGGCTGTGCAGGCTAACGCCTGCAATCCCTTCGATCAGGGCACGAGCATCCTCTATGAGCTGGCCGAATCGGTCGATGTCGAGCTGACGATTTTCGATAGGCTAGGGCGAAAGGTCCGCACCCTGGCAAATGCCCGGCAGGCGGCAGGCGAGTATAGCGTCGAATGGGACGGCCGGGACGAGGTCGGGTGGGCGGTGGCGGACGGCGCGTATTTTTACCGGTTGCGCTTGGGTGAATACGCGCAAACCCAGCGGCTGATGCGCCTCAACTGAGATATGCTTGCGGTGGGGCTTTCGGTTTTGTTGACGCGTTTTTTGCCGAGCAGTGGCTGGCGCGGGTATCGGACGCGCTTGTCATTTGCGGTATGGTGGTCGCCGGTGCGGCGATTACCGGGGTGCTCTCTGTTTCGATCAGGACGTTTTAGGATGGGTATAAAGCGATGGTTGAGTCGGTTCATACCCATAGGCCCTGCGGCAATTTTTAACTCATCGTGCTTCCTTTTTTAGCGTTCCCCAGCTCTTCTGCTCGACCCCTGTCGGCAAGGCCGCCCTGGCCAGGACCCGCATGCCGAAACGGCCGCTCAAAAAATCCGGTCGCGCCGAGTTGCGATACGCCGAACGCACGTTTTCGGCCAGGTCGGAGTAGCTGCCGCCGCGCAGTACGCGGGCGACGCCGCGGTCCGGTCCTTGCGGATCCAACTCGCGCGCCGTCTCGTAATAGAACGCGCCGTACCAATCCTGGACCCATTCTTCGGCGTTGCCGTGCATATCGTACAGTCCCCAGGGGTTGGGTCTTTTGGTGCCGGCCGAATGTACGAAGCGCTCGTCTACCTCCCAGGCATTTTTTTCGTACCACACGTAATCCGTCACCCGGGTCTGTCGGTCGCCGTGGGACCATGGTGTCGTGGTGCCGGCGCGGCAGGCGTATTCCCATTCGGCTTCGCTCGGCAGACGGTAGAGCGAGTCGCCGGCGGCTTGGTTGAGGCGGCCGACGAAATGCTGGGCGTCGTCCCATGAGATGAAGACGGCGGGTTTGTCCGGGTTGGTCTGGGCCGAGGGCAGGTTTTGCCAGGGTTTGGTACCCATCGCCGATTCCCATTGGCTTTGCGTCAGTTCGAATTTGCCGAGCCAGAAGCCTTTGCCGATGACGGTGGAGTGGTCGGGGATCTGGTCGAAGGGACGCGGGTCGACCGGTTCGATGGTAGAATTCGCGTTTAGGTCGTCCTCTTCCAGCTCTTCGTCTTCGGGGTCGGGGGGTTCGGCGCCCATGATGAATTCGCCGGCTTCGATCCAGACCAGTTGCAGCGGGGCACCGCCGGGTAGTTCGACGGTGATTTCTTTGTTTTGCGCCTGAGCGGATGTGGCAAATAGCAGTAAAAATAAAAATCTATACATGATGGACCATGAGTTGCGCGGGCCGTCCGAGGGCATACCCTGCACTCATTCTCGCTTGCCTTCCTGGCTCGCTCCGAGGGCAGTATATCGATTCTACTATCCTGTGGAATCGATATACTGCAAATTCGTTTCGGGTTTACCCCCGGGCGGCCTTGCGGTACGTATGTGATATTGTCGGTTGTTAATTGAGTCCGTACTAGGGGGAGAAGTTTCCTCTGGTGCGTAGGAGATAATTTAAGGCACTATGCTCGTTATGCGTATATATAGAATAAGCCCAGGTCACCGCCAGCTCTTGGCTTATTCTATATGTACCGCATCTTCACTTCACCCCAAGTGGCCTCGTCGACCAGGGTAACAGATACCGGAGCAACGGATGGCGGTGGGGCCGACGGCTTGCACTGCGTCCAGCAATGCGCTGTATTTGCTCATCCGACCCCCTTAGCCGAATGGCGTATCTTAAGTCGCGTGCTCATCGCGGTTTCATCTGTTGTGCAAACGCCCGGTGCAAGAAAACCGTGATATCGGCCAGATAGTGGTCCCAAGCACCAACCTCGGTCTCTGTCGCCAGCTTCGCCATTTTCGATGCCGTGAGAAGCGGGTCGGTTACGCTGCGATGGGCGCCGTAGGGTTCGACGAAGCCCGAGCCGCGATACCGTTGTTATGCAGATGCTTGGCGATAAAGCAGGTGGTGGTGGACTTGCCCGAGCCCATGATGAGTTTATGTGTCAACTGCATCATACTTTGTCGGAAAAACAGAAGCTATATAGATCGACGACGCCTTTCATTGCGAATTCCAGGCGCAGCTCGCGTCCTTTGAGGTCCGTCGTCTGTAGTCCTTCCCAGCATATCTCGTGTCGCACGTTATCGCCAGTGATGGTCTGACTCGGCTCGGTAAAATCGCTCAAGGGCTGTCGCTCGTAATCGGTCAGCCGCACCTGTAGTTCGCCGCTCGTCGCGTCGGCGTTGACGAAAAGCCTTCCACCCGGGCAAGTAAAGGCGCGCGTCACCACAAAACCGCCGCCGGCCGGGCTGCGCAGCGAGGCGAAACCTTCTTTGCGCAGTCGGGCCAAACCGCTACAGGGTCCGGGGAAGCGTGCTTTGTGCGGGCTGTGGGTGCCGACGTAGTAGATGTGCCATTCGTCGCCGACCTCGATCCAATGCGACGCCGTGACCATGCCGCCGTCCCAACTGCCCTCGTCGCCGAGGCCGATAAGGGCGGGCCGGTCGGCGGGCCGTTGAAAATTACGGCCGTCGCGGCTGAAAGCCAGTGAGACATAGATGTCTTCCTGGTGTTGATAGGACCAGAGGAAACCCCAATAGATTCCGGCGTGATAGGTCGTCGGCATACCGTAGAAGTAGTTGTGCAGAGTTTTTGCGTCGACGTGGTCGGGCAGTAGGATATTCTCGCTGCGGATTGGCCACTCCTCCCACAGCTCTGTATGCTCCAGGCGCGCGACTTTGCGGCGCTCGCCGCGATTGCGGTAGATATTGGTCGCCCGCGTAAACCAGACGAAGCGTTCGGTATTCGGGTCCCAGACGATGCTGTTGTGGGTGTCGGGTGTAAAATCGGTGGCGATGCAGGTATCGCTTTTAGGGTCCCAGTTGATGCCGTCGTGCGAACCGATCAGACGGGCGCTTTTGGGATCGTCGGTCATATAGAACATCACGTACTTATACCCCCGCTTGTGTTCTTCGGGCAGATCGAGCAGAGATTGCGCCTCTGCGCGTCCGCCATTCGGTCCGACCAGGACGATGTTATTTTCTTTGCTTTCTTTGAATTCGTGCTGGTCGATGCGCGGTAAGTGCCAGTCGATGCCGTCTTTTGATTCGGCGTAGGCGATGGCGTAGGTATACAGACGCGGTTCGAAGCTTTGATCCCAGTAGTCCGTGTACCACATGCGGAAGAGCCCAGCTTCCTCATCGCGCACCACATTGATATAGCTGCCGCTATCGGGGATAAGGGGATTGAGTTCGTGTTTGACCGGGGTGTGGAAGACGCGGGTGACGGTCTGGGTTAACCACTCGACGCCCCAACGGTTGTCGACGAGGTGATCGTCGATGAAGAATTGCGGGTGCTGGTCGATTTGCAAAATCGCTATTCCTTATGGTTTGAGGTGGCGGTTTGTCTGGTTTGTGAATTATACGGGTCTACGTCGTTGCGCGAATATTCCGATCTGCGTGTCAGATCTCCGTCTGCGTGTACCGCGACGCCATTTTTGAGGACATTTTTCGTCGCGATCCCGTAGGAGGTCCTCTTTGTGGAACCCCAGTTCCTCGATTAATTCGATGGTCTGCAAACGGATCGGGGAGATTGATGTATAGGAATTACAAAGGGCCTTTTAGGGGGTTAGGTCAAGCGGTATGGGTGTATAGTCGCCTTTTTTCCTGCCGGGGTGCCCGCCTTTAGGTCGCCGCTCTTTTAGGGTTGGCCGGCCCGATGGACGGACGGGCTCGTTGCGTTATCATGGCATCCTGGCGCCCAATGCCCGCGACCGGAGCCAGGTCGTGCCCACCCCCACGGTCTCTTCGGCGCTTGGGGACTCACGCGCTCCGCCGCTGGGGCCCCATCGACTTCCTTGGGCGGCGCTATTGGCGCGCGTCTTTGCCCTCGACGTCACCGCCTGCCCCGCCTGTGGCGGACGCCTGCGTCTGATCACTGCGCTGAAGGACCCCGCATCGGTCCGGCGCTATCTGCAAGGGGTCGGCCTACCGACCGAGCCGCTGCCGCTTATCCCACCCAGAGCCCCCCCAGCAAGAGTGGGACTTCGCCGCCTAATCCAATAGACTCGCCGATCACTAAGCATCCGCCGTAGATTTGGATCATTGACCAAGATGCCAACCTTGGCATTCTTTAGCTCCATTGCAGTGCCTCCTTTTTTTGAGTCGAGGGGATAGTCAGCAATATGGATGTGAACTGCCTAGTCATTCCAGAGGGCTGTGTTGGTTTACCAGTACTCGCAGCCCTGCAGCAAGGAATTCCTGTTATTGCTGTAAAAGAAAACCGTAATATTATGAAAGATGAGCTCGATGATTACCCTTTTGAAGGCGGTAAATTAATTCGTGTAAATAATTATCTCGAGGTTGCGGGGGGTATACAGGCCTTGCGTGCGGGCGTCTCAATCGAATCGCAGCGCCGTCCCATAACGTACACTTCATGCACCACTCATTAAAGGATTTACGTATGAAACCATTTTTATTATTACTGTGCTTTTGTCTACCCTTGTCCGCACAGGAGCAGGTCAAAAGTGAAAAGCTTACCGTTTTAATTAAAAAATTCCCCCCTTTGGTTATTCAGGAAGAAGGTAAATACAAGGGTTTCGATATCGATCTCTGGAAGGAAATTGCCAAACGTCTTCAATTGGAGACTGAGTTTGAACTCGCTCCTTTTCAAGAAATTCTTGATCGAGTCGCTACGGAGGAAAATGTGATTGGCCTCGGGGGTATAACCGTGACGAGTAAACGTGAAAAATACGTTGACTTTACTCATCCGTACATGACGGCCAACTTAAAGGCCCTGGTGAGTTCTGATAGCGGAAACTTTTCCTATGCGAAAGCCTTTATCATAAAAATGTTACCCACGGCGTCGTATCTGAGTGTCTTTATTTTACTTTGTGGTCATCTCTTATGGATTTCTGAGCGCGGTCGTGATGCGATCAATGATAAGTATTGTCCTGGAGTTTTTGAAGGGATGTGGCTTACGATTACAACGATGACTACAGTAGGTTATGGCGATTATGCACCGCAACGCTGGAGTGGTCGGGCCGTATCGTTTGTGATTATGATTGTGGGTATAACGTTCTATGGCTGGGTTGTGGCTAATATGTCAAATATTATGATGAATCAGGATTACTTGAACGAGGTCTCGATCGAGGAACTGCGTACTGCGAAGTTTGCGACATCGGAAAAATCGACATCACACGAATTCTTAAAAGAGAACGGCTACAAATATCAAACGTCATCTTCGGTTAAAGAGGCTATTTTTGAACTTTATAATAAAAATGTAGAGGCTGTCGTTTATGATGAACCCGTACTAAAATACTACTTGCAGAGTAATCCCGATCATGACTTATATTTATTAGGAGAGAATCTAAAGACTGAGTTTTACGGGATTGCAGTACCGTCGAAATCACCCTTGCGCGAGCAGATTAATCAGGCCTTACTCACGATTCGTGAAGATGGAACCTGGCAAATGTTACATGAAAAATGGTTAGGTAAAGAGAGCACCACTGACTAAACAAAGAGTAGTAATTTAGAGTCGATGGATTTGGATTTCACGGGCGAGGGATGTATAGGAATGGGGGTTAGGTCAAGCGGTATGGGTGTATAGTCGCCCTTTTCCCTCTCGGCGTTAAGAGTTGAGTCAGGGTATTGCTTGCGAAATTGCCATAAACCTAATGCCACATGTTCGATTTGGTCGCAGGAGATACCTTTACTTTCAGCGGCCCTCTTTAAGTCTCCGAATGGCTTGGGGAGATAACCAGGTTCAACCCTTTCGCCTGCCTGTGCTACGGCTAGGATTGCTTCTACTGCACCCTCTGCTTGGTGCTGTATTGGGGGAGTGCCTGGGGCAATTGGGTCATGTAATACCTTGACGCGGATATAGCGCCCTGTGGCCATTAATGCATCTTCATAGGCCATGCATCCGGCGGGGTCGTGTCGCCAGTTTGACCATATTTCAGCCTTGGCTTTCGACAATTCATCGACGGTCCAAGGGCGCATCGTATCGACGTTTAGATCGCTACATAATAAGCCATCCCCAACGACCATTGCTGCATATCCTGCCAATATTCGGCATCACTCATCGGCCATGAGGAGTCTGATCTGTCTACCCAAAACAGGCTGAGCAATAAGTGTCCTGGCGACAACTCGATGATTTTGGCATCATGGAATGCACCAATGGTTTGATTAAAATTGGTCGAAAAAATATCATAGCGAATAACCCATATTTCACCCATATCTTGGCTACTCATTAGTACGATTTGATCAGTAGGCGAGAATTTGGTGGGCCCAGTATTGAATACGCATAGCAACGTCCCATCGTTAAGTTTCAGGAGACCGCTTGCAACTGAATACTTGCGACGTACAGGAGCTATAATAGCGTTAAAGATGATCCCTCGATCAATAACCTGCATCAGAAACTCCCAATAAACGGTTCGACTAACAGGGGTTATGCTGCGAACTGGAATGGGTAAAGTTTAGCATCTCTCATGACAAACCGTAGACACACGGGTGTGCCGCGAAGTGACGACAGGTCGTTACCCGCACCGCACCGGGGCACTGACGCCGATGGAGGTGCACGGGATGGATCGCATCGCCCTCGACGAGGTGACGATCGGCGACGCGTTCAAACACGCGGGGTATGCGACGGGGCTTATTGGCAAGTGGCATAATGGCGCGTTAGACGACCGCGACCACCCCAACGCGCGCGGCTTCGATGAGGTTCTTGGTTTTGACGGCGGGTGGATGGATTATTTCGACTGGTGGGTCAACCGCAACGGAAGGCGCGAGACTGCGGACGGGCGCTATTTGACCGATGCGTTTACCGACGAGGCGGTGGATTATATTACGCGGCACCGCAGGACCCCTTTCTGCTCTGCATGATGTACAATGCGCCGCATACGCCGTTGCAGGCCCCCGACGAGGCGGTGCAACCCTATCTCGACGCGGGGTTGAGTCCGGGTGTGGCGATTACCTACGCGATGAACGAGATTATGGATCGGGGCGTCCGGCGGATCACGGAAACCTTGGATGCGCTGGGGCTAGCGGACGATACGATCCTGATGTTCACCAGTGACAACGGACCGGCGTTTGCAACGCGGCCTGACCAAGTGCCCGCAGGGATGAGCCCGGACCTCTACCATACACGGCGCTATAATTGCGATTTTAACGGGCAGAAGAAATCGGTCTACGAGGGCCGGTATCCGGGTGCCGATGATCATGCGTTGGCGCGGCGGGCGGCCTTTAGATGGGCGCGAAGCCGCGGCGGTACTGCGCGGCGCCGGCGATGACGCTCCGGCGCGCTTTTGGCAGCTCAACCAATTTCAGCCCGTCGGCTGGTATCAACGCGGCGATGCGCGAGGGACCGTGGAAGCTGGTGCATCGCCATTGGGCGCAGCCGCCCAAAAGCGATGCGGACAAACGCGTGATGGAGCGCTACGTGGAGTTGGATATCAAATACAAATACCACCCCGACGAGGTGACGGAACTAATGCGCGAGCCGGATCCCGAGCTGATTACCCCGCCACTGGCCGACTTGGAGTTATACAATTTTAACGCAAACCAAGAAGAAGGGAATATGATATGGCTTACAGTGACACGTTGGTCGTAGATCACATCAAGCAAACACACCGCACAGAGCTACTGAGTGAACGAGAGAAGCACCTGATCGGTCTGGCCGTGACGATGACTCGCGGTTGTCAGGTCTGCACTCGAAACCGGGTTGAGCAAGCCCGCAGCATCGGGCTCACCGACGACGAACTCAACGCCCTGATCGCTGTCACGGCGGCCGTTAACAGCGGCGTGACGGCGGCTACTGCCCGCGTCGCATTCGGGATGCTTGAAGAGGAGCAAGCTGGCGAATGCGGCGATGTTTGTTCGGTGGATCCACAGTAAAGAGTGAATAAGGTATTACTGCCGCATCAAGTAGTAGTCGAACTCGTGAGATTTCGGCTACGCCAGTAATTAACTATTTGCTCGTAAGAAAAATTCTGTGAAGGTAGGTCGAGACATGAGAGGTATCGCAAGAACGGGCACCCTCGGTGAAGAGCAGTTCGTGGTCGACGAGCAGCACGTAATCGACTTTGCTCATGATGGGATGCCGCAGATCCTGTGCACGCCGTGGTTGATTTGGTTTCTGGAGCACGCGGCGCGCAATGCCGTGTTGCCCCTGCTTGAGCCAGGCGAGAGCACTGTCGGTGTCGTGATCAGTGTCGAGCACATGGCAGCGACGCCCGTCGGAGCACTAGTCGTTTGTCGCGCGCGAGTGATCTACGCCGATGGACCGCTGATCTCGTTTCAGTTTGAGGCACACGACGAGCACGAGAAGATCGCCATCGGTACGCACAAGCTGCGCGTGATCGAGACAGCACGACTCGCTAAAAGAGTGCAAAAGAAGACGCCGATAGGTGAGCATTGATATGACGTCCGTCTCTGCCTACCCCACTTCCGGTCCGATGCGGATGGAGTGCGTCTTGACCAGGCAATAGATCTCATCGCCGACCTTGAGGTCGAGCTCCTCGACCGCGTCGAGCGTGGTCTTGGCCGCTAGGCGTCGCCCGACGTCGATATAGAGTAATTGTTTTCCGTCGACATTGGCGATCTCGCTGATTGTTCCCTGCAAAGCGTTGCGCACGCTCAACCCTTCGGGGCGGTTGCGCGCGAGGATGATATCGTCGGCGCGGATGCCGACGAAGAGGCGACGGCCCACGGGCTGATCGCAGTAGGGGATTTTGAGCGGTTGCTCGTGGCACAGGACTTCGCAGACACCGCGTTGGGCGTCGGCCGCAACGATTTCTACGACCAACACATTCTCGAAACCATGTTCTTCGACTAAAGGGAGGACGGCGGGATCGGTGGCGATTTTGAAGAAGTCGCCGTGCGCGATGGCCTGGCCCTTGTCGAGTACGATGACCTGGCCGGTCAGTTCGAGGATCTCGGCGACGGAGTGGCTGACGTAGAGGATCGGGATCTGCAGGTCGTCGCGGATATGGCGTAGGTAGGGGATGATGCGGCTTTTGAGGCCCTGGTCGAGCGAAGCCAGCGGTTCGTCCATCAATAGCAGGCGCGGGGAGGAAAGCAAGGCTCGGCCCAGGGCGACGCGTTGGCGCTCGCCACCGGAAAGATGCACCGGGCGACGGGTGAGCAGTGGGCCGATTTCGAGCAAGTCGACGATTTGCGAAAGTTCGAAACGACGGGCGGCGGCGGGCAATAGGTCGCGGCCGTAGCGCAAGTTTCCTTCGACGCTCAAATGCGGGAAGAGTAGGTCCTGCTGGAAGACATAGCCGATGCCGCGTTTTTCCGGCGCCAAATTGATGCGTTGGTCGGTGGAGAACAGGGTTTGTCCATCGATGGAGATCTCGCCCGTGTCGGGGCGAACTAGGCCGGCGATCGTATTGAGCAGTGAGGTCTTGCCCGCGCCCGACGGACCGAAGACGGCGGTGACCGGATAGCGGCATTCGAGGTCGATATCGAGCGCGAAGTCGGTGAGCCGGCGTTGCAGTTTCAGGCGCAGCATATCAGCGCGACCGCAACCGGCGGGCGGACCATTCGCTGGCGATAAGAGCCAAGAGCGAAAGCGCGACCGAGACCAGAACCAGTCCCCAGGCGCGGTCGTCGCCGCCGGGCTGGTTGAGGTAGGTGTAGATCGCCGCGGGGATGGTGCGGGTCTGGCCGGCGATATTGGCGGCGAAGGTGATGGTAGCGCCGAACTCTCCGAGCGAACGCGCGAAGGTTAATAGCGAGCCGACGAGCAAACCCGGCGCGGCCAAGGGCAGCGTGACGGTCAGGAAAGCGCGTAAAGGGCTGGCGCCAAGCGTGCGGGCGACGCGTTCGAGGCGGGGGTCGACGCCCTCGATGCTCAAGCGCACCGAACGCAACATCAGCGGGAAGCCGACGACGGCCGAGGCGAGTACGGCGCCTTTCCAATCAAAGGCCAGTTGCAGGCCGATCGCGTCGAGCAGGGGACCGAAGAAACCGCGGCGGCCGAAGATCAATAGCAACAGGTAGCCGGTGACGACCGGCGGCAAGACCAGCGGCAGGTGGCAAAGCCCGTCGAGCGCGATTTTGAACGGGAACTCGCGACGAGCCAAGACCCAGCCGAGCAGCACGGCAGGGACCAGGCTGAGTAGCACGCAGCAAAACGCCACACGCAGCGAGAGCGCGAGAATCTGCCATTGTTCAGGGCTGAGTAGCATCGGTCTTTAACACGGTGAAGCCGTGGCGGCGAAAGAGATCGGCGGCCAGGTTTGATTGCAGGAAGGCGAGTAGGCGGTGGGTCTGTTCGTTGGCGCGGTCTTTGACCAGGGCGATGGGATAGACGATGGGACTGTGCAGCGAGTCGGGCAGAGTCGCCAGGGTGTCGATGTAGCTGCTTTGCCGGGCGTCGGTGGCGTAGACCAATCCGGCGACGCACTCGCCGCGCTCGACGTAGACCAGGGCGGCGCGCACGTCCGGCGCGGGGGCCAGGCGTTTTTCGAGCGCGGTCCACCAACCTAGGTTTTCGAGGGCTTCGCGGGCGTAGAGGCCGGCCGGGACATGGTCGGGGTCGCCGAGGGCGAGGCGGCCGGTGAAGGCGGCGGCGAAGTCGAAGTCCGTTTCGATGTGGACGGTAAAGGTTTCGCCTTTTGCCGCGATGAGGAGCAATGAGTTACCGAGCAGGTCGGTGCGGGTATCGGGCTCGATGAGTTGGCGCGCTTGCAAATAATCCATCCACTGGGTGTTGGCGGCGAAATAGATGTCGGCAGGGGCCCCGGCTTCGATCTGTTTGGCTAGGGTCGACGAGCCGGCGAAAGATAGGAGCATACCTTGGTAGTGTGACGCGAGTTCCTCCAAGGCCGAAGCAAGGCTTGCGGCGGCGAATACGGTTTGCGCGGCAACGGTCGCGGGAGAGAGCAGGAGCAAGATAGCGAATGTGCTAAGCCGACTCATGGCTATTGCTCCAGAAGTCTTCGAGCGATTCGGCGATATGCGCCGGGGCGTGCACCGGGCGTACGTCGTTCCAGGAGGGGGGAAATAGCTGGCGGTAGCGGCTCTGGCCGAAGCGGCGATCGACCAATAGGATGGCGCCGCGGTCCTCTTCGGTGCGGATGACGCGGCCGGCCGCCTGCAGAACGCGATTCATACCGGGGTAGGTGTAGGCGTATTCGAAACCGGAGAGCTCGTGTTGGTCGAAGTAGTGGCGGATCAGGTCGCGCTCCAAACAGATCTGCGGCAGCCCGACACCGACGACAATCGCGCCAACTAGCCGTTCGCCAACCAAGTCGATGCCCTCACCGAAGATACCGCCCATTACCGCGAAACCGACGGTGGTGTGCGCGTTGTCGGCGTCAAAGACGGCCAAAAAGGCTTCGCGTTCGCGTTCCGACATGCCAGTTTTCTGGACCAGGGTTTCGATATCGCCGTGTGCATCGGCGAAGAGTGTCGCGACTTCTTCCATGTATTTATAGGAGGGGAAGAACGCGAGATAGTTGCCCTGTCGCTGGCTGGCGAGGGCGGCGATGGATTCGGCGACGTCGCCATAGGTCTCGCCGCGTTTTTTATAGGTCGTTTCGATATGGTCGGCCAGTAGCAGGCGCAGATGCTCGGGCGGGAAGGGTGAGGCAAGGCGCAAGAGTCCGTCGCCCTCTTCGCCGCCAAGCAGGTTGCGGAAATACGGCAACGGCGAGAGCGTGGCAGAGAAGAATATGGCGGCACTGCCGCGTTCGAGGGCAGAGCGGATATTTTTCGACGGATCGAGGCAGTATAATTTGAAGTGCACTTCCTTGCCTTGTTTCTCGGCATAGGTGGTGTAGTGCTCGTCGAACAACTCGCTGATGCGTTCGAAACCAAGGGCCTGGAAGTAGAATTCGATCAATTCGTCCCAATAGAGCAGGGCGCCGCTTTGCGGCAGGACCTTTTCGGCTTCCCTGAGGAAATTGTGCACCAAAGCCATCAGGTCGGTCGAGAGTTCGGGGCTGATCCAAGATTCGCCGTCGCCTTCTTTTTCGACTTTCTTGCCGAGCTTGGTGAAATATTTGTTGAGCGCGTCGAGTTTTTTGTTGAGACCGGGTTGCGATTTGCCGACCAGTCGCTTGAGCCCGGCGATCTCGCTCTTATAGAGCTCTGCCGAGAACATTTCACGCGCCCGATCGACGAGATTATGCGCTTCGTCGATCAAAAAGGTGTATTGTCCCTTGCTGTCGAGGAAGAAGCGTTTGAGATAGGCGCGCGGGTCGAAGACGTAGTTGTAATCGCAGGTGATGATATCGGACCACAAAGAGAGGTCCAGCGAGAATTCAAAGGGGCAGACTTTGTGCTTCTGCGCGTGCTCTTCGATTACAGGACGGGTGAAGGCGTCTTGTTGGAAGATATCTTCGAGCGCGTCGTTGATGCGGTCGTAATAACCGATGGCGAATTCGCATTGCTCAGGGTCGCAGGTGGTGCCGCCGTTTGGTTTGAAGCAGATTTTGTCGCGCGCGGTTAGTGTCAGGCTTTTGAGACGAGCGCCATTTGCGCGCATATCGTCGACGGCTTTTTCAGCGACGGTGCGGCCGATGGTCTTGGCCGTCAGGTAGAAGATTTTCTCAGTGTGGCCCAGCCCCATGGCTTTGACTGCGGGAAAGAGCGTCGAGATGGTTTTGCCGATGCCGGTCGGCGCCTGCGCATAAGCCCGCCCCTCGCCCTCGATGGTGCGGTAGGCGAGTACGGCGAGATCGCGCTGGCCGGAGCGGTATTCGGGGTAGGGGAATTCGAGCGTTGCGAGTGCTTCGTCGCGCTCGACGCACCATTCGAGGTAGATCCGCGCCCAGTAGAGGTATTTTTCAACGAGGTCGGTAAAGAAAGCGGTCAGGTCTTCGCGCGAGAAGGTGCGGCGGTCTTCGTGGCGTTTCCAGGTATCGAGTTGCAGGTAGGTGACTTGTACGTCGATGAACTCAAGATTCGATTGCTCGGCGACGATAAAGGCGTAGATCTTGGCCTGGGCCCAATGTGCGGGGTTATCGGGCGGGTTTTCTTCGGGGTCGGCTTCGGTGGTTTTGATTTCGTCGACGAGTACGGTGCCGTCTTCTTCGGTGAGCAGACCGTCGATGCGGCCGCTTATTTCGAGGGCGATCTCGTCGGCTTCGACTAGGTAACTGACCGGGACTTCGGGTTGGTAGTCGTCGGGGCGGGCGTTTTGAACTTTTTGGTGTCCGCGGGTGCCTTCGACCATGCGGTCGGGGCGGAAGAAACCGCCGGCGGCGAGGTCGCCGGAGCGCAGTACGAAGCCGATGAGTTCGCGGACGGAGGTTTTTAGTAGGCGTGGTGGCATTAGACTGTATGAAAGATATGGTATATTTTAGGCGGCGCCATTGTTAAAAGTTGTGTTAGGAACGGGTGGGTCGAGGGTTTTTCCTTCGCTCATTCTCGGACCACAGCCTGTGGTCCTCCGAGGGCAGTATCCGATTTCACTATCCTGTAAAATCGAACACTGCAAAGCCGCTCAAGGGGAAACCCTCGACCCACCCTCAGCTATTGTTGTGTTAAAGAGGGTAGCAGAAAACTCGATCACAGTATGTATAGGCTCGGAAAAAAATCACCCAAGTTTCCGAGGTTCGGTTGTAGGGTGCGACCCAGGGCCTTTTTCGGGGTGGGGTGGTGGTAAAAGGGTCTGGTGGGGCAGTGCGGCGGGAGTGGTCGTGAAGACGGCCCGAGGGGCGACGGCCCGGGGACTAAAAACGCCTGGAGGCGGACCCCACAACCGGACCGTCTACACGCAGCTTGAGCGGATAATGTCAGCACCATAATTAGATGTTTAACATCACTGTTACACGTGCAACAGTTATTTAATGAGCGAAAGGGTTGTAATGAGCGAATCAGTAGTCCTAGGGGTTATCGGTGGCTCGGGCCTGTATCAGATGGAGGGGGCCGCGACGGTCGCCGAGCACGCGTTGGATACGCCTTATGGCAAGCCGTCCGATGTGATTGTCGAGGCGGATATCGGCGGGCGGGCCGTTTATTTTTTACCGCGCCACGGCAAGGGACACAAACTGCTGCCTTGCGAAGTGCCGGCCAGGGCCAATATTCACGCGTTCAAGCAACTCGGTGTAACGCATGTGTTGGCGGTGAGCGCCTGCGGGATTATGCGCGAGGAGATCAAACCGGGCGATATGGTGGTGCCCGATCAGATATTTGACCGCACCAGAGGGCAGCGCCCGTCAACTTTTTTTGGTGAAGGGGTGGTTGGGCATTTGCCCTTCGCTGATCCCTTTTGCGAGGAGTTGCGCGAGATTATTATCGGCGCGGGACAGGAAGCGGGGGCCAATCTGCATGCGGGCGGCACGTATATCTGCATGGAGGGTCCGCTTTTTTCGACGCGGGCCGAATCGAATTTTTATCGCAAGGCGGTGGATGCGTCGGTTATTGGCATGACGGCTCTGCCCGAGGCCAAATTGGCGCGCGAGGCGGAGCTGTGCTATGCGATGTTGGCGATGGGCACCGATTATGATTGCTGGCATGAAGAGGAGGAGGATGTGACGATTGATCAGATCTTGGCGGTGATGAAGGCCAATAGCGCGTTGGCCAATCGGATTGTCGCTGAAGTTTCCGCGCGTTTGCCGGCCGAGTCGGACTGTGCTTGTCTGAGCGCGGCGCAATACGCGATCGTTACGGACCGGGCGTTGATTGCTGATGAAGCGAAGGACCGGCTCAGGGCGCTCTATGGGAAGTATTTAGATTGATGCTATAAACACAGGTCGCCCCGCTATGTCTCCGAATTGTTTGCGGTAGAGATGGACAAACTACAGATTCTGAGCGAGAGTCTATGGCCCGCGTGTCGGCCACACCCGATTTGGTCGGGTAGGAGGTGAATTATTTCGCCTCTGATCTGGGCGTGCTAATTTATTTTTCGGTTGTATCGTCGTTTAATGGCAACGAAGTTAACGATTATGCCGAGTAGTGGTTCCTGCCGGGCGAGTGGGTGGAGCGTCTGTTGGTCTTTATTGTGCTGTGGGGAATGATGTGCTTTATCGACGCCATGCCTCGAATGGGCTATAGATAATCGGCCTTTCACCGAGAATAATTTGCTGATGTATTACCAGAACGCGATCGAGAACAAAGTGCCGGTATTCCATATCGATTTCAGACAATTCAGGTGAAGAATGAGTGAACCTTTTAGAATCGCGGTTATCGGCGTCGGGCGCATCGGCGTTTTCCACGCCCGACACGTGCAGGAATTGGCCAAAGAGCGCGGCGATTGCGTGTTGGCGGCGGTGGTTGACGGGCATGGCGATTTGGCTGAACGGGTCGCTGCTGAATTGCAAGTCGGTCAGGAAGCGGCGATTGGTGTTTTCAGCGATGTGGAGGAATTACTCGCCGCCGATGCGGTCGACGGCGCCTTTATTGCTTCGCGTACGGAAAACCACTATCGCGACGCCAAAACGCTGGTCGACGGCGGTTTGCGGGTCTTGATGGAAAAGCCGCTGACGCATTCGCTGGAGACCGCGCGCGAATTCGCCGCGTATCTGCAGGCCGACGATTTTCGTCGCACTGCATTGATGCAGGCCTTTATGCGGCGTTTTGACGCACCGCTTTTATATGCGAAGGGATTATTGGATCAAGGGGTGATCGGTGCGCCGTTCAAGATCGTCTCGGTGCTCGAAGACCCGCTGCCGCCACCCGAGGGTTATAATAGCTCCGGTCTGCTGTCGGATATGGCGGTACACAATATCGACGAGATTCTTTGGCTCAGCGGTCAGTTGCCCGAGCGGGTGGCCGGTTTCGGTAGCCTGCTCTACAATCAGCGGATCACCGATGTCAAAGAGGATTTCGACGACGCGCTGCTGCAAATGTATTTTCCCGGATCGCTGATCGGTCAAGTGACGGTGAGTCGCAACCACGTGGCTGGTTATCGCAATGAGACCTGGATCTACGGGCCGGAGGGGGTAGTGCATGTGGGGGCTTTTGGCGCTGATCCGCTCTTAATTGAGGTCGAGGCGATAGGGCGGAGTGGAATGATTGATCGGCGTGATTTTGCGCTGCGCGACTATGGCGCAGACGTGCCGGTTTTTATTATGCGTTTTGGGCCGGCGTATAAGGCGGAACTCGCCTATTATATCGAACGGTGCCTGAGCGGTGCGCCCTTTAATGTCGATCACGGGGATGGGCTTAGGGCGCTGGAGGTGGCGGTGGTTGGCAGTGGGGCTGTACAGGGGAGAGAAGAGGTAAAAATGATTGATTTTTTCGAGTGTGATTGAGGTTGTGTTTTGCAGCGGACAAGGTGCGTAGCTTTATGGGGGGCCGTAATGGGCACACGCATGAAGAGGCCCCGTCACACTACTTGTAGTATGACGGGGCTATTTTTTCTAAAGGGTTTATGTGCCAGTAGATGGAGTGGTCGAGGGTGCGTACCTTCGACCGCTTTCAGATCACAGCCGGTGCAATCGGGGACTGCAAAGCCGCTCAGTGTAGACGGTCTTGGGAAGATTCGTAGAGATTCCGGCTTATTTTTTATCTGTTCTCCAAGACCATTCTGCGATCTCAGCTAACTACTATGGCATTCACCCCTCACTAAAAATCTACTTCTTCCCGCGCGCTCTTTTTTTCTTCTCAACCCTCCGCAACGTATGCCCGTCTTGTACCGCGTCCCAGATCTGTGCAAAAGCGCGGCTGCCGTCGTCTTCAACTGGCACGCACTCGGAGCCGGGTTCGCAAACGGGCATGGCGTCGCGCGGATAATCGTTGTGCAGGGACTGTTTAGAACTGCCGTAATAGGTGACTTCGCCACTGGCGCGCGCGTAGCGGTAGACGTGGCGCGGCGGGTCTACCCAACTGTAGTCGACCTGGTATTTTTCGATGGCCTTCGGCTCGATTTCAAGACCGAGACCGGGTGTTTCCGGCACGCGATAGTAGCCGCCGCGTAGTTTGATCGGCTCGGCGAGCAGTTGGGTCTTCCAGATGTTCATGCAGGTTATTGCCGGCCATTTGGCCTGCGGGCAGACGGCGCCGAGATGCGCGGCCCAGGTGGTGGTGATGCCGGTACCGACCAATTGTAGCCAGAAGGGCTTGTTGGCCTCGTTGGTGACTGCGGACTGCTTCATGACATTGTAGGCGCCGGCGCAGACGACGAAGCCGTCGGCGACGTCCTCCTGCAAGGTGGTCATGATCGGTGGTGAGCCGTAGTGCATGGCGACGGGGCGCGGGATCTGGTTGCGGATCTGGGCGTTGCCGGCGACGTCGCCCTGCGGGATAGGCGTCTCGATCATCGCGATGCGTTCAAACTCTTTTAATGTGTCTAAGAACTCGACGGCGCTGGCGGCGTTGCCGAGGGTGGCGTTGAAGTCGAGGTCGAGCTTAAAACCCGGTGGCACGACTTTGAAGATGGCCTTGAAACAGGCGTGTAGATCGTACCAGGTTCGCGCCTTGAGCTTGGCGGTCATATAGCCCTGTTTGGCGGCGTCCGAGCACTGGCGGGCCCAGTCCTTGGCCGGCATGTCCATAGCCCACCACGATAATGGACACCACTCGCGGACCTTGGTGCCGAGGAGTTTGTAGGCCGGGGTGCCGAGGACCTTGCCAACGGCGTCGAAAAGGGCCTGCTGTACGCCGGCGCCTAGCGCGTCGTCCCACAGTAGTTCGCCGGGCGAACGGCCGACGATGCGGTCGGCGATATCGTCGGGGACCTTAGCCCAGGTGTAGTTGGGGATGGTCTCGCCCCAGCCGACGGTGCCGTCCGAAAGCGTGATTTTGCAGAGTTGGATGATGCGCCAATGCGGCAACCAGTATTTCATATGCTGGTTAGTGTGCGCGGTGAAGGGCACGTCCAGATGGATGAGTTCGACGGATTTGATCTTCATAGTACAAGTCCTTTCGGCGGAAGTTGCACGAGCTATATACTACGCAGCAGGTGGGGTGTCAAGCCTCAGACGAGGGATTCGTCGAATAGATTTATCCCATGGGCTGTTAGCATTGGTTTTTATTATGGATATTAAAAGTGCTAGTTGGATCAGGCGCGTGATGAGGGCTGGAGTACCCCGAAGCAAGCTGCCCGCCGTGAGATTCCTGATCGAATGAAGGAGTTAGAATAATGGCACAGAACACCGAACAGAAGACCACCTACTCTCTAGAGATGGCGGGCCGCGACGACCTGCGCCCACCCGAACGGACAGGTACAGCATTCGAAATCCGGCGCGTTGAGATCGCCTGTCCCGAGTTCAACTGGTTCCTACACGATGCCGTTGGAGTTGAATTCAACTGGGGAGGTCGTGAAGATTGGGGGCATCGGGAATGGACCGAGTATGTAGATCGGCCGAAATTGGAGACGTGGGTCGCCTATGTGCAAGGCACACCGGCTGGTTATTACGAGCTGGAAAAACAAGGCGACGGCAGCGTGCGCATAGAATGCTTCGGTTTGCGCCGACCGTTTTTCGGCCAGGGCATTGGCGGTGGTCTGTTGAGCAAAGGGATCGAACGGTGTTGGGACATGGGCGCTAACCGGGTTTGGTTGACGACCTGCACGCACGACCATCCGCACGCTTTGCAGAATTATCTTGCGCGCGGGTTCAAGTTGCTCAAAGAAACGACTGCGGCGGCCAATGAGCCACGTAAATCGGCGTTCTTCGCGCCGGTTAGGGAACCATGATATAAATGGAAATTCGCCTTTTTGCCGAACAAATACTCTTTGGTGATCGTTGGCAAGACAAGCTGCTTGAACTCGACCGCTATGAAGATTGCGAACCGGGTGCCGGTATCGAGATGCCCGAGGCGCCCGGGCGGCCGTCAGGGTTGGGGCTTGACGAGTGGCGCGGACGGGAGAAGCTCAATTTTCGCGAGGTGCGCAATTTTCACAGCGAGAAAGAGCGCGGCTTGGTATTGCATTTTTTTGCCAACCACGAGTTGTTGGCGCTGGAGTTGATGGCGTTGGCGCTGTTAAAGTTCCCGCAGGCGCCGGAGAAGTTCCGCCGCGGGCTGGTGCAGACGCTCAAGGACGAGCAGGAGCATGTGCGGCTGTATCAGCGGCGGATGGCTGAAATTGGGGTCGAATTCGGACAGATCCCGGTCAGCGATTTTTTTTGGAAGGCGATCGGGCCGATGCACAGCCCGACGGACTTTGTCACTGGGTTGAGCATGACCCTGGAACAGGCCAATCTCGATTATGCGGTGCACTACGCCGAGATCTATAGGAAATTGGGCGATGGGGAGACGGCGGATATTTTGCAGCGGATTTACCGCGACGAGATCGGCCACGTAAAACACGGGCTTACGTGGTTCAACCGCTGGCGGGACGAGGGGCTGAGCGAATGGGAAGCCTACCGGCAGGCATTGCGCGTTCCTCTGGGCGCGGCGAGGGCTAAGGGGCTTGGCTTTAACCGCGAAGGCCGGCTGAAAGCCGGGTTCTCCAACGCCTATATCGATGAGCTGGAGCTTTTTTCGCAATCGCGCGGGCGGTGTCCGGCCGTGCACTTTTTCAACGCCAACTGCGAGGGGCAGGTGGCTTCGGGGCGGCCAGGTTTTACGCCGTCCAAGTTAGCGGGTGAGTTGGACGAGGATTTCCAGGCTTTGCCGATGCTCTGGTGCGCTCGCGACGACGCGGTGTTAGTGCGAAAAAAACCTTCGGCGTTTTTTTTACGGCACTTGCAAGGCTTGGCTTTCGCGATTCCGGAATTTGTCGAATACGACGCGAGGGGGGTGGCGGACACGCCTTTGCTCGAACGCAAGGTCAATGCGCTGAAGCCCTGGGGTTGGAGTCCGGACAGCGATTGTTTGTTGGCACCGCTTGCTGCGGGGTTGCCTGCGAAAGCGGTGGGATCGTGCTGGAGTGATGATATGCGCGCGCTTTATGCCAAGTCCTGGAGCGCCACTCGGTTGCGTGAATTCCTCGGACAACGCGGGGAAGATTTTCTCTGCGGTCGAGATATCGTAGGCGTCGCCTGCACGTCGGCGGATGAAGTGTTGTCCGTGGCGGGAGATTTTGCAGCGGCGGGTTTTGCCGAGATGGTAATCAAGGCGATTTATGGTTCATCTGGGCGCAACCAAATCCATTGCAAGGGCGGTCAGTTGCGGGAGGGGCAACGCGGTTGGTTACAGAAGATTATAAAGCAGCAGGGCGAGGTCGTCGTCGAGCCGTGGTTGCAGAAGGCTGTTGATCTGTCCTTGCATTTTGATGTCGGGGCGGAAGGTGCGGTACAAGTGCGCGGCTGGACGCGTTTTCTCACGGATGACCGAGGTCAATACCGCGGCGCGTTAATCGGCCAGGTCGCGGCCGGTTTAGATGTGGAGCTGATGAAGTTTTTCTACGGCGGCGGGCGGGACCCGCGGCGGTTGTCGAAACTGGGTTCGGCATTGGCCGCGTTTCTCGCTGGACCGTTGGCTAAGGCCGGTTATCGCGGGCCGGCCGGTGTAGATACCCTGGTGTATCGCGATGGTGCCGATTTGAAGCTAAAACCCATTGTCGAGATCAATCCGCGTATGACGATGGGGCGGGTGGCGTTGGAACTGCGCAGGAGAGTCAATTCGGCGCGGACCGGGTTGTGGTTGGTACTGAGTCGTCGCGAGGTGGAGGCGGCGGGTTTTGCAGGTTTGACGGATTGCGCGCAGCAGTTGCAGGCCAAGTACCCGGCGCGGCTGATGCCCGACGGCAAACAGTTGAGCGAGGGCGTGGTATTTACCACCGATCTGTCGCAGGCACGGTCTTTTGCGACGGTGTTGTTGGTTGGTGAGTCGTTGGATGTGTGTCGGGGATATCTAACGGAAGCGGGTTTGCGGTGACCCCTGTCCTGGTCTTCAATGTAGTGTGTTAGGGAGTCGCTATAAGCGCTTCGAGTTCCGGTGGGAAACCGGGGCGGCCGTTGCGGTTTAGGCAGGTGCCGATCAGGCGGCCGTGTAAGATGTGTTGGTCGTCGGGCTCTTTGTAGATGTCTTGAATAAAACGAAAGCGCAGGCGGCTTTCTTTCTCCAGACGCAGTTTGACGGTGAAGCAGTCGCCGCTTTTCAGTGGGGCTTTGTAGTCTATTTCGGCGCGGGTGAGCACGAGATCGTGGCCTGTCTCGTGGAAGTGCGCGAAGCTTAGGTTACGGTTTTGCAGGTATTTGTGGCGGGCGTGTTCGAGGTAGTTTTGGTAGGTGGCGTTGTTGACTACGCCTTGTAGGTCGCATTCGTAGTCGCGTACGGCTAGGGATAGTTCGAAGTCGTAGTCGCTGTTGTTTTCTTCGTCGTTATTGTTCGATTGTTCTGGCATGATTTCCTATTTTAAATTTTAGTGGTTGGCGGTGTATTTGCGGGGCGGCTCCGGGTATTTTTGAGGCCCTCGAGCCGTCGCCCTCCCGCTTTGCCCGACCAGGCTCTTTTACCCCGCCACTGCCCCGCAAAACACCTTCTCAGGCTGGAGTCGTAGGGGTGGTTATGGTCGGGTGAATTGTTGGAAGGGGAATTTACTGCACTGTGTCGGAGAGGAAAATACCCACGATGTAGAGAGCGCCGGTGGCGATGGTTAGGGAGGTGAAGAGTAGGGTGTATTTTCGGGATTTTTTTTCTGCGCTTTGCGTTTGCTTGTGGGTTTTGAGTGCGGGGAGGATGAAGAAGGAGAGCAGTAGAGAGAGAGAGGGTAGGTTCAGGGGGGAGAGGATGAAGCCGTGCGGGTCGGTGGTGAAAAAGAGGATGAGTTGCGAGATAACGCCGAGGAAGACGGTGAATTCAGCAGCGTGTTTGCGACCGATAAAAGTGGCCAGTGTGCGTTTGCCGGCGGCTTTGTCGGCGTCGGTATCGGGTAGGGTGAAGGCGATGGCGGCGGCTACCTGGTGTAGGCCGTAGGGGAGGAGATAAGTCGAGTCGGTGAAGGTGTTGCTTTGCGCGTAGTAGGCGATGTGCGGCAACAGGAGGCCGACGCCTAGGCCCTGGAGGATTTCGCCGCCGCCGCGGTAGTTTAGGCGCAGGGGGGGGATACTATAAGCCCAGAGCAGGAAGGTGCCGGCACCGAAGAGCAACAGGGTCCAAGGGCGGTCGAGTCTGAGGGTGAAGACGACGCCGAGGCTGAGTACGAGGAAGACGGCGAGGGCGCCGGCGATAAAGAGGTCGCGCGGAGTGAGCAGGCCGTCGGGCAGGACGCGGGAGCCGCCGGAGAAGATCGTCGGATGTTGGTTTTGACGGTCGGCGTGATGGTCGGCCCAGTCGTTCCAAAAGACGATATAGAGGTGCATGGCGAAGCTGTAGTAGGCCAGAGGCAGGGCCATGGCGAAAGAGAAGGCGCCGTTCAGTTTGTAGGCCAGGAGTTGGCCGAGGATCAGCGGCAGGACCAGGTTGATCTGGGCGGCGGGGCGGGCGGCTTGCAGCCAGCTTCTGAGGTTTAGTTCCATAGTTGGGCCAGGCTGAAACCCAGGGCGTATATATATCCCGCACTGAACACGATATTTTTAAAGACGCATTGGTGGAAGAATGAGTCGTCGAGTCTGTGGTGTAGGGGGGCGGCGGCTAAGAGTGCGGCGACCGGGATGAGCATAAGGCCGACTAACAAGGTGGGTAGGCCCCGAGACCAGACGAGTTGGTATTGCGCGCCGAGGCAGGCCGCGACGGCAAGGGCGGCAGCTGTGCGGTTGCCGAGTAGGACGGACCATGTTTTTTTGCTGCGGGCAATATCGGCTTCGCGGTTGGGTAGCGCATAGGCGATGGCGGTGGCGAGTTGCAACAGGATATAGGGTATAAGCAGAGTCTGCGGCAGGGGACGCCAGTTGCCGGTTTGCGCGTAATAGCCGATTAGGGGCAGCAGCAGGCCAAAGCCTATGGCCTGGAGTATCTCGCCGCCGCCGCGCATCGCGAGTTGCAGGGGCGGGAAGTGATAAGCCCAGAACAAGGCCAAGCATATAGCTGTGAGCGGAAAGATTAGGGGGCGATCTAGATAGAAGGCGAGGTAGAGTCCAGCACCTGTGACCATAAGGGCAGCGAAGGTCCCGGTAGGCAATATTTTCGGTGATTGATGCATGTCAGTACGTTGGCAATGTTCGGTGTAGGCGTTTCCGCAGACGACGCACAGGTATAACCCGAGCCCGCAGGTCAGCGTCAATAGGCCGGCTGACCAAAAGAAGGTCTCGTCGATGAAAAAGGCGATGGCCTGTCCCAGGATCAGGGGTGTTAAGAAGAAGGCGCTTGCGATTAGCTGGCTTGCGCCGATCCGGGTTTTGTAAATGGGTCTATTGGCTTCCATGTTTTTAACCTGTCGCAACCAGAACGAGACCGATAAATATAATCGTTATGCCGACAAATTTAAGTGTGTAACCCGGTTCTTTGAACATCCAGACACCGCAGACCACGCCTATGGGTAAGCTGATTTGGCGGAAAGCGACTACATAACTGACATTGGCGACGAAGGCCATTGATATTAGGACTAGGGGGTAGGTTAGATACATGCCCGCGCCTACGAGCGCCGATACGCGCAATTGCTCCTTTAGGGCTGTGCGCAGCCGGGCGCGTTCTCGTTGGTTTACCAGCGTGAAAAAGCCGAGCCAGAGCACACTGCTGAGCCCGCCTAATAGGGCGTATAACAAGGTCGTCTGGATCGTGCCGGGCAATCCCTCACTTTCTCGCAACAGCCGCAACGCCTGGTCGTCTATAATAGAATAGCCGGCTGTAGCGCAGGCGGCTATCAGGGCGGCGATCGAGCTTTTGTTAAGATAGTTTTTCAGCCGTATATCGCCCATATGGCGCATGGGCAGAAGGAATCCGCCGGCGACGATAAGAGTTATGCCGGCGATTGAGAGCCCGCTTATCTGGTCGCCGCGTCCGAGCAGAAATACGGCGATAGTGACGACAATGACCGGTGAGGAGCGCACGAGGGGGTAGACAATGGACAGATCACCCGTGCGATAGGCTGAAGCCAGGGAAGTACAGTAGACGGCCTGGAAAAAGCCTGCTGAGAAGAGAAAAAGCCAGACGTCGACGGGCAAGGCGGGCAGGGCGGAATGGTAGAGAGCTAGTACGGGACAGAGCAGCAGGCAGCCGAACGCATTCGCGATTAGGTAGAACGCAGCGGTTGGGTAGGCATTTTTGCTGAGCAGATTCCAACCGGCGTGTAGGCAGGCGGACACCAGAATCAGGCCGATCGCGATAGGATCCACAGGCTCAGGTCAGCTGCAACGTGGCCAGCACCCCAGCGTGGTCGCTCGGCCAGCCGTCGGGGTGGTGTTCTAGCACTTCGGCGGCACGGCAACGCATATGCTGGTCGCTATAGTAGACGTAGTCGATGCGGTCTTGCCAACTCTCGGCGCTGCGTGGGGTCCAGGTGCGGCCGGGATCGGTCAATGGGTTGGGGCGCGCCTGACGGTAGGCGTCGGTGAAGCCTGCTGCGGCCATAGTCCGGCTCACGGGCCATTCGACAACCAGGTCGCGGTGCAGTGTGCGGGCTTGGGGGACCCAGTCCAGGTGTGAGGGGCTGTTGAAATCCCCAGCGACGATGACCGTGCGGCTTTTGTCGCGCAAACGCGGTGAGAGCGCTTTGAGTATATCGCGTATCTCGTGGCCACGCGTTTGCTCTTCGGCCGCGATCAGAGCGGCGGCGTTGGCGTGTGGTTGGCGGACATCGTTGCAGAAATCGGGCAAATAGTGGATCCAAAGGCTGTAGACGTCGAGGCGCTGTCCGGGAGCAAGTGCGAAGGTCGCGCCGCCGAAGCGGAAGGAATCGTCGTAGAGGTCGTGCGTCTCACAGATCGGGAAGCGGCTCAAGAGTGAGAGGTTGGAGCTGCGCGAATAAAAATAATAACCGAGCCCGTCGGCGATGCGCGGTCCAGAACCATAAGTCTCTTGCATGGCGACGATATCCGCGCGACTGTCGCGGATGACGTCGATGACTCGTTCGACGCCCTCTTCGACGCCGTCTTCCCGTCCGCCGTTCCAGATATTCCAAGCCAGAACGCGGATTTTGTTTAGGGGTTTTTCGCTGTGCCTTGCAGGTTTTTTTGCCGGATTGCGCGCGGTCCAGGCCGTGGCGATTTCTTCGGCGCTGGCAATGCCTTCCCGTAGGGTGAATCCCTCGATCTCACCATCTAGAAGAGCCTCCTGCATTGTAGCATCGGTGCCTATTCGAGGTGCGCTGTCACCATAGCAAGAGCCCAATCCCGCTAGACTGTAGATAGCGACATTATCGCCGTCGTAATAGAGTCGGGCTTCTTGTTGTTGCCGATCGACGGAAAAAGCCAAGTGGTGCCAGTGGCCGTCGTCGAGGGGTTGGCGCACCGGGGTTGGTAGATAATCGAGTCGTTTTTCGCCGTCGGCGATATTCCAGGCCCAGGAGCCATTCGGTTGCAGGGCGAGACTCCAGCCGGGGAGGGCACCGGTCTTTAGGGAGTGGCCGCAATTTTGCCGCGACAGGAAGTTCTCGACGGCGCCGCCGTTCCAGGCTTTGTCGGTGGCGATGGCCGGAAACGAGGTCTGGCCGGCCGATATTCGCACGCAAAGTTGAACGGTAAAACAATCGGCTGTATTGGGCTTGTGCGTCATAGAGTAAATTCCTCTGGAGGCTCGCCGGTTTTTTGCTTAAGCTTTTGCCTGCGATTGAAGATAACGCGCAGTGAATTATACGAAAGGCCCGGTTGTAGGGGCCAACAGGGAGAGGTGAAGGCTATGTTCAAAATATCCGTTTGGCACGGCGATCTGTCGGAAGCGTATTTGCGCTATGTGACCCAGTTGGGGGTCGATTGTCTGGATTGTGGTTCGGGCAACTACTTTCCCGGCGTTGCAGAGCAGGGTTATCCCGATCTCGACGAATTGCTCAAGATCAAAAAGAAGGTCCGCTCCTTCGGGCTGGATTTTAACCGCGTGACATTGCCGGACATGACCGAGAAGTTTATGTTGGGCGAGGAGGGCAGTGAAGTCGAGTTGGAAAACGCGGTCAATGCGCTCAAGGTTTTCGCCGAAGCCGGGATGCCGATCGCCCGGCAGCGTTTCCACGGCGACACTTTCCCGTGGATGCTCAAACGTTGGAACTCGCCGCGTCGCGGCGGGTACGGTTACCGGGCCGAAAGCATCGCCCGAGCCGGAGAAAACGAGGGCACGCCTTCGCACGAGGAGTTGAATACCTGGTGGGAGCGCTTCAGTGCGGTCTACGCGCAACTGGTGCCCATCGCCGAAGACGGCGATATCAAGCTGGCGATTCACCCTTCGGATTCGCCGATGCCCGATACGCCCTTCGGCAGCTTGGGGTATCACAAGGTCATTGATGCCTTCCCCAGCAAACAGGTCGGCTATCTCTATTGTTGCGGTACTCGTGCCGAGGCTGGGGGATTGCCGTTGGTGCTAGACGAAGTGCATAACTATGGGCGCAAGGGGCGGATCTTTATGGTGCATTTGCGCAATGTGCGCGGGAGTTTCGCGACAGCGGGGGGGTTTGAAGAGACGCTATTGGACGACGGCGATATGAATATGGGCAAGATTCTGTTGGAGCTGGAGAAGGTGGGCTTTGATGGCTGTATCAACCCGGATCATATTCCGGGGTTAGAAGGTGATGAAGGCGTGTTGGGGCGGGGCTTGGCGTATTCGGTTGGGTACATTAAGGGGTTGTTTGCGATGTTGGCGGCCGTGAAGTAGGGGGAGCCGTCGTGACGACGGCCCGGGGGACTAAAAACACCCACAGACGCACTCCGTGCCGGTCCACCCACCATTGCTGATAGTAGCCGGGGACGGGTTCGCTTGGTTTATAACTTTAATGGATAGGTGGTACAGATGGCAGAGAAAAAGAAGATCGCCGCAATTATCAGCGAATACCGGCCCGGATCGCACGCCGATGTGATCATCGGCAAGTATCTTAGGGCTTTCCCGACGGACGAGGGGTTGTTTGAGCCTCGGGTCGAGCTGGCATCGATTTATCTCGATCTGTTCCCCGAGAATGATATGGGACGGGCGGTGGCCGAGGAGTTCGGTGTGCCCATCTATAATAGTATGCCGGGGGCGCTATGTCTGGGCGGGAAAGAATTGGCGGTGGACGGAGTGTTGCTGATCGGCGAGCACGGGGATTACGCCTGGAATGAGAAGCAACAGCAGCTCTATCCGCGGCGGCATTTTATGGAGCAGATCTGCGGGGTGATGGGTTCGTCCGGGCGCGGTGTGCCAATTTTCAACGATAAACATCTGTCCTATAGCTGGACCGACGCCAAGTGGATGTACGACCGGGCAAAAGAAGTGGGGGCGACGTTTATGGCGGGATCGTCGTTGCCGGTGAGTTGGCGCAGCCCCTGGGTCGAGCACGAGCTGCAGACGCCGATCGAGGAGGCGGTGGCGATCGGTTTTTCGGGTTTAGACATTTACGGATTCCACACGCTCGAAGTGCTGCAGTGTATGGTCGAACGGCGCAAGGGGGGAGAAACCGGAGTTAAGGCGGTGACTTGTCTTGAGGGTGATGCGGTATGGAAAGCGGCGGATGAGGGTTTGTGGTCGCGGCAATTGGCGGAGGCGGCTTGTGCGGAGATCGAAGAGACGCCGGACGGGACGATGGAAGAGCACTGCGAGAATCCGGCGCTATTCGCCGTCGAGTATACCGACGGGTTGAAGGGAGCGGTGTTGATGCTCAATGGCTATGTGCACGATTTAGCGTATGCGGCCAAGGTCAATGGCGAGATTGAGGCCTGTGAGTTTCATGCACAAGGGCACGGCGGTCCAAAGGGGGCCTATGCGCATTTCAGTTATCTGTCGCTCAATGTCGAGGAGATGTTTGTGACGGGCGAGGCGCAATATCCCGTGGAGCGTACGCTATTGGCCAGCGGGGTGTTGGAGGCGGCGTTGACCTCGCGCCATGAGGGGCACAAAAGATTAGAGACGCCGTGGTTGGATGTTGCATATCAATCGTACGACGAATTCAAATGGCGGCCGAAGGGGCCGCGGCCGACGGGGGCCTGCCTGGACCCGTGGCCGCCGAAAGGATTAGGGGAATAGATGGTTAAGCTGTCGGGTTTTGCCGACGAGATTGCCGACGATGCTAAAACGCAGATCGCGACGTTGAACAAGACCGGGGTCCGGCATATCGAACTACGCGGAGTGGAGGGCAAGGGGGTGTTGGATCTGACGGCGGATGAGGTGGCGTCTTTCAGGGGGCAGTTGCAAGAGGCTGGTATCGGCGTGTCGTCGATCGGCTCGCCGATCGGCAAGGTGCAGATCCGTGCCGACCTCGAAGAGCATTTCGCGCGTTTTGAGATCGCCTTGCAACGGGCGAGGGAATTTGCCGCGCCCTATGTGCGCATTTTTTCGTTTTACCATGAAAACGAGGAAGCGGCGGCTTGCCGCGACGAGGTGCTGGCATTTTTCCAGCGCATGGTCGCACGGGCGGAGGCGGAAGGTCTGGTATTGCTGCACGAAAACGAAAGCGGAATCTTCGGCGATGTGCCCGAGCGCTGCGCCGATTTGCTGCAAAGCATCGACAGTCCGTATCTGCGCGCTGCCTTCGACCCGTCGAACTTCATTTCCTGCGGGGCGGATCCATTGCAAGAAGGCTGGCCGCTCTTGCGCGAATACACCGACTATTTTCACATCAAAGACCAGGTCGCCGAGACCCGGCGGGTAGTGCCGGCCGGGTGCGGCGACGGTGGGCTACCGCAAATTTTGGCTCAGGCGGTCGAACTCGGTTTTGCAGGATTTTTATCGATCGAGCCGCATTTAAAAGCGGATGATCCCGAATACGGCGGCAGTGGGGCGGAGCGCTTCACGCATGCCGTTGATGGGCTCAGGCGGGTGTTGTCCGGAGCCGGTGTTATTGAATTATAACTAATACGGGTGGCCCGCTGATGGTGATTGGCAACCGTTGCTCGACTCAAGTGGCCATCCATATGCCGATCCTAACACTGATTCGAATGGCTCTAAAAACTTCGTAGGTGATGCAACAAATGCCAGCGCCTCTCAATAAGGTCGATAGGCCCGTTGCCGTCGTGGGCCCAGAAGAGCTCAACGAAAAGTCGCTATAATGAACTCTTCGGTGTGTCCATTTCTCAGGAGATATTCAAAGTGAACCTCACGAAAAAACACACGATTATTGGCCTCTCAGCTGTGTTTGGGGGGATTGCATGGGTTGTAGACTCGGTAGTGGACTGGTTATTTTTCTCCGAACAAGAAGAATTCTGGGATATACTCATTTATGACATAGGACCTTTTGAGATGTATATCCGTCTGATCATCTTTTTCTTGTTTTTGGGGTTTGGTGTGGTCCTGTCACTATTTTATGAAAAAAGCAGGCAGGCCGATACGAGATCGGAACAAAGAGCTAATGATCTGGCCCAGTTTATTAAAACGGCGAACGCTCCTATTTTCGGTATCGATGCCGAGGGGCGCGTCAACGAATGGAACCAGACTTCTGAAAAAATTACGGGCTTCAAAAAAGAAGAAGTATTGGGTAAGGATTTGGTGCAAGGTTATATCACTGAAGATTACCAAGGGGCGGTAAAAGAAGTATTAGACGATGCCCTAAAAGGACAAGAAAGATCCAACTACGAATTCCCGCTGTTTACCAAAGACGGACGCAGGGTGATGGTGCTGCTCAACTCATCTACCCGTAGAAATCCGGCGGGTGAAATTGTTGGTGTGCTCGGTGTAGGACAGGACATTACTGAAATCGATACACTGCGCACAGCATCAGAATT
>Ga0233434_1000923_pt1 | contig 31257 bp, 26 predicted proteins | sample SI_122_August201_4_FD_182738 | JGI IMG/M metagenome (GOLD analysis project Ga0233434, IMG submission 182738) | Seawater microbial communities from Saanich Inlet, British Columbia, Canada - SI_122_August2016_120_MG | ecosystem: Environmental > Aquatic > Marine > Inlet | place: Canada: British...
TGCTCAACGCCACGTTCGTGGGCAACCCGGTTATGCATCACCTGTTGCTGGGTATTGATCCGATCGAGCTGGGCGGCGCTCCTTTTGCGCTGGCCACTAATTCCGGCATGACCCTATGGGCGTCGGAACTTGATCTGGATATGCACCGCAACGCCCGCGTTTATGTGCTGCCGTGCATTGCCGGACACGTGGGTGCCGATACCGCCGCCGTTGTATTGTCCGAATCCCCACACCTGTCTGAAGAAATTGTGCTGGTGGTGGACGTGGGAACCAATGCGGAGATTGTGCTGGGCAGCAAAGACCGCCTGCTCGCCGCCTCATCGCCCACCGGGCCAGCGTTTGAAGGCGCGCAGATTTCGGGCGGCCAGCGCGCTGCCCCCGGTGCCATCGAACGCGTTCGGGTTGATCCGGAAACGCTGGAGCCTAAATTCAAGGTTATCGGCTGTGATCTATGGTCCACCGAAGACGGCTTTCAGGAAGCCACAGAAAGCACCGGCGTTACCGGCATCTGTGGTTCTGGCATCATCGAGGTTATCGCTGAGATGTTCCTGGCCGGTATTATCACCACCGATGGTGTGATCGACGGCTCAATGGCCGCCAAAAGTGACCGCATCCAGCCAGACGACCGTACGTTCAGCTACCACGTTCACGCAGGTGAGGTCACCGTGACCATCACCCAGAACGACGTGCGGGCCATCCAGCTAGCCAAGGGTGCACTCTACGCCGGGGCCAAGCTGCTCATGGATAAGCTAGAAATCGAGAACGTGGATCGGATCGTGCTGGCCGGTGCGTTTGGCAGCCACATCGATACCAAATACGCCATGGTGCTGGGCATGATCCCCGATTGTGACCTGGACAAGGTTTCCTCCGCCGGGAATGCGGCGGGTACAGGCGCGCGCATCGCGCTTTTGAACCAGACCGCGCGAGACGAAATCGAGCAGGTTGTCAGAAACATCGAAAAGATCGAAACGGCGGTCGAGCCCAAATTTCAGGACCACTTCGTGGGTGCCATGGCTTTTCCGCACAAGACGGATGATTTCAGCAAGCTATCAAAGACAGTCACGCTGCCCGCACCCAAAGTTGCGGCACCGGATGACGGTGATGGCAGTGGCCGAAAACGTCGCAGGCGTCGGGGTTAAGACGCCTGCTCGTTTTGTGGGTCAGACCGCTGTCTCTTCGCCGCTATTGCTAGCCCGGCGATTGGCCACACCGGCATCATGCCACTTCTGCGTCAAGGGGCTGATGGGTTCGTAATCCGGTAACGGCCCAAGCGCGTTGGTGATTTCTTCTGAACTGAGGTTAGACCCATCGTCGAAGATCATGGATGCGATACCATGACGTTGATAGTCCTTGAGCGTAATACTGTCGCCCTTACCCAGATCAACCAGCAAGTCGTTACCCTGCCCCTGGAATCCTAGTTCCGCCGCCGAAATACCAGGGCCAAAGACAATCACGCTTGAGCTCAGGTTCTCGGTCTCACTGTACGCACGGCCCCACTGGCCACCGCCCAGAATATCGTTCCCGTCACCTCGCATGAAGTGATAGGTGCTGTCGCCCTTTATGGTGACCCGGTCATCACCGGTACCGGCGTAGACCGTGCTGTCTCTGCCGACCTCGACCAGATCATCTCCGTCGCCACTCACCACTTCGCTGTGATGACCCGCTCTGATATAATCCGCGCCACGGCCGCTGGTAATGCTGCTATCGGCGTAGGTGGTGATGTAGTTATCGCCATCACCGGCATTGATTTTTGAATTGCTATAGGTGGTAATCCAGTCATCGCCGCTACCGGCACTAACCACGGCGCGGTCATAGGCGTGCACAAAGTTGTCACCCGTAGAGGCATCCACCATCATGTCGGTGTAACCGGACACATAATCGTCACCTTCACCCGCACTGACACGGCTATTGCCGTAGGTGGATATCCGGTCGTTACCACCACCTCCATACACCGTATTATCGCCGTAGGTATCCACAACATCATCCCCGGCACCGCCATACAAAGTATTGCCGCGACCTGCGGTCAGCGCATCATCGCCATTCCCAGCCCTGATATCGTCGTCGCCATCCCCGCCTTGCATTTCATTGCCGTTGCCAGCGATCATGACATCATCATCGCTGGTACCGGTCAGAGAACGCATGTGCTGCATCCAAAGCGAATAGTCGGTCAGGGCATCATTGCCTTCGCTGTTGCGGAATGCCTCTCCGGGACTTGTCGCTGGATTGTTACTTGTGGCAGGTGCCCCGGTGCCTGTGGCGGAAGATTCGGCGCTCTGCTTCGGGTCGTTGTTTTGCAGCGCACCCGGGGCTTCACGTGGCGGCGGCTCTGGCATGGTCCACTGCGACCGGTTCAGCATAGCCTCGAAGTTCCTGCTACCATCGAATTCTGAAGGGTTGTGTTGCCGATAAGTCTGAAACATGGCCCGTCCGGCATCACCACCCATTTTGGATGCCTCATACGCGGCGATATGGGCCCCCGCTGAAAGATTGTCGCCACCTTCCATTTTGAAGAAATTACCCTGCCTGATCACGGTGAGACCAGGCCCGGCTTCAAATCGTTCCTCGGGAAGCCTGGATGCCTCTTCCATCAGGCTTTTACCTGAAAGCATCAATTCCGGATTGATGGCAATGCCACCCTGCATTTTTTCAATAGCGCTCATTTCGACTCCTGTTTTTCTTTTTTTTATTGGCAAATAAGGGTCGCAAGATACATGCCATCCTGAACAATGGCAGGATTCAGCGAAACCGGGTATTTTCAAAGGATTAACGGTAACAGTGGTCGGCACTTTTAGGCACCATTTGGCGCTTATTGGGAACAAATTGCCGTACGGATGAAGAGACGTCACAAGGGGTTGACTTTTTGATTGATTTATGCTCTTATTCCTATATTGTCTTTCAATACATAAATGACAGTGAGTGAAATCGTTACAAATGCATGCAAATGTCTACCGGATTATGGAAAATTACACCTACCAAGGTATTGATTTTAAACAAAATGTAGACATCTAGGGGGCAAAAACGTGGTCAAAAGTCTTCGAATGTCTACATTCTCCGGAATCGGCTTTTTGTTTCAATGACTTAAAATGTTACCAATTTTAGATTGAACCCCAGAGACACAGAGACACAGAGAGCGATTTAATTTTTCAGGTGGAAACACAACTCTTCTTCTCTGTGTCTCTGTGGTTAATAATAACGCTCGTTGCCAATGCACCAACCAAACAGGCCCCCTAAGTGCCCCATTACATCATCCGTAACTTCCTGATCATATTTGGCATTCCGCTGGTGGCGTGGGGCATCCTGCACAGCTTTAACTGGTACGCCAATATGACCGAGCGCCATGATCTGGCGCCGCTGTCCGTGGAACGCGTTCAGTTCCCCCTGCATAATCCGTGGGGCGTGGGTGGGGTTAATCGGTTTGGTGCTCTTACCGCTCCTGAGCAAGCCCAGTTGATGGCGCTGCTGGATCGTTCGATCACGGCGCTGGACCCGTGGCTGGATGGTTTGGACCGGGACGGGTTTTCTCTGTTGTGCCTGGGCGAGAACCATGACGGGCACCTGCGCAATCTGATGGCCTCGAAAATATTATCTCGGCTGCCCACGGATGCCTTGTTACTGGAAGGCCGGCGCACCGATGCGGCGCGGATTTTGCGCCACGTTCAAGCCCGCGACTATGTGCCCTTGCTTGGCCAGAATATCAGGCCTGTTGTTCTCGCCGCCAAGGCCGCGAACCCGGCGGTGCGAGTTTTGGGCATTGAAGAAACCCGACCGCAGTACGATGCCCGCTTCAATAGTCAGGGACAAGGCCGCGAGGCCTCTATTGAGCAAAACCTGCGCGCCGTTTACAAGCCGGGCAAGCGTCATATCGTGTTGTTCGGTGCCTTCCATTGCAGCCAACGCACCAAGCTCTACAGCCGCTTGATGGTGGCCCCGCCTGATACAACACCGATGCTGAACATCCGCGTGACGCGGGAGCACATCGAAGCACCCATTGAAACATTCGTCTATTTTCTTGATGAAATCGGGTTCCTGGGTGATGGCCCGACGGGAGAATTGAGTGGCGATATTGTGATCACCGATACCGCGGCCCTGGCCACGTATTTTCGGCACTGGTTCCCGTTCTTTACGAGCAATGAGCTGGAACATTACGGGGCCTTGGTTATTATGCGACCTCTGCGTTATCCCCCACCTCAGAAAGCCGCCCTGCCGTCATGAAATTATCCGCGTGGAACAAGACCATCTGGCTGTTGGCCGGACCTATCATGCTCTCCAACATTTCAGTCCCTCTGCTGGGCATTGTGGATACCGCCGTGGTCGGCCAGTTGCCGGGCGCGCACTATATCGGTGCCGTGGCCGTGGGCGCGCAGATTTTTGCCATCATCTATTGGGGATTTGGATTCTTACGCATGGGCACGTCCGGTTTCACCGCGCAAGCGTTAGGGGCCGGTGACCTGGACGAAGTGCGCGCGTACCTGTTACGCGGGTTTGTGCTGTCCATTGTTGTGGGTGTGGCCGCTGTCGTTCTTCAGGCCCCGATCCTGTGGGCCTGCATGATGATGATCGGGGCCAGTGAGCAGGTCTCGGAACTGGCCGAGGCCTATTACAGCATCCGTATCTGGGGCGCGCCGTTTGTGTTCATGGGCTACGTGTTGCTGGGCTGGTTCGTGGGCATTCAGAACACCATCGCTATTCTGCTACTGCAAATGGGCATGAATTTGCTGAATATCACGCTGGATCTGGTGTTCGTGCTGGAATTCGGGTGGGGCGTAGAGGGCGTTGCCTATGCCACCGTTATATCCGAGGTCAGCGCCGCCGTGTTCGGCTGTTGGCTGGCGTTTTATAACGCGAATAAACTGGGCGGTGCCTGGCGCACTGATCTGGTTAAACAATGGGACAAGCTGAAACAATTGTTGTTGCTGAACCGCGATATTCTGCTCAGAACGCTGTGTCTGGAAGCGGCGTTTGTCACCGTCACCGCCCTGGGTGCCCGTATGGGTGATACGGTATTGGCCGCCAATTCGGTGTTGTTCCTGTTTTTCGGATTGATGGCATATGGCCTGGATGGTTTTGCCCATGCTATTGAAACGCTGGCTGGACATGCTTATGGCGCACGGGACCGCGATCGTTTTCGCGGTGCGGTTTACGCGTCCAGCCTGTGGGCGGCGGTGTTTTCGGTACCTTTCTGTTTGGTGTTCTGGTTTTTTGGGGGCGAGATTATCGACCTACTCAGCGCCACACCTTCGGTACGCATGATGGCGCGGGAATACCTGATCTGGATTGCTATTCTACCGCTTATATCGGTCTGGAGCTTCTTGCTCGATGGCGTATTTTTTGGCATGACCCGTGGTCCGGACATGCGTAATGCCATGATCATATCGTTGATGATCTTTACCGTATCGGTCGTGGTGTTGGTGGAACAGTTCGCCAACCACGGTATCTGGATGGCCATGACCATCTTCATGATAGCGCGTGCGGTCACATTGGGTTGGAAATATCCGGCGCTGGAAAGACTGTTCGAGCGCTAAAGATTAGAGAACGACGCGGCGTTCTTCACTAGGCGTGCGTTTGAAATATTCGCGGTAGCATTTGGAAAAATGTGACGCCGACACGAACCCGCAGGCCAACGCCACATCCAGAATGGGCATGCTGGTTTGCAGCAGCATATACCGCGCCCGATCGAGCCTGAGTTTCAGATAATACCGGGTTGGGGCCTGATCCATATATTTACGGAACAGACGTTCCAGCTGGCGGGTGGACAGCCCCACATTGCTGGCCAGATCGCCACAGTTTAAAGGAGCCTCAAGATTTTCTTCCATCTCGCTGATCACCGCCAACAATTTGGGATGCGATACCCCAAGCCGCGCCCTAAGCGCCATGCGCTGGCCTTCGCTGCCCTCGCGGATGCGGTGATGGATCATCTGATCGGCGGCGGCGGCGGCAACCTTATGCCCGGCGTGGCTGGTGATCAGGTGCAGCATCATATCGATAGCCGCCGTGCCCCCGGCGCAGGTATAACGCGTGCGGTCCACCTCATAGAGTTCGGCAATGATCTCGATATCTGGAAATTCTTCGGCGAAGCTGGACAGGTTTTCCCAATGAATGGTGCACCGATATCCATTCAGCAATCCGGCCTTGGCCAGAATGTAGGCCCCGGTACACACCGCCCCCACCTGAGTGCCATGGGTCGAAAGACGACGCAGGTGCTTCAGGATACCGCCATCTGTGTGTTGTTGCACATCAAGGCCGGAACACACGAATATCATGTCGAGCTTGCCAACATCTTCGAGCGGAGCCCCAACCTGCAGGTACATACCATTGCTGGCCATGACGGCCTCTCCATCAATGGAATAGGTGGAAAATTCAAACACCGGCCGGTCGCCCACATAGTTGGCGTGACGCAAGGCCTCAACCGCCGACGCATAGGCGATCAGGGAGAAGTTCGTGACCAGAATAAATCCAACACGCCGCACAGCGACCGACCGGTCGATGGCGACCGGGTCCAGTACTCTGTTTTCAATCATCACGTCGTTGTTCAAATGCCGGGCATCCAGAATAATTGGTGGCAAGGGATTTGGCGGGATTCCACGGTAGTTCGCAACCACAAAATCAAGCTCTGCGTTTCGTAAGTATGTGCCATGTGGCGATAATAACAAATACAGAAGACTTGAGCGACGTCAAATTGCTGGATTGCGACCACCGAATTCTCTAAATTTGATCCACGTTATTTGGATGGTGACCTAAGATGTTGAGTGATCCCCCCCCTGATGGGCCGCAAAAGGTCGGGTTTTTGCTGATACCACAATTTCCGCTGTTCTCGTTCACAGCGGCGGTAGAGCCTTTACGCTCGGCCAATCGCATGAGCGGACAGGAACTCTACGCGTGGGAGATATTCTCGGCCGACGGAGAGCCCATTGTTTCAAGCAGCGGCATTATGCTGGTCGCAGACAAGAGCATTCAGGATGTGGGAGATTGCCCCGCCCTGATCGTTTGTGCCGGTATTGATCCGCAGGACTATACAGAAAAGAAGACGTTTTCCTGCCTGCGCCAACTTTCCCGGCATGGCAGCCACATCGGTGGCATTTCGGGTGGGGCCTATGTTTTGGCCAGAGCCGGCCTTCTGAATGACCACCGCTGCACCATCCATTGGGAATACCTCACCGGGTTTTCAGAGGAGTTTCCCGATATTGATGTGACGACCAAGCTATACGAAATTGATCGAACCATGTTTACATCCGCAGGGGCCGGGGCCACGTTGGATATGATGCTGCACCTCATCGCGCAACAGCACGGTCACGACCTGAGCGTTGCCGTCGCCGAGCAATTCTCACATATCGGTAGCAACGATCCTGACGCCCCGCAACGCATGCCAGTTCGAAGGCGCCTGCGGATCAGCCATCCTAAGCTTATCGCCGTTATCGAGCAGATGGAGGCCAATCTGGAAGACCCCATTGAACGGGATGGTCTGGCCCTCAGTGTGGGTCTATCCGTCCGCCAGGTAGAACGGCTATTCATAAAATACTTGAACACCACGCCAGCACGATATTACATGGATTTAAGGCTGAAACGTGCTCAAATGTTGCTGTCACAGACAGCTATGTCTATTCTGGATGTGTCGGTTGCTTGCGGTTTCGTTTCAGCGTCACATTTTTCGAAATCGTACCGTGAGAAGTTTGATCACCCACCCCGTCAAGAACGCGCGCCCGTTGGGCGAGAATTGGGAATTATATAACATGAACCAGATAAACGCGAAAACGGACGACACCGTTTGCCCGAGCCCCACACGTAATTATACCCCTAACCGCTTACCCGGCACGCGCGCGCGCATTGGCCTAATTGTTCTGTCCTCGGATCCATCAAGCGAGCCAGAATGGCGCGATATGGCACAGGCGGGCGGTACTGATATCGCCATCCATATATCCCGCATCCAGTACAATTCGAACTGCACGCCCGAGGACCTGCGGGCCATGGCCTCAGATATGACCCGCGCGGCTGCAATGTTGCCACAGAGTCTGCAACTGGATGCTATTGCCTATAGCTGCACGTCCGGCACGGTCGCCATTGGACACCAAGAGGTGGTTGATCGTATTCAGGCTGCCCATCCAGGCATCCCGGTTGCGACACCGATCTCGGGTGCTGCGGGTGCGTTGAAGCATTTCGGGGCCTCGAATGTTGCCGTGGTGACGCCCTACACAGATCTGGTCAACGACACCATCCAGGCTTACCTGGAAAACGAAGGCTTGAACATTACCGGCATTAATGGATTTTCGCTCACCCGTGACGTGGATATGGCTTGCGTGCCCGTCGAGGCCATTCTGGAAGCTGCACAGGAGTCCATCACGTCAGAAACCGAGGCGCTATTTTTGTCCTGCACCGCGTTGATTGTGGTGAAAGACATCCCATGGCTGGAAGAAAAGCTGGGCATGCCTGTTATTTCCAGTAACCAGGCTATGTTGTGGGAAACCTTGAAGTCTGTCGGTTACGATAAGCCCTTAAGCGGGTTTGGTCGCATCCTGGAATCACTTGGTTAACGACTCACATTTTTTTTCGAAAGTTCCAAATACCATGACTGATAAAGCCCTGCCTTTTGGCATTGCCGAGTTTCAAACGCGCCTGCAAAATACCAAAGCCAGCATGGAATCGCGCGGTATCGACATTCTGGTCGCCGCAGATCCCGCCAACATGAATTACCTGACGGGGTATGACGGCTGGTCGTTCTATACTCCACAGGTGGTGATTGTCGCCAAAGACCTGGACCAGCCCATCTGTATTGTTCGCCAGATGGATGTGAACGGCGGTCGGGTGACCACGTACCTTGATGACAACAACATGATCGGCTTTCCTGATACCTATGTGCAATCAACCGAATGCCATCCCATGGACTGGATTGCCGAAGAAATGGGGCGTCGCGGGATCGACAAGGGCGTCATCGGCGTTGAGATGGATGCTTATTACTATTCCGCCGCAAGTCACGCAGCGCTCGTCCGTGGCCTACCCAATGCCACCATGGTGGATGCTACTTCGCTGGTAAACTGGGTCCGTGTTGTGAAATCGGCCCAGGAGATTGAATACATGCGCCGTGCGGCCCGTATTGTTGAGAAAACAATGCGGATTGCCTACGACATGATCGAGCCCGGTGTACGCCAATGTGACGCGGCAGCCGCCATCTATCAGTCGGAGATTTCCGGCACGCCAGAATTTGGTGGCGATTACACATCGCTTGTTCCGTTGCTGCCGACCGGGGTTGGCACGTCCACCCCTCACCTCACCTGGACTGATCAGCCATTCGTGTCTGGTGAAGCCACTATTCTGGAAATTGGCGGCGCGCACCGGCACTATCATTGTCCCATGGCCCGCACCATGCATCTGGGCAAGCCTCCTCAGAAACTTGCCGACACAAGTGAGGTGGTCGTCGAAGGGATCGCTGCGGCCCTGGATACAGTGAAACCGGGTGCGCTCTGTGAAGATGTAGAAGCCGCTTGGCGTCATTCCATAGCCAAGCACGGGTTATCCAAAGATTCCCGCCTTGGCTATTCAACGGGCGTTAACTATCCACCCGATTGGGGTGAGCACACCCTGAGCCTCAGGCAGGGCGACAAGACGGTTCTGCAACCCAATATGACCATTCACCTTATCGCCGGCATCTGGATGGATGACTGGGGTATTGAGATCAGTGAATGCTTCCGCGTATCCGAAGACGGGTGTGAGAAATTCTGCGACTTCCCGGAGCCATTGTTTGTCAAAGACTGACAAGAACAGAGACCTAAAACAAAAACGCCCCGGAGAATATCCGGGGCGTTTTTTATTGGTTGAACAATCGTCGTAACACTAGTGCGGTGTAATACCGCGAATGCGTTCCGTACGGCGACGAAGCATTTCCACCGTGGTCAGCAGGATAATCGAGAAGATCACAAGAACCGTGGCCACAGACAGGATTGTCGGACTGATTTCCTGACGGATACCGGCCCACATCTGTTTCGGCAAGGTCACCACTTCCGGGCCACCGATGAACAGCATAACCACAACCTCATCAAATGAAGTGATGAAGGCAAACAAACCGCCTGAAATAATACCGGGCAAAATCAACGGCATCATGACTTGGAAGAAGTTTCGCGTCGGCGAACCACCTAAGCTAGCCGCCGCCCGCATCAAGCTGTGATCGAAACCAACCAGCGTGGCTGTCACCGTAATGACAACAAAGGGAATACCCAAAATTGTATGAGCGAGAATAAGGCCTGTGAATGTTCCGACCAAACCCCAGGCTGAGAAAAACATGAACATACCGGAAGCTGTAATGATCAGCGGTACAATCATGGGCGAAATCATCAGTGCTGTAAGGGCTTTTTGATAAGGCATGGAAGGCCGGCTAAGCCCCAGCGAGGCCAATGTGCCGAGAACCACGGAACACAGTGTAGCAAAAACAGCAATAATAAGGCTGTTGGCCGCACCATCTTTCCATTTATCAGAACACACCGTTGTAATCGTAGGATCAGAACAATCACCAATCATGATCTTGTACCAGCGAAGCGAAAAGGCGTCCGGATCAAGGGCCAACATCTCGGGTGTGAAGTTCAGAAAAGCACTGGACGTGAATGACAGCGGAATAACGGCCACTAATGGTGCCACCAGGAAAAACAGAACAAGTGCGCTGAATCCAAGATAACAATAATGCCCGAACCGCTGAAACGGTGTTTTATATTTAGGAAGAGCCATTATTCGTTACCCCATCTTCATGCCGGCGGAGCCGGTCAGCTTGTCGTACAACCAGTACAGCACGAGGATACCAGTCAAAAGAATGAGCCCCATGGCAGATGCCAGTCCCCAGTTCAGGGAGGTCTGCATGTGATAGGCCACCATGTTACCAATCAGTCGCCCATCCTTACCACCAACCAATTCTGGCGTGATGTAGTAACCGATGGCGACGATAAAGACGAGAATGACGCCAGCACCAACACCGGGTAGAGATTGCGGGATATACACCCGTATAAAGGCCAGAGACGGAGCCGCGCCCAGATTCTGGGCCGCTTTCATATAGTTGGGTGAAATGCCCTTCATCACGCTGTACATGGGCAAAATCATGAATGGTAACAAAATCTGCGTCATCACAATGATCGTACCGGTAAAGTTATACATCATGGCAAGTCGGTTCTCATCCGAGACCAGGCCTATCAACACGAAGAAATTATTCACCACGCCTTCCTGTTGTAACATGATCATCCAGGCCACGATCCGAACCAGCAGTGAAGTCCAGAACGGCATGAGCACACAAATCATTAACAGGTTACTGATCCGCAATGGCAATGTTGCCAGCAAGTAAGCGACCGGATAGCCCAATAATACACAGAAGAAAGTCACCATCATACTGACGACAAATGTACGCCACCAAAGCAGATTATAAACTTGCCTGTTTTCCGGTTGGCTAATGATATCTTTGTTGCCATCAAAACGCAGGTCGAATGAATTGAGATAATAGCCAAGCGTATAATTATCGGCCATAGCGCCCAGAGACTGCCAATACTTAATCTCGCCCCACCGCTTATGAGCTTTAATCATGGCCTCTTTATAAGGGCCGCTGTCAATTTTCTTGAATTCTCGTTTTGATTTCTTAACCAGACTACGCCAACCAGATACTTCGTAATTCATGCGGATCGTCGCACGGCCAAGCAACGTCTTATCGGCGGTTGTTACATCCAGGAACATGGCTTCGTACAGATCTTCGCCGGGTAGGTCGCTCTGATCCCATTGATCAAAGAGTTCGAAGGTACGCGGCAGGAACTCGTTGACCAGCTTATCATCAATACTACGAGTCATCAGTTGCCCAATGGGGATAATGAACATGATCATCAGAAAGGCAAATGCGGGCAGGACAAGCAGAGAAGCCTGTATCTTACTGCGAACGAGCGACTTTCGAAGGCTATCCTTCAGCGGTGTACCGTCGGCCGTTAAAATCTGTTCTGATGTTGCTGTGGTCATGAACTGATGCCAATCCAAAATCTACAAATAAATAAACTTACAAATTAAAGAAACCAGGGGCCGGGTCGGACGTATAAACGCCCGACCCGAAACCTGTTTAGTCACTCGAGATTACTGAGCCATCCAAGCGGTGAAGCGCTCGGAGATTTCAGAACCATTATCAGCCCACCAATCAGGTTGAGCGAAAATGGAGTCACCCATAACTTCTTCACGATTAGGCATATGCTCCATGATATTCACACCAGTGTTATACCATGGTTCGTTGGCGGCAATGATTGCCAGACCAGATTTACGCATAGGACCATAGTTGATCCATTTAGCCTGACCAGCTTGCTGCTCAGGAGCAGAAGCGTGCATGGCGAAATCAATGGCTTCGTCCATATTCTTGGAGCCCTTAATAACGGCAAGCCATTCTTCTTCAAGAACCTGACCATCCCAGATCGGCACGAACGGAGCACCTTCGGAAAGGATAGCAGCACCGATACGACCGTTGTAGGCCAGAGACATTGTAACTTCGCCAGATGTTACCAACTCAAGCGGCTTGGCACCTGAAGACCAGAACACCACATCATTTTTGATGACGTCGAGTTTGGCGAATGCACGGTCAATACCTTCGGGGGTATCCATAACATCATAGATATCAGCGATAGCTACGCCGTCAGCATAGAGTGCCATTTCGATCAAAGCATTGGCCCAAGTGTGGATGCCACGCTTACCAGGGAACTTATCCATGTCGAAGAAATCTGCAATTGAATCAGGTTGTTCGCCAGAGAATGTACCGGTTTTGTAGAAGGCCATATAGGACCAGAAAATCTGTGGAATGGCACAGTCATTTGGCCGTGGAACCATCAGATCATCGTCAAGAGAAGTTCCCATAGAATCCAGGATGAAACGATCTGCAGGAATTTCTACGAACAAGCCTTCGTCACAACCTGTGCGAATCTGATCAGGCAGCACGTCGACGATATCCCATGTTGCATTACCGGCTTCTACCATAGCGCGGACTTCACCGAGACCGCCGTTATAGTTTTCCCAGTTGATTTTATTACCAGTTTTGGCTTCCCAGCTTGCGCCGTAAGCTTTCTGCTGGCTGGCTGTATAACCGCCACCCCATGAGGTAACGACGATGTCGGCAAGAGCAGAACCGCTCATGCCAGCGGTTAAGGCGATTGCCCCTGCCGCCAGAGTTAGTTTGATAGAGGTCTTCATAGTGTTTTTCTCCCTGATAGCACCAATTGTTGGTGCTTTCGTTGCTGTTGCCACCCCACTTTTAAAACGAGAGGCGGCGCTTATAGCCATCAAATTAAAGAGGGGCGATCCTTAATGAAACGAGATGGCAATTCCTGTTCAGTGTGTGACCCCAGGTGTTTTGGTCACGTCACACACTCGCCCGGATTAAATACCCTTATACACATCAAGGGCGCGACAATCTTCCGACTGCCAACCCACCTTAACGACCTCACCTTCTGACAATGAGGCGTGATCCGAGGCATTTGGTACTTTGACGATGAAGTCGTCGTGTCCGCAAACGCTGACGCGGGACCGGATGTGGTCGCCCAGGTAGATAAGCTCTTCCACCTTGGCTTCGAACATATTGGGGCAATTCTCGATAGCCTGGCCAATCATGACCCGTTCCGGGCGAAGCGACATGGTTGAGCGCTCACCCACGGCACCAACATTGACGGCCAGGGCCTGAACCATTTCGCCACTGTCCAGCTGGACCTGCGCTGTGTCGCCTTCGACGCCTTTGATTGTGCCCTGCAGTTTGTTGTTCTCGCCAATAAACTGGGCAACAAATGCATTGTCGGGCTTCTCATACAGGACATCCGGCGGTGCCAGCTGTTGAATAATACCATCGTCAAATACGGCGATGCGATTGGACATGGTCAGAGCTTCAGACTGATCATGCGTCACATACACAACCGTCACACCGAGATTTTCGTGAATATGCTTGATTTCATATTGCATGGACTCGCGTAGCTGTTTGTCCAGCGCGCCAAGCGGCTCATCCATCAGAACCAATTGTGGGTCAAAAACGAGAGCGCGGGCCACAGCCACACGCTGTTGCTGACCACCGGACAATTGCGCCGGGCGTCTGTCGCTAAACGCACCCAGGTGAACCATATCCAGTGTCTTTTTGACGCGCGCCTCAATCTCGGACTTGTCCATCTTGCGAACCTCTAGCGGGAACGCCAGATTCTCAGCAACGGTCATATGAGGGAATAATGCATAGTTCTGGAAAACCATGCCAATGCCACGTTTGTGAGGTGCCACATTATTGATGGACACGCCATCCAACGTGATTTCTCCGTGTGTTGCAGGCTCAAAGCCTGCAAGCATCATCAAACAGGTTGTTTTTCCTGAACCGGAGGGGCCAAGCATTGTAACGAACTCGCCCCGTTCAATATCGAGATTGAGATTTTTAACGACGAGAGACTCGCCGTCATAGCTCTTCTGAACCTCGATAAACCGCACTAGCGGATCACTATTATCCGACATGCATCTCCCTAGCCACATTTATGGGCAACCAACTTTTGTGGTCACGCCTTATTATATTTTAGAGAGCATGTGTTAAACGGTCTTTGCCGTTTTATTACCGCTCTCCCCTGCCTTGGCTAAACCCTAACATAACATTCCTCGGAAACACAAATAGGATTCTGAAAAAAAACTGGTGTACAAAAAACCATTCCAAGCCACGCCGCACCAGCGCACGTGATTATGGAAGTGGCCCAGGTTTGTTTAGCTGACCTGGTCTCGTCGAAACGGAAATGTCTCGTTCAAACGTTTCGAGATGTAATCACCGGCGCGAACTGGCTGATATTTTGGATGGCCGTCATCACCAAGACAGGTAGGCAAGCAACTGACTTCCACATCGTAATCCATATCCAGAAACAAGGGGATAGAATAGCGATCCACGCCGCTGATATTCATAACCCGATGTCGAGTGGCCACGAATAGATCATTGGTCCACATAGCCAGCATCTCACCAATATTAATCACCAAAGCACCGGGTATCGGTGGCGCCTCGATCCACTCGCCGCGCATATTTTGAACCTGCAATCCGCCAATCTGATCTTGCACCAGGATCGTAACAAATCCGTAATCTGAATGCGCACCCGCTCCGATGACCTTCTGACCCGATACGGGACTGTATGGCGGATAGTGCAACAGCCGCATGTTGGCGATCGGCTTTTTCATCCGATCAACGAAGAAGTCTTCATCCAGGCCGAGGCTCATGGCGAACGCATGACCGAGTACTTTTGAAAGCTCAAGCATGCCGTCATAATATGTGGTAATCGCTACCTTGAAATCAGGCATATGATCTGGCCACGTGTTGGGGCTGTAAAAAGGAATTCCAGCCACCACGTCGGGATCATCAGCGGGAAGATCAACGCCAAGATCAAAACTTTCCTTTAGATCAACTGTTTCGTCCATACCCAGTTCCTCACCAAACACCGGCACGTAGCCACGTTGATGGGGGAACGAGTCAGCAATGGGATAACGGCTCTTGATTTCAAGCGGTTGATTAAAAAACTGGCGTGTCTGCTCAAGTGCTTCATCGACCACTGCTTCGTCCACTCCGTGATTAGTCACATAGAAAAAGCCAACGTCACGCGCCGCGCGGGCCATAGAATCGGCCACGTCCCTACGTGCACTGCCATCACGAAACGCGGCTAGATCAATAATCGGAATGGACTCAAAAGGAACACGAATCCCTTTGAATTCCTCAGCAATCTCACTCACTGACTGGTTGGTTATTGTGTGAATAGACATTGTTGCCCCTGATCCATAGCGGGTATGAAGAAAGTGGGGGGAACGTAGTAAGGCAACCTGGATATTTCAAGCCAATTAAATGCCACAAAATTCTAGTTTTAAACCACATTTTCTTGCCTCAGCTAAGTTACCATGACCAGACTATCACTGAAACAATTTCAGGGAAATTCATGCCCATGCCCGACCTAAAAAGCCGCTCATTGATTGAGAAGCTAATCTCTTTTGATACCACCAGCCGAAACCCGAACCTCGACCTCATTAACTTTGTTGTCAGCTATCTTGAGGATCTGGGTGTGTCACCGATGTTGGTCCACAATGAAGAAAGAACAAAAGCGAATTTGTACGCCACGCTTGGCCCGCAGGATATGCCAGGCATCATGCTGTCAGGCCACACGGATGTTGTTCCCGTTGACGGACAGGCATGGGACAGCGACCCCTGGCAGGTGATCGAGCAGGATGGCAAGTTATTTGGTCGCGGCACATGCGATATGAAAGGCTTTATCGCCATCTGCCTCGCGTATACACCGATTTTTCTGGAACGTGGCCTGAACACCCCTATTCATCTGGCTTTTTCCTACGATGAAGAAATCGGCTGTATTGGCGTTCAAACCTTGATTGAAAAGATGAAGCACATGCCGATCAAACCGGCCATGTGCATCGTGGGTGAGCCGACCAGCATGGATGTGTCATTGGGTCACAAGGGCAAACGCAGCTACGACATCACGGTACGCGGGCTGGAATGCCATTCCAGTCTGGCACCCTTCGGCGTCAACGCCGTCGAGTTTGGCGCAGATCTGATCAACTATATGACCGGTATGGCAAAGCGGTTTGCGGACGAAGGCCCCTTTGATGAAGCTTATGATGTGACATACACAACAGTCCACACCGGCGTCATCAGTGGCGGTACGGCTCTCAACATCGTGCCCAAGGAATGTATCATCCGATGTGAATTCCGAAATCTGGCCGAACATGACCCGGATTCAATTATCGCCGAGATTGAGACCTATGCCCGCGAGACTCTCGAGCCACGCATGCACGCCGTCGACCCGAATACCGGGATCGATGTTGTCGAGGTTACAGATGCACCGGGCCTCAACACAGCCGCCGATGCAGAGGTGGTTACGTTCGTGAAATCACTGGCGGGTCGTAACAATCATATCAAGGTTGCTTTTGCCACAGAAGCTGGACTGTTCACCGAACGGGTAGGCATTCCCACCGTTATTTGTGGCCCCGGCAGTATTGAACAAGCCCATAAACCGAACGAGTACTGCTCGCTGGAGCAGCTTGAGCTGTGTGAGCAATTTATGGATCGTCTTGTGGACAGTGTGTGTGGTGAATCATGAGTACCAAAATCTCACCGGAATTGTACGACGTCATGGCGAAGCTCATCAGCTTCGATACCACCAGCCGGAATTCAAACCTGGACCTGATCGAGTGGGTAAAGTCTTACCTGGCTGAGTTGGGAATTGATTGTATTTTGGTGCCAAATGAGGATGCCACCAAAGCCAACCTGTATGCGACCATTGGCCCATCAGACCGACCCGGCATCATGTTGTCTGGCCATTCCGATGTGGTGCCCGTCGATGGTCAGGAATGGTCCACTGATCCTTTTGCTCTGGCGGAAAAAGACGATTTGCTGTTTGGCCGTGGCACCTGTGACATGAAAGGCTTTATCGCTGTCTGTCTGGCATATGCCCGCAAGTTTGCCGAGGCCGAACTCAAAACCCCTATCCATCTGGCATTTTCCTACGACGAAGAGGTGACCTGCGCCGGTGCCAAGCGTTTGGCTGAGGCTCTGAATGGATTTCCCATCAAACCATCCATGTGTATTATTGGCGAACCAACAGGCATGCAGGTGGTTACAGGCCACAAAGGTGGCTACAGCTACGAATGCACCCTGCGAGGTTTCGAGGTCCATTCCAGTCTTGCCCCCCAAGGGGTCAACGCCATTCAATATGCGTGCGAGTTGATTTCATTTATTCGCGGCATCGCTGATGATCACCGGGAAAACGGTCCCTTCGCCGAAGGGTATGATGTGGGATTTGATACTCTTCAAACCGGCACTATTAAAGGCGGCAGCGCCTTAAACATTGTGCCTGGAGAATGCACGTTTGAATTTGAATTCCGTATATTGCCTGAGACAGACAAGGTCGCCTTGCTGAAACGCATAACAGATTTTGCCCATAACGAGCTGGAGCCGCGGATGAAGGCCATATCACCCGAAGCCTCGATCCACATTGAAGAATACGCCGCAATGCCAGGTTTTGAGCTGGACCCCGGTGATGATGTCATTTCATTTGTACGGTCACTGGCGGCCCGAAATGATGATATCAAGGTCGCCTACCAAACAGAGGCTGGCATATTCGTTCAGGACGCAAATATTCCGTCTGTTGTCTGCGGTCCGGGGCATATTGCACAAGCCCACAAACCAGACGAATTTGTCAGCATTGAACAATTACAACTTTGCTGTCAGTTTATGGATAGATTACTTGAGCGGGTTCGCGCGTGACATGGTTGGGGCTAACCCGTCACAATAGTTAACTGGATAACTAAACAACCACTTTCGTTAAACGATCAGCCATAAGTATCAGATGATGATGAGCGAAGAAACAGAAGCACAAGAGAACGCACAGGAACAAACCGACGAGGCCGACGCCGAAGTAGAGGCTGGAGCTGCTGAAGCTGTTGAAGTTGAAGCTGAGGCTGGGACTGAAGCCGAAGTAGAGGCTGAAGCTGAAACCACCGCAGAACCGGAGAAACCGGCCAAGCCGCGACCAATCCCTGAAGTGGTAGAATTTAAACACCCCTTCTTTTCGGCTGTGCCCGGAATCTATTTCAAGATCCAGGAAGGCACAGATGACGCGGTTATGATGACGCCGTTGGACACCGGTGCCGTAGAACTGCGTTTGGATTCCATTGCGAAGGAACTCAGACTAGATGAAGACTCCAAGGATGCTTTTATGCTGGAGACACTCGTCGACGCCCTACCATTTGTGCCCCAACTCAAAGTTGGCGACGCGATCCCTATGGAGCTTAGAACCGGCGAGGCAACCTGGAGCATAACAGATGATGACCGAAGCGTGGCACGCGGCCGCGTAACGATGCAGTTGGTATCATGGCTGTCTGGTGACGAGTCCGTTGTGACAGATAAAGAACAACTGGCCATGGTGACCGAAGACCCCGCCATGAAGGAGAAAATCAGCGATGCGTTTACCCAAGCCGCCGATAAACTTGGCTTGGGCGACAACGTGGAAAAGGTGGTCGATCTGGTTGATAGCCTTGCAGAAGAGCTCTCCTACATCGAAGCATTACGCCGACAATTTGAACGCATCCTCGTGGTTGAAGAACGCCTGAGAGATATGCGAGAACTTTACCGATCTGAGCTCGGCATTATGGAAACGCTTAATCCGGTGTCTCGCCTGTGCAAGATTGCCATGGATGGCTTCCGCGCCAATTTTGTTGATGTGGATGCGCAAACGGGTGAGATCATGGCCGTGCTCAGGAATATTGGTGCACAAATAAAATACATCCGCACCAACCGGGATAATTTGTACAAACGGTTTTGGGCCTGGAAAGAGCTCGTGGATAGCTGGGAATTACAACCAGCCAAGCGGTCGCGATCTTGCGAAAACATGATGCAGGAAACCTATCAATTCCTGGCGCAACGATTTTTGCCAGAAAATGAATGGGAACTGTTTACAAAAGCGCAAGAGAACGCACAGAACCAATCCGAAAGTATGTGGTGAACAAACAAATTTTTCTCTCTTGAAGTTTCTATGCAAAGAGCGCGATTATTTTCAGGTAAAATGGATAGATACCCGATAACGCACGACAAAACTGGCATTTTGGAGATTGGATCATGTCTGTAGCTGAATTGAAAACGACTGGCACCCGTATTGAAGACGATCCCTATTATGAGGAGCGTGTCGATCTGGCTGCCGCTTTCCGCATGGCAGCCCGTCACAATATGCACGAAGCCGTCGCTAACCATTTCAGCCTGGCCGTGTCAGATGATGGCTCCAAGTTTCTGATGAACCCATGCGGACGTCATTTTAGCCGTGTCCGTGCCAGTGAATTGCTGTTGCTGGATGCCAATGATCCCACGACCATGGACCAACCCAACGCACCCGATCCAACGGCGTGGTGTATCCATAGCTCGCTGCATCGTAATTCACCACAGGCACGTTGCTTGCTTCACACGCATTCAAAATATGCCCTGGCACTTTCCTGTCTGAAAGATCCAGCGATGCTGTCAATCGATCAAAACACCGCCCGCTATCATGGCCGTATTGCCTATGATGATGGCTTTGATGGTATGGGCCTTGGTGATGAAGGCGAACGATTGGGCACACTGCTTGGCAATAAAGCCGTTATGATGATGGGCAACCATGGTGTGTTAATGACGGCCAGTGCCGTGGGCCACGCCTTTGATGAATTGTACTATTTCGAAAAGGCCTGCGAAACGCTGGTCACCGCGTACTCAACAGGTAAGGAACTCAGTGTTCTGTCCGACGAGATTGCAGAAAAAACGGCACAGCAGTGGCAGAGCTATCCGGGTCTCTGGGAAAACCATTGGAACGCCCTGAAGGAAATCCTCGACGAGGAAGAACCTGACTATCGCACCTGACCCATATCGCGGGGGCAAAAACGATGGTTGAGATACAGGCCACCAACGCCAAAACATCTGGTGTAAGTATCGATCCTGTAAATTTACGACACCTGATGACGTTACGTGATGGGCCTGGGCTGCGCCATTTCACAATCTGGCTAGCCCTGCTGCTGGTCTCCGGATACGGATTGTTTCTCAGTATCGAAACTGGCTGGTTCATCCCGGCGATGATCATCTATGCCGGTATATTCACAGAAACGTCCTACGCGATCAGCCACGAAAGTGCGCACGGAACGTATGTGAAAACCAAGTGGTTAAACACCGTCATTTTTTGGATATCTTCACTGATCTATTTCGAAGACCCCGTGCATCGCTACAACGCCCACATGCGGCACCACAATTTCACGTGGATTAATGGCATGGACGCTCAGATATCCATAAATCCTCTGCACCTGCATACATGGTTGCTGGAGTTGTCGAGCCTCGCTCCATACTGGATAAGCGGAAAGCAAATGATCATGAGCGCGCTTGGCATCCATGATGCGTTCATTCGCTCATTCACGCCTGAGCGGGATTTGCCAAAGCAGCAACGGGCGGCCCTCGCCTTTGTTGTCATCTATGCGTCAATAGTCAGTGCGGCATGGTGGTTCGATAGATGGGATATTTTGCTAATTTACATCATCATCCCCCGCCTGGTCGGCGGTGTAATCATGCAGTTGTTTGTCATTAGCCAACACGCCGAAATGGAAGCAGATCAGCATGACATCCGAAAATCATGCCGGTCTTTTGATACAAACTGGCTGGGACGTTTCTTGGGTTGTGACATGAACCGCCATGTTGAGCACCATTTATACCCGAAAGTGCCGTTCCATGCCTTGCACGACCTGGAAAAAGAACTGGGTGATCAGCTGCCGAAACCGGCTACGGGCCTGTTTGCGGTTGATCTGGAGGTGTTGAGCGGGGTTCTACGCCGTACGTTCCGGGTGGCCTGATTTATTCGGCGGCTTCCCTGCCTTTTGGAATAACTTCGTATCCCGGCTCTTCCGGCTCGTCGTCTGTCATTTCAGGCGGGAACCCGTCAGCCAGCAACCTGGCATCGCAGCGATCTTCAAGACGGCGAGCGATATTTGGTGACAATTCACGCGGGCCGTACTTTTCCATGCCTTCCTTGAAGATATCCAGAATAAGCGGGCCTATATCCAAATCCACCCCTGATCGTTCAGCCACCTGCATGAACAGCCCCATGTCTTTCACCACCAGATCCATGGTGAAGCTTATATCGCGGCTACCATTCAGGATAACCTGGCTTTCCGTTTCATTAACAAATGAGTTGCCGGAAGAAATTCGCATGGCTTCAAACGTTGTATTCAGGTCCATACCGGCCTTATGGGCGGTCATCATGGCTTCGATACACGATACCAGATTAACCGATGCCAGATAATTGGTGACAACTTTTAACACCGATGCAGAGCCCAGGTCGCCCGTATGCAGGACGCGCCGCCCCATGGTGGTTAACAGTGGCAGCATGGTCTCAAAAGTTTCGCGCGAACAACCGGCAAAGATGGCGATATTACCAGTGGCGGCCCGGTGGCAACCACCGGACACAGGGCATTCAATCGGCTCCGCACCGGTGGTTTTAACCAACGCACCAATCCGTTTGACCTCTTCTTCGTCCGTCGTGCTCATTTCGGCCCAAATCTTGCCGGCACTCAGGCCCGCCAGAATACCATCGTCGGCTTCCATCACAGCTGAGCAGGCGGCGGGAGACGGAAGGCACGTAATGATGACATCACAAGCCTCTGCCATTTCCTTGGGCGAATCAGCCCATGACGCCCCTTTTTCCAAAAACGGCTCAGCGATAGAACGATCCAGATCGCGGACCATTAAATCAATGCCATTGCGCAGCAAACTACCTGATAGTTTCCCGCCAACATTACCCAAACCAATGAAGCCAACTTTCATTTCCATGTCCTTTTGTATTTTCTAACGCAGCAAACCGCTAATCAGTTGGTTTACCAAACAGTTTATCGAGGAACTCATAGAACCATTCGGCCTGGGCTTCATCATGCTCATACATCAAGCTGTTTTGTTCATCAACGGTCTGAACACCGGGGCGGCCATAATTGAACGACAGGAGCGTTTGCCAGCGCCGGAAACCTTCGATGGTCACTTCGGGGTGGAACTGAAACCCATAGGTAGAGGAACCATACCGGAATGCTTGCTGGGGAAACGTGTCACTATAGGCCAGCAATTCACCACCATCCGGCACCTCAAACTCATGGAAATGTGCCTGCGTAACGGCGATAGGTTGTGACAGAATATCTGCGCCAGCCTCGGTCGGATACAATTGATAATACCCGAACTCATGCGGCTCACCCTCGCGTGGCCCAACTTTAGCGCCCAGCGTATGGGCAATGGACTGCGCGCCCTGACATATACCAAGCATCGGCACCTGGTTTTCAATGCACAGCTCAATCCAGCGGTGCTCATCATTCAGGAACGGGTGCTTGTCTGTTTCGAACACATTAAATGGTCCGCCATAAATAACAGTGCCCACGACATCATCGCTCAGGTCACCCAGAACGTCGCCCTTGTAAGGTCGCGTAATTTCAACATCGAAGCCGTTTTGTTGAAAATATGTGTAGGCCCGATCATCGGGGGGATCATCACCATGACGAATGAGAATAATGCGTTTAGCCACAGCTTCCTCGCTTGTTTTTTCTTTCTTATTCAACGTAATCAACACGCAAATCCAAGAAAGCGTCTCTGATATCCTCAAGTCAATACAAAACATTATTTGGCATGCAGTAAAACCATTGATCAGGGCGTGAATTCAGGGTTCACTCATCGCATGACACATAAAAATTTCCCTCATTTGTTTTCGCCCTTTCAGATTAACAATCTGAGCCTGAAAAACCGCATCATCAGCACCGGCCATGAAACCCATTTGAATGATCATGGTGAGATCGGTGACCGAATGGTGGCCTATCACGAGGCCCGCGCCCGAGGTGGTGCCGGACTGATTATGACCGAGGTAGCACTGGTTCATCCCGGAGCTGTCTTTGTGGCCGATCCTATCCGGGTTGATACAGATGATTGCATCCCCGGCTACCGGCGTTTGGCCAACGTATTGCATGGCTATGATTGCGGCTTGATTTCCCAGCTGTTCCATCCGGGACGTGAGATTGTCGCCTCAGAAGATGGCACGGCACCTGTCTCATACAGCGCGTCGTCCGTTCCCAACGAACGCTTCCACGTGCTGCCACGCCCTATGCCCACCGCATTGATCGAAGAGGTCATCGAATATTACGGCAACGCAGGTGCGCGCATGCGCGAAGCTGGGCTGGATGGTGTCGAAATTGTCGGCAGCCATGCCTATCTGCCTGCTCAGTTTTTAAACCCCGGCGTCAACCAGCGCGATGACAAGTACGGTGGGTCACTGGAAAACCGACTCAGATTTGTCCGTGAAGTAGCCGACAACATCCGCGCCAAGACCGATGACAGTTTCGTCATTGGCATGCGACTTTCGGGTGACGAGCGCAGCCCAGATGGGTTGGGTGTCGATGATATGGTCGAGATTTGTGCTGAACTGGCCGGTGATGGGGTCCTGGATTACATGAGTGTTGTGGGTGGATCATCATCCACGCTGGCCGGATCTATCCATATCGTCCCGCCCATGTCCGAAGATACAGGCTACACCGCCCCGTTTGCCCACGCCATTAAACAACGCACGGATATTCCGATCTTTGTCACTGGTCGCATTAACCAGCCACAGATCGCCGAAGAGATTCTGGCAAAGGGTCATGCTGACATGTGCGGCATGACCCGCGCCCTGATCGCTGACCAAGACATGCCCAACAAAGCGTTTAATGATCGGGCCGACGACATCCGCGCCTGCATCGGTTGCAATCAAGCCTGCATTGGCCACTTCCATGAAGGTTATCCGATCTCATGTATTCAGAACCCGGTATCCGGACGTGAGGTCAGGTATGGTGACGTGGCACCGGCGACAGTAGCACGAAACATCATGGTTATTGGTGGCGGGCCCGGTGGCATGAAAGCCGCCGCTGTTGCAGCGGGACGCGGTCACAATGTAACGCTGTATGAAAAGACCGCTCAGTTGGGTGGACAGACTCTACTGGCGCAACTATTACCCACACGGGCTGAGTTCGGCGGCATTGTCACCAATCTGGAACAGGAAATGACCATAGCCGGTGTTACGGTCAAAAAGAATTGCCCTGTGGATATGGATATGATTTCCAATGAAAACCCGGACGCCGTCATTCTGGCAACCGGTGCCGAGCCTCGCTGGCCGGAATTTGAAGGTCGCGAAAGCGCCCATGTGGTTGACGCCTGGCAAGTGCTGAGAAACGAAGCCAATGTTGGCGGGTCTGTGGTTGTGGCTGACTGGCGCGCTGACTGGATCGGTATTGGCATCGCCGAGAAACTGGCCGAGGAAGGATGCCGCGTTCGATTGGCCATCAACGGCTATATGCCAGGACAAACCATTCAGATGTATGTGCGCGATACAGGCGTGGGTCGGCTGCACAAATTGGGCGTGGAAATGATTCCCTACGCCCGCCTGTTCGGTGCCGATGAGGACACGGTTTATTTGCAGCACACCATGAGCGGTGAGCCCATTATCTGCGAAGAAACAGACACACTGGTGCTGTGCCAGGGCCATACACCGGTCAATACGATGGAAGACCAACTTCGGGAATCCGGCTTTGAGGTTCATCTGGTCGGCGATTGCCTGGCGCCAAGAACTGCCGAAGAAGCCGTCCTGGAAGGATTTCGGGCGGGTATCACCGTCTGAAACATCTCAGCAACCTGCCATCAATAGCGGCCAATCCAATACCAATCATGAGCATGCCGACGAAATGTTTTGTCTCCAACACTTCGCCCAGGAACACGCCACCAAGGAAAATGGCGCTAACCGGGATCATAAATGTTGCCAGGCTTAAATTGGTGGCCCCTGCCGTGGACAAAATTCGAAAAAATATGATGTAGGCCAAAGCGGTGGACAGGGTCGCCAAGCCGACGATGGCAAGTATGGTGTTCGTACTGGGCATCGGTAATGCCCAGGGGTGGTCCACAATGAGCGCAAGCGGCAAAAGAATAAAAGTGCTGGCTGTCACCTGTCCCGTTGCTGTTGCCATGGGCGCCACACCCAATTCTTTGAACCGGCGACCATATACCCCGGCGAGGGCGTAGGAAACCGGGGCGGCAATGCAAGCTATTTGCGCCAAAATGTCCACACTGAGTGCTTGCAAGGCATCTTCCCCGATCATGATAGCAACGCCCAACAGGCCGGCAAAAACACCAACAATCCGGGTCGGTGTAATTTTTTCATCCGATGTCATCGCATGGGCCACCAGAACCGTAAACATGGGTGTCGTTGCATTCAAAATAGATGCCAGGCCGCCAGAGATATGGGTCTGCCCCCATACCAGCAAAGAAAAGGGAATGGCGTTATTAAGCAGCCCCATCACAAAGAAGGCTCGCCACACATGCCACTCTGTGGGCAATCGCACCCCGCTCATACGAACAACCAGGTGCAGGACCATGGCGGCAATGCCTACTCGCAAGATAACAATTGTAAAGGGTGGCAACTCGGACACGGCAATGGACGAAAAGAAAAATGCGCCGCCCCAAACCAGCGAAAGGGCAAGAAGTAGGCCCCACTCAACGGCGCCCATGGATTGATTGATGTGGGGTGGTTTCATTTGGGATTATCCAGGGTATTCGGTTGAACGATACCCATCCATAACGCATCGCCCAGACCGCGATATCCGGTTCTTGCGGCCAAATTAAACTATTCATTCATCAGTGGTAATTCGCTAGTCGGAAGCCAGTTCCAGATAACCACGGGAAATCGCGTGCTCCAGCGCCTGTGAAGCGGCCATCACTTCTTCAAATGCTTCCCGATGCTCGCGTAGCGTATTGATCTGTTCCTCGGTGGGCAAACCGTCTTTCTTGTGTTCGACCATTTCAAATACGGCCTTTAAATAACGGCCACGAAGCTTTGCCACCATGACAGCAACAGGCAGAACAGATTGGACATTCAACGGCGGCATCATGGGGTCAATGACCTCGCGATTGGCCTGTCGGATGCTTTCCTCGAGCATTTTGTTAAAACGAAGAAGCATTTTTTCTTGTTCATCCATTGTGGCGTTCTCCAAAATTGTACGTTGCCAACAATATCAACTTTCTACCAAAACGCATGGAATATTTTGTATCGATTTTGGTTTCGGAAAACAGGTTCCAACGGTATGCTTTTCATCTGAACACAAAATGGTTGGGAGAACACCACACATGGGAACCGTTAATGTCGTTGATACATCGTCTGTTCGCAGCAACGTAAGTGAGGCCGAGTGGGCGACGCGCGTCGAATTAGCCGCCTGTTACAGGTTGGCCGCGTTAGAAGGTTGGACCGATTTGACCGCCACCCATATTTCGGCACGTGTACCGGATGAAGACGCATTCCTGCTCAACCCGTGCGATTTGTATTTCGAGGAAATCACCGCATCGTCGCTGGTTAAAATGGATTTCGGTCGAAACATCGTTTTGGACAATGGATACCATTTCAACCCGGCCGCCTACACCATCCATAGTGCCGTTCTGATGGGGCGGGATAACGTTGATTGCGCCATCCATACCCACACGAATGCAGGTATGGCCATTTCCGCCATGAAGTGTGGTTTGCTGCCCATTACCCAGCACGCGTTGAGATTCTACAATCGGGTCAGTTATCATAAATACGAAGGCATTGCCCTTGATCCCAACGAACGCGAGCGGCTGATTTCTGACATTGGCACCAATGAAGTGATGATCCTGGAAAACCATGGGCTACTTTCCGTAGGCATCAATATTGGCAACGCCTTTGAAGCCATGTTCTATTTGGAAAAATCCTGCCAGAGCCAACTGGACGCCATGCGAGCGGGCACTGAACTGATTACGCCAACGCCTGAAGTTTGTGAGCACACGGCCCAGCAATACGGTGCTTACGAGACCTTCCACCAAAAGGACTGGGAGGCTGCATTGCGCAAGGCCCACCGTGATAGCCCCGGTTTCGACCAATAGGCATGAAACACATTGTCTACCCTGATTCTGATCAGACCACAGCCGATCTGTTTACAGGAGAGCGTTTAGCGCGTGTGCACGCAATTGGATCGTTTGATCTGCATGTGGGTGAGCCTGAAACAGATGCCGAATCCCTGAGACGAATTGGTGATGCAGACGCGGTCATGCTCGGTTGGAAAATGTCAGATGACGTCCTGACGGCCCTGCCTAATGCAAAAATCATCGCCTTTACCGGCATTGGTGCCGCAAACCACGTTAACCTCCACATAGCGCGTGAACGCGGCATCACGGTAACCAATACACCGGGTTATGCCAACGATACGGTTGCCGAGCATACCATCGCGCTGATGCTGAGTGTCTCACGACAAATAAGCCGCCTTGATCGAGATACCCGCGCCGGGGGTTGGAACCGTGGTTTACCGAGTTACGATCTGAAGGGAAAGACCCTGGGCCTGATCGGGCTCGGGGGTATAGGCTCCCGCACGGCACAATTAGCCAACGCCTTTGGCATGCGGGTCATCGCCTGGACACGCAACCCTACGGACGAAAAAGCCGCCATTGCCGGTGTGAAGTTTGAAAGCCTGGAAACTGTCCTGTCGGAAAGCCACATTGTGTCGCTTCATCTGGAACTGAACGACGAGACTCAGGGAATGATCGATGCAAAGCTGCTCAATCTCATGGACAAAGAAGCGTGCTTTATCAATACAGCACGCGGGGAAATCGTGGATGAGGTCGAACTGGCACGCATGCTGGAATCTGGCCGTCTGGCTGGCGCAGGCCTGGATGTGTTCTCAGCCGAACCACTGCCCGCAGACCATGCGTTCCGACGGTTGGAAAACGTTGTTGTCACGCCCCACACCGGCTTTAATACACCAGAGGCCACCGTGGCTATCATGGACATTGCAGTTGCCAGCATTGAAGCATTCTTTGCGGGCTCGCCAATCAACGTTGTAACCTGATACCAGAGGTGAACATGCATCCGATCATCGCCCTTTGGAGCCACCCCCGCTCCATGTCCACGGCAATGGAACGCATCATGCGGGAACGTGGCGACTTCAGGTGCTTCCACGAGCCATTCATGTATCTGTATTACGTGGGAGATGCCAAAAAGGCGATGCCGCACTTTGACGTTCCTGAAGGCACGCCAACGTCATACGACGACATCCGGAGCATGCTACTGGACGCTGCGCAAGAAGGTCCGGTGTTTTTCAAAGATATGAGCTATTACATTCTTGACCGTATGCGGGAAGATTTGGAATTTTCCGATAGCATTACACACACCTTTCTAATCCGTGATCCGGCAAAGTCCCTTGTTTCATATTACAAATTGGACCCGAATTTTTCACTGGAAGAGGTCGGTATTGAAACGCAGTACCAACATTTCCAGTGGTTACAGGAAACCTATGGAACAACGCCCGTGGTGATTGAAGCGGCTGACGTACAGAACGATACAGACGGCATGATCCGCGCATACTGTAACGCCACAGGCATGGAATTCCTGCCCCATTCTCTTCAGTGGGGCGACGAGGTGCCTAAAGGTTGGGAAGGTGTTGTGGGTTGGCACGGCGATGTGATGGGTTCCGGTAGTATCAAAAAGGATAGCGATAAAAACACCGACCCGTCAGCGGTCACGCTGGATTCCGACCCCAGACTACGTGCCTGTTACGATCATCACCGTCCGTTCTACGAAGCTTTACAGCGCCACAAGCTCACGCCTTTACGCTAACGGCCCAGATCGCTCGTGCTCAGATGAATGGTAAAAGCATCGCGGATTACCGCGTCCGTCTCACCGGCCAGGTGCTGTGGATAATGGCCCGATAGTATTTCCTGCACCCGTTCCCGGGCACGGTCAAATATTGAAGGCGATCCTTGTTCTTCCCACGCCCCCTGAGGTTGTCGGTCAGCAATGGTCGGATACAAAAATTCTGATTGCATCAGCGCGATCGTCTGGTCATGGCCCAGATAATGCCCCGGCCCCTTGGCCACTTCGCGGATAACCTCCACGGCCAGGGTATCGTCATTGACTTCGATCCCGCGCACCACCCGCATGGCAGAGCCCAGCATATCGTTATCAATAATCAGGCTTTCCAGCGATATACCCATGAGGCTGCCCATCATACCGGCACATTCGGAGACCCGGTTGCACCCGGCCAGGCTCGCCAGTACCGCCGTCATACCCTTTTCATAACCCATCTGAGCGTCCGGTATTTTGGAATCCGTCATACAGGCAGGTACACTGGTGGGCAGGCCATACCATGACCCGATTTGCACGGATGCTGCCGCCAACAAACCTTCCTCGCCGCTACCACCGCTAAACGCACCTGTGCGCAGGTCCGAAACAAAAGGCCATGCCGCAAAGGTCATAGGGCAACCGGGATTGGTAAGGTTTACGATGGCCAAAGCCGCCAGAGTCTCGGCCACTACCTGCACCAGAGTGCCCGCCAGTGATGCGGGTGCCGTTGCACCGGCTTGTGGTGCCACTGCCAAATCACAGATCAGTCCGCGGCGGGCTGTTTCGATGAGGATATCAAGATTTTCTTCACCAAAGCGAAGCGGTGAGACCAACGGACAGCCACCGAAGATACAGAAAGGCTCGCGGGAAAACTTGCCCTCGCCGCCCGCCACGTGATCAAACAGCTCAACGCCCTTGGCCAGGTTCTCTTTTGATGTGAAGGACATGGAGAACGATTTTTCAGTCGCCGCCATCACCGCATAGGCACAGTTAATATCATGCTCCAGCGGATCAATGATATCTGTCGCTACCACCGGTACGCCTGCCATATGGATATGCTCAGATACATCTACAACACGGGTGAAGTCATAGATATCGCGGATGGTTGATGGGCGATATGTCAGGGATTCGGCATCGAGCCGGGTAACGGCTTGACCACTAATGGCGTAAAATACTTTTTGATCAGTGGTCGACACATCATCCTTGCCCGCACGACTGCCACGGGCATGAACAACGTACTCTTTAGCCGACATCGCAAGCACGTCTTCCATCAAGGTGCGGGGGAAGCATAGGCGGTTATCATCGGAAAGCGTTGCCCCTTTTGGCACGCAGATATCAATAACTTCTTGGGTCGGGTCGCCAATGCCCACCGTTTCCAGAACCTCGAGAACAGCACCGTGCACTTTTTCAATATCGGTATCTGTCAGCGGCTTGTAGCGGCCACCTTGCAGACCAGCCTGAACGGCCGACGGGCCAGAATCGGACAATCGGTTTGCACGTCTGGCCTCCCGACCGCCACCGCGACGGCGCTGTGAATCCGTTGGTTTTCCCAAGTCTGTGAGATGTACTTTTGTGTTCATGGGCTTGAATCCTTGCGCAAATGTCTCAATCCATATCTGAACACGACTATATTTCGCGCACAAGTGCCCACCCCGCCCACACACCATGAAGTTTTTTCAAGCAGGGTTCAAAATTTTGAGTGCGTGAACGCCCCAGTAAAAACTTTTCAATTGCTACTGTACGAGACCATGAAACAATTAATAACACTTTATTAATGTTCTTTATTTTATTTCACAACTAAATGCGTATTTTACTGTTGTAGCCTTGCAGCGCCTCAATCTACACCGTATGTTCCGATCAATGATTCGCCACAACAGTTTAGTTCGCTAAACAGCATTGAGAAGGACGGGTGCCTGCACCTCGTTTCCAGACATATATGACGAAAATGACTCACTTACGGCAACTTGAAGCCGAAAGCATCCACATCATGCGCGAAGTGGCAGCCGAGTTTGAGAACCCGGTCATGTTGTATTCCGTCGGCAAGGACTCGTCGGTCATGTTGCATCTGGCGCGCAAGGCTTTTCACCCAGGC
>Ga0233434_1000926_pt1 | contig 31238 bp, 27 predicted proteins | sample SI_122_August201_4_FD_182738 | JGI IMG/M metagenome (GOLD analysis project Ga0233434, IMG submission 182738) | Seawater microbial communities from Saanich Inlet, British Columbia, Canada - SI_122_August2016_120_MG | ecosystem: Environmental > Aquatic > Marine > Inlet | place: Canada: British...
GCGGATCGCAAAATCACGGCGTTCGGAACAGAATCGTTCCTCTGGGGGAGGCAGCCGTCGTCTCCCTGTGCAGATATGTGCAGGACGGTCGCCCTCATATGGCGGTACCAACGACTGACGACACCCTCTTCCTCAATGCTCAAGGTGGAGCCCTGTCTCGCATGGGTGTCTGGAAAATCATCCGCGCCGCCGCAGTCGCCGCACGGATCGATCGAACCGTCAACCCACAGACACTGCGTCACACCTTTGCGGCTCATCTGTTGGATGGCGGTGCATTGCTTCAGGATGTCCAGCACCTTCTGGGTCACGCGGACATAGCCAGCACCCAGATCTATGCCCGTCAGTACGACGCAGATCTAACTCAATTGCACCGCACCTATCACCCGCGAGCCTGACCTGGTGTCACCTGAGTTCATCGAATTTCTTCTGTGGTTTCCAGCCATCGTTGTGGCCTTGAGCCTGCACGAATTCGCCCACGCTGCGGTGGCTGATGCTTTGGGAGATCCAACGCCTCGCGCCCTTGGGCGAGTCACACTCAACCCACTTTCGCACCTGGATGTAGTAGGAACGGTCCTGCTCGTGCTCGTGCACTTCGGCTGGGGACGCCCCGTACCGGTGGATCCGAGATTTCTCCGTCATCCACGACGGGACCTCGTCTTGATCGCCGCTGCAGGTCCGGCAATCAATGTGGCCACAGCCATTGTGGTTGGACTCGCTCTCAGGATTCTCGCTCCGACGCTGTTGGCCAGCACGCTGGGCACTTTCGTCTTTCTCTCACTTCAGGCACTCGTGCTACTGAGCCTGTTGCTGGCTTTCTTCAACCTGATTCCATTGCCCCCCCTCGACGGCTCGAAAGTGTTGGGGGGGCTGCTGCCTGAGCCCCTCGGTAGTCGCTATCGCAATGCTGGCTGGCTTGGTTGGGGCCTGCTTGTGATCATCCTTTTCGGCAGCTTCACTGGGACGTACTTGATCACGGGACTCATCTATCCGCCGTCACGATGGCTCTACGGCCTGCTCGTCGGCCTTCCCCTGGGTAATTAAAGCACGGGATGGCTCTGCTTCGTGACATCGCCGTGGGTCGCTATGTTCCCGGCTCTGGATTTCTTCACCGCCTCGATCCCAGAACCAAACTACTATCTCTGATCGCCCTCATGATGTCGGCACTCACGAGTCGAGGTCTGCTGCCAGTTACTCTGTTTACGGTGATCATCACATCTATGGCCCTGCTGTCCAGGCTGCCATTGGGCGTCCTGCTGCGCAATCTGCGCTCCTTTGCGTGGCTGATCGGTGTCACCGCCGTGTTGCATCTGTTCATGACCCCCGGAACGGTCCGCTGGGTTGTCCCCCATCTGTCGCTTGTGATCACAGAAGAAGGGTTCACATCGGCGTTGCTGTTCAGCCTGCGACTGGCCTCGGTTGTGACGGCCGCATCCATGCTGACATTGACAACGACGCCACTGGCCCTCACGGATGGCATTGAAAGTCTGCTGCGACCTTTCCGTCGTCTGGGCGTTCCTGCCCACGAGTTGGCCATGATGGTTTCTATCGCCCTGCGTTTCATCCCGGTCCTGGCGGACGAGGCGCAGAGACTGCAGAAGGCTCAGATGGCTCGCGGCGCCGATTTCAGTGGCGGCCCCATCCGACGTGCCCGCAAGCTCGTCCCCCTGTTGGTGCCTTTGTTCTTGTCTGCCTTTGCCCGAGCGGATCGACTCGCCGTGGCCATGGAGGCGCGTGGCTACCGCGGTGGCGAAGGCCGGACTCGACTGAGGCCGCTACAACTGGGGCGCATAGACGCGGTCGCCGTTGTCTTCGTCATTGTCGTTGTGGCAGGTCAGATCTGGTTGACTCTGACTCCCTGGACCTGGGGGCGCTGAGTATGACAGATCAGCGCGTGATACGCCTGGATTTGGAGTATGACGGCACAGATTTCCTGGGCTGGCAGCAACAGAAAACCGGGCGCACAGTGCAGGGAGAATTGGCTCGCGCCCTGAGGCGATTCTTGCAGGAAGAGACCCATCCGATCGGCTCGGGACGCACCGACGCCGGAACGCATGCGCGGGGTCTCGTGGCGCATGTGACGACGACGAGTCACCACGACCCCGAACGCTTTCGGCGAGCCCTGAACGGCTTGTTGCCACCCGACGTCGGTGTCCGGCGTGCCCTCGAGGTCTCTGCTGACTTTCACGCTCGCTTTAGCACCCGAGGCAAGCGTTATCGCTATCGGATCGCTTTCGCGCCGCTGCCACTACACCGCTATCAGACCTGGGTCATGCCACGCCCTCTGGATCTTGAGCGGATGCAGGAGGCGGCAGGGCTGCTGTCAGGAAAGCATTCCTTCAGAGCCTTCTGTAATCCACACCCAACGCCGGACCATCACGATTGCACCATACACGAAGCATCGTGGTCGATCACTCCCGAGGAATTCGTATTTGAAGTGACTGGTGATCGGTTTCTACGGCACATGGTGAGAATCCTGGTGGGAACGATGGTCGAAGTGGGTGAGGCCAAGAGATCGATCGAGCAGTTCAGTCAGTTGCTCACCAGCCCTGGTGAGCGAACCGACGCTGGTCAAACGGTCCCGTCCCGTGGCCTGTGCCTACTCGGTGTTCTGTACGATGAGGCCGATGGTGGCCCCTCGGGCGACCTGCGCCTCTGAGGTTCCGTCGCGGTTAGAAGTGGCGAAGTCTCCAGTGCATTTGAAGACACCACCGATTCGTGTTAACATGGATGCACATATGACACTTACGAGAACATCATGGGCCTGGATCCTGGCAGGAATCGCTTGCTTTCTCGCACTGACCGGTGCGGATGCGGAAGAGATCTCCGCGGCCAGACGAAGTGCCGTCGTGCGTGCCGTCGAGCGCGTGCAGCCTTCTGTCGTCAGTATTCGTGTCGTGCACCGCGAACCGGTGATTCTGCAATATCAGGACCTCAACCGGCGCTTCTTTTTTGGTCCGCGTTACGCCGGTGAGCGAGATCGGACCTCAGGCGGTTCCGGATTCATCATCGATGGCAACCGTATCATCACCAATGCGCATGTATTGGGTCCCCGTAATCCAGTACGCATAGAAGCAACCATGACCGACGGACGTGTCCTGACCGTCACCGGCGGCCTGGTGGACCGTATGCTGGACCTCGCTGTTCTCGAGGTAGAGTCGCAGGATCTTCCGGTTGCACCTCTGGGTAGTTCCGACGATATTCTAGTCGGCGAATGGGCCATCGCGATCGGCAATCCATTCGACCTCGGAACGACCGTAAGTATTGGTGTTATCAGTGCTTTAGACCGAGACTTCCAAGAGCCGCAAGGCAGCTACCACTACAGAGACATGATTCAGACGGACGCCGCCATCCATCACGGCAACAGTGGTGGTCCCCTCGTCAATGCTCTTGGTGAGGTCATAGGCATCAACAGCTTTATCTACGGCGGCGGCGGTGAACGGGGTTACGACTTCGGTTCGATAGGTATCGGATTCGCGATTCCCATCGGTGCCGCTCGCCGATTTCTTAGCGAGATCGAAACCTATGGGCGCGTAAGACTTCCATGGCACGGGATCGTAGACCTGCAGGATCTGACGCCGCGCCTGGCAAAGTATCTGGAGTTGGACAACACAGATGGCGCGCTGGTTGCGCAGATCGCCGTCGATAGTCCTGTATATATGACTGATCTGGCACGTGGAGATGTGATCCTGGCCATCAATGGCGAGACTGTACGGTCCGCCGATGGGGCCTGGGGTATTCTGACACAGATGAGAGTCTCAGAAACGTGTACAATAGATATCTTCCGCAGTGGTTCTCGGCGTCGGGTCGAGTTCATTGTCGAGGAGCGTCCACGGGCCGAATCCCGGTGGGAGTGATGACGAATCATGGCACGTGAAGGTTATCCGTTTCTTGGCATCTGCGCGCTCGTCGCAGCTGCTTGCTGGTGGTTGGCACCCAGTCAGCCACCCGCTCTAGCGGCAGCCATTTTCTTTACGATTCTGTCCGGGTTTATGGTCTTCTTCTTTCGTGATCCGAGTCGCCAGATACCTGATGTGGCAGGCGCAGTACTTTCCGCCGCAGACGGCCGGGTTGTTGCCATCACGCCTGTGGAAGGTGTCGATGAGTATGTGGGAGATGCCGCGACACGAATCACCGTTTTTCTTTCCGTGTTCAACGTGCACGTGAATCGCATTCCTATTGCTGGCGAGGTCGACGTTGTCGAACGCCGCCCAGGAAGCTACAAAGTGGCCTTCGCCGAAGACGCCTCTGAAAAGAACGAACAGAGTGTGATCGGGATCCGGCAGGGAGAGACGAAACTTGTGGTCAAACAAATTGTCGGCATTCTTGCCCGACGAATCGTCTGTTATTTACAGCCAGGTCAGCAGGTCGAGTTGGGGAAACGTTTTGGACTCATCCGCTTCGGTTCACGCGTCGATCTGATAGTACCTGACACTGTCGACATTCGTGTCAATATCGGCGACCGCGTACGCGGCGGCGAAACGGTCATGGGAGTGATCCAGTGATAGATCGCAGCATCATCCCCAGTTTGTTTACGGTGGGAAACCTGGTCTGCGGCTTCGTCGCCCTCAGCTTTGTTGCCGAAGGACGTTATGTGCCGGCTGCGTGGCTCATCCTTCTGGCTGCAGCGCTCGACAATATGGATGGGAGACTCGCCCGCCTGATCGGTTCCGATTCTCAATTCGGGATTGAGTTCGACTCCCTTGCCGATGTGTGCACCTTCGGCGTCGTCCCTGCTTTCATGCTGTATCACAGCCTGCTGCACTCTCCATGGGGAGCCGTCGCCTCCTCCCTGTTTCTTCTTGCTGGCGCGTCACGTCTTGCTCGTTTCAATGTGACCAGTCACAATGACGGCGGTAAAGGCGCCTTCTTCGTAGGCGTACCGATTCCAGCAGCGGCGATCGTTTTGACACAATACATCGTTTACACAGAGCGTACATGGGACACGGCGCATGCCGCGCAGTTTGGTATCGCACTCATGGTATTGCTGAGTTTCCTAATGATCAGCCGAATTGACTACGACGCGGTGCCCAATTTTCGCTCCAGCGCGTTGCGCGATCGATTGAAGGTGGCCTACTTCCTGGTATCCGTCGGGCTCATTCTGCATCCAGCAACGTCGCGGGAGATTTTCTTTCCACTTACCATACTCTACATCGCGTCCGGTCTCTACCGCAGACTCTGGGGCATGTTCAGTAACGAAGTCACCCAACACGCCTGAGATCGACGACCCATATGTTGCGCGACAAGCCGATTGGTCACCTGATCGTCATACTCTTCATCAGTGCCATCGGTGGCAGTGTCGTGGGCGAGTCACTGCGTCTGATACTGCGCTTCGTCGCTGGCGACGGCAGCATTGTTGAACGCGCTCTTCTGGACTTTTTCCGCTATGAGATTGGACCCCATATGCTCAATCTCATCATCCTGTCCTTCCAGTTCGAACTGGCCTTGAATTTCAACGTCATCACCTTGCTTGGCCTGTTCGTCGGTTGGTACTACTTCAAATACTCGTACTGAACCGACTGAAAAAGGAGCTGCATCATGTTTCCGAGCCATTGGGAAATCCTCGTCATCTTCCTCGTCGTCCTGCTTTTGTTCGGTGCCCGTCGTATCCCGGAGATGGCGCAGGGCCTTGGTAAGGGCATCCGCGAATTCCGCAAGGCGGTAAAGGATGTCAAGGAGGAAGTCGACGTAACCGGTGCCATGAACCAGCCCACGCAGACCATTCCGCCAGCTGTTGGTCAGGTAGCGCGCCAAGAGCCCGCCCCTGCTCCTCAGCCTGCCACCGCACAGCCTGCCGCCGCACAGCCTGCCGCTCCCGCGCCGGCAGCAGCTGATCCTGGCACCGAGGCGCGGAGCTAAGGATGTCCCAAGCGCAGTGGACGGCGCACGAAGCGATTGAGCGACAGAATTCCGGTGACATCAGTTCCGTTGAGTTGACCCAGGCCGTCATCGAACGAATCGATGCCGAGAATGGGCGTATCAATGCTTACGTTCACGTCGATGCGCCGACAGCGCTCTCTCAGGCTGAACAGATCGACGCACGGCGACACCGAGGCGAGCAACTCGGACCTCTTGCGGGCGTCCCGATCGCGATCAAGGATGTCATGTGTGTTCGAGGTGGGCGCACAACATGCGGATCACGTATTCTGCAGGACTACGTCGCGCCCTACGATGCGACCGCTGTGAGCCGTCTGCGCTCCGCGGATGCCGTATTGCTCGGCAAGACCAATATGGACGAGTTCGCCATGGGCTCGTCGAATGAAAACTCCCACTTTGGCCCCACCCGCAATCCGCACAGTATTGATCGAGTTCCCGGGGGCAGCAGTGGCGGCTCCGCTGCGGCCGTCGCCGCCCATGCTGCCATCGCTGCGCTCGGATCCGATACGGGTGGCTCTGTCCGTCAGCCCGCCGGCTACTGTGGAATCGTCGGTCTGAAACCTTCTTACGGTCGGGTATCACGCTATGGCCTGGTAGCCTATGCCAGTTCCCTTGATCAGATTGGTCCACTAACGAAGGATGTAGAGGACACGGCTCTCTTGCTGGGCGTCATCTCAGGCCATGATCCGAGAGATGCCACAAGCGTCGACATTGCGGTCCCAGATTATCGTGAGAAACTCCAGACGGGGGTCGAGGGTCTAACGATAGGAATGCCGGAAGAATACTTCGCCGAAGGCCTCGATTCTCAGATTGCCGCTGCCGTAGAAGGCGCAGCGGCGCGGCTGGAAAAAGCGGGTGCGAAGCTGAAGCAGGTGTCGCTTCCCGTCGCCGGCCACGCCGACTACTGTGTAGGTGCTTACTATGTTGTGGCCACAGCAGAGGCTTCGGCCAATCTGTCTCGATTTGATGGCGTTCGCTTCGGTTATCGTGCTGAACAAGCAACCGATCTGCAACAGATGTATCACCAGAGCCGCAGCAAGGGATTCGGCGATGAGGTCAAACGCCGTATCATGCTCGGTACATACGTACTGAGTGCAGGCTACTATGACGCCTACTATCTCAAGGCTCAAAAAGTGCGGACCCTGATTCGCGATGACTTTTCTCGAGCCTTTGAAGAATGTGATCTGCTTCTTGGTCCCGTAGCTCCGACCACAGCGTTTGCAGTGGGCGAGAAAATCGATGATCCGCTGCAGATGTATCTGAACGATATCTATACCGTCACAGCGAATCTGGCGGGTCTACCGGGAGTCTCTGTTCCAATCGCCCATGCGGATGACGGGTTACCTATTGGCGCACAATTGTTGGCGCCCGCCTTCGCTGAGGAAACATTGCTGCGCGCCGCATACAGTATTGAACAGATGGCCAACTGAGGATGAATCGATGAGGAACCTGCGTTTCGCATTCTTGCCACTCGCCATGACTGTCGTGCTGTGGTCGGACAGTGCCCAAGCGATCAACGACAGTGCCGGCACAACTGGATTCAGTTTTCTGAAGGTGGGTGTCGGCGCCCGCGCCTCGGGGCTTGGCGCATTCACGGCGATTCGTGGGGATGTGGAAGCACCGGGCTGGAACCCGGCCGGCCTGCACGGTTTGTCCGCCCGCACAGCGTCGTTGGCCTACACGAGCTATCTCGTCGACACCGAAGCGGGTCGCATCAGTTTTGCTCTGCCGGGGTCTCAACGCAGCTATGGTTTCAGCATCAATTACTTCAGCTATGGCGACCTGGCCAGGACAGACGCAGACGGCCAGGATCTGGGAACCTTCGGCGCCACGGATCTGGCGGCATCGCTGACGGCGACTCAGTCACTCTTCGATGGTCGCCTGACCGCCGGGGGCAGCATCAAGTCGATACACTCCAGTATCGACGATTTCTCCGCTGCGGCGGTCGCCATCGACCTTGGTGTGATTCTGGCCGGCCCCGTTGAAGGCATGGCAATCGGTGCATCCATCGCCAATCTCGGATCTGTCTACAGCGGCTATACGGATGGTTTCGATGATTCACTGCCCGTCTTGTTGCGAGCCGGCATTTCACATCGTCCCGCCCACTTCCCGGTCCCCCTGTTGCTGGTCGCCGATTTCACGATTCCCAATGACAATGATGCGTACGCTACTTTTGGTGCCGAAATCGATCTGGGCAATGGCCTCTCCATCCGTCCAGGTTACAGCCTGCAGCAGGGAGGCAGCGCCGGAGACGAAGCCCTCGGGCTTTCAGCCGGAGGTGGCCTTGCCATGCAGCGCTACAGAATCGACTACGCCTACTCGTCATTCCCCGACTTGGGCGATGTGCATCGGATTTCTCTGAGTGGGCATTTGTAGCACTCCATCCATTGAAGCGCAGCAGACCGTGACCTGATCGACAAGGGTCCAGCCGCGGTCCTGCAGCTTACGGCACCAACGACAAAGGGCCCTTCCGCTAGACGCGAAAGGGCCCTTAACCATCTCTGAATTGTAGCGCTACAGCCGTGGTCTCAGCGCGTATAGGCCTCCTGGAAAGCATGGACGGTGTCATGCAATTTCTGCGTCCACATGGTGTCCGTCGTCTGCTTGCTCTTCATGGCATAGACGAGCATCTTGTGCAGCGATCCAAGATGCTCGGTGTAGGCGCTGACAGCTGCCGCATCATTCGCATCGGGCAACTTGATCCGTTGCGTCATGAAATACTGGGTTGCAATTTCACGAATGTGATCGGCGTGTTTCTCTTTGTTGAGGATCCAGCGGGCAATCTGATTGGCATTGGCCACCGGATCGGCTGACAGTTCAACGATTTTTGTCATCGACTTTTCGATGGTTGCAATATCCTCCTGCAGCATGGAGAAACGCAGATCGTCACCATAGATCCCGCAGGGGATCTCACAGTGCGCCTCCACACGAGTACCGGCAGCAAGCACAACCGCTACGAACAGAGCGAGATAAGAACCACGCATGATGAAGGTCTCCTGAACTATAAATGTTAGGTTTCGGGACGAGGTCGTTAGGGATCTGGGTCTATTGTATCCGGCGATCTACTGTCGGGCAACACGCAAAGGAGAGTTTCGGATGAGTGATCTCTACAAAAGCACTGTATTCACCCAGCGCAACGGCTTCACGCGCGGCATCGAGGGGCCTGGCTGCGACAAGGATGGGAATCTGTATGCCGTCAACTATGAGCGTGAGCATACGATCGGCAAGGTAACACCCGAAGGTGTGTGCAGCATCTTCCTTGAACTCCCCGAGGGCAGCACCGGAAATGGCATCCGCTTCGACTCCCATGGACGGATGTACATCGCCGACTATACGGGTCACAATGTCTTGCGTGTCGATATGGGTTCACGCGACATCGAGGTCTTCGCTCATGAAGCATCAATGAATCAGCCAAATGACATCGCCATGGGCGCCGACGATGTCATCTACGCCAGTGACCCGAACTGGGGTGACTCAACTGGACAGATGTGGCGCATTGAACCAGATGGTAGCGTCCATCTGCTGGAGGCTGATATGGGAACGACCAATGGCATCGAAGTCAGCCCCGGTGAGGATCTGCTGTATGTGAATGAATCGGTACAACGGACGGTATGGGCCTATGATCTAGCAGGTGGCGTCGTCAGCAACAAACGCCTGCTGATCGAGTTTCCAGATCATGCGATGGATGGCATGCGCTGTGATGTTGAGGGCAATCTCTACATCACCCGCCACGGCAAAGGCACGATCGCCAAGATTTCTCCTGCAGGAGACTTGCTTGAGGAGATCGGACTTACGGGTAAACTGGCAAGTAACATCGCCTTTGGTGGCAGCGACGGTTGCACAGCCTACGTGACGTTACAGGATGAGGGCAATGTAGAGGTCTTCCGGGTCGATGCACCCGGGCGAGCGTGGCAGCTAGCTCAGCGCTAAAACACTGGCGCAGTTAGTTGTCGCTCTCTTCGGCTTCGAGTTCGGTGATCTGATCGCGAATCCGAGCCGCTTCTTCATACGCCTCTTCAGCGACGAGCCGTTGCATCTGTGCCCGCAGGGCATCGAGCCGGGTGGGCTCGCCCTCCACTTCGCTGAGCACTGGCAACAAGGGCGTGGGTTCCTCCTCGATCATCTCTGCAAGAGGCTCGGCAACGGGCGGCTCAACGGCGGGGGCCACGACATCGATTGTCGCCTCTAGTCCCTCTTCATCATCTGCTTCGGACTCGTCGTCGTCGGCACCTGACAACTCATCCCCCAATTCGTTCAGATTGAGCATGCTGCTCAACTCACGCCCCGCCTCTTCCATGACTTCCGGGCTCATGAAAATCGGCACGCTCATGAGTGTGGCCAGAATCATGCCGTCGCTCGGTCGACAGTCAAGGTAGAACACCTCGTCCTCTGTCTGTATCAACAAGTAAGCATGGAAGGTCTCGTCTTTCAGGGTATGAATGACGAGTTGGTGGACCGTCCCCTTCACTTTGCCAAGCAGATTCTGCATGAGGTTGTGCGTCAGAGGGCGAGGAAAGGAGACTTGCTGCATCGCCATGACCAGATACTGGCCCTCAGGACACCCAATCGAAATGGGTACGAACTTTCCCTCCTCACCCTTCAGAACAACTAGAAAGGTCTCTGGTGGCGTCACGTCCGGATAAGGATAGATCCGCCAGATCTGGACAGGGATGAGATGTTCGTTTTTTGCTTTGCGCATGAGAGGGGCCACAGGGTGACTGCGGTTGTCTCAAATATACCGGATCAACCTCTCAGATCAAGGTGACATAGCATCACCAGGATCACATATACCCCTGTTCCTTCAGACTAAGGAACTGATCGGCGGCGATGATCAGGTGATCGAGGATGTCGACACCCATGATTTCGCCCGCACGTTGCAGACGTCGCGTCAGGTCAACATCATCACGACTGGGGCTGACATCACCCGAGGGATGATTGTGCGCGAGAAGTATGCTGGCAGCAGATTTTGTCACGGCCATCTGAAAAACCTCTCGAGGATGTACAATCGAGGCACTCAAACTACCAATGGAAACAACTTCCTTGTGGATGAGTTGATTTCTGGCATTCAGATAGAGACAGAGGAAGAATTCCTTGCGTTGATCTTTGATCTCTGTCAGCAGCGGTAGTGCGTCAGCGGGTCCATTGATACAGGGGAGCAAACCGAGTCCCTGCCCCAGGCCTCTGCGTGCCAGTTCAAAGGCTGCAACAAGCATGCCGGCCTTGGCGCGACCTAGACCACGCAAGTCCTCTAACGACGACAGTTCCATCGTGACGAGTTGCTCAGGTGGATACCGAAACAGAACAGCACTGGCTACATCGATCACACTCATGCCTTTCACACCGGTTCCAAGCACAATCGCCAACAGTTCCTCGTCACGCAGAGCTGTTGCACCAAACCGCGCGAGTCGTTCTCGAGGCAGGTCTTGCACTCTGCAAGCCGGCTCGGGACGAGGGCGTTCGGTAGGTGAATGCAGCATCTCTGTCATTGACTACTCCGGAGTGGGGGGATCATCGTGGTACGGTTCATAAGGGTGACAGTCGCGCCCAGGAACTCACACAGACGGGCCCCGTCTTCCCTCAGCGAAGTTGCGATACGCGTGTGTCACTGCATGTGGCGTGCCAGTCGTGCCTTGAGCGGCGATCTGTGTTGACGACCGATCTGATGAACAGCAATCTGTCGCCTTTTCGAGAGGCGAGGTATATTCGTCGCCCTGTGATCAATCTGCTAACCATTCTGCGCCGACTGGCGCTGCAACCTGTGACCGGCCAGTGCCTTGCGGCAGGACTGATGTTTGGACTGTCCTTCCCATGTCATCCGGATCATCCACTCAGCTCCCTGTTCCACCCGGCGTGGGCATGGATTGCGCTGGCCCCCCTGCTAGTGGCCCTTACAACAGCGCCCACAGCAGCCTCTGCCTTTCGCCGTGGCTGGACGACGGGGTTGATCGGTAACCTCATCTGTCTCTATTGGGTCGGCTACACCCAGGGTGGTGGCCCCGCTGTGATCGCTGGCGCCGGCCTGGGAGCAGCCTATCTCGCCTTATTCACCGGTCTGTTCGCTGTCGTCCAATACCGACTGATTCTGAGTATTGGTTGTCGCGGTCTTCTTGCCGCACCTGTCCTGTGGACGGCGATGGAATACTTGCTATCTCTCGGTGAAATGGGGTTCCCATGGCTCCTGCTGGGACATAGCCAGGCAAGTGTCCCGCCACTGATTCAGATGGCCAGTATCACAGGTGTCTATGGCATCAGTTGGGTCATCGTCCTCGTGTCTGCCTTTGTCGCACTGGCTCTGGTCGATGCGCCGCGACGAATTCTGAGTTTTGGCGCCGCTGTCCTCGTGATTGTCACCCTGTTCGTATCGGGTTGGTGGACACTCAAAGTTGGTCCCACTGACCCGGCCGAGCAGGTTCGCGTCGGTCTAATACAGAACAATCTCGGCCGCGCAAAGTGGCAGTCCGGTGGTCTGCGAACCAGCCTCTCCAGCTTGGACTCCTTATCCAGACGGGCGCTCGGGTGGCAAGACGATACGGGGGGAAGCGTTGATCTGCTCGTGTGGCCGGAGACTGCAGTACCGTGTGACCTGAGTCGTCGTGCGTCCTGTCGACGCCCCATCCAGTCATTGGCAGACGAATTTGACGTGCCCGTCCTGACGGGGGCACCCGGCAGAGATGCCGTAAGCGGCGAACCATTGAATGCCGTGTATTTCGTCCAACCCCACACGAATGCCTTGCCGACGTACGCCAAGATGCACCTGGTACCCTTTGGCGAGCGCACACCCTATCTCGATACGTTGCCCTTATTGCGGCGGATCGACTGGACGGCGCTGACGGGTGATCTGGCCCCGGCTCAATTCGCACGCGGGCGGGAGCGAACCTTGTTCCCGCTGCAGGCTGGCTCTCAGGTCCCGCAAGTTGGCCCACTGGTCTGCTTTGAATCTGTTTTTCCTGATCTGGTACGACAGCATGTCGTGGCTGGTGCGGATATACTCGTCATCATCACCAACGATTCCTGGTTCGGCGCCTCATCCGGACCTTTCCAGCATGCGCAGATTGCCGCCCTTCGCGCCGTGGAAAATCGGCGACCCATCGCACGCTGTGCGACCAATGGTGTCAGCCTTTTCATCGACGCATACGGACGCTCCACCGGGCACACACAGTTCGGCACCACCGCCATCAGCGTCGGCACCGTTGCATTACAGGCGGCAGGAACGACTTTCTATACACGCCATGGCGATTGGCTTGCCCAGCTCTGTCTGTTTCTTACGCTGGCAACCTTCGCGATCATGAGATTCTACACACCCACCAACAAGACGGACCCGACAGGGCACGATGTATCACCCATGACCGACGATACACTCGTACCGCAGGCCGACTCAGCGGACACGCCGAGCGCACCCATCCGCGAAATGCCCTTTCTGGACCATCTTGAGGAGTTACGCTGGCGCCTGCTCAAAGGGATTGGCGCACTCCTGGTGGGCGCCGTCATCTGTTTTGCCTACGCAGATCCGCTGTTACAGCTGCTCACACAGCCTTACGAGCAGGCAGTCGTCAGCTTGCAGCAACAGAATTCTCCGGGTCCTGCTGAAGCCATCCGGCTCTGGGTAGCAGAATTACGACTGCGTCTCAGCGAGGATCCGCCGATCCCGCCGCCAGATGCGGTGCCGGGTATCGCAGGCGAAGCGGCGAGCCAGGAGCCAGCTACGCAGGCCATCCCTTACAGACGACAGCTGCAATCACTGCGGGTTATGACCTGGTTCATCGTCAGCCTGCAGGTGGCCCTGCTTGGTGGACTGATCATCGCGTCACCGATTGTCTTCTATCAACTCTGGCGATTTATCGCTCCGGGCTTGCTCAGTCGTGAGCGCAGGCTCGTGTTTCCCATCATCAGCCTGAGCGTGATCTGTTTTCTACTCGGTGCCGCTGTTGCGTACTACATCGTGCTCCCCCTTGGGCTGAGGTTCTTCCTCAGCCTCGAACCAGCCGACATGGTATCCCAGTGGGCAGTGGATGAATACATCGGCTTCGTCCTCCGGCTCTTGCTCGGTTTTGGTGTCGTATTTGAGATGCCCGTCGTGAGCCTGTTTCTGTCACGCATCGGGCTGCTAACGCCCGACTATCTGCGTCGCATCCGCCGCTATGCAATCGTCGGCATTTTCCTGACCGCAGCTGTCTTCACACCGCCTGACCCGATTTCGCAGCTGTTGATGGCCCTGCCGCTGCTGCTGTTGTATGAGATCAGCATTGGAATCTCCCATCTGTCCCAACCTCGTCGTCGCCCCTTCGACACGGATCCTGAGACAGATCCAGAGCCGGCCCCAGAGGCAGATCAGAGTTCTGTCCCGGACGCGGAGTCGGCATCATCTGATTCAGCCCAGACAGAGGCTGAAGACGAACCTGATACATTGCGAGACTGAACAGAAAAGGCCCTCCTGGAATGCGTCATGCAATCCGGGAGGGCCTTTGTTTTCAGCACACTCCTGAGACGTTGATCTGCCCCAGATGTGCGAATGTCGCGATCCGCTAAAAGTTTCTCCCCAGACCGACGTAGGCCCGCACGTGACTCGCATCCAGCATGGATGCCCACTTCGTCACACCCTGATAGCCACCCTCGGCAATCAGACTCCAGCTGCCCTTGGCAACGGGAATCTCAAGACCACCGAGAACATTGAATCCGGTCTTGTAGGCGCTGTCACTGATCTGGTCATTGGGCGCATCCCAACTGAGCAGATGTAGACCCCCACCGAAGCCGACGTAGGGGCCGGCCTTGCCAGCTCCTCTGAACAGGATGTGAGCATCCAACTCGGCAGACAGCTGTGTCACTTCGGCATCGCTCGGTCCCAGCGGCTCGCCAGAAAGTCTATAGGTGAGAGCCAGGCGTAGCTTGTTGTTCAGCATCCGGCCGAGGCGAATCGCCACTGCGGGACCCGATACATCCTCGGCTTTCATGAGAGAGTTCGAGCCCCAGGTCAGATCACCCGCTTTCGACAGGTCCATCCCACCAAGCAACACCAGCGAGCGTGTGAACTGAGCAGGTTCGCCCTTTCGCTCTGCCGAATCCGATTCGGTGTCGCGCTCCTCCATGGCCTTCTTTGCCATCATGTCGGCACGCGGCACGATTTGCTGCAAGACCGCGATCTCTTCGTCGGGTTCGATGGACGTAATCTCGGCAATCGAGAATCCGGCGTAGACGCGCAGTACCCGCACCTCGCCAACAACAAGCATCATCTCGTCGTCGTCCTCGTCGGCACGCAGCACGATGTATTCGGCACCGATGGCTGCCCCGGAGGCCTGCCCCACATCAAGATAGGCCAGCGTGGACGTCACCTTGATGACATAGTGCGAGGTCGCTTCGGACATCATCCCTTGCGCCGTCGCAGAGCCTGTAAAAAAAAGACTCATAATCGCCGCGAACAGCAATTGGCGGGCAAAGGACGTCAATCGGTTCGTCTTATTCATCTTCGTCCTCTTCCTCGTCCTCGTCCTCATCGTCCAGATAGCCTTCATAGTCGTCGTCGAAGTCATCCAGCCCATCCATGACGTCTGAGTAGCGTCGCTTGATCACCAGAAAAACCATAATCACCAAAGCGAGGATCAGTCCGATGCCGGCAGCCAAGTGATATACGCTCGTATACCAGGGCGTCGTCTCATCGGTCATCTCCATGGGTACTTCCATGGCCTCGACGGCATCGAGAGGCATTTCTTCCTCATCATCGCCACCAAAGAAGAGTCCGAGGAAACCAGGACGATCAGATTCAGTGTCAGCGGCCGCCATGGAAACAGGCTCACCCTCGATGGGTGTCATGCGAATCGAGTCGGCAACGACGTCGATCATCAGTGTCTTGCCGGCAGCTCGCAGGCGAACCTGCGTGTCCGGCGCGTATCGAATCGTGAACTCCTTCAGATCCTCCTGGCGATATTCACCACTCAGGACGGACGACAGTCTGAAGTGATGCTCGTTTTGCTGTTCTTCGAGCTCCACCATGCGTTCGTCCAGGGAGATCAGATAGGACTTCATCGCCGCGATTTCATCCAGCACACGGCGAGCAAAATCCGGGTAAGTTCCAAGTCTTTGCTCGCTACGGCGACGATACTCTTCAACATTCTGGCTCAGTTGTTCGACCTGCTCCTTTACCTGCTCCACTTCCGGCGCAGGTGCAGTCGCAGGGGCACTGACCTTGGGCACAAATTCGGCCAGGTCACCCACCATGGGGTCGGAGTACATCTTGACCAACCCCCCTCGGGAAGAGTGCGCGTCGACTTCATAAATGTGGACAACACCAACCGGTTCCTGCGGCATGCCCAGCACCTCCCCGGTCAGGGGATGTACGATCGGCTCGCCTTCGCGCAGAAGAGTCACCTTGGCTGTCACCGTCAGTCCGTCTTGCTGACCAGCATCGATGATGACCTCAGCACCGTCGACGACGGTCACCTTGGCGATCGCCGTTGAGGCATCGGATTCGGCAGGGAGAAAGCCGACTACGAGGGCCAGCAACAAGGCAATTGCAGTTGGAATGCCCGGTACTCGGGCAGCACGGCTGTGGGTCGTGAGTATTCTACGAACCGGTGACCGGGCTATTGGATGGGGAGGATGTGACGTCATGGCTGTCCGTCGGCGGTGGATGGCGGTTGGCGAGTTCCGTATTCACTCAAGGTCACAGCCAGAGAGCCGGAGGCATCTGCTGGCCATTGCTGTCGCCCCACCAGGCCGATCCCGGGGGCGTAAAAGGAGGAGTAAGACACTGCCGCTGCGTCCGACTCGTCGGGACGAAAGCGCGTGACAACCTCCAGACATCTTTCAAATCGGTGGCCACCGATGACGATGGCCGTGTCGCCTTGAGCGACCCACTTCTCAATCTGCAGCCCCTGGCTGCGGTATCTGACCGGGGCCCCTGATGCGTCAAGCTGCACGGGGATGATATTCACCCCCCCATTCGTACCCATTTCGTAGATCTTGCTGTCCTCGACATAGGCGATTGTGCCATCGGCGAAGAAAAACAGATCACTTGCATTCTCTCGACCTTCCTGCCGCACGATGCTGCGCTCCACCTGCGTGACAACATCGCTGTCGCGCTCGTGGTAGTTATACACCCAGTAGCGTCCAATCTCCATGGGGTAATGAACAACCCCACCCGGCTCTCTTTTCGCCGGAATCGCTACTTCAGCAGCATTTGCAGTCTGCCCGTCCCCTATCTGCGGCTTCTGCTCAGCCCTTGCGGCACCGGCTGTCGCCATCATGGCTGTTGACAGTTGTGGTGCAGAAGTCATCGGCGCCACAACGATTGCCGGCGACAAAGCGGAAGCAGGTTTTGTCTCAAGGGACCTTTCTTCCGCTATCTGTGGGCGCTGCTCCAGTGCAGGCCGTTGGTTCATCGACCGCAGCACGAAGCCACCCACGGCGGCCACCAACAGGACGGCACCTAATGCACCAATCACGCCGGCAATTTTCTGTTTCTGTCTGAAGGTCACGTGTAAGACCTTCGCTCCTTATATCGGCTAAGCCTGTGCAGGCTTTACAGTTACGATATTTATTAGTGTGTCGTTACAGGGCCCGGCACAACATCTTGTGGGCAACGTCGATTCGACGATGACCGGGCACTGCACGTATATTCCACAGCTTACTTATCTTGAGCAATCCTGATGCCGGACGCATTCGGCACCGGGCTGTAAGGGCATCCTACGACATCGGTTAGAGGAGAAGGTAATGGCAACCACAACACGGGTTGGCTTGATCGGCTATGGACTGATCGGCCAGGCAGTGAGAGAAATGATCGAGTCCAATGACAACGGCATGGAGGTTGTCTTCATCAACGATGCCGACACGAGTCGGTTGACAGATCTTGGCGATCTGGGCCTGGAAGATCTGGGTGACTTCGACAGCCGCAGTGCCGATCTGATTGTCGAAATGGCTCATCCTGATGTGACCCGCAAGTGGGGGACGAAAATCCTTGAGAAGACGAACTATATGTTCATCTCCGTCACGGCCCTCGCTGATCGTGACCTCGAACTGAGTATCGAGGCGACCACCGCCAAGCACGGCACACGCGCCTTTGTTCCGCATGGTGGTGTCGTCGGCATGGATGCACTCCTGGAAAATCGCGACATCTGGGAGAGTGTCGACGTGGTGATGAAGAAGTCGCCAAAAAATGTCGACTGCGCCGCAGCGGGTGTGGATCCTGAAAGCATCACCGAGGAGACCGTCCTCTACGATGGGCCTACTCGTGGAATCTGTCCCATGTTCCCCCGCAATGTGAACACACACGCTGCCATCGCTTACGCCGGCATCGGTTTCGATCGTACCCGGTCAAGATTGATCGTCGACCCTGCCTGGACTAACGCGACCGTCGCCATTCATGCAAAAGCACCGGGTGTGGATCTCACAGTAGAACGCGTCGAAGAGATTACCGGTGTCACGGGTGCCAGCACCCCCGCATCGATCTACAACACAGTGCAGATGATTGGCGCCACGGGGCCATGGATCCACCTGCGCTGATGAAGCCATTTGCAGCGGCACCGACCGCGATTCCCCGTTCTGGCATCCGTGAGATCATGGATATCGCCTGGGCAACGCCCGATGTAATTCATCTGGAGGTGGGGCAACCCGACTTCGACACGCCCCCGCACATCGTTGAGGCGACCTGTGCGCATGCTCGCGCCGGTCACACTCGGTATGTTCCGAATGCGGGAGTCAATCCGCTGCGGGAAGCAGCAGCCCGCTACGTGCAGGGAAAGACAGGCGTCGCCACAGGACCAGAGAACATTCTTGTCACTCAGGGTGCAGTGCTGAGTGTGGCGACGGCCTTCCTGTCTCTACTCGATCCAGATGACGAGGTCTTGCTACCCGACCCCGGCTGGCCCAACTACTCGATGGCAGCGCCGCTGTTTCATGGGCGCAGCGTCTTCTACAACCTGACGGCGGAGAATAACTTTCTGCCTGATGTGGAGCAGATCGAATCGTTGATCACCGACCGCACGAAGCTGCTCCTCATCTGCAGCCCGTCGAACCCTACGGGCCAGGTGTATGACGAGGCGCTGACGAAGCAGTTGATGGATCTGGCACGCCGGCATGACCTGTGGGTACTGGCAGACGAGATCTATGGCGAGATCATTTTTGATGGTGCCAAGCACGTCAGTGCCGCGGCCCACGATCCGGATAACAGGGTGTTACTCGTCACAGGTATGTCCAAATCCTACGCCATGACGGGATATCGCGTCGGCTTTACACGCGCCTGCACCGAATACATTGAAATGGCCAGCAAGCTGCAGGAGCCCCTGGTTTCGTGTGGCGTTGGATTCTCGCAGATGGCGGCAGCAGATGCCCTGGATGGGCCCCAGGATTGTGTGATTCAGATGCGAGATGCCTATGAGCGGCGTCGCAACATCGCCCTGGATGTGCTGCGTGCGAACGACATGTATCGCTATACACCAGGGGGCGCCTTCTATCTGCTCATCGATATCTCGGCATCTGGGATGGCTTCACGCGACTTCGCCCTTGAACTGATCTCCGAGCACAAAGTCGCCGTCGCACCTGGCAGCACCTTCGGCGATATGTGCGCCAGTCACGTGCGCGTCTCCATCGCGTCGCCTGATGAGATGGTACGTGAGGGCATTGAGCGGATCTGCACGATGGTGCAGCAGAAAGCGGCCAGTCGCTAAGATCGGCCCGAGCAAGCGATCGTGTAGCAGCCACACGAAGTGCTCCTGCTACACGAAGCGGTCCTGGCCATCCTGCTGTAGTCGATCAATCACCTCGCGAACGCGTTGGGCGTCCTGCTTCCGGCAAACAAGCAGGGCGTCCGGCGTGTCGACGACGACCAGATCATCGACACCGACGAGGGCGACCACCTTTTTCTGATCGCCGCCATAGACCGTCACATTGCCACTGTCGACGGTGACGACATTCCCCTTAAGAAGATTCCCCTCGCCATCTGCGGCCAGCACGTCTGTCAATGCCGCCCAACTGCCAATGTCTCCCCAGTTGAGGTCACCTTCCAGTGCAGCCACGTGCGGCGCGGGCTCGAGGATAGCATTGTCCACGGCAATCCCCTTCATCTGCGGGTATTCGTCCGCCAGGATCTGTGTAAGTCGCTCCGGGTCGTCGCCCACCGCACCGATTCGCAGGGCACGCTCGTGAATGTCGGGTTCGTACTCAGCGAATAGATCCATCACCGTCTGCGCTCGCCAGACAAACATGTTCGTATTCCATAGATACTCGCCGCTGTCGGCGTAGCGCGTCGCTGTCGCCGTGTCGGGCTTCTCGGTAAACTCCGTCGCTTCGAAGACAGGTTGCCCCGCGCTGTGACACAGAACCGTGCCTTTGCGGATATATCCATAGCCCGTCTCCGGCCGAACGGGCTTCACCCCGATCACATAGAGATATTCCGCGTGCTGTTCACAGGCGCCTGATGCTGCCTGGATGAGTTCGCAGAATTCCTCGGGCTTGCCGATGTAGTGATCTGATCCCAGAGAAGCAATGGTACAATCAGGCCATCGGGCCCCAAGCAGGGCGCATTCGAGGGCAACAGCGGGGCCTGTATTGCGCAGGGCTGGTTCGACGATCAGCTGGCTTGCTGGCAACTGCGGCAATTGTTGTCGTACCAGATCTGCCTGAGCGGCTCCCGTCGAAACGAAGATGTCCTCCATATCAGCGATCGGTAGAATACGCTCAACCGCTTCCTGCAGCATGGTGCGCTCGCCTGCCATGGCATGGAACTGTTTCGGTCGTGACTGCCGACTATAGGGCCACAGACGAGTACCTACACCACCTGCACGGATAACGAATTTGAGCTCTGCTGCCACGAGTCCCCCTTGAATCGGTTTCTTATGTTGTCGGTGTTGCGATCAGACAGCGACCAACTTCCGGCGCCGGACAAACACGCACGTTCTGTCCTGCAGGAATCATGGCCGTGTCACCGGGACCGAGGACGCACTCCTGCTTATCACCGGAGAGCGTCACATGCCCAGCCGTTGCCGTGACGGCGGCAAAGGTGAACTGCGTGTCCACCTCGATCTCCCCATCAATTACATCAAGACGGAAGTAGTCCGTGTCCAGCACGGTCGTGGATCCGTCATATGGTTTCAATTTCTGTGCAAGCTTCTGCTGCAACTTCTGCACCTGGGGTCGAAGGCTGAAGTCAGTGACTGCAAGTCCTTGCTCAACATGCAACTCACGCTTGCCACCATCCAGGCCGTCTCGGTCGTAGTCGTAGAGCCGAAAGGTGATGTCACTCGACTGCTGTACTTCGTAGATCACAACACCTCGACAGAGCGCGTGCACAGTCCCTGCGGGAAGATAGACCACATCACCAGCAGACACGGACTCGAAATGCACCACCTGTTCAGCTTCTCCGGCAGCGATCGCCGCAGAGAAATCCTCTGCACTGACACCATCCTCGAGTCCCAGGGCAATCCGCCCGGCGTCAGAATGCAGGATCACCCACGCCTCGGTCTTGCCATACGTACCCAGTGCATGTGCCCTGGCGTAAACATCGTCCGGATGTACCTGGATCGACAGATCGTCCTGCGCATCAATGAGCTTGATCAGAAGTGGAAATGCATCGCCGTAGCGCGCGATGACCGCGTCGCCCACGAGATCGGGCCCGTAGTCGCCGAGAACGTCGGCAAGACCACGACCTTCCAGAACCCCTGAAGCGATCGTGCTGTCGCGACCGGCCAAGGCAGAAAGTTCGAAGGCTTCCCCGATGCTTTTATCTGCAGGTAGTCGCTTGCCATAGAGCTCACCTAACCGTCGCCCTCCCCACACCATTTCGCGCAGATAGGGTCGCAAGGGCAGGATCTCTGGTAACTGGGGTAGCGACATCCAGCAAATCGGCCGAGAGGAGGATGGAGTAGCGTAGGTCGAAGGATCGCGGATCGAGGAAGAATGTAGAGGTGGCTTTCCGCGAACGCTATCTCCGCTGGTTCCGGATCGACTTACGTACTAGACGAATTCCTCGCTGGCGTCACCACGGGTGATGACGATCTGTCCCTGGTCCTCGAGTTGGCGGCACTGCTGCACGATTCGCAACTGCACTTCCTCCACCTCACTCAGGCGCATGGGACCAAGAAATTCCATCTCCTCAGTAATGAAGGTGCGGACCCGCTCCGACATATTACCCAGAATCTTGTCCTTCAACTCCTCCTCGGCGCCTTTCATGGCAACAACGAGATCTTTCTGCTCTACTTCCTTCATCAACAACTGCAGTTCGCGGTCTGTGAGCTTGATGAGATCGCCAAAGACGAACATCTGATTTCGCACTTCCTCGGCGATCTCAGGATCCGTGCCATCCATGATATCGAGGACACTCTTTTCCACGGACGAACCGGTGAGATTGAGAATATCCGCCACGACCTTCGTCCCCCCCACATCTTGATTCCCACCGAGGATGTCCTTGAGTGATGACTCGAGACTCTCTTCGATCTGCTTCAGCACATTGGGCGTGATGTTCTCCAGCGAGGCAATCCGATAGGCCACATCTGCCTGCATGTATTCTGGCAGGTGTGACAGGATCCCTGCCGCTTGCTCAGCGTCCAATTGCGACAACACCAGGGCAATCGTCTGCGGGTGTTCATTGGTGATAAAGGGAGCGATCTGCTGCGGCGCGACATTCTTGAGAATGTAGAACCCTGAGCTCACGCGGGTGGTGACGCGATCGAGAATCTCCTGCGCCTTACGTGGCCCGACGGCACGCTCAAGAATCTCTCGAGCGAAGTCCGTTCCGCCCTGGGCCAGCCACTCTCCTGTAAGCAGGTGTTGTTCGAAGTCCTCCAGAACAGAATCGATCAACTTCGAGCTGATCGTGCCCAGGCTCGCAATGGCTTGGGTGATCTCCTCAATCTCGTAGTCGGACAGGAATTTCATCACCTGACTCGAGGCATCCTCACCAAGAGCGACCATCAAGATGGCCACTTTGTGGAGGACGGGAAGTTCCTCCTCCTGACTCGGATCCTTGTCATCAGTGGCATAGATCGCCATGGGGCCCAACCTTCGAGAGGTGATTGCTTTGCTCTCGGTACATCGGCTGGATAGCGGATTCCTGTACTGTTTCGTCTCACTTGCACCTTTGTTTCACTGCTTGATGCCTCTTGGTAAACCGCTTCGCCCTCATTTTGGCACGATTAGCGATTGGCCAATCGCTGGGCCTCGCGCAGATTCGCCATCAGCACGACATCATGTGGACGTCGAAGGGAGGCCTGACGCAGGTGGGCGACCGCCTCCGCTGGTCTGCCAAGGATGACCAGCAGCTTGCCGAGATTGTGGTGCGCCGCCGTTTGCGTGCGGTCCAGCGAGAGGGCCGTCTCGAATAGTTCCTGCGCGAGGTTGAGTTTTCCCAGCGCCATGTGCACACATCCGAGATTGTTGCTGAGCGCTGCCGACGCGGCGCCACCTTGTGCAGCCTGATGCAGGTCTTCAACGGCCCCATGCAAGTCGCCGGTGAAGTATCGCGCCAAGGCCCGGGCACCCGCTGCGCGAGGGTGTATTCCACCCGTCTGGGCGATGACCTGATCGAGCAGTGAGAGCGCTTCGCGGTAGTGACGCTGACGTACGTGCAGTAGACCTCGATTCAGCCTTGCCGTCGAGTGTCCGCCCGCAAGGGCCTCATCATAGTGCCTGATCGCCGTGGGTGGATCACGCAGCCCTTCGGCGACGGCCCCCAGATTGTTGATGGCCTCTGGCATCGTCGCACGCAACTGCAAGGCGCGCTCCAGCGCCACACGCGCTTGCTGCAAGTGTCCCTGCGCAGCCAGTAAGGCTCCAAGATTGTAGTGCGCCTCCGGTTGCGTGGAACGGCTCTGCTCAACGAGCAATTGCTCCGCTTCCTGCAGATCTCCTGCCCGCCACGAGGCGACAGCAAGATTTACCCGCGCAGCGGGGAGGTCCGTTGCTGCGGCCCACTCGCCTGCGGCCTCGTCGTAACGGCCGGAAACCCAGAGAGCCAGGCCACGCAGATTGGCCGCAGACGCTGTCCTGTGATCAGCTAGTAAGCGCAGGGCATGCGTCGCATCACCCTGCTGTAGTGTTCGGGCTGCTGGCAGCAATTGAGCATCCGTCTCAACCAGGCTCAGCAATGGCCCATCCAGTACGCCCCCTTCGTCAACGACAAATTCGAGCTGCAGGTTATAGAATCGTTTGGCGTTCTGCGTTTGCTCTGTTGCCCCTGCAAAGAGCGCCAGTTCGCTGTGATAGTCCTGGTTTCGCGCAAAGGTTGTCGCCCCCAGGGCGAGCACAGCCAGAGCGAGAGCCAAGCGCCTTGTCGTAGATGGCAGCGACGAACCGAGCCATCCAAGCAGGAACAGCGGGGCGACCAGAGGTAGATACATACGGTGCTCGACGAGCAGATCGCGCAGCGGCACCAGACTCGATGTGGGTGCGAGAATCCCTGCAAACCACACAACCACAAACATCAGACGGCGTCGCCGCACCAACCCGTACCCCACGCCAGCGAGCATGAGAAATATGAGCAGGAGCAAAGCCCATTGTGGTCCATCGGAGACGGGCCAGCCATGATCAATCATGAGTGGCCGGGGCCAGATGACCAGTTGCAGATAGTGCAGGATCACACCTGGCTGGCTGATGAGATAGTCCAGGCGCCCGAAACCCTCGGCATCGCCACGAATCTGCGCCGCGAGACTGGCAGGATCTGTGAGCACTAGACCACTCAAACCGGCGACAACCGGGGCACCAAGAGCCAGATATAGAACCCGCCGCTGGCGCCACGTCGCGCGCAACCCTCCCGTGAGAATCAGCATGTCAAACAGTAGCAGAACCACTGGCAGAGTGATGGCGATCTGCTTTGTTACCATCGCCGCCCACCAGCTCAGAACAATCAGTGCCCACCATGCCCCCTGCCGACGCAGGCCGTCGTCTGTGATCGTCACACTGCGAAGCAACGCATAGAAACACAGGACATAGAGAAGACTGGCGAGGGACTCACCACGTTGAATGACATAGGTCACAGCCTGTGTCGTGAGCGGATGGACGACCCACAGCAACGCCGTCCCCCCTGCCAGGTCCCGCGGACCAACCCGCAGATCCTGCGGGCGAACACGCTGATCCTGCGTGCGAACACGCTGATCCTGCGTGCGAACACGCGGCTCCTGCGTGCGAACACGCGGCAAGTATTTGGCGATGCCCTCGATTTGCAGGGTACGGCGCAGTGATCCATATAGCAGGAGTGCCGTCGCCAGATGGATGGCAACATTCACCACGTGGTACGACCAGGGAGCGAGTCCACTGATGGCGAAATTGATGGCGAGCGTAAAGAACAGTAGTGGCCTTGCAGTCCCCCGAGCCGCTGCCCATGGAGGCCACAGATGCTGCAGATCATCATTGTCGACAATCCACGGCAGATCATCGAAGACGAAAACCCCATCGAGACTGGGCAGATAGGCGAGGGTGCCCAAGGCCACTATCCACAGCGACCAGCTTGACCAACGAAGCTTGAGTGACCTCATTGGCCTCGCACCTGGCATACTCGCCCCCCTTTATCCGGCACCCATCGATGGCTCACGCCCCCCAAGTAATCGATCCAGACTCGGGCAACGAAGATTCTGGCCAGAGCAGCGTCCAAGGCACCTGGCTGGTTCTGGCTCTGGCTGTTTGGGCAGGTCTTAGTCTGGGTCACGGCACGGGTCTCGACATTGTGTCGCTGGGGGTAAAGTGGATTCAGCTACCCGGATCTGTGAGCGATGCGGGGGGCCAGGTGGGTTTCCTTATTGGTGAAAGAATCCTCGCGGCAACTCTGGGTCTGACGGCGGTAGTCATTCTCTTTCTGATGGTAAACAAAGCCGCGTCCTTTGGGGCCCTTGCCCTGGGCAGCCTGATCCCAGCCTGGATTCTGTGCGGCGCCCTCGGGTTGCTCGCCTGGAAGCTGATCATCATCTACACGACCGAATTGGTGCACTTCGCACAGTATGCGTTGGTCGGCGCACTCTTCAGCATTGCCCTGGGTCGCGGCCGGCGTCCCCAATTTGCGTTTGTCGTGGTTTTTTTCCTCGGCATGTTGGACGAAGTCTGGCAACACTATGGTCTGCACGTCTGGCTCCTTGAAGAGCAGACACACTATCTGGATTGGAGTGATCCATTCCTCAATGGCATCGGTGCCTTCGCTGGCGTGCTGCCTGCCGCCTGTTGGCTACGACTGCGCGAATGCGGCACAACACAGATGCATGTCATCTACGCTTCGGCGGGAATCGCAGTCATTGTTCTGTTTCCACTGCTGCTGCTCGATCCTGCCACGCTCTCCTCCTGGTTTGGAAGTTATCCATACTATCCGTTCTGGGACGAACACACCAACTTCAAACCCGTTCATTGGGTCACGCCGTACGAAGGCATTCCCCTCATTCCCGCCTTCCTTCTGCTCGTAGGTTCAGTCCTCGACCCGGTCCGTCGGGCAACTTCCGTGATGGTTCTGGCGATCTGTGGATTGTTGTTCGGCATCGCAATTCAGCCTCTGTCACGGACAAATGGAACCATTGTGCACGAGAAGGTTCCGCATGCACTGGTCATGCCTGTCGCTGAAGATGTGATCACCATCGATGGCCATGCTGAGGAACCAGTCTGGGATCAGGCGACAAGACTCGGTCCATTCCGTGACAACCTCTCAGGTGGCGCTTTGGCCCCCACCTGTCGTGACCAACCAGCTCTGCCGAGGACCGAAGCGCGTGTGTTGTGGTCTACTCAAGCTCTGTATCTGTCGCTATCTGTGCGCGACGAGGATGTTTGGGCACGGCAACTTGAGCGCGACAGTCCCGGCGTGCTGAGGGACGAGGGGATTCGCATAATGATCGACGATGGAGGCGAAGAGGTTCTGTTCTACGAGGTTGACCTGTCACCGGCCAATGGTCTTGTAGACATGCTGCAACTCGTGGCGAGTGCACCCATTGACTTCGAGCCGTGGTCTCCGACGCTTGGCTGGCGTCACTTCGATGCGCCGCAGATTACGAGTGCCGTTCATGTCGAAGGTTCCCTCGAGATGGTATCGTCACCGCAAGTGCCGATCGTCTCTGCGCCGGATAGCGGCTACACGGTAGAGGTGCGCGTACCCTGGAGTGTATTCCGCACATCAAGCAGTCCCTCAAGCAACAGTGCCCACATCGCCTTGCCGCCGAAACCCTCTGATCGTTGGCGGCTGGGGCTCTATCGTTTGGAGACTCCACGCCCCAGTACCGAATTAGCCCAATCAGTGTCCGTAGAGGACGCCCAGATGCAGCTGGGTGTCAGCACGAGCCAGTGGCCCGCATTGATGGAGGAACGCGACTGGACGGTCGATGCTCAGGGCCGCTTGCCAGGGAGCCAGGTGTGGGGAGAGATTGCGCGCCGTTGTGGTCGATTGCAGGCATGGTCGCCGACATTCCTCGATCTACGTCGGCCAAGTCACTTTGGGGTGATCGAATTCTCACCGCCACCTTCCCTTCACTGATTCGGCTCGGATGAAAACAGCAACCACACAGCGAGTCGCCGTCATCGATCTTGGCTCCAACACGGCCCGCCTCGTCGTGATGGAAGCAACCCCTGGCTACGCCTATCGACTCGTGGACGAAATCCGCGAGGTCGTTCGCCTGCGTCAGGGCATGACACAGGATGGACTCAGTGATGATGCCATCGACAGGGCGTTCTCGACACTGCGCATGTTCACCCGCTTTTGCACCAGCACGCGGACCGATGTCATCCTGGCAACCGCCACCAGCGCCGTGCGCGATGCAGCCAATGGTCGTGCCTTCATTGACAAGGTCCAACAGGATCTCGACCTGACGCTGCGGATTCTCGACGGCGAGGAAGAGGCCTTCTATGGAGTCATCGGTGCGCTTAACGAGGTTCCCCTCGATGGTGGAGCAGTTCTCGACATCGGCGGTGGCAGCGCGCAACTGAGCAGAATCCAATCGGGCCGATCGGAAGTGGGATCCTCTCTGACCCTCGGGTCGCTGGCCCTGACGGAGAGATTTGTCAGCAAAGATCCTGTCAGCGCCAAACAAGTGAAGAGTCTCGAGCAGGAGATCTCTCGACAGCTGCACACGATTCCCTGGATCGACACGGTACGCGACAGCGACCTCGTCGGTCTGGGTGGGACGATTCGCAACCTGGCGAAGATCGAGACCATGCGGCAGAAGAGCCCGCTGAACACGCTGCATGGCTTTCTGCTGACGCGAGATTCCCTCGACGCAAGCATCGACAGCTTCATCGAACTGCCTCTTGCCAAGCGTCAACGAATCGATGGGTTGAGCCCGGATCGAGCTGATATCATTCTCGCGGGAGCCCTTGTCGTGCGTGGTGTCTTCGAGACCCTCGGCGTCGACCAACTAACCATTTCGACGGGTGGTTTACGTGAGGGCCTGTTCCTCGAACACTTCTGGGAACACCTCGACTATCCGGTCATCGATGATGTACGTCGCTTCTCCGTGTTGAATCTGGCGCGCATCTACGGCTACCAGAAGGACCATGCGAATCATGTACGCCATCTGGCGGGGCGTCTATTCGATCAATTGCTACCACTGCACGATCAAGGTGCACAGGATCGTGAACTACTCGATGCGGCAGCGCTACTACACGATCTGGGGACGATTATCGCCTACGATGGACATCATAAACATTCGCAAACGCTGATTCACTACAACGGACTGGCTGGATTCTCCCGACGTGAAATATGCCTGATCGCCCTGCTGACTCGCTTTCATCGCAAGGGGTCTCCCGACATCGAGGGATACGAGTCTGTGCTCAACAAGCGCGATGGCAAGACACTCACCTACCTGGCAGCCATTCTGCGCATGGCAGAGTTCCTCGAGCGCGGACGCAATGCTTGCGTCAACGACGTCATCACAAAATGGGATGACGATGCTCTGCGGATTACGCTCGTTGCGGATGAGCATCCAGCTGTGGAAATCTGGGAGACGCGGCGCAATGCGCTGCCACTGATGGAGAGTGCCTTCGGCCGCCGTGTAGTGCTCGACAGTATGGCTGCCCCACTCGACTGATTTGAGCTGCCACTTCCGCATCCGCGTGAAGGGGCTTTTCTTCTATACCCTGACCCTTCTATTCTGTTCAGGGTCTGTGACCCCTTTAGTCAGTGCCCCTTTCAAAATCTATTTCAGGATGAGTTGCCCAACGTATGTCTGAAGCTGAAAAGATCATCTATTCCATGGTGCGCGTGTCCAAGCTTATCAATCGCAAGGCGATTCTCAAGGACATCTCGCTTTCCTACTTCTATGGTGCCAAGATCGGTGTCCTCGGTCTCAATGGATCCGGTAAGAGCACACTGCTACGGATTCTGGCCGGCGACGACGACAACTTCGACGGCGAGACACATATCGCACCGGGCCACACAATCGGTCTGCTCGAGCAGGAACCACACCTCGAGCAAGGAAAAACCGTCCGTCAGGTCGTAGAAGAGGGTCTGCAGGAGACCGTCGACCTCGTCAAGGAATACGAACAGGTCAACGAGAAATTTGCAGAACCCATGTCAGATGATGAGATGAACGATCTCATCGCCCGGCAGACGCAGCTGGCAGAGAAGATCGAACAGGCCAACGCCTGGGACCTCGATGCGCGACTCGAACAGGCGATGGATGCCCTGCGTTGTCCACCGGAGGACACCGTCGTAGACCAGATCTCTGGTGGCGAAAGACGACGCGTCGCCCTGTGTCGACTCCTGCTGAAGAAGCCGGATATCCTCCTGCTCGATGAACCCACGAATCACCTGGATGCCGGATCGATTGCCTGGCTTGAGCATCACTTGAAGCAATACGAGGGAACTGTCATCGCCGTAACACACGATCGTTACTTCCTCGACAACGTCGCCGGCTGGATCCTTGAGCTCGATCGCGGCGAAGGCTTCCCCTTTAAGGGCAACTACACATCCTGGCTCGAGCAGAAGCAGGACCGCCTCAACCAGGAGGAGAAAGTCGAAGGCGATCGCCAGCGGACGCTGCAACGCGAGCTCGACTGGGTGCGCATGGCCCCCAAAGCCAGACAGTCGAAAAACAAGGCCCGCGTACGCGCCTACGAGGAACTGCTCAACCAGGACCGCTCTCAGCAGGATCGCGATCTACAGATCTACATTCCGCCCGGCCCACGCCTGGGAGACGTGGTGATCGAATCCAAGAGTGTGACGAAAGGATTCGGCGAGCAGCTACTCTTTGACGAATTGTCCTTCGCCCTGCCACCAGGTGGAATCGTCGGGGTCATCGGCGCCAATGGCGCCGGTAAGACAACTCTGTTTCGCATGATCACTGGGCAAGAACAGCCTGATAGTGGTGAGATCCGTGTCGGTGAAACGGTCAAACTCGCCTACGTCGACCAGAGTCGTGACGTGTTGTCTGGTGAAAAGACCGTTTACGAGGAGATATCCGGCGGTGAAGAGGAAGTCGAACTGGGCGAGCGCACAGTCAATTCAAGGGCCTATGTGAGTCGCTTTAATTTCGGCGGTGGCGATCAACAGAAGCTGGTTGGCGATCTGTCAGGTGGAGAACGAAACCGCGTTCACCTCGCACGAATCCTCAAGGAGGGGGCCAATGTCCTTCTTCTCGACGAGCCGACAAATGATCTTGATGTGAATACGATGCGTGCCCTCGAGGAGGCGCTCCTCGGCTTCGCGGGATGCGCCGTGGTCATCAGCCATGATCGCTGGTTTCTCGATCGTATTGCGACCCACATTCTCGCGTTCGAGGGAGACTCGAGTGCAGTATTCCTCGAAGGCAATTGGACGGACTACGACGAGGATCGCCATCGCCGCCTCGGCGACGAAGCAGATCAGCCGCATCGCATCAAATACCGACAACTGACACGTTGAGGTTTTGATGGCTACTGTCATTAGTGCCGGCACTGCATTCGACACGACCGAGACGGCTCGGATCATCACGGCCCTCAAGCAGGATGGGTACGCACATCTTGGCGCCGTCCTGGAGCAGGATGAAGTCGAAGCACTCCGCGATGCCGTCGTCCGCAAGTCTCAGGATCCGCGTATTCTCGCAGATCACGAGGGCGACCATATTCGCGGCATCAGTCTCATGCGCATGTTCGAATACGACAATGCCTTCCGAGATCTGATCGTCCGCGACCCCTTCGTCAGCCTCGCAGAAGCAGTGCTGGGCGACGACTGTCACGTGATGGCGCAGAATGCGCTGATCTATGGCGAGGGCCAGGGTGGCGGTTGGCATGTCGACGATGCCTTGCAGTTTCCTCTACCCGCAGAAACGAAGAGTCACGACGCTGCGTGCGGGCCCCCATGTCTGGTCATGCAGATCTTTACGCCGTTGACCGACATGGATACAAACGCAGGGTGTACCCAGGTCGTCCCTGGCAGCCACCTGTCAGGGCGGCGACCAGATGCAGGGGACGCCCCCAGCTTTATGGGACAGGAACCGATCTCG
>Ga0233434_1000927_pt1 | contig 31139 bp, 29 predicted proteins | sample SI_122_August201_4_FD_182738 | JGI IMG/M metagenome (GOLD analysis project Ga0233434, IMG submission 182738) | Seawater microbial communities from Saanich Inlet, British Columbia, Canada - SI_122_August2016_120_MG | ecosystem: Environmental > Aquatic > Marine > Inlet | place: Canada: British...
GTGATGCATAAAATAGGACAGCATGCGGAACTCCAGGCCCGTCAAATTTAAAGATACCCCCCCATCCGTTGCGCAACCACTCAGCGTGTTGATAACAAGCCCGCCAGTATGCAATTCCGGTATTGCGTGTCCTGCACTGCGGCGGATGAGCGCGCGAAGACGCACAACAACTTCTTCCGCCTCGAAGGGTTTGGTTACATAATCATCGGCGCCAGCATTAAAGTCGGCCAATTTTTCCGACCAACGGCCACGGGCGGTCAAAATTAGAACCGGCATGGCACAACCAAAGTCGCGCCAGCCCTGTAACACACTGATTCCGTCTCGTTGAGGTAGGCCCAGATCGAGAATGGCCGCGTCATAGAATTCCGTGCATCCCCGTTCATAGGCGGCATCACCATCGTAAACCACATCACACACAAATCCGAAATCCTGCAGCAATTTGACCAGCATGTTTGAGAGGTTTAGATCATCTTCAACCACTAGAATTTTCATCAGTCGTTGCGTTCCTCGTCCTCGTTGATGCCCTGACCACCGATCCCGACGGGCAATCCAGACGCGGTATCCACAAGCAGATCAATCAGGCGACCGTCGTTGGTTACCAGCTTCAGACGGTACATTGATGCCACGCTGGCATCATCACTCTTCACAAGATTTACCTCGAAAACCTTACTGTCATAATTTTCTTCAATTGAAGCAATAATTTCGGCTAACGGAACGGCATCGCCGGACAGGACTGCCTTGCGAGCCCAGTCGTGATCGCTATCAATCTCGCCCGCCAGAGTCCCAAACATAGTAAGAAAGGATAATAAAACAACGACAACCAATACAATCACATTTGGAGTCCTAACGTTGAGCACAATACAACCTTCATGTTAATCAGGACTGGTCGTTACAGCGGATCGGCGCGACCTTACACGATTGCCCCGATGTGGCGCAGTCTGCACGCGCTGTAGATTCTGTAACAGCTTCTGTTTCGCCTATACCAATGCCTAACGCGCCGCTATCTCCTAAAGAAAATGTACCGCACTGTCCCGGCCCGAAGCGCAGCACAACCGAACAATCTTCCGCACCACAGTACTGTGTGGCGAGTGTGTCGGCTCTATCTCTATCAGAGGCGTTCCATCGAATATGCCAACGTTGTGTGGTCGGCGAAAATGCAATCGCACCGAACCCATCTTTTGTGATTTCGTCAGCACGCCCCGGTAGAGAGTCCAGGAGTTCTGCACATCCTGAAAGCAGAATGGCACCAATTGCAAAGACGCTGCATGTCGTGCAGAATCGATTATTCCTCATCCTTAATCTTCCCTTTGTTTTCGTGTTCGCCGCGTATGAGCGCATTCATTCAATGACTATATCACACCGAACATTGGTAACGACTATGTTGTAGACACTGTTTTACAATCCGGTTCCACCAGTACCAGCGCCATCTGCACTACCGCCGCCGCCTTCTCCGGAAGCAGTACCGTCAGTACCGTCAGTACCGTCAGTACCATCAGCACCATCAGCACCATCAGCACCATCAGCACCATCAGTACCGTCGGCACCATCAGCACCATCAGCACCAGAGCCTCCACTATCGCCGCTGCCATCGCCAGCGCCATCACTAGAGCCACCACCGGAGCCACCACCGGAGCCACTGCCGCTAGAGCCATCACCAGAGCCGCCGCCAGAGCCATTGCCGCTTGAGCCGTCGCCAGCACCATCACCAGAGCCACCACCAGAGCCACCGCCAGAGCCACCGCCAGAACCACCACCATCGCCACCACCACCACCACCATCGCCATCGCCGCCGGACGCGGACGCTGTGCTCAGTGACATGAGCACAGGTGCGGCATAGGCTGCCGTTGCGGCAAGGCCGAGTTTGTGGAGTGCCAGTCGGCGATTCATGGATTCAGGCGCCGATGCAGTCTCTTGCTCCGTTTCGTGATTGTGGTCGCTGGATATAGACATGGCTGGATTTCCTTGTTGAAGATAATGAAATGTCATTCTTCCTGATTGGGAATAATGCTAGGTCTATCAGGCCGATATTAAACAGATCATGAACGACCAGAAGAGGCTTCTGTGCCCAGACCAATAATTCACTCAGCATCTGTGTTGAGCGGCATTGTTTGGGGTACGCAACCCCGGTATTTACGAGTGCTCTTCAATCGCTTCGACTATATTATAGAAATACCTGATGCAGGTCCTATCCCCCTATTTCTTTGGAAGCCTCTACAATGCCTGACAAAAAGACACCGAGCACCTTTGGAACTTCCGCCTATGGAGGCGATGGTTGGGTACAGCGCACACAGGGTCACCGTGCCGAGATCGGCTCGTTGTGGGCTGATTGTGGCATCGCCAACGAATGGGCAACCCTGAGGGCCGTTGTCATGCACCGACCGGGCCCTGAAATTGCCGCATCGGATGATCCTGAGGCGGTCAACATGCTGGCCCCTCTCGATATGGGCCGTGCCCAAGTCCAACACGACGCCATTGCCGAGTCTTTCGAGGCCGAGGGTGTTTTCGTTCATCGGATCAAACCGGACTGTAAGGCTAGTCCGAATTTGATGTTTTGCGCCGATCTTATGTTCTCCACGCCTGAGGGAGTCATTCTCGCCCGCCCGGCATCCCGCGCGCGGGCGGGCGAAGAGCGCCTGGTTGCCCGCCGACTGGCCGATCTGGGCGTTCCTATTCTTGCAACGCTCACCGGCCAAGCCAGTTTTGAAGGTGCGGACGCTATGTGGGTGGATGATAAGACCGTCGTTATAGGCCGCGGGCACCGCACCAACCAGGAAGGTATCGACCAGGTTACGGATCTGCTGGCTCGTCAGGGCGTAGAAACCGTTGCTGTGGATATGCCTTTCGGCACCATGCATCTCATGGGGATGATCAGATTTATGGATCGTGATCTGGCTATTGCATGGCCAAGGCGCACACCGCATGCATTGGTATCGTTGCTGAAGGATCGCGGATACCAGGTCGCTTTTCTGCCAATCACAGACGAAGCCGAAATGAACAGGGGCATCAACTGCGTTACCCTTGGCCCGAGGCGCATTCTTATGGTCGCCGAAGCGCCAACTATTCAGTCGTTTTATGAGGCACTCGGCCTTAGCTGTATTACCACACCAGTCGATGAGCTGTCTAAAGCAGCCGGTGCTGTTGGCTGCCTTACAGGTGTTTTAACGCGGGAAAAATAGTGGCGTTCTGAATCCATGTATAGGCGTCGCATAACGTAAAGTCGGTGTCGTTATGGGCGAATGGTTGTGGGGTTTTGAAGTGCAATCTTTGCCCAGAGCAATAATTTATTCAGCATTCGAGTTTTGGAGGACACCATGGCAACACCTACACGCGTAAAATACCTGATCATAGGCGCGGGCATTCACGGCCTGTCTACGGCCTGGCACCTTGGCGAGCATATGAAGGCGAAGGGCCAGACGCCCCGTAACACTGACGAAGCCTGCGACATTCTGATCATCGACAAAGATGGTATCGCATCGGGTGCCAGTGGTATTGCCTGTGGCGTTGTGCGCAACAACTACTATCAACCCGCCATGCGCGAATTGATGGCGCACAGTGTTTCCGTGTGGGAAAGCGATATGGAAGCGTTTTCCTATAACCCCGTCGGCTATATGCAGATCAGCCACGAAGGTATGCACGAGAATATCTGTGAAATTTACGAACAGCAGAAAGCCATCGGTTACGATTCAGCCCTGATCGAAGGCAAAGACGATTGCACCAAGTACATGAAGGGCATTTTTGATGACTGGCAGGCCCAGGGCATCACCTCTGTTCTGCACGAAAAGAAGGGCGGTTACGCCAACAACACCAAAGCCATGTATGGTCTGGCTGCAAAAGCCGAAGCGGCCGGCGCGCGTATCATGACCGGTACCGAAGTCACCGGTTTCCAGTATTCTGGCCAGTCCGTGTCCGGCGTTGAAACCAGCAAGGGCCTGATCGAATGTGACGAACTGATCGTCGGCGTTGGTCCGTGGGCCAAGACCATCTGGGACATGATGGACCTGCCCAAGACTGTGGATATCAAGGGGGCTGACGGCTCCGTGCATTCCGACGTGAATATGTGGATTTACTGGTCTTTGCAGGAAGGCACCCTGGGTGTTGATCCCAACTTCCTGAAAAACAACGAAGGTGGCATGCCGCCGGTGATCCACGTGGATACCGACGCGCCGTTGATTTCAGACGAAGACGGCTCGGTCATTTCCGAAGACCCATGGGGCATCTACTACAAGCCTGATTTCCACTTCAACGGTGTACAGGGCGGCGCTATGCCGTTCCCGGTTGAACAGGACGCCGACAAGGTTGCTGTTGATCCCTATGGTCCAGCCAGCCCCGACTTCGTGGTCGGCCCTGAATTCGCCCACATGTGGTCATCAGCTTTGGCCCATTGTCAGAAACGATTTGAAGGCAAAGGCCACCTGTTTGGCAAAGAGCCATCAGGCGGTATCGGTTCTTTCACCCCCGACAGTTTCCCGGTATTCGACCGGTTCCGTGAGAACGTTTATTTCATCGCTGATTCAAACCACGGCTTTAAGATGCTGGGTGTGGGCGCGCTGGTGGCAGACGATATCATGGGTAAAGGGTCTGCTCTGCTTGAGCCGTTCCGGTTCTCACGCTTTGCGGAAGGCAAACTACACCCTGTATCGAACAGCCCTTATCCCTGGAGCTAGTCTCTAGAGTTCTACTTGCGCACCGGCGGCGGCCATTTCCTTAATGACCGCGTAGTCTTCAAGTTCGAGGGCCGCCGCCCCGGTGAGCAGTTGCTTGTCGGCCAATGGCTTCAATTCAGGATCGTCCAACGCGGCGAACAGGCCCTCACGCAGAGCCTGTAACTCGTCATCCGTCACGTCCCCCCGTGTGATAAACGGCAAGCCCGGTGCGGCTTCGGTTTCGCACAGGATGCGAATGCCGTTCGTCAGATCAGGTCGGTAGCGCTGGTGCAGGGCAAGGGTTACCCCATCAATTGCCGCGCATTGAACGGATTTGTCCTGCACGGCCTTAAGGCTGTCCCGATGCGCACCGGTCATGACGGTGCGCTCAAAGAACTGATCACCCGGCTCGCTCACGCTGGCCACAAGGGCGCGCAAGGCATTGAAGCCGGATTGGGAATCGCGGGCGTTTACGGCCACGTCCAAGCCCCGTAAATCGCGCAAGTCTGATACATTCAGGTCTTCAGGTACGATAATCATGCTGCGGTATGTGGGGCCGTCGCACCCCGGTGCATCATAGATGGGCGTTGCCACCATGCGGACGCGGCCTTCCAGCAAAAACATCAGTGGAAAGCCACAGGTTTGTGAGAACAGCAGATTTTTATCTAACCAATGCTCCAGCACGGAATCTGGTTTGGTGAGTAATTCAGGTGCCCGGCTGGCACCGGCAGCCCGCATGTGACGCGCGACCCCCCGCCACCAGGCCGCAACCACATCTTCCTGTTCCGGCAAGGTATACATGGGCATTGATGCCAGCCCCGCCGTTGCCGGGAAGGGCACGATATTGGCGCTGGTGCTCACGATGACAAGTCTCCGTCCAGATCACCCGAAGACGTACCCGCAAAACGGGCTGTGCCATCATCGGGTAGGACATGGAAATCCGGTAGGTCGCCCACGTATATGTGACCGCTGACCGATAGCCCGGTGGGCTGATCCAGGGTCCCGGCGGAGATGCTGGTATAGTCACCGCCTATGGGTTTCCAGAACAGGCTGCTGCCACAGGTGTTGCAGAACCCCCGTTCGGCCTGATCGGATGATTGATACCATTTCAACCCGGACTCCGCCGTGAAGGTGATATCCACGTTCTGGGCCTGCGTATAAGGCCCCATCACACCGTGGGTTCGGCGGCACTGGCTACAGTAGCAATGGACCACGGGTCGCAACTTACCTTCGACCTGATACGCCACGTCGCCGCACAGGCACTGGCCCGTGATTTGGCCTGTAATTTGGTCATTCATGATTTTCTCCCTTCGATAGTCAGACCCCAATGGTAACGACATCCGGGCATCCCGATCAAACAGATATGATATGCGTTCTTGCCATATGAGGTATGCAGAATTATATGTTGCTTTGATATATATCGATTTGATATATGTTTTCCATATCAGGAATGAGAATTTGTCATGGATGTAAAAACACTTTGTCTGGGCGTGCTCACCATGGGTGAGGCCAGCGGCTACGATATTCGGCAGTATTTCGAAAAAGGGCCATTCAGCCATTTCTGTCAGGCGGGATATGGGTCGATTTATCCGGCGCTCGCCAAAGCACTGGATGAAGGCCTCGTCACGTGCCGCACCGAAAGTCAGGGCGGTCGCCCTGATAAGAAGATGTATACGATCACCGAAACGGGCGAGGCACATTTGAAAGCCAGACTCCATCAGCCGCTGACACCGGACCGGATTCGGTCAGACTATTTGGTGTCATTTCTATTTGGCGGGATGATCGAGCCTGAGCATCTGGCAAAGGTCTATGACGATTACCATAAGGCGTTCGCCGACAATGCGGCGTTACTGTCCAGTTTAGAATGCGATGGCGTTTCACCGGGCAGAATGTTTGTCCGGGAGCTGGGGATCACCATGTACAGCTCGGTGGCAAAGCACCTGAGCGACAACCGCGAACAGTTTCTGACATCAGTCCATAGCGGAGAAAAATCATGAAACGGGGCCAAATCACCGCGTTGGCAATTGCCGTTATTGCCGTTGGCTGGATTATGTCTGGTCAATTTCCTGAACAATCCGATACCACAACACAAACGGTTACCCAGGCCAGTGAAAGCAGTGTGCCCAGCGTTCGGGTACAAGGCAGTGTAGCTCAGCCGAAAATTCAGGAAATTAGCTTGTTTGGCCGCACGGAGGCTGATCGCAGCATCGATATTCGCGCCGAAACAGACGGTCAGGTGATAGAACTGAAGGTGCGCGAAGGCCAGTTAATTACCACGGGCGATGTGGTTGTGCGGTTGGCGATTGATGGCCGGGACGCCCGTGTTCGAGATGCTGAATCTCAGCTCAATTATCGAAAAATCGCCTACAATGCCGCTGAAAAACTGTCGAAAGATAAGTTTTTATCCGAGGTCAAATTGGCCGAGGAACAGGCCGAACTGTCAGCCGCCTATGCCGAGTTGGCCATTGCCCGCGTTGAACTCGCTCGTACCAGAATTATGGCGCCATTCGAAGGCGTGGTGGGTGAGTTGTATGTGGAAGAGGGTAAATCCGTTCAATCCGGCGACACCATTATACGCATTGATGATCTGAACCCCATCGTTGTGGTGGCGCAAATCACAGAACGCGAGGTGATGCGGGCAGAGCGCGGACAACGCGCTCGGGTAACACTCGCATCCGGCAAGCAATACACCGGTGTCATTGGGTACATCTCGCGCACGGCAGATGCGCTGACCAGAACGTTTCAGGTCGAGGTCGCTATCGACAATGCCGATTTGGGTATATCTGCTGGCCTGACCGCCGATGTGGTGTTGTTCACCAAGCCAGCCATGGCGCACCGGGTAACGCCAGCGGTTCTGACGCTTAATGATCAAGGCCAGATCGGTATTAAAGTGGTGGGTGATGACAACGTGGTCAAATTTCATGCAATTGAAATTGTGGCTGATACGTCGGACGGTGTCTGGGTAACGGGCTTACCCCATACGGCGCGTGTGATCAGTGTTGGCCAGGAATTTGTGCTGGATGGTCAGACCGTCAATCCTGTTCATACTGGCTCGTAAGGTAAACTGATATGTTCGCGATCATTGATGCCGCCATTGAACGATCACGGACCGTCATTGCGTCACTGGTTCTGATTTTGATTGCGGGCAGCGTGGCCTATAATTCGATCCCCAAGGAATCCGATCCGGATGTAAACATCCCCATCATCTATGTGACCATCAGCCACGATGGCATTTCCCCGCAGGATGCCGAACGTCTGTTGATCCGTCCATTGGAACTGGAACTCAGAACTATTGAGGGCCTCAAGGAAATTCGCGCTGTTGGGTATGAAGGTGGTGCCAACATTATCATGGAATTTGAGGCCGGTTTCGATGTGGATCAGGCTTTGCTGGATGTGCGTGAACAGGTGGATGAGACCAAACCCGAATTACCGGAAGAAAGCGACGAGCCGGAAGTTCACGAGGTCAATTTCTCACTGTTTCCGGTAATCATCGTGGCGTTGTCCGGTGATGTACCGGAACGTACACTGTTGAAGCTGGCGCGAGATCTGAAAGATGAAATCGAAGGTATCTCAACGGTGCTGAAAGCCGAGGTTGCCGGGGACCGTGACGAACTGGTTGAAATCCTGATCGATCCCATCAAGTTGGAAAGTTATGATATTTCACCATTGGATGCCGTTGACAAGGTGGCAAGGTCGAACCTGTTGATTGCCGCTGGTGCCCAGGATACGGGGCAGGGCCGGTTTTCAATCAAAATTCCCGGCCTGTTTGAAAACATTCTGGACATCACCAGTATGCCCGTAACCACGGCCGGTGATGCGGTTATTACCCTTGGCGATGTGGGCGAGGTACGGCGTGGCTTCAAGGATGCGGAAGGTTTTGCCCGCATCAATGGCAAACCGGCATTGGTGCTGGAAATCACCAAACGCACTGGCGAAAACATCATCGAGACCATCGAGAACGTCTATACAGTTGTGGCCCGCGAACGTGCCGCATGGCCGGGTGATCTGAGCGATGTGGTACGCGTGGATTTTATGCAGGATAAGTCAAAAGACATCCGCAACATGCTGACAGATTTGCAAAACAATGTGATTAGTGCCGTTTTGTTGGTGATGATTGTCATCGTGGCGGCTCTTGGTGTGCGTACAGCCCTGTTGGTGGGCGTTGCTATCCCCGGATCATTTCTGATGGCCATTCTGGTGCTCTATACCGTTGGGGCCACGGTCAATGTGGTGGTGCTGTTCAGCCTGATTCTGGCGGTGGGGATGCTGGTCGATGGTGCCATTGTGGTCACCGAGTATGCAGATCGGAAGATGCTGGAAGGGGTTCATCGATCCAAGGCCTATGGCCTTGCTGCCAAGCGCATGTCGTGGCCGATTATTGCCTCGACCGCGACCACGCTGGCCGCTTTTCTGCCGCTGGTTTTTTGGCCGGGTGTGGTGGGTGAGTTTATGAAGTTTCTACCGCTCACGTTGCTGATTACCCTGTCGGCATCTCTGTTAATGGCGTTGATCTTCGTGCCAACCTTGGGCGCGCATGTGGGTGCGCCCGGTGCCGGTGGCGCCGATGTGGCACAAGGTTTGGGCGTTGATCATGGCGACGATGTTGAATTAGAGAAAATTGGCGGATTTACCGGAATATATTTGAAGATTCTTCGCAAGGCACTTGGTTCGCCCGTGATCGTTATCGCACTGGCCGTCAGCATGTTGGTGGGTATTCAGGTGATCTATGCTGGCGTGGGAAAAGGCGTTGAATTTTTCCCTGATGTTGAGCCCGAAATAGCGCAGTTGCAGGTTCGTGCCCGCGGCAATCTGTCATCAATTGAAAAAGACGCGCTGATGCAGGAAGTGGAAAGCCGTATTATCGGGCTGTCCGAGCTTAAATCCATTTATGGCCGTACCGGCAAGAGCGATCAATCAGAAGAAGCCGAAGACATTATCGGGACTATCACACTGGAGTTCACCGATTGGGACACCCGCCGCAAGGCAGCCGTCATTTTGGATGAGATCGAGGGCCTGACCGAAGGATTGGTGGGCATCATCATCGACCAACGTAAACAGGAACAGGGCCCGCCGGTTGGTAAGGCCATGCAGATTGAACTGTCGTCTCGTTATCCAGAGCGACTGGATGGTGCTATCGCCCACGTTATGCGGGGTGTGGAAGCGGTCGGCGGGTTTGTCAGTATTGAAGACAGTCGTCCTTTACCGGGTATTGAGTGGGAGCTAAACGTGGACCGCGCCCAGGCTGCCAAGTTTGGTGTGGATATCGGCCGGGTTGGCCGGTCCGTTCAGATGGTCACGACGGGGATCAAGCTCGGCGAATACCGACCCGACGATGCGGATGAAGAAATTGAGATCCGGGCGCGTTATCCTCAAGACACCCGCACGATCCAGCAGTTGGATAAGATTCGTGTTTCCACCGAGGCCGGGCAGGTGCCCATCAGCAATTTTGTTGAACGCGTGGCAAGGCCACGTGTGGGCACCATCAACCGCACGGACTCGCGCCGGGTAATGAGCATCAAGGCCGAAGTCGAGGAAGGCTTACTGCCCGATGAACAGGTGGCGAAGTTGACAGCATGGCTGGCCGAAAACCCATTGCCTGCTGATGTGGAGCACCGCTTTCAGGGCGAAGATGAGGAGCAGAAAAAAGCAGAAGACTTTTTGGGTAAGGCATTTTCCGTGGCGCTGTTCATCATGGCGATCATTCTGGTTACCCAGTTCAACAGCTTCTATTCAGCTTTCCTGATCCTGTCGGCGGTGGTGATGTCCACCATCGGTGTCTTTATTGGCTTGATGGTCATGCAACAGCCTTTTGGCATTGTGATGAGCGGGATCGGGGTCATTGCGCTGGCGGGCATTGTGGTGAACAACAATATCGTTTTAATCGATACCTATGACCGGTTGATCAAAACTGAGAAAGATGCCTTCTCTGCCATCATGCGGACAGGTGCCCAGCGTTTGCGACCTGTGCTGTTGACTACCGTCACCACAGTGCTGGGCCTCATGCCCATGGTTCTGGGCGTGAACATCGATTTTCTGACCCGCGAGGTGAATATGGGCGCGCCATCAACGCAGTGGTGGCAGCAACTATCCACGGCCATCGTATTTGGCTTGGTATTCGCCACGGTTCTGACACTGGTAGTGACACCATCCGCGCTGATGCTGCGCACCAAGGCGGCTGACTGGTTCAGAAAAGCGCATAAGAAGACTGTCGCCGCGAACTAGGTTTATTCGCTCTTGCTGAGAGCCGCATGCTTACGAATAGAAAACGGCATGCTGATGATATAAAGAGCAAGCACACAGGTCAGTGTGGTCCACGGCGCGCTGAATGAAGCGGCAACGAGCACAACAAAAGCCACCAGCGTGGTCATAACCCACGGGCCGGGTATTTTCAGCTTTTTGAATGAAAAGGTTGGAACCCGGCTAACCACCAGTATGGAGGTCAGGATTAATACCACAGAGACCACTTCGGGGCGGCGTACCAAATCGTCACCGATTTGAAACGACAGGACAAGAGGCAGCAATGCCAGTCCGGCTCCGGCGGGTGCAGGGGTGCCGCTAAAGAAATTGGCCTTCCATGCCGGCGCATCCGGATCATCCAACAGGGTATTGAACCGCGCCAATCTGAGCGCCATGCAGGATGCAAAAATCAGTGCCAAAATCCAGCCAAACCGGCCACTGCCCTGTAAGGCCCACAAATAAAGCATAATGCCGGGGGCTACACCGAACGAGATAAAATCGGCCAAGCTGTCCAGTTCTGCACCGAACTTGCTGGACCCTTTCAGGAATCGTGCCACGCGTCCGTCCAGCGTATCCAGAATGGCGGCCGCGACGATAGAAAAAGCCGCCAGTTCCCAGCGATTTTCAAACCCGAACCTGATCGCCGACATGCCTGCGCATAAGGCGAGCAGGGTAATCATGTTCGGGATCATCTTGTTAAAGGACAGTCCCTTAAAGGGGCGGGCGCGTTTATGGATAGGATCGCCATGCGATTCAGGAATCATGCTATGCGTCCATCACGTCGTTTTTCGGATTTTTTGGCCTTCATGTCGCCAATGATTGTTTCGCCAGCAATAGCGGTCTGACCTTCAACCACAAGCGGGACGGCGCCCTTGGGCAGGTATACGTCAACGCGACTGCCAAAACGGATCAGTCCGATTCGCTGACCTGCTTCTAACGGTTGGCCTTCTTGAACCTGGCACACAATGCGGCGCGCGACGAGGCCGGCAATCTGAACAAATGCAATGGTGGCACCTGAGTCTGTTTCCATCAGATAGCTCTCGCGTTCGTTATGCACGCTGGCTTTATCCAGCGAAGCATTAAAGAACTTGCCCGGCCGATAGGCGATCTTGCGTATGATACCATCCATAGGGGCACGATTGACGTGCACGTTGAATACATTCATGAACACACACACGCGTGGGCGTTCTTCCTCGCCCATATCCAGTTCCAGCGGAGGCACGGCCATGTCGATCGTTTGCACGACACCGTCTGCGGGTGAGATAATCAGGCCCTCACGGGTGGGGGTTACCCGTTCCGGGTCGCGGAAAAAGTAAACACACCACAGGGTCAGAACGACACCTACGATCCCCAAGAAGTCACCAGCCCACCATAGCAATAGTCCAATACCGGCAAAAATACCGATGAACGGCCAGCCTGCCGGGTTGATGGGAACGAGTACTGATTTCATCATGGTGGTCAGATTCCTTGAGCCGTGATCATGTGCGGTTTATCGATCAATGATACTTTGTGCGGGTGGTGATGGGCAAGCGCCGGAATACAAGCCGGAATACAAGTCGGCAAACATACGACTGTTGGCTCGTTCTATTTGACTTTGGAATATGAAATGGTCAGTCTGAAAAATCTGCGGGGAGCAGGGCGTGGGCAAAGTGGATACACACATTGTGAGTGAAATTAAGATTGGTGATGTCACCATTGGTGATTTGTCCCAGGAAATAGAGAACAAAGGCCTGCTCGTCCATAAAAAGGGCGTGGGCCAGCTTGAATTCCGGTTCGTTTATCTCGGCTTTCCTTTTGCTGTCCGCGCTGAAGCCGGTACCAAGGGATCATCCATTGATATTCGATCCATCCTCGGATATCTGCCATACTCATCCGAATCCTTGCGTGACCGGCAAGGCGCGATGAAGGTTCTGGCTGCGGCTTCCGGTGCATTGGGCAGGCGGGTTCGCTTTGGCAAAGGTCAACGGCTGGAAATGAGTGATCGGCGCACGTCCAAAGATCCGCTAACGCCGGTCAATCTGGTCTCCTTAATGACCAGTATTATGCTCGAAGCGAAGCCATTTCTGGATTTGCTGTCGGGATTTTTGAAGTCGGCACCTGAAAACGAAACGCTTCTTGACGGTGCGGCGATTAATGACGACGCGCTCGCCTAAGCTTCAATCTGTTTTTGGCAGGGCAAAAATCTGGCCCGGAAAAATCAGGTCCGGATCACCAATCTGTTCCACATTCGCTTCGTAGATCAGGGTGAATTCTATACCATCGCCATATGTGCGTTTTGCAATGCGCCACAATGAATTACCGGGCTGTACCACGTACGTGTCACTGGGATCGATATTCGGTTTCAATTCATCACGCATGAATGGCATGGATACGCGCTCAAGCACATTGCCCTGATCATCTACCTGGTCCGCACGCAGCTTGTAAATGCCGGTTTTCACTCTGGTCTCAGGGATAAGCTGCCAACGGCCATTTTTGTCTGCCTGGGCGGTGCCAATATAGGTGTTGTCCAAATACACATTCACCAGAGTACCCGGCGAAGCGGTACCAGACATACGAAATTCACCGTCTTCATCATAATCCACGGCTTCGATGGCTAACGCCAGGGTCGAATCACCGCTCGGTTTTTGCAGGACCTGTGACGCGGTAGAGCCATCATTACTGGTGGCAACCGCCAGGATCTCGTCACCTGAATCAGGTTCTGGCACCACAATCATAACCACCTGGTCAGAGGCCAGCACATTTCCGTCCGCATCAATTGATTTCAGCGATAGCTGCCGGTTGCCGGGTGGCAGTGGCGATGATGGTACAAACACCCACTCCCCATTGGCGTCGGATGTGACGGTACCCAGACTTACTTCGTCATCAAAAATTTCGATGGTGACGCCGGGGGCTGCACGTCCAGCAATGACGGCATTACCTTCAACAGTAATGCGTACAACATCAAAGCTCGGCAGCGTCGGTCCATCGGTGGCTTCAGTGCCTGCTGGCTGGGCTGTGTCGTCGCTTGGCGTTTCTTGTGTAGAAGCCTGCTGTGCTTCAGCCACAACAGGTTCCACCTCGGCGGGCACAAACTCATCTTCGTTCAGGGTTAGCTGAATGGCAATTGCGCCGCCCACGGCAAGCCCGCCAATCGCTGCAATAACAAGCGGGTTTTTATAATACGACATTCAAATTCACACGCCACAGGGTTGCTGAAATCACACCTCTAGTCATAGTACAGGGGCATGTCCCCTGCAACAGTGAGGAGATTATCGCGCGGTCGGGGGGGCAATTTTTCTTATTCCCGCAAGACACAGGTGCGTGTGCAGCCTATAAGGGATTTATGAGGAATGCGTCGATCCAGACACAATACGTCCACTCGTCTATCATTTTTCAACTAAATTATCGTGTAAAAACAAATGGATAACGATAAATTGACACAATTAAATTCTACTGAGATTTCATCACTGTGCGTGTATTGCGGCTCCCGGGTCGGTGACAATCCGGCATTTGAGGCGGCCGCCCGGCAACTGGGCGAGGAAATGGCCAAGCGGAATATGACACTGGTATATGGTGCCGGTTCCATCGGCATTATGGGTATTTTGGCCGACTCCGTGCACCGGCATGGTGGTAACATCATCGGGATCATCCCCGAGTTTCTCGATGAAATTGAAGTCGGTCGCCATGACATACAGGAATTTGTCGTCACGCCTAACATGCATGAACGCAAAGCCCTGATGTTCCAAAAGTCGGATGCTTTTGTGATCCTGCCCGGTGGTTTGGGGTCACTTGATGAGACATTCGAGATCATCACATGGCGGCAGCTCGGCTTGCATGACAAGCCCATCATTATTGCCAATATTGATGGTTATTGGGACCCGTTGGTGGCGTTAATTGAATCAACCATATCACGTGGCTTCGCGGCCCCTGAATGTACAAAGCTGTATACGGTCGTGGACGATGTGCCCGGAATTTTCGACGCCCTGAAAGGCGTTCACCTCCCACCCGACAACTCGCGTGTAGATCGGTTGTAACGGTTGTAACAGAGCCCTCATATCCCTATTGTCAGATCAACGAATAAGGGCTTACAGGAGCACCACAATGTCAAAGATCAAAGTCGCCAATTCCATTGTTGAGCTGGACGGTGATGAAATGACCCGGATTATCTGGGCTTTCATCAAAGACAAACTGGTTCTGCCTTATCTGGATGTGGACCTGAAGTACTATGATCTGAGCGTCGAAAGTCGCGATGCAACCGATGACCAAATCACCATCGATTCCGCCCATGCCATCATTGAGCATGGCGTAGGTGTCAAATGCGCGACCATCACCCCGGACGAAGCCCGCGTGGAGGAATTCGGCCTCAAGCAAATGTGGCGTTCGCCCAACGGCACCATTCGAAATATTCTGGGCGGCACCGTTTTCCGTCAGCCAATTATTTGTGACAACGTGCCGCGACTGGTACCCGGCTGGACCCAGCCGATCGTCATTGGCCGTCATGCTTTTGGTGATCAGTACCGCGCCACGGATTTTCATTTTCCGGGCGCTGGCACGCTGACGATTAAATTTGTGCCCGAAGATGGCGGTGAGCCTATTGAACGTGAAGTGTTCCAGGCACCTGACGCCGGTGTCGCCATGGCAATGTACAATCTGGACGAATCAATTCGTGGGTTTGCCCGGGCCTGTATGAACTATGGCCTTGATTTGGGCTGGCCTGTGTATCTGTCCACCAAGAACACCATTTTGAAAGCCTATGACGGCCGTTTCCTGGATTTGTTTCAGGAAGTGTTTGATGCGGAATTTGCCGACAAGTTCAAAGCGGCTGGTATTACCTACGAGCATCGCCTGATTGACGACATGGTCGCGTGCGCCATGAAATGGAGCGGCGGTTTTGTCTGGGCCTGTAAGAACTACGACGGTGATGTGCAGTCTGATACTGTAGCGCAAGGGTTTGGCTCACTTGGCCTTATGACGTCCGTTCTGATGACGCCCGATGGAAAAACCGTTGAAGCGGAAGCCGCACACGGCACCGTGACGCGCCACTACCGTCAGCATCAGCAGGGCAAAGAAACCTCAACCAATCCAATCGCATCTATTTTTGCGTGGACCCGTGGCATTGCCACGCGTGGCAAGTTCGATGGCACCCCTGACGTGGTGAAATTTGCCGAAACACTCGAAAAAGTCTGCATCGATACGGTCGAGGACGGCCACATGACCAAAGATCTGGCTATTCTCATTGGCCCGGATCAAGGTTGGATGACCACGACTCAATTCCTCGACAAGCTGGACGAGAACCTGCAAGCCGCCATGGCGGCTTGGTAAGTCTCGCCTGAACCGGTGAGCCGCGAACAGGACCTGTATGATCCCATCAAGGCCTTCCTGGAAGGTCAAGGCTATGAGGTCAAGGCCGAGGTCGGTGCCTGTGATGTGGTGGCGGTTCGCGGGTGTGAACCTGTAGTTGTTGTTGAGCTTAAAAGTCGATTCAATCTGGAATTAATCTTGCAGGCCGTAGACCGAGTGTCACTATCATCACAGGTGTATGTGGCCTTTGCTGATGAAAAGGGTGGTATCTGGCGGCGCCAACGTAAGCGTGTGGTCAAGTTGTGCCGCATGCTGGGCATCGGGGTGTTGTTGGTGCGACTTGGTAAAACAGACAAGGTTACCGCCGCGCTGGACCCGCAGGAGTACAAGCCGAAGATTAATCCTAAGAAGCGCGGACGCATGCTGAAAGAATTTTCAGAACGCGTAGGCGATCCCAATACAGGCGGTGTGACGCGAACCACGATTATGACGTCCTATCGTCAGGACGCCCTAAGGTTGGTGCACGCGCTAAATAAAGGTGGCGAACAGGCCCCGGCCAAATTGCGCGACAATACCGGCATTGAACGCGCTGGTCTGATCCTGCGGGACAACCATTACGGCTGGTTCGAGCGTGTGCGCCGCGGGATTTATGAGCTGTCGCCCCAGGGGCATGCTGTTGCCAAAGAACAGGCGGATATTATTGCAACCTTGATCAAAACCGTTCCAAAAAGCTAGCGCTCACCCTTAGCCATTAAGTAATCGTAGGCTGACAGCACATGGGTTTTGACGATGTGAAAGAAGTCTTCGACGGGGACGTTCTCGTCAAACGATCCCATGCCAGTGGGGGAGGGGCCATACACATAGGCCGGGATGTTTTCATACCGCCACAGCCGCGCATCTGTACCGCCCAGGCTAACAATCGGGGTGGGGCGGAAGCCGCGAAGTTGCTCCACATTATTTTGGATGATTTCAAGCATCTCGCCGTATGGATCACAGTAAGACGGTGGGTTGAAGTTCGTCTCCTCATAGGTGGCTTCAGGGTAGGCACTGGCGATCTTGTCTACCTCTGCCATGATCAGGTCCTTGGTGGCGCCTACGGGTAAGCGGATATCAGCCTCGAACTGGCAACTCCCCGGGATCATATTGTTCTTCAACCCGCCTTCAATGGTGCCAATGTTCAGGGTCACCTTGGGCACAATATGCCCGGCACCTTCACCCATGGCCCGGTCACTGGATTCGATAGACTCTGCCTGAGCTTGTTGCAGGTTGTGGGGCAGATCAAATGACATGTCCTCCAACTTTTCCAGATCATGGATCATGCGGGTGGCGATCCGTGTGGCGGAACCGGTGGTATGGGTATAAGCGCCGTGCGCGCCGGCGGTACGGATGGTGAACTTAAGCCACAACGGGCCTTTTTCGGCATAGCGGATTGAAAACGGGCTGGATGGCTCACCATTCAGACAGCAATCACCCAGAACCTCCGGCTCATGCTCCATCAACCACCTGGCACCCCAAGGCCCGAATGTTTCCTCATCAGACACGCATGTGAGCGTCAGTTTGCCTTTCAGGCTGTCTTTCAAGCGGTGCAGCAGGACATAGGTCCAGATGCTGGCGCTGGTGCCACATTTCATGTCGGCGGAGCCACGACCATAAACTTTGCCGTCTATGATATCACCAGACCATGGATCAGTGGTCCATCCTTCGTCTTCCGGGGTGTCGCTGACCGGAAACACATCAATATGCCCGTTCAGGACCAGATGCCGCCCTGCATCAGCCCCTTCAAAGGTTCCGATCACGTTTGGCATGGTGGGCTCGGGCGAAACCAGCCGGTGTGGCACACCATGTTTTGTCAGAAAATCCGTGATATGGGCTGCGGCATCAACGGTGTTGCCGGGTGGATTGGGCGTGCGGATACGTACAAGGTCTTGATAGAACGCCAGCATATCGTCCTGTTCAGCGTCCAGCCATTTCAGCAATTGTTCCCGCTCGCTCATCATATTCCCTCCCTGGGTGCATGCCTGATTATCAGGTGCGTCAAGAACCCTAACCCTTGTTAGTCTCGTCTGAAATCATAAATGCGTTGCGGTGGCACATGCAGGGAGATCGTGTCGCCTTCGCTGATCATGCCTTCACGTTCAACCCAGGCGGTGATGCCGCGCAGGTTCAGGGCGTTTTTGGCAAACAACTTGCCAAAGCCCGGATGGTGTTGATCGATCACATCACCCGGATATTTACAGGGCTCGTTTTCCATATCGACAACCAACGACGCACCGCCAGAAAAGATCAATCGGGACGATGGCGGCACCAGCGTGAAATCCGGGATGCCGGACAACAGAATGTTCGCGCCCAGCCACTGGGGTTCCAGCTTCTCGACGCCCATCTTTTCGGCAATGACGTCCATGTCTTCAACGGAAACAATGGAAATTTGACGAACGTTCCTAATCTCTGTGCCGGCCTTGTACTGACGAAGCACGCGCACGCATGATGCCATTGTCAGGCCGGAATGGCTGTCACCTTCAAAGCCTGCGTAGTTGACCTTTACCGAGTTCACGCGATCCGTGACCAGACCTGATGCCGGATCGCCATTAACCAGAACAGTATGAACTTTACCTTCGATTTTTGTCGGTCTGAGAATAGGCATGGTATTTCCTAACCTTCTTCAAAAAACACGCGATCATGTTTTAAAGGGTTGTCCGGATCAATGGTGGCATCCAGTTCACGTGCGTAACGGTGGCCTGAGAACACAGCAGCGGCAATAACGGCGGGCGCTTCACTGTCACCAATCCGTTTTACGGACTTGGGCGCACCCTCTGCACCCTCAGCCATTTTCGCCATCAATGCTTGATAGAGATCGTCATTGGGCGTGCGTGCGGTGATCAGAACCACAGCCGTGGCTTCTACGGTTTTTTCGCATCCGGTGTACTGGCATGACAAAGTGGCGCTATTACCATCAAATGATGACAGATTATGGGCGGTGACCAGATCCACATCCATTTCCATCAACTTGGTTTGTGCGCGATGGCGGTCCTGGGTGTAACCACCCCATTCACAAATGGCATCCGCCGGGGTCACCATGGTCACCGGTACGCCTGTGTCACGGATCAGTTCCGCGATCACGCTAGCCATATAGTAGTGATCATCATCGAAGACAATCGTTGGACCAGTGGGAATGCGGCCCGCCATGATATCGTCTGGTGTATAACGGTTTTCGAGCGGCCCCAGATTGGCGATGCCGCCCCGGTTCGTGGCGCTAAAGCCATCATTGCGCCAGTGGCTGCCCGTGGCGATGGCCACATGATCGGGTGCTACGTCCAGCACATCATCGACGCTGAGTTCGCTTTCGCGGAAAACTTCCACGTTATCGAGTTTTTCAAGCTGCTGTACGCGGTAGTCACGCACACGCGCCCATTCGCTCAGGCCCGGTAGCTTGGCTTCGCGGGTGACCCGGCCACCCAGGTCGCGGGTGGCTTCGGCCAACATTACATCGTAGCCACGCTTGCCCAATTGGTGGGCGGCCTCTAAACCCGCCGGACCAGCGCCAACCACCAGCACACGAGAGTCAGAGCCTTTTTCAGGCACTTCTTCAGGATGCCAGCCACGTCGCCATTCTTCGCTCATGGTCGGATTTTGGGTGCAGCGAATAGGCGTGCCTGTGCCATCGCCCATGTAACACATGTTACAGCCGATGCATTCACGAATGTCTTCCAGCCGTCCTTCTTCAATCTTCTTGGGCAGGAACGGATCAGCGATAGAGGGCCGCGCCGCGCCAATGAAATCCATAACGCCACGCTTGATCTGGCTGACCATGGTGTCGGGCGACGTAAAGCGACCGACAGAAACCACCGGTTTGGTGGTGATAGATTTGATGTAGGAAATATAGGGTTCCAGCGATCCTTCGGGCACGAAACGGGACAGTCCCATTTCCACCGAATAATCTGCGATGTTGATATCCCAGAGATCCGGCAGCTCAGCCAGAATTTCGAACATCTCGCGGGTTTCACCGGCGACTGGGTTGCCATCGCCACCTCTGCCACCACTGGTCTCAGCAGAAAAACGCACAGCAACCGCCATCGTGTCACCGACAGCTTCTTTGGTATCTTCGATGATTTCACGAACCAGACGCACGCGATTTTCGACGGAGCCGCCATACTCGTCCGTTCGGGTGTTCAGCACGGGCGACATGAATTGAGATAGCAGGTAATCGTGGGTCGCATACACATAGGCAATATCGAACCCGGCTTTTTTGGCCCGTAATGCCGCATTTCGGTGCCAGCGTCGCACTTCGCGAATATCCGCTTTGTCCATGGCGCGGGTCTGAAACGGATTACCTTCCGTATTCGGCATGCTGGTCACGCCCAGAGCAACTTCGCGGGTGGAAAGATTAGCAATTCTGGCACCGCCCAGGCACAGTTCTACCCCGGCAAGGGCGCCGTGGGCGTGAACTTTTTCCGTCATCAGGGCATGAGACTTGATATCACCGTCATCCCACAGTGAAGCGGGCGCGTAGGGTGCGTCATCGGATGAGGGGTGAACGGTGCAGTATTCTGTATTGATAACGCCCCAACCGCCTTCGGCTTTCATCTCACGCAGGCCTGCTAGAATACGCGGCTTTTCCCAGCCACTGCCGGTGCAGTGGGGGACTTGATAAAATCTGTTTTTGGCTGTTACGGGGCCGATTTTCATAGGCTCAAACAGGATATCGTAGCGAGGATCTCGGGCCATTATGCTCTCCAGGTGTTTAAATCAGGCTTCAGCCAGTTGTGGTAGTTCGCGGCGGAATGGTACCGCATCCGTTACAGGTTCATCCATCTCACGGGCATAGCGGTGCCCGCTATAGACAGCCGCAGCAATAGTGCCGGGTGCCAGGCAATCGCCCACGCGGCTAACCGATTTGATTCCAGCCGCATCCAAAGCGTCCTGATCCGCCGTCAGTTCATAATACAAATCATCATTGGGCAGGCGCGCCGTAACCATCACCACGGAACCACAGGGACGCGTTTCCTCACGATCAGTATAAACACATGACAATGTGACGGTGCCACCCCCGATGGATGCTAAATTCCGGTGCGGCACCAGTGTTACACCCAGTTCAAGTAACCGCGTTTGAATGCGTTCCTGTTCCATGGTGTTGTGGGTCCAATTGGAAATATCGGCTGCTGGCGTAACCAGGGTAACGTCGAGTCCCTCAGCATGCAGCTTTTCCGCCATGATACCGCCCATGTAATAGTGATCATCATCGAAGATCACCACAGGGCCGGTCGGCATTTTACCTGCGATAATGTCATCGGGGGTGAAAACGGTCGCGCTGCCCGAGCCAGAATCCGAGCCAGCAATAGCCACATGATTAGCGCGGCCTACACCATCGGACCGCCATTTGGATCCGGTCGCCAACACCACATGGTCGGAGCCGAATTCCATAATTTGTTCAGCCGTCAGGTGGCTGTCCATATAGGTCTCCACGTTGACCATAGGGGCGATCTGACCTTCACGGTAATCGCGAACCCGTGCCCATTCAGAAAGGCCAGGAAGGCGACTTTCCTTGGTTACGCGCCCGCCAAGTTCTGTGGTGGCTTCGGCAAGGGTAACACCATAGCCGCGTTGACCAAGGGCGCGGGCGCATTCCATACCGGCGGGGCCAGCGCCCACGATCAATACAGCGCTGTCACTGGTCTTTTCGGCGATACGTTCTGGATGCCAGCCTTTGCGCCATTCTTCGCCCATGGTGGGGTTTTGGGTACAGCGCAGTGGCGTGGCCAGAAAATCAGCCGTGACACAGATGTTACAGCCGATGCATTCGCGAATATCTTCCGGGCGGCCTTCTTCGATCTTGCGCGGCAAAAAGGGGTCTGCGATTGATGGCCGGGCGGCACCGATCATATCCATATGACCGTTCTTGATGAGTGAGACCATTGTGTCGGGCGAGGTAAAACGGCCCACACCAACCACGGGTTTGCTGGTGACCTCTTTCACAAACTTTGTATAGGGCAGCTGTGAGCCACTTTCGGCAAACCGCGACGTGGTTGAATCATTTGCCCACTCGCTCACGTTTACGTCCCACAGATCTGGTACTTCGGCCAGCATCTCGACAAAATCCCGGCCTTCACCATCCGATGTTATACCGTCGGACCCTAAAAGCTCATCCACGGCAAAGCGGATGGCGATAGCGCAGGTATCACCGACGGCATCCTTGATATCAGACATGATTTCCCGGAACAGGCGGGAGCGGTTTTCCAGGCTGCCACCGTATTCATCTGTACGGTGATTGTGGCGACGTGACAGGAAGTGCATTTGAATGCTCTCGTCATGCCCACTGTAGTTATAAATGATGTCGAATCCGGCGGTGCGGGCGCGCTTGGCCGCATCCACATACCACTTTCGCACTTGCTTGATATCTGATTTGTCCATGGCGCGGGCGGACACCGGCTCGTAGCCTTCCACCGGGGTATGCGACGGTGCCATCGGGATTTCACGACTGTACAGATTGGCGGTCACGAAGCCGCCATAGATGGGCTGAACTCCGGCCAAGCCACCGTGTTCATGAATTTTGTCGCACATGCGGGCGAAGGTGGGGATATCGGAATCATCCCACAGACGCCCCTCAATCAGGGGGCTGAAATCCGAGCCGTGATGAATTTCTGTTTCTTCGGTGCATACGACGGCCCAGCCACCTTCGGCTTTGACGCCGCGCATTTCCGCCATGGAGGACGGATACGCCCGGCCCATGCCATTGCAGTGGGGGACTTGATAAAATCGGTTTTTTGCGGTGACGGGCCCTATTTGAACAGGTTCAAACAGCACGTCATAACGGGGGTCACGTGTCATGGGTGGTCTTGCTCTCTAAATGATCAGGTGCAGCGGGAAAAATGCTTGGGAAACAGGCAGGCTAAATAGTTGAAGCAATTCTTGCGCGCTTCAGTTCGGCTGAGTGATTGGGGGTATAGGAGAACCTGCAACCAAAGACCATCAATGATGGATTCGATGCTACGGGTCGTCTCAATCGGGGTGATATGGTCGTACCCACCGTCTTTAGCTAATTCCGAGCAGAGCCTTTTCAATTCAGATGTGCGGTGTTCATCAAAGCTGTTATGAATGTTCAGATAGGTGGGGCGTTGTTTCGCCTGCCCCCAGAATGCAAACCACACAGCCAGCTTCTTTGCCGAGCAAACCGTTTGCTCAAAATCCACATTGAGCATGGCAGCCATTTGGTCAGCCGGGTTTGGGCCAGCCTTTTCCAACGCTGCCGTCCACAGGTCATAGTGCTCCTGCGCCAGAAAGCCGAGTGTTTCCACATACAGGGATTCTTTGGAATCGAAGTGAAAATTAACAATGCCATGGGAAAGCTTGGCGCCCTTTGTCACTGTCGCCAGTGTAGTACCCGAAAACCCTCGCTTGGAGATTGAATCTATGGTCGCATTGATCAACTGCTGGCGACGCGCCTCTCTTGTAGCGGTACGACCCTTGGTTGGTTTCTTTGCCGTTGCTTGAGTCATCTCGTTCCTGTGGTGTTTTGGGTGAAAGCATGGGACGTATATTTTGACTAGTCAGTCAAAATTAACTCGACACGCTCGCACTGCCAAGGGTTAATATGCAGACAATCAGGTATTTTGGAATAGGACAAATGCAATGGGTATGGAAAAGAAAATAATCAGATTTGAGAAAAATGGCCCGGCAAGGACAGGCTTGGCGAAAATGGAATTGGATACGGCAGACTTCCAGTCTGACCTGCCTGAACAACACGTACATGTTTATTACGAGGATGAAGACCTTGGCCTGAATTTGGGCGTGTGGACCACAACCGACATGCAGGAATTATTTGGGCCCTATCCCGGCGATGAATTCATGTGGGTGCTGGAAGGCCAGGTTGCCATGGTTGATGGTGACGGCACCGAAACGGTGGTGAAGCAAGGCGAGACCTTCTGCATTCGCAACGCCATTCCTATCAGTTGGAAGCAGGTCGGGTTTTTGCGCAAGTTTTATATGACCTATGACAATCCAAATGCCGCTACGCCTGATATTGCATCGGCGGACGGCGGTGTCATGGTGATTGATGCAGATATGTTGAAATCAGGCATGAAAAAAATGGGCTCCACGGATCCTTTTGAGATCGGCGGTGAGGCACCTGTGCAGCATGACAATATTGCTTTCACCAATGATGCGGGCAACATGTTTGTCGGTATGTGGGACAGCACAGCGTTCAAGAGCGAAATGAAGCCGTTTCCCTGCCATGAATTTGTGCAGTTGCTGGAAGGTGAGGTAACAATCACCGAAGGCGATGGTACGGCACACGATTTCGGGGCTGGAGATGTATTCTTCATTCCTGAGGGCACAGTGTGTAGTTGGAATGCCTCGGGCTACATCAAGAAATTCTACTCCATTCTTGATACATCGGCCTGATCGGTGGGGGAAGAATCTGATACCGAGCGCTCGACGTATCTAGCGACTCTTCTGCTGTATTTTGAAGAAGAGATCATGGGTGAGGCCTATTTCTACGGGTTGGCTCAACACCATGAGAATGCAGATCACCGCGCAAAGCTGGAGGTTATGGCCGAGGTTGAACGGTTTGCAGCAGAATCCATTCGACCATTGATAGAGAAATATGATCTTCAGCCGCGCTCGGATGCTGAGCTCGTGTCGATTGGAAAGACATGGATAGAACGCCATGCGGATACCGATTGGGATGTGCTTATGGCGGATATATCTGTCCGGTATTATGACTATCTGGATGAGTTCTACGCCCTGGAGGCCATGGCACCGGCGGAAGACTTACGGGCTTTGGATATCCTGACTAAACATGAAGTGGCGGCTATTGTGTTTGCCCTAAAGGAGGTTGCCGGTGATGCGGATAGTCTGGTACCGCTCAGGCGTTACATGTCGTCCAACTCTAAAAGCGGCTGAGCCTGTACGGTTCCAGAACATCAACCGGGCCAGTGTCGAGAATTTCTTCTGCGGTTAACCTGCCGACCAGAGCGGCGAGTGTTACGCCGCTGTGCATGACCGTGATATAGAGCCCGGATACGCCTTCTGCGGGGCCTATGATTGGATGACCGTCAGCAGGCGTTGGGCGCTGGGCCAACGTCCAGGTTTCCACCTCCAGACCGTCTGAGTCGCTAAATAATGCCTTGGTGCCAGCCAACAGCATCTGGGCCTCGGCCACATGATCATCGGGGGCGGGGCCGCCACCGAAGTCCCGGCCCGCGACAATGCGGCCATCGGCGTTCTGGCGTACATGAATGCCGGGTGACAAGGTTACGCCCCGGATGAGTGGTGTTGTGACCGCCGTTTGCATCAAAAATCCGGGAGAGTTATCCATGGGGACAATAACGCCCGCTTGTGCCGCCAATTCAGCCGTAGCGATTCCCGCCGCCAGAATTACGCAATCAGCCATTTTGTCGCCGGATTCCGTCCGAACCCCCGTGACGTTGGTGCCATCCACAATGAGGCTCTCAACGGTTTCTTCCAGAACTTGCGCCCCATTGGCGACGGCCGCATCCAGCAACACCAAGGCGGTTTCCACCGGTGACAGGCTGCCTTCTATTGATGACAGGGCCGATACCTTGGGCGCTGTTCGCAGGTAAGGTTCCTGAGCCTGGGCTGTGTCCTGATCGATCAGGCGTATGGGGTAGCCCCTGGCGGCGGCGGTGGCTGTGCCTGATTCCACATCGGATGGATCATCTTCCCACCAAAGTGAGCCATGCCAGTTTATGGGCAGATCATGGCCCTCGTCACCCGTTTCCAGGTCCTGTTGCAGGCGGTGCCAGTCCAAAATAGCCTTGAGCCGGAGTTCATGGTAGATGCGATCATTGCCGGGGGCTGAGTTGATCCAGGCGAATGAGGCTGGCGTCGCTATACCGCCGCGATTTCCACCGTCCAAAACCGTCACACCGGCACCTCTGACAGCCAGATGATAGGCAATCGAGGCACCAATGATGCCGCCGCCGATGACGATGGTCTTCATGGGGGTTTTCACAGACTGTTTCTCCTGTGTAGAATGATGGATAAATCATATGGCTAAAGGCACCGAAATGCCTTGACGTTCACCAGTTCGTCCCGTAAAAACCGGCGTTCTAACGGCAAGATGATGGCTGTTTCCGGGTGATCGGGCAAGTGCACTGTCCCTGGTGCGCCAAATCATCAGCCGCAAACAAGATTTGAAGGATTTGAACCATGGCCAGACGTTGCGAGTTGAGCGGCAAAGGTGTAATGACCGGCAACAATGTGAGCCACGCTCACAACAAAACCCGTCGTCGTTACCTGCCAAACCTGCAGCCAACCACGCTGTTCAGTGACACTCTTGGCGAGTCTGTAAAACTGAGAGTATGCATGGATGCTTTGCGCACGGTTGAACACAAAGGCGGTCTGGATGCCTATCTTCTAGATAGCCGGGATGCAGACCTGACCATTGATATGACCCGTCTGAAAAAGCGGATCAAAAAGGCTGTTGCCAGCGCAGCCTGATCGAGCGCTCTCATAAAGTTTGAAAAAGGTCCGCTTTGCGGGCCTTTTTTTCTGCCTGACTCACTCACATTAAGAAGAGGGTCAGGTACATGTAAGGTTAAATTGATATTGTTAACCATAAACACGGGGGGCAAATTAACCCGTGAGGACAGTGCTAATGGGGACAAGCAGCGAATGAAGGCCTATGACATCTCTGGATTGAGCATCCTGGTGCTCGAGAAGCAGGTGCTTATTCGTAGGCTTTTGACCGATGTGTTTACGGCATTTGGTGTCCCTACTGTTCATAGTACGGGCGATCTCGCCACTGCCTGGCAAATTTTCAATGACAATCCCATCGATATTATCCTATGTGACTGGTGCGAAGACTTGAACGGGATGGAGTTCCTGCACTATGTGCGGAATGATGAGGAGTCGCCCAATCCGTTTGTCTGCTTTTTTATGGTCACAGCTTATACAGAAATTTCCAAGGTATGTCTGGCCCGCGATCAGGGCATGACGGAATACCTGGCCAAGCCGGTCTCGGCACGCATGGTTTATATGCGCATTGTTCGGGTCATTGAAGACGCACGTTCGTTCGTTCGCGCCCCGGAATTTTTTGGCCCGGATCGCCGCCGGCGGAAACATGGCGAGGTTCCCCTTAGGGAGCGTCGCGTCGCCTAGCCTAGCTGCCACACCTATCGGTTCTCTTTGACGGCTTCCACATGGCTGTTGAATTGCGCGTCCGCCATCAGTGTCTTACACCGATCAAAACGTCCCGTGGCATAGGCCCAAAAGTCCTCAACCGGATTATCGTTGGCGTGCTGGATCAAACCCCACAGGGTCCACAGCAAGTCACACATGGCCTTGTAGATCACCATGCGGCCCATTTGCGCATCTGAGGGCGTGCCGCCGAAATAGGCCGCCATCATTTCCATATCCTGCTCAGGTGAAAAGCCCGCCTCGACGGATACGTCGCCCAAATCCCACAATGGATCGTTCATGCCGGAGTATTCCCAATCAATGATCCACATGCGGGTGCCATCATCGAGGAAGTTCTCACACAAAGGATCGCAATGGCATGGTGCCAGGTCGGCGGGGTGAGCGTCCAGGGCCTCACGCACGGCACCGGCTTCACGCACCACGTCGTGGTATCCATCGGGCAGATCGGCACCCAGCTTGTCGAGTACGCTGAGATAATCGTCAATCATGGCGAACAACTCGAACCGGAACTGAAACGTTTCGCCACTGGTATGCAATTTGTTGAGAGCCGCACCCACCCGGCCCGGGGCACCGACCGTAGTGGGAAAGGTTTCTGGTGTCATGGTCACGGCATCGTCCACAAATCGGCTCATCATCAAACCTGAGTCCGGATCTGCGTGGATAACTTCCGGGCTGACGCCCACGTCTGCCGCTACGCCTGCGTTATGGGCTTCCACCGCGCGGTCAATTATTTCTTCCGTGCCCTTACCGGGAATGCGTAGCGCATAGACGCCATCCGGCGTTTCGGCGCGGTAAACCAGATTAGTCAGACCGCCCTGGCGCTGAAACGTCACATCGCTTTCGCTTAGGTGCTCGAATCCGGGAATGGTTATCAGGTGTTTATAAGCGTCATCCATGTTCGTATTCCTTTTATCAAGCCGTCAGATTCATGCCGTTAGGCGCTTGTTGTCCGGATCATACAAGGGGCCGTCCACACGGCGTGCAGCAACCCTTTCGCCGAACACTTCCACATCAAAGCTGGTATCACCCGCCAGTGACAGGGGAAGATACCCATAGGCGATCTCCTGCCCCGTATAGTGGGCATAGTTAGCGCTGGTCAGCAGGCCAACGGCATCACCATCATAAATGATGGTTTCGCCACCGTACAACGTGCCGGGTGCTTCGACCACAAATGTGCAGAGCTTACGATCCGCCCCATCTTGTCTGATGGCTTCGAGGGCCGCACGGCCCAGATAGTCCCCCTTGGTCTTGAAGGCCACTCGAAACCCGAGGCCGGCTTCGAACGGGTTGTAGTCGGGTGAGATGTCTGAGCTCCAATACAGATAGTTCTTTTCCAGCCGCAGGCTATCGATGGCGCGGTACCCCACGTCGGCGATGCCATGATCTTCACCGGCCTGCCACAGCAAATCATATACATGGCCGGTGAATTCAGTGGGAATGTGCAATTCCCAGCCCAGTTCGCCCACATACCCGATGCGGATGGCACGAACAGGGGCAGAGCCGATGGTGATCTGGCGACAGGTGGAAAACGGAAAGGTCTCGTTCGAAACATCATCGTCGGTTACCGCAGCCAGCACATCTCGGGACTTAGGACCGCAGACATTGAGGGTGGACCACGCCGAGGTGACTTCCTTGGTTTGTACGCTACCATCCGACGGAAGGTGAGTGTTGATCCAATGGAAGTCACGTACCCCGAAACCAGACCCGGTAACCACGTAGAACAGATCATCATCCAGCCGGTTAATGGTCAAATCAGCTTCAATGCCGCCTTTCTCATTACACAATTGAGTGTAGATGGCGCTGCCTACTGGTTTATCCACATTGGCGGCGGCCAGATAATTAAGGGCCTCCAACGCGCCGGGGCCGGAAACTTCCATTTTGGCAAAGGATGATTGGTCGATCAGGGCCACCCTTTCACGCACGGCCTTGCATTCTTCACCCACAGCCGTGAACCAGTTGCATTCGCGTTGATCAAAGGAAAGCCGGTCTTCGCGCGTCTCACCCTTGGGCGCGAACCAGTTGGGGCGTTCCCAGCCGGCTTTTGAGCCATAGACCGCACCCTTGTGGGCCAGCTTGCCGAATAGCGGGCTTTTGCGGATGCCACGGGCAGTGTGTTTCTCCTCGCCCGGGAAATGAAGCAGGTAATGCCCCCCGTAATGTTCCACCGCGCGGGCATACATGAAGGTTTTGGTATTGTGGTGGGACTGGAATCGACGCACATCAAGCGGCCACAGGTCCGGGCTGGGCGATCCGTCGATAATCCATTCGGCCATCATCTGACCGGCCCCGCCACCGGCGGCAATACCGTACAGAAAACCGGACGCCACAAAATAGTTATCCAACTCACGGGCGCGTCCCATGACGAAATCCCCGTCGGCGGAATAGGGGATGGCACCGTTGATCATCTCGCGCACGCCGACCTCATTGATGATCGGTGTGACCTGTCCGGCCAGTTCAGCCAGCGGCTCGAAACGATCAAACTTGTTCTCCAGCAATTCCTGGCCGAAAGCATGCGGGATGCCATTCTCGCCAAAGGGTACGGTGTTATTTTCATAACCACCCACCACAAGGCCATTCACATCAGCCTTGTAATAAACCAGCCGGTCCGGGTCGCGCAGGGTCGGCATACCTTGCGGCATATCGGGAATGTTATCGGTGATCAGGTACTGGTGTTCTACGGCACACGATGGAATGGCAACACCGGTCTTGAGACCCAATTCCCGTGACCACATACCGGTGGCATTGACCACAGTGTCGAACGTCCAGATATCGCCGTCTTCGGTTTCCAGCTCGCTCGCCCGATTACCAACTTTACGGATATTGGTTACCCGCACGCCCTCTTTGATTGTGGCACCGCCATTGCGGGCACCTTTGGCCAGGGCCTGGGTTACGCTGGCCGGATCAATCTGGCCGTCGGTCGGCAGGTAGGCGGCGGCCAGTACGCCGTCTGTCGACATCAACGGGAACAGGTCCCGGGCTTCGGTGGGCGAAATGATTTCCATTTCCAAACCGAAGCTGCGGGCCATGGTCGCGGATCGTTTGATTTCCAACACTCGTTCCGGTGATGAGGCCAGTCGCAGGCTGCCCACTTTCTTCCAGTCAATCGATTGTCCGGTTTCCTCTTCCAGTCGATCGTAAACTTCAACAGATTTTTGTAGCATGCGAGTGGTGTTGCGTTGCGACCTCAACTGGCCCACCAACCCGGCGGCATGCCACGTGGCACCATGGGTCAGGCCGCTTTTTTCAAGCAGCGTCACGTCGGTCTTGCCCATGCGGGTGAGATGATAGGCGATGGCGCAGCCAATGATGCCGCCACCGATGATGATGATTTCGGAATGATGTCGTTCGGCCATGTGATGAATTCTCCCTCAGGTCACGGCTTCTTATTACACACCGTTTGTCTTAGCTTGCTCGCTTTCGTGTGCGGCTGGCGGCGCGGTCATCTTCGTCGAACAACTCCATGAGCTTGGCCATCATAGTGCCGCCCAGTTCCTCTGCATCAATCAGGGTTACGGCGCGTTGGTAATACCGGGTTACATCATGTCCGATACCAATGGCGGTCAACTGGATCGGGGACCGGGTTTCGATCCACTCAATCACATCACGAAGATGCTTTTCCAAATAGTTGCCGGGGTTTGCTGACAATGTGGCGTCATCCACGGGCGCGCCATCAGAAATCACCATTAGAATGCGGCGCTGTTCTGAGCGTGCCAGTAACCGGTTGTGCGCCCATAGCAGGGCCTCACCGTCGATATTTTCCTTGAGCAATCCTTCGCGCAGCATAAGGCCCAGATTAGCCCGCGCCCGGCGCCAGGGCGTATCGGC
>Ga0233434_1000929_pt1 | contig 31104 bp, 39 predicted proteins | sample SI_122_August201_4_FD_182738 | JGI IMG/M metagenome (GOLD analysis project Ga0233434, IMG submission 182738) | Seawater microbial communities from Saanich Inlet, British Columbia, Canada - SI_122_August2016_120_MG | ecosystem: Environmental > Aquatic > Marine > Inlet | place: Canada: British...
TACCTCAAAACGTGTAAGAATGATCTTTTCTGTTATGGCAAGTCCAAATAGAATTGATATTCTTAGAATCTTAAATTCTAAAGGCCCATTGACTTATTCTGAATTAAAGTCTCTAGCTGGATTCAAATCAAAAAAAGAAAGTGGCAAGTTTGCATATCACTTGAGAAAATTATTAAGACAATCACTTGTTGCACTAAACAAATCTGAAAGACGTTACACCATTACAAATCTTGGAAAACTAGTTTTGAGTTTGGCAAGACAAATTGAAGAAAGATCAATTATTGAAAGTGGAAAAATGTATGTTAGAACATCACATGAATCCATTGAAGAATTTAATTCCCATAAAATTATTCAATCACTTGTACGTGAAGGAAGTCTTCCATTAGAATTAGCCCAAAAAATTACTGAAGAAGTCGAAAATAGAATTTACAAATATCAGACTACCTATTTGACAGGCGCACTTATACGAGAAATGGTAAATTCTGTCCTTTTAGAGCACGGTCATGAGGAATACCGAAATAAACTGGCACGCCTAGGCTTGCCTGTATTTGATGTTCAAGAAATGATTTCTAACTTGGATAATGTGAATAATGGTGCTGAAGGACTTTTGTTTAACACTGGGCAACGAGTGTTTGCTGAACATCTACTTACTAATGTTTTACCAAAAGATGTAGCAGACTCTCATCTTTCTGGAGACTTGCATATTACAAACCCTGGAATTTGGTCTATGATTCCTGATACAATATTTGTTAATGTTAAAGAATTAATCGAAGATGGTATTGATCTTGGTGGAAAATATCTTGATGTATCAAGAATTTCTGCATCAAAACAACTTGACGAGATAACAAGCTCACTATCTATTATAATGTCTCTTCTTTCAAAAGAATCTTCTCAAGAAATTGTACTTGATGGATTAGTTTCACTGTTTACAAAACATTCAAAGTCTCTTCCAGAACTTGAACAAAAATTAACTGATGCATTTGCAACTACTTCCACTACTTCCAAGTTCAATACAACCGGTACTACTATCTCAATTAAATTACAATTAGGATCTGATACAAAGATAATTAATTCAATTATTAATGCATACAAAAATTACATAAAGATTACACCAATCCCAAAAATTGGATTAATAATAGATCATGACAAAGGAAAAATCACTGATGTCTCAGAAGCAGCATCTGAAATAATCTCACTTGGTGGAAAAGTCATGTTTGCTAAAGGACAAATAGCTAGTTCTGGAGTTACAAGTGGAACTACAAAGACTAGTGGCCCTCTTTCTATAACACTACAATCTGTTTCTATTAATCTTCCAAGATTAGCATTTGAATCAAACAAAGATGAGACTTACTTTAGAGCAAGATTAGCACTATTATTGAAACCTGCTTTATCTTCAATGGCGCTAAGAAAGAAAGATATTTCTGATCTTACTAGGAGAGGACTTAATCCAATTCTTGCAAAGAATACCCAATACATGCAAAAAAGTTCTGTTTCACTTGTTGTAAATTTAGTAGGCTTGAAAGAAGCAGTCTTTAACATATTGGGATTCAAAGATAACAAAGAAGGACGTGAAATTCTTCATAAAGTTATAGAGACTGCAGTCGATGTTGGAGCCAAAAAAGGCAAAGAATTAGGCGATTCTGTGGCTATTTGCATGACTGAAACTGAAAGTTCTACCCGTTTTGCTACTCTAGATGGTGAAAAATATGGCAAAAACTCTGCATTAAACTCAATGGAGGGTGATTCTTATTCTGAGGGTGTGGTGATTAATGCCTCTGATGTTTATGATTATACTAACAAAAGTGATCCTATCTCTGAATGCAACAAACTCTCAAAATTACTCAATGGTGGATTGTCTGTTGTATTGAATATTGACAAAGACGCAAAGGTTGCTGAAATTAAAAAATCAATTGAAAAGGCATCACAACTTACATCATCTTTCAAGCCTGTCAAGACAATTGCAATTTGTGGTGAATGTGGTTTCAAAGATGAACCCTTTGAAGACAAATGTCCAAAGTGCAAGTCACCATACGTTGTCTGAAATTCATAAATAAAAAACTATTAACGATCATTTTTCAAAACTTTTTGATCTGTTTCGTTTTTGCGATCATCGTCGTCTACGATCATGATACGCCTATATGAATTTCATAGTAGTGGTGTCAATATTTTTGCACTGGATTTTAAGAAAAAATTGCAGAATCATTTATACCCACATTGATCATAACCCTTGCGGGGAGATTATTATTGGACAATTCACAAATAGAAAATACTATTATTGATATCCGTAAGCGCAGTGGCGCAGTAACGGCTTTTAATAAAGATAAAATTTCAAATGCCATATTCAGGGCATTGGCAGCCACCTCTAAAGCCGATCGTGGACTAGCCGACCAACTAGCAGAAAATGTTGTAAACAAACTAGTAGAACAAGGATTTACTAGTTCTAGAACACCTACAGTTGAAGACATTCAAGATATTGTAGAGTCAACTTTGATTGATAGTGGTAATAGCGATATTGCAAAAGCATACATCGTTTACAGACATGAGAGAAGAAAACTAAGAGACGAAAAAAAGAACGTCTTGAATCTAAAATCACTTGACCCAGTTTCCAAAAAGTTTGATTTGAATTGTCTTAGAGTATTAGCCTCAAGATATCTCTTCAGAAATGGCAAAAATGAGATAATTGAGTCTCCAACTCAAATGTTTGAAAGAGTCGCCATTTTGGTTGGAATTGGTGATATTCTATATGATTCTCAAATATTTGATAAATTAGGCAATAATACTCAGGATATTGATGAAGCAAAATCTTATCTTGAAAAACTAGATGCATTTGACTACAAGTTCAAAGTCGGAGATTATTTCTTCAACAAGTGGCATTTTAGATCTTTAATTGATCACTATGTTACACTTGCAAACAAAGGTCAGATGAAGATAGGATTCAAAGATGTTTTGACATTACTTGCAGCAAAGAAACTTGATAATTATGCAGATAAAATCACCGAATACTTTGATTTGATGGTTGCACAAGACTTTCTGCCAAATTCACCAACAATGATGAATGCTGGTGGAAGATTAGGACAACTATCTGCATGCTTTGTACTTGGAATGAATGACGGTATGGAAGAAATCATGAAGTCAACTTCTGATGCTGCATTAATCTTCAAGTCCGGTGGTGGAGTTGGAATTAACTACTCTGATCTTCGTGAAGAAGGTGACATTGTAGCATCAACTTCTGGTGTTGCATCTGGTCCAGTATCTTTTATGAATATTATCAATACTGTAACAGAAGTTGTCAAACAAGGAGGAAAAAGACGTGGTGCAAACATGGGAATTATTGAAGCATGGCATCCTGATGTTGAAAAATTCATTACAAACAAAACCGAACCAGGTGTCTTAGAAAATTTCAACATTAGTGTTGGAATATGGGAAGACTTTTGGCATTCTCTTGTTAATACCGATGGTAACTATGTTTTACGTAGTCCACGTGACAAAAAACCAGTTAAAGAAATTAATTCACATCAATTAATTGATCTAATTGCACTATCTGCATGGAAAAGTGCAGAACCTGGATTGATCTTCTTTGATCAAATTAACAAATACAATGTATTTGCAAAAGCTAGACAAGCACCACTAAGAGCAACAAATCCATGTGGTGAACAAAGTCTTTATCCATACGAGTCTTGTAATTTAGGATCTATCAACTTGGTACATCTTGTAAAGAGACAAGCAGATGGAACTTATGAATTTGATTGGCAAAGATATGAAGAAACAATCAGAAAAACAACAAGATTCTTGGATAATATTATTGATGTAAATAATTATCCAGTAGAAGAAATTACTGTAGCATCAAAAGAGTCCCGAAGAATTGGATTGGGAGTAATGGGAGTAGCTGATCTGCTATACAAACTAAGAATTCCATATAACTCCAAAGAAGGATATGAGTTACAATCCAAATTATCTGAAGCACTCACATACTATTCAATGGAAGAAAGTGTCGCACTTGCAAATTCCCGTGGTGAATTTCCACTTTGCTCAAAGACAGAATTTCCGGAAGGAAAAATTCCAATATCTGGATACTATGAGAAACCAAAAGAGTCTCATTCCTATGAATGGGATGCACTAATTGAGAAAATCAAAAAACATGGTATCAGAAATGTTTTGACTACTACTGTAGCTCCAACTGGTACACTTGCTATGATTGCAGACTGTTCAAACGGAATGGAGCCTGCATTTGCTCTTGTGTTTGAAAAGAGAGTCACTGTTGGACGATTCTTCTATACAAACAAGATAGTTGAAGAAGTTCTCAAAGAAAATGGCCTTTACAGTGATGAAATTCTTGCAAAGATTGCAGATAACTATGGTTCATTGAAAGGACTTGATGAAATTCCACAATGGATGCAAGATGTTTTCGTTACTGCAATGGATATTCATTGGTCTGATCACCTTATGGCTCAAGGTGTATGGCAAGAATGGATTGGAAATGCAATTTCAAAAACAATCAACATGCCATATGATGTTACAGTAGAAGATGTAAAATCTGCATATTTACTTGCACACGAATTAGGACTAAAGGGTATGACTGTTTATCGTGATGGTTCTAGACATAAACAAGTTCTTCACATGACAAGTGAGAATGCAGAAAAGACATTTGATGTAACTCCGAGTCAACATATTACAGAATATGTGACAAAAACTATCACAAACCCATACATCAAATCACAAGTCAATGCTTCACTCGCACTAAAAGTTCATGACGAGGAAATCAAAATGGAAACTCCAAAAATAGAAGAGGTTTCTGAAGATCGTTTATGTCCAACATGTAAAAACAATCTAGTATTTGTTGAAGGTTGCAGTATGTGCATTGAATGTGGATACAGCGGTTGTACTTCTGGATAAATAATAGAATCAAAACTTTTTTACTTTCTTTTATTTTTGAATTTGTATGGATAAGAAGATTTTAGGAGTAACTGTAGGCGTGGCAGTAATTATTGTTGCAGCAGCTATAGTCTTGGGTTTATCTGATTCAGAAATTACACCTACAAAAATTAATGAAAAAATTGGTCTTGTAATTAATTCTCCAAGACAAGCTACAACTTTACAAGATTTAGATCAGATTTATTCTAAAGCATCAAGTGCTGGAATTGGTAGAAGTAATGTCTATCTTTTTTGGAATCTAGTTGAACCAGTACGTGGTGAATTTGATTGGAAACAATCAGATGTATTGATGAGCTTTAACAAAAAGAATGATCTCAAAGTTACACTTTACTTTTCTATAATTAATGGAGAAACACTTGGACCATTTCCTGATTGGATTGGAAAACCTCCAATTCAATCCATAGGAGAAGATAGACTGGTAAATGTACTTGATGCGATATTATCTAGATATGATATTGTGGATACTGTAATTCTTGCAGGTGATACTGAATCCCAGTTTAGATTTTATGAGCAAAATATTCCTGTCTACAAAGAATTGTTCAATGGAGTATATGATAAAGTAAAAGAGAAACATACTGATATAAAAATTGGAAATTCATTTGCATTACATAATGTTTTAAATAAAAATTTGAATAATGTTGTAACTGATTTAGCAATAGGTGACTTTGTAGCATTCTCTTATTCTCCAGTTGACACATTAAATGAAATTGTAAAAACTCCACAACAAGCAAAAGAAGATCTAGAACAAATATTTGATTTAGTAGGAGACAAAAAAGTTGGAATTTTTGAGATTAGTTGGAGCACATCTGATTTTGTAGGGGGAAGTAATACTCTACAAGCAGAATTTGTAGAAAAATCCTTTGAATTTTATAATGAAAATGAGTCTGAATTAGAATTTTTTACTTGGTATAGGCAGTATGACAAGTCTAAAGGAACATGCATGTTTGAGGAGCAAGAAATCGATGATGACACTCTAAGTATTGGAGGTTCTGGATTTGGAACCAGTGAGCATGTTATTGAAAGATTAAGCAACTATATCTGTAATGCTGGATTAATTGATACTGATAATATCCCTAAACAAAGCTGGAATGTATTTAAAAAACAAATTCAAATGACTGACTAACATGATTTCTTTAATCCTGGTAGAATCTGCATTAGAACTTGTTCCATCTGAATTAAAACATCATCCTTCAGTTGTTTCACATGCAAGAAAACTTGGAAAATACTCCTCAGAAATTTTACTAGACAACTCTTGGCATTTTGCAGCTATGAAAGGAATCAAAAATGAAATGAAGAGAGGACGACCAGATCTAGTACATTTTTCAATACTTGAAGCTACTACAATCCCATTATATCTTCAAAATAAAATGAAGCTTTACGTTCACACAATTGATGATAAAGTAATATCATTTGGTCAAAATGTACATATTCCAAAATCATATCATAGATTTGAAGGTGTAATTGAAAAATTATATCAAGAAAAACAAATTGTAGCAAATGATGCTGTGTTACTTGAGATTAAAAACCAAACCTTTTCTGAATTGTTAGATGAAATTAATCCATCAAAAGTAATTGGATTCTCAACAAATGGTATATCTAGTTCATATGAAAAAATTGCAACAGAAATTCCTGATAACTCTTGTCTTGTACTTGGAGGATTCCAAAAGGGACATTTTTCAGATTTAATTGAAAATAAAATAAATGATCTATATTCTGTCGGTGATGAATCATTTGAGGGTCATATTGTAGTATCTAGAATACTCTATGAATACGAAAAAACCATTTTTATGTAGGAACTAAAATTTGCATTCTGTTGCAGTCATAGTATAGCCTGGTTAGTATTCGGGGTTTCCAACCCTGTGACGCGGGTTCGAATCCCGCTGACTGCATTTTTTCATTTAAATGAGAACCAATTTTTAGGTCCACTTTGAGAAATTATTGTGAAACCTGCAGTTAGAAAAATTGCAATGGAGAGAATGCAAATTCTCATTGAAAATGCAATTACTAATGCAAAAACAGATCCAAAACTTTCTCAAAGACAAGCTTTTCTTGCTCGAAGAATTAGTACTAGACATAAAATTCGAATGCCGTACCATCTTCGAATGGTTTTCTGTAAAAAATGCAAGTCCTTTATTGCACCTGGAATAAATTCTAGAATTCGTCTAGGAAGAGCATCTATCAAGTCGATCAGGATTTCTTGTAATCTATGTGGACATACTTATCGTAAAATAATACCTCAATAGTTGTTGTATTACATTGTCTTGCTACCACTATATCTATCACAAACAATCTAAAACATCAAATGAGTAAGAATGATTTTGACCATAATTTAATTTTAGTCAAAGATATTATGAATAAATCTCTAATCTCTGTGAATCCCACAACTACTTCTTTTCAAGTAGCAAAAATGATGGAACAGGGAGGAATTGGTGCAATTATTGTTAAAGAAGACAATATCCCTACGGGAATTATTACGGATAGGGATTTTGCAACAAAAATTGCTTCCAACAATCTTCCATTTGATACTCCAGTCAAAAAAGTAATGTCTTCCCCACTAATCATAATTAATCATAACGAACCAATATCTTCTGCAGCCTACATGATGACTAGAGGAAAAATCAGAAAACTTGCAGTATCAAAGAACGGTGTAATTATTGGTATAATTACATCCACCAATTTGATAAACCAACTTGCAAAATAATTTCTAATAATGTTATTCTAGTAAAAACTTCTTAATGTTAATTGAATAAAAATTAATCTTTCATATTTTACACTGTATTACATTGTCTTGCTACCACTATATCTATTACAGAAATGTAGTGTTTGTATGAATTCGGAGGTTATAAAAAAAGTATAATTAACAAATCAGTTAATTCCCCAATTTTTCCATTTTTTTCTGATTTGTAATTTACTTCTAAATCATGTCAACAGAACTAATTTCTAAAATGGATTTAAAATCAACATTAGACATTCACAAATATTTACAGTTAGAAAATAAGTGCCATTCCCTTCTCAATAATGATGAAATCCGATTTGTAGGCATAATAAACAACATGGGAAATCTAATTGCCGGTGGAATCCGTAATGATATTGATTTTCTTGAAACTGATGAAGAAAAAAGAAAACTCTACATGCAAATTGTCCTTGAGATCTCAATGCGTAAAGATTTTGATGATACTCTAGGCAAGATAAATTACATTACAACAAACAGAGATAATGTTTTAATGATTACTGTACCTATACATCATAATCATATAATGTTGATTTCAGCTGAATCTGCATCTAATGTTGAACAAATTATTTCAAAAGTATATTCTTTAGGATTTTTTGAATCTGACACTTAGATTATGGCACAAACATGTAATGGATTATGTGAACGCCTAAAAACAGCTCCGACTAAAAATAGTCTACGTTACAAAATGGGTCAAAAACGGTGTTCATTATGTGCTCATTTTTTCCATATTGAGGGGAATAGATGTCCATGCTGTAAAACAATACTTAGATCTAAACCTCGAAATCAAAATAGAAAATTTAAAAATTTGGAATTAAGGAAGAATATTTCTGAAAATGAAATACTTGTATCAGAACATGTTACAGTTAAAACTCATTTTTGATGTATAATGGATAAAAAAGATATTTTGATTTTATCTGGAATTTGTATAGGATCTGGTGTGGCAGTAACATTGATGATTTTTTTAGCAAATGGAATATTCAATAACCCATTTGTATAAACGATATTTTCTATGTCGACAGATCTGAGAAATTTACGCTGAAATATGTTGAACAAACTAGACACAATACCTCAATGATTTATAAGACGATTCTCGATTTTTTGTTTTCATGGCAAAGGTATACGATGTACCAGCAGATGTACTGATAAAAAGACTAGCAGAGATTCTAAAAAGTGAGGATATTCCAGCACCTTCTTGGACTTCATTTGTTAAAACAGGAGCTCATGCAGACAAACCTCCTCAAGACAGAGAATGGTGGCATACGAGATGTGCTTCAATAATGAGAAAAATTTACTTTCATGGCCCAATTGGAATTAATGAATTAAGAAAAGATTATGGTGGTGGTAAACCATTAGGATATGGAGCTGCTCATCACAAATCTGCCGGTGGCGCAATTATTAGAAATGCAATTCATGGATTAGAAAAACTTGGATATTTAGAAAAAGTTGAGAAGAAAGGTAGAATTGTTTCTAAACAAGGAATGCAAAAACTAGATAGACTAGCAACAGAGATTCTTAAAGAAATGATTATTGAAACTCCTCAATTGAAAGTATACACTTAGATCCAAAATGAGTTTTCCAGAACCTGACGAACAACCTAAAAATAATGTCGACCATGAACATGCAGCACAAAAAGAACAAATTCTAAAACAAATTCTTACACCAGAAGCTAGAATGAGATTAAATAATATCAAAATGGTAAAACAAGAATTATCTGATCTTGTTGAACAATATCTTGTTGGAATGGCAACTCAAGGAAAAATCCCTGGCCAAATTAACGACGATCAATTAAAGCAAATATTGCTCTCAATTCAACAACCAAAACGTGATTTTAAGATAAATCGAGTATAATACAGAAAAAATATAATTATGGGAAAAAAGTCGACTTAATTATGAAAGCAATTGTATATACTGAATACGCACCAGATGATGATTTCGCTAAAATCCTAAAAGTCCAGGATATAGATGATCCAAAACCAAAATCAGATGAAGTAGTTTTCAAAGTTAAAGCTGCTGCTCTAAATTATAATGATATTTGGGGAATGAGAGGAAATCCAGTTCCTGTTCCATTACCACATGTTTCAGGTTCTGATGCAGCTGGTGATGTTATTGCAATTGGTGAAGATGTAAAAAATATCAAAGTTGGAGATAGAGTAGTATCTCACTCTAACATGTCATGCAGAGTTTGTAAAGCATGTACTGATGGAAGAGAATTTGATTGTGTTAAAAGAATCATTTGGGGATTTCAAACTGGTCCAACATGGGGTGCATTTCAAGAAGTAACTCATTTACCAGAAGTTAACATTGCAAAAATTCCAGAAGGAGTTTCATATGATGAAGCAGCAGCTGCATCAATGACATTATTGACATCTTGGCACATGTTAGTTGGAAGAGCCAAAATTATACCTGGACAAACCGTCTTGATTATGGGTGGTGGTTCTGGAGTAGGTAGTTTTGGAATTCAAATTGCAAAATTATACAATTGTGATGTTATTGCAACAGCAAGTCCAGATAAACTAGACAAATGTCTTGAACTTGGAGCAGACTTTGCAGTAGATCATAGAAAAGAAGATTGGCACAAAGAAGTTAGAGGAATTACAAAAGAACTCGCAAAGAAGAAAGGTGAAGTACCAGGAATTGATGTTTCCTTTGATCACATTGGTGAGACACACTGGAACAAACAACTAACCTTACTCAAATACGGTGCAACTCTTGTTTCATGTGGTGCAACAACAGGATACAATGCACAAACTGATCTAAGACATGTGTTCTTTAAAGGAACTAACATCTTGGGTTCAACACAAGGAACAAAGGCTGAATTAGAACAAGGTCTTTACTGGATGGGTCAAGGCAAAATCAAAGCAGCAATTGATTCAACATATACCTTTGAACAAGCAGCAGAGGCTCATACAAAGATGTTAACTGGAAAAGGTCTCTTTGGCAAAATATTACTAAAGCCAGAGGGCGCTTAATCATTTAATGACTCAGCTTTTTCGAAGCCTAATTTTCGTTCCAGGAAATAATCCTAGATTTCTTGAAAAAGCAAAAGAGATTCAAGCTGATATTGTTTGTTTTGATTTAGAAGATTCTGTTCCAGATAATGAAAAGGCAAAAGCAAGAAAACTAATCAAATCTGCGCTGAAATCTCGTAAACTATACCAATCATCAATTTTTGTTCGTACTAATTCACCAACATCTGGGAAAATCCCCTCTGATCTCAAAGAGATTGTACAAAAGGGAATTGACGGAATTGTTATTCCTAAAGTGAATAATATTAAAGAACTACAAAAAATTGAAAAAACCCTTTCTGGATTAGAAAAGGCACAAAAATTAAAGCCAATTCAAATTATTCCATCTATTGAATCTGCAGAAGGCGTGGTAAACACGTTCAACATTGCATCTTTTGGAAAAAGAATATCTGCAGTAGTTTTTGGTGTTTTTGATCTTCTAAACGATATTGGAGTTGAATATACAAAAGAATCTGAAGGAGAAAAATATTCTAGAACAAAAATTCCAGTCGATGCACGTGCAGCTGGAATTGTAGCAATAGATGCAATTTGGCAGGATCTAAAAGACTCTAAAGGATTTCAAAAAGATTGTAAACTTGGTAAGAGTCTTGGATATTCTGGAAAAAGTATCATACATCCAGATCAAATTTCTGTTGTACACAAATTATTTCACCCAAACAAAAGTGAAATTTTGTGGGCAGAAAAAGTATGTAAAATCTACCTTGAATCAACAAAGAAAGGAAAAGGCGCTACAACAGTTGATGGAAAAATGATAGATGAGGTACATTTCAAACAAGCAAAAGCACTTCTCGAACTTGTTAAATAATAATTTTTAAATTAAATTTATCCTATTTCTGCCAGAATCAATTTCATACTAGTACTTTTCTCAAACATCTTTTTAGATACTTCTCCATTAATGATGATCTTCTCTTTTTCGATATTTATCATCATTTTCTGAAAAATACATTGGATTTTAGAAATTTTTTTACTTTCACTAAGAACTTTACCTGTTTCGATCAATAATCCATTAATCAATAAATTTTCAATCTTTCTATATCCTGAAGTTTTAGGAACTTTGGATTCTTTTAGAATTTGTGGAATAATATACTCATTTTCTAAAAGAGACAAAATGATTTTTCTTGTTTCTGAATCTCCAAGTGATTCGCAAATCAAATTTGATAAATCTTTGTCAACAATAGTTATGATGTATTTACTGTCTATCTTTTTTACTTTGATGATTTTATCAATACAGTCTCTTTCAAATTTATTAATGTCTATGTTGGAATTTTTTTTAAGAGTTTTAGTAAACTTATCAAAGTGTTCAATTGAAAGTTTTATTGACATCCCATGTTCTAAAAATAATTCACGCTCAATTTTTTTTAAAATCTCTAATCCCATCTCTTTTTTTATTTTAGTAGATAATGATAATGAGATTAATCTATCAATTCCTGTCATGTAACATTATTAAAAATGGAAAATATTAAAGCACTGCTCTTTTAATCATTTTTGGAAATGTCAAGATCTGTAATTGTAATAGATGATGATGAGGACACAGTTAGATTATTTAGCGAATTTTTAGAAGAGCATGACATTAATGTAATCGGTAATGGTTTTGATGGCATTTCTGCAGTAAAGTTATTCAAAGAAACCAAACCTGACGTTGTTTTAATTGATCTAAACATGCCTAACGGCAGTGGTTTTTATGCGATCAAAAAAATCCAAAAAATTAATCCTAAAGCAAAAATCATTGCTGTAACTGCTGATACAAGTTCAACTACTGAAGAAAAATTAAATAAAATCAATATTCCACTAATTCAAAAACCATTCAAAATGGAACGAGTAATTTCTGCTATTAACAACTAATTCCCATTTTTGGAACTTTTCATATAGTCTTATATTATAAACTTCATAAAAATTGATGATTACAATGAGTAAACGTGTAACAATCATGATTGATGATGATCTTGATAAAAAACTTAGACTGCGTCAAGCAAAACTAATTTCACAAGAACAATCCTCATATAGTTATTCTAAAGTTTTAAACGAAACAATTCGTAAAGTTTTGAAATAACTAAAAACACTTTTTTTAAATTTTCTTTTATTTATCAAAAAATCTAAATCATTTTATATATAAAAAAATTACATGATCTCATGTTTACTGGAATTGTTGAAGGAATCGGTAAAGTTGAGAAAATTTCAAAAAATACAAAAAATAGAAGTGCTATTCAAATGAAAATAAATCTTGGAAAACATGCAAAAGGGTTGAAAATAGGACAAAGTGTTGCCCTTAATGGAGTTTGTCTTACTGCCACGAAATTATCTAAATCTAGTTGTATTTTTGAAATGATTGAAGAAACTACTAAAAAAACAGATCTTGGTAATCTGAAAGTAGGTGGAATTGTAAATATTGAACGAAGTCTAAAAGCAGGTGATAGGTTAGAGGGACATTTTGTTTTAGGTCATGTCGATGGAGTAGGAATTATTAAAAAAATTCTAAAAAACCCTAAAGAGGTTCAAGTTTGGTTTGAAATTCCAAAAAAATTATCAAAATATGTTGTAAAAAAAGGCTCTATTGCTATGGATGGAATTAGTCTAACTGTTGTAGATATCAAAAAAACTTTAGCATATGTATCCCTGATTCCTCACACAATTGAGGTTACAAATTTTCATACCAAAAAAATTGGTGATAAAATCAATATTGAAACAGACATTCTTGGAAAATACATTCTAAAATAATATTTATCACCTACCATTTTAGTGGTAATTACCAATTTTTTAGTAAACTTTATAATTAGATTACAAAGAATTTTTCTATATGTCTCTTGAATCTGCGTTAGAATCTCTAAAACGTGGAGAATTTGTATTATTGTTTGACTCTGCAGGACGAGAAAATGAGATTGATATGGTAGTTGCTGCAGAATTTGTAACACCTGAACATGTTGCTAGAATGCGTCAACATGCTGGTGGTTTATTATGTATTGCAATTGATAATCGCTTTGCAACATCTCTTGAATTAAGATACATGCATGAGATTCTTTCTGATTCTTCAATTTCAAACAAAGAAATGATTATGGGGTTAGCACCTTATGGTGATCATCCAACATTTTCATTATCTGTAAATCATTATCAAACTTATACTGGAATTACTGATAAGGATAGAGCATTGACAATTAATGAGATGGCAAATATTTACAATGTTGAAAACAAACAGAAAAAATTTGCTTCATCTTTTAAAACTCCGGGTCATGTTCCTTTATTGATTGCATCCAAAGGACTGTTAGCTGCTCGTCAAGGACATACAGAAATGTCTGTTTATTTGGCCCAAATTGCAGGTTTAACTCCCGTTACTGCAATATGTGAAATGATGGATGCTGAAACATATGCTGCATTATCTGTAGATAAAGCAGAAAAATTTGCAAAACAAAATGGAATTCCATTAATTGATGGAAAAGAACTTTTGGAATACGCCAAGGTGCATTAATTATGAATATTGCAATAGTAGTTTCGGAATTCAATAAAGAAGTGACATCTAGAATGCTTTCTGTGGCACAAGAAAAAGCCAAGTCTATGAAATTAAAAATAACCTATACTTGTACAGTTTTGGGTGCTTATGATATGCCTGTAATTGTAGATGCATTATTGAAGAAAAAAGATGTTGATGGCGTAGTTACTTTAGGCTCTATTATTACAGGCCAAACTAAACATGATGAGGTGATATCTCATGCTACAGCTAGATCTCTTACTGATTTGTCTGTAAAACACCAAAAACCAGTTTCTTTAGGTATCTCTGGTCCTGCACTACAAGAAAGACATGCATATGCAAGAATTAGACCCGTTGCAGAACATGCAGTTGAATCTGTTGAAAGAATTTCTAATGAACTAAAAAGGATTCAACAATGATTCAACTTAGTATTTTAAAAATTAGTGAATATGGTACTTGGACATTAACTCTGGGAAGTGACAGAGAACATGAACTTCAAATGCTTCAGGCATCACTTTACAAAGAAGTTCAAAAATTATTTTCTGTAAAAAATTGTCTAGTTTTTCTTAATCGAGCAGATGAATTTTTTGTAGTTTCTAACGGTCTTAAATTAGAAGATCATATTCAAATCCAAAATACCCTTGAAAAATTATTTGACATACGTTTAACTATTTCAATTGGATATGCTGAATCTCCATTTGAAGCAAACTTGAAGGCATATGAAGGAAAGAAAAATGAAATAATGTTAAATAAAGAACACAATATTTTTGGTTTTGTAAACGGTAATTCAGATTCACAAGTATCCATAATGCATTTAGATGTAGATGATCTAACTTCAAAAAGAAAAACTAATTCTCCATATGAAATTTCATCAATAATTTTTGAACTATTTTCTAAAATGTCAAATTTTTTTATGGAAAAGAATTCTCTTACATTTTTTATGGGTGGCGATAATTTTATGGTAATTGCAAGTAATGATGCTAAAAATTCTGTCCAAGATTTTATTACTATGATTAAAAATAATGATGGAATTTCTTTAAACTGTGGAATTGGCAATGCACATACCTCTAGAGAAGCCGTAAAACTAGCCACAAAATCCCTTGATACCATTCGAGAAATTAGAGATTCAGGAAAAGAAAAGCCTGATGTTTATGAATTATAATGCTAATTAAAAATATTAGTGCATTATTAGGTCCAGAATTAAATTTCGTATTAAACACTAACATCCAAATCCAAAATAATCTTTTCAAAAGAATTCAACCAAAAATTAATCCAAGTGGAAAAGAAGATTCTATAGATTGTGAGGGTCTATTATTAATTCCTGGGTTCATTAATGCTCATACACACATAGGAGATTCTATAGGAAAAGATGTAACACTGAACAGCTCAGTTGATAAAAGAATTCATCCTGTATTTGGAGCTAAATCAAAAATTCTAAAAAATACTTCTCAAGACAATTTAGCTAATTTTATGAAAAACTCATGTCATTCAATGATTAGAAAGGGGATAACCACTTTTGTTGATTTTAGAGAAGGTGGTATAGATGGTGTAATTTTACTAAAAAAAGTGTTATCTGATATTCCTTTACGTTCAATTATTTTAGGTAGGATGGAATTCTATCAAGAACCAACTGAAATTAGGAAAAATCTGCCTTTTCCTAGAGGAAAAATTCACGATCTTACTGAATTGCTAAAAAAATGTGATGGAGTTGGAATTAGTGGTGCAAATGAAAATAGTACTTCAATTCTAAATTATTATTCAAAAACAACAAAACTCAGAGCTATTCATTCTTCTGAAACTAAACAAAGTATTTCAAAATCAAAGAAAACCACTGGAAAATCTGAAACAATTAGAGCCTTATCACTAAAACCTCATTTTCTAATTCACATGACCCATGCATCAAAAAGTGATCTTCATTTAGCAGCAAAAAAAACTAGAGGAATTGTTATTTGTCCTAGAGCTAATTCATCACTAGCTGAGGGTATTCCTGATATAGAATTAATGCAAAAGGCTGGATGTATGATGGCCTTAGGCACGGATAATATAATGATTAACTCACCTGATATGTTCAGAGAAATGGATTTTCTATGGAAAGTTACGATGGGACTTCACAAAAAGAGAATTGATCCTAAAGAAATTCTGAAAATGGCCACTGTAAACGGAGGAAAAATTTTGAAAAAAGATATTGGAGTTATTGGACATGGAAAAATTGCAGATTGTATTTTTCTTGATAAACATGCTTTAGATTTAGAACCAATGCATGATCCGTATGCATCTATTGTTCACAGAGCATCAGAATCTGCAATTAAAGCAGTTATGATTGGGGGTAAAATAATACATGGAAAAATCTAGACCTTACGTGATTTTAAGTGCAGCAACATCAATTGATGGAAAGATTGCTACAAAAACAGGTGATTCAAAACTATCTTCAAAACAAGATAGTGTAAGACTTCATAAATTAAGATCTAAGGTAGATGCAATTCTTGTTGGGAAAAATACAGTTTTAGTGGATGATCCACTGTTAACTGTACGTTATACTAGAGGTAAAAACCCCATTAGAATAATTTTAGATTCTAAAGGTACTTTATCTAATAATTCAAAAATTTTACAAACATGTAACAAAGTTAAAACCATTATAGTTGTATCAAAAAAAATTACCAAATCAAACTTTGAAAAATTAAGTAAATTTCCTGTAGAAATAATTATTGCAGGAGAAAATTCTGTAAATGTAAAATTACTATTAAGAAAACTTTTAGAGAAAAAAATCAAAATAATTCTTGTTGAAGGTGGAGGAACTATAAACTGGGAATTTATCAAACATAATATTTTTGATGAATTGATTATTACTTTATCTCCATTTCTTATTGGGGGAAATGATTCTATATCATTTGTTGAAGGACAAGGTTTTAGAAAAATTTCAAAATCACCTAATTTGAGACTAAAGTCAATTAAGAGGCTCAAAAACCACCTCGTTTTGCATTACATCAAGGTGTAAGTTCTTATACTTTATTTAAAATAAAATTACAAGAAATTGGCAGTAAAAAAGAAAACTACAACAAAAAGAAAAACTATAACAAAAAGAAAGGCTGCGCCAAAAAGAAAAACTATCACAAAAAGAAAGGCTGCGCCAAAAAAGAAGGCTACCAAATCAAAAGCAAAAAAACCAGCATTTGGTGGATATGCAATTAACTTTGCAGGTCGTCAAGAGACTGTAGAGCAAGTATTTGGTAAAAAACCAATTGCACCAAGTGAAATGACCAAAAGGATTTGGGCATTCGTAAAATCACAAAGCCTAGCTAATCGTTAAACCCACATGTTAACGAATTATCGTTAACTAATTTCTATCTTTTAATTATTTTTCTTAAATTGAATAAAGTATAGATATTGGATATTTTTTTAATTTATTATGTCAACTGCATCATTAAGACGTGATCATGATTTAATAGAAAAAGTCATTAAATCTATGGAATCTACAATTCAATTACTAACTGATGGTAAACAAATCCCTGAATCAATTTTACTTCCTGTAATTGATTTTACAAAAAACTTTACAGATGTTTGTCATCATAGTAAAGAAGAAAAATCATTATTTCCTGCATTAGAACAAGCCGGATTACCAAGCAATATGGGACCTGTTGCAATGATGTTAATGGATCATGAACGTTCAAGAGAAATTGGAACTCAAATGGAAGAGTCCGCACAAGAATACCTCTCATCAGGCGATTCTACAAAATTGATTAGTGACATGCATCAATATGTTGAACATATTACAGAACATCTCTGGAAAGAAAACAATAAACTATTCATGATGGCAGAAGCCAGATTACAATACGTTTCAGAGAAAGTCGATAAAGAACTAAATGAAATAGAAGAATCAAAACTCAAAGATTTAGGAAAATCTCGAAAACACTATGAAGATTTAGCTGAAAATCTTTCTAAAGATGTATCTAAACAAGGAAATTAAATTTGTCTTATACCTTATTTGGTCAAGTAGTTGGAGTCAGAAAATTTACCAACGGCGATATTGAAGTTGATTTTTACCATGAAGATGAGATTACTGAATACCGCTACTCATCTAATTCTAGTAGATTAGGAAATTTCCCAAAGGAATTGACTGAAACTTTGGCATCTACATTGGCTACTGATATTTGCATTGAGATTTTCTTTGGAGATGATGGAAATCCTACACATATTGAATTAGAAGAATGTGATGATGACTCAGAGGATGAAGAAGATAATTTAGATGATGATGAATTTACTCAAGAAGAATAATCTATTCTACGTAGTGATGATGTGTTAGATTGTCATAGAATCTGACTGCTTTCAAGTTCACAAATTCCAACATACCATATCTTGATAATTCCCTTCCAAACCCACTATGTTTAATTCCTCCAAATGGAATTCTGGGATCTGAAATTACTACATTATTGACACTTACAATTCCTGACTCTATTCGCCTAGACATTTTATCTGCTTTTGCAAGATCTTTTGTCCAAATACTTGCACCTAAACCAAATTCACTTTCATTTGCCAATTTGATTGCTTCACTTTCATTTTCAACTATTGTAATTGGTGCCACTGGTCCAAATGTTTCTTCAGTTGCAATTCTCATATTTGGTTTAACATTTGTAAGAATAGTTGGTTTGTAAAAAAATCCTTTTCCTTCTATCTCTGAACCCCCTAAAAGAATTTCAGCACCTTTTTCTTTTGCATCTTCTACTATTCCAGAAATAGTTTCTAAACCATCCTTACTTGAAATTGGTCCGATATCTGTTTCAATTGACATAGGATCTCCAACTTTAAGTTGTGATGCTTTTTTGATAAATAATTCAATAAAGTCCTCTGCAATATTTTTCCCAACAAAAAATCTTTTTGAGGCTACACAACTTTGACCACAATTGATGAATCTACCTTTAACTGCCCCTTCGGCCGCTTTTTCTATAATTGCATCATCTAACACTATGAAAGGATCACTTCCTCCTAATTCTAATACACATTTTTTCAAATTTCTTGCAGCTCTTTCTCCTACTTTTGCTCCAGCATTTGTACTTCCCGTAAAGGTTACAGCATTTACATCTGAATCAATTAGATGGTTTGCAGAATCTACACTGCCTACCACTGTCTGAAAAATTCCATCTGGCATCCCTGATTCAGTAAAGGCTTTTTCAATTTCAATTCCTGATTGCATGGTTACTCTGGATGGTTTCATTACGATTACGTTTCCTGCCATTAAACATGGGGCTGCAAATCTCAATGCTTGCCAATAAGGAAAATTCCAAGGCATGATAGAACCAATTACCCCTAGTGGTTCAAAAGATAGAAAACTCTTTCGTGCATCCGTGTTTAATACTTCATCAGAAAGAAAACTATCTCCATGATCAGCATAAAATTCTAATGCCCAAGCACATTTTTCAACCTCTCCAATTGATTCTTTGAGAGGTTTACCCATTTCAGTTGTTGCAACTTTTGCAAGATTTGTTTTATTTTTTTTAAGATATTCTACTAAATTGTAAATGTAACTTCTACGTTTTTCATAATCTTTTTTCCATTCTGGATAAGATCTTTTCGCTTTTTTTACTAAATCAAATACTTGATTTTTATCCATTGGAGTATATTTTGCAATTTCTTCACCTGTAGCTGGATTTATCGTAATAATCTGACTCAAGGATTTTCCCACAAATTTCTCCTATTTAATTTAGTGACTTATTTTCCAATCTAATCAGAATATTTGTTGCATGTCTTTTTTGATTTCGTCGACTTTTTTTGCATATGCTTTTTTAGATTTATCATTCTTTTTTAGATTTAGAACATTTCCACATGATGGACATTTGAACATCCCTTCAAGTGAATCTTCAAAAGTTACTCTCGAACAATCTTCATTTCCACAATGATAAAAGTCACCAAAATTCTCAAAATCTAATCTTTGTTGTAATCTTTCTGTGATTTTCTTTTTTTGATTTTCAATAAAATGTTCGACTTCTTCTCTTCTAGTTCTCCATCTATAGACAAACCATCCCTTTCGTTCATCTTTTACTCTAATTCCTGTAATGAGTGATTTTCCAAACAAATCATACAATACTTTTCTTACCATGTTGATTCTAAGACCTGTAGAACTTGCAATTTCTTCGTCAGTTGCATCTTCAGCTTTTAGTAAAGATCTTGCTACTTTGAGATATTCATCGCCTCCAATCATTGAAGCAATTCTAACAAAAGGATCTTCGTATTTGTCTACCAACTCTAATCACTCCAAATTTTCTATTATTAATCCCTTGTCTCTTTCACTTGTACGTTTTTACCCGTTTTTGTGGGTATGATCTTTCGTTTTGCATTGGGAAATGACTTCTCAAATTGTTCACCTTTTTGGATACGATCCAAAAGAATTGCTAGTGCACTAATCTCTGAATGAGGTTGACTCCCAACCCCTACATTATAATCTGCTAATTCATAAATTTCTCTTGGAACTTTTTCAGCACCTACAACCACTAGGAGATTTTCTTCCGCTCGAAGTTTTTCTTGAACATCATTAATGCTTTCACCATACATCGAAAGATGAACAATTCTAAAGTTTTCTTCTTTTTTCTTTTTTACAATAGTTTTCCATTTGTCGATAAATTCTACAATAAAATTCCCTCCCCAAGTTTTATTGATTTTTTCCAATGTATCTTTGATTTCAGGGTTGACTTCAGTCATAAAAATTTTTTTGGCTCCAAATGCTCTTGAAACTAGTGCAACATGAGTTGTAACTCTATCATCTCGTACCAAACGTTGCCCTATTCTAACTACTTCAATTACCAAATTGGTTTTTTACCTCTGGGGTTTTGTTGAATTTGAATGAAGTATGACTGCCAATAATCTCTTTGATTAATCCTTTAAGCTCTTTGATATTTTTTCCTGTTTTTGCAGAAACTGTAATCACTTTTTTATTTTCAGCTAAATTGAGTAAGCCAATTTTGCGTTTAATTTCTTCTTCTTTTAACAGATCTGATTTGTTTAATGTATATACTATCTTACCTTCTTCTACTTCTAATTCACTTAATGTTCTCATACAAGTTGAAAATTTCTTTTTTAATTCAAACATTGAATCATTAATGTCAATAACTAGAATGATAACATCTGTATGTCTCAACTCTTCTAATGTAGATTTGAATGCATCAATCATGTATGCAGGTAATTTACTGATAAAACCAACTGTATCTGCGATTAAAAATGGCTCTTGATTAATTGTCACTCTTCTTGTAGTTGTAGAAAGTGTTGTAAACAGTTCTTTACTCTCAGCTCTCATCTCTCCTGTCATTTTGTTAAACAACGTTGTCTTTCCTGCAGATGTATATCCTGCTAGTGAGATTATCTTGAATCCCATTCTTTTTCTTCCTTGTCTGTGAAGCTCTCTTTGTTTCCCTGCTTTTTCGAGTTTAGATCTTACTGTCTGCATTCTATGTTTAATGTCATTATAATACACATCAATCTCAAATTTTCCTATTCCCATAAAGCCTGGTTGTTCTCCCATGTTTGAAAGACGCACTTTTTCTTTTGCCCTTGCCATCTCATATCTTAATTGAGCCAATTTCACTTGCAATTTTGATTCTGCACTTGATGCTCTACTTTCAAAAATTTCAAGAATTAATGCCTCTCTATCTAAAACTTCTCTATGTAAAACAGATGCTAGATTATAATTCTGACTTGGTTTTAAAATTTCATCAAATACAATTACATCTGGTCTGAGTTTTTCTGATAATTCTTCTAGTTTTTCTAAAACTCCTCCACTAATTCCATATTTTCGTTTTTGTAGAAAATGTTCTGTAATTGTATGAACTACTTGATATCCTGCAGCATCACATAATCCTTTAGCTTCATTGATTGCATCCTCTTTATCATATGTGATTAAAATTGCAGAATTCATTTTAATTCAATATTTTTGCTATAATTCACGTTAAAGATTCTACCTGTTTTGCGGAATCATGTTTTTTCAATGTTTTTTCTATATTCATGTTTAACACTATTTCTGCAATATCGCTAGCATATTCTGAAACCCTTCTAATATTTTCAGTCATCCTTCTAACTCTGTAAACCTCCTCTTCATTTTTTAGCGATTTTGATGCCTCTCTAACTTTTTTCTCATATTTTGCAATTTCATTTGTTTTTTTGATGGTTTTTTCTGCCTGAGAATAATCTTCTTTGAATAATGCCAAACACGAATCATCTAATACTGATAGACAAAATTCATTCATTTCTTCTAGTTTCTCTAAAATTTCTTTTTTGACTGGTTTTTTGAATTCTAGAAGATCTTTTGCAATAAATGCAGCATGATCCCCTGCTCTCTCTATATTTTTAACAACTAGTCTATACCCAAGACAATTCCTAGAATTTCTAAAACCCATCTCTTTGAGCATATGTTCATTTTGTATTGCTATCTTTAACTGACGAATTATGTAAAATCCAAATCTATCTACTTCATCATCTGTATTGATTACTTCTTTAGCCAGTTCCAAATTATTTTCTTTTACTGCTAAAATTGCATCACTGGACATTGATTTAGCCAAGTGAAGCATTCGTTTGAATGCACCATCTACTGATAATTCTAATAAATTCACAAGAACCTGAACTGTAATTCCACTACTTGAGTCTGAAATAAGTTCAGAACCCATTAACATTCGCTTAACTGCTTCTTTTACTGTTTTTCTTTGATTGGGACTTAATCTTCCATCTTTTGGTTTCACATTGATTGTCTTGTATCCCAAAAAATACAATGAAATTAATTTTCTAACAATTGAAGATGCCTCTTCTTCTGAACCAATTTCAATTGTTGCATCTTCCTTTTTTTGATTGTGTGGTTCAAATTTTGGCGGATAGAGTTCTAATGTAGATGATCCTTTTCTAACTATCCTAATTTGATCTCCTCGTTTTAGACCAAGCTCTGTTATCCATTGTTTTGGTAATGAGACAATGTATGATGATTTTCCAGTAAATTGAATTTTTCTTGTTTCCCCGTTTTCTTCCATAATCTAAAGAGAAAAATCCATTCTATATAGTTTAAGGCTTATGATATGGTTTAACATTGAACTAATATTTAGAATAGATTATGGCATGTGTATGGACCACATTCTAAAACTTCAGCACTCGCTTGATGCATTGTTTGGAAATGGCGTATCAAAATATTTGCCAAAAGATGTTGAAATGACTTTTTCACGAAAGACTGGAAGAATTAGAACCGTTTCTCATAAAGGACAATTACTTTGTACCCTGAGAATTGATGGCGGTTTAGCAATTAGTACATATTTTGCCCAAATTTTACTGAAAAATAAATCCTTCAAAGAAAACTGTGTTGAAATAAACAAAGATGCTGCTCCCTTTGTAATGGGAGGAAGATCTGTATTTTGTAAACATGTGATTAAGTGTGGAAAAAAAGTACAAATTTCTGCAGATACTCCTATCTTATTCAAAAACAAAGTCATTGCAGTTGGTAAGGCTGTTTTGTCACATGATATGATTTTAGATTTTAACAGAGGTGTGGCAATTAAGGTTAGAGATAGTTTAAAAAGTCGTAACGAGGAAAAAGAACCATGATGCGTGGAGGAAACCGCGAAATGCGAAGAATGATGGATAAGATGGGTCTAGATATGAATGAATTATCCAATGTTCAAGAGGTTATAATTAAGACAGACAAAAAAGAGATCATTATCAATAAACCATCAGTTACTGAAATGAAAGCAAAAGACAATTCTATTTTTACCGTAACTGCTGATAGTTACGAGGAAAGAGAACTAGAGGTTCCAATCTTCTCAGAAGAAGATATTCAACTAGTAAGTCTACAATCTGGAGTTGATGAAGAAAAGGCTAGAACTGCTCTAGAGGAAGCTAAAGGCGATCTTGCACAAGCAATTTTGAGTCTTACTTCTACATAATGTATTAATTCTAAGGATTTTATGCCTAAAAGCTGAGAAAAAATGAATGATTTAAGTAATGGATTCAATGAATTTTTGGTGTAATGAGTAGTATGGCTGAATCTAAAGTTACTGGGATTATCAAGTCTTTGAATGCTTTAGAAGATAACCTAGATTCACTAAATGGTAAAGCCGGTGATATGAAAAAACAACTTGCAGTAAAAGCTCAAACTGAAATTGATAACTTGTTAGAGAAAACTCGAGAAATGGCTACAAAAGAAGCTGAAGTAATCATAAATGCTTCTAAAGAGAAAGCAACTGCTGAATCAGCAAAAATTTCTCAAGAAGGAGAAGCAAAATTGTCTGAAATTCAGTCAAAAATTGATGCCAATTTTGATGAGGCAGTAAAACATGTCGTGTCAACTGTCTTGAAAGCATAATCGTAAATCATATGTTCATTTTTTAAAATATCTATCCATTACTGAATTTTCATATTGGAATTGCAACTACCTATGGCAAACCCTACTATAGATTCTCAACTTATCTTAAGATCCTCAAACTATCTTTTGATTCTATACTCCCTGAAGATATTCTAGATTATTCTGGGCATCTCATTCTCACTAAAAGAGAATCCCTAAAAGTATGTAGAAAGCCATTACTCCATGAAGATATTTTGAGTATCACCCTACTGTCATTAGAGGTATAATAATACAAAAATTAAATCTAGATTTTGAAGAAGAAGATTTGATCTTAGGTATTGATCCTGGACAGAGAACTGGGTTATCTATTTTTCATTATGGTAAAGAGATTGAAATTTCTTTTTACCCATCTACTGAAAAATTAGTTTTTCATGTTATTCAAATTTTATGAGGTCTTAGAGTAAAAAGAAAAATTGTAAAAATTGGAGATGGATATCAACACTCTATTCCCCCTATCAATAACAGGTTAAAAAAAATCAAAAATTTTATTTTTTTTAAAATATTATATTTTCACTCTTCATTTTAATATCTTGATGATGAAGGTATGAACTTATTTTGAATTTTCTATAATTTTTTTCAAAAAAAAATGAAATTTTTTGTCAAACAACTATATGGATATGTGCTATTTTTTCAAGAAAAGTGATAATCAAACAAGCTATACATATTTATTGATGATTTCTTGATTTTTTTTGAAAGTAATAACTTTGATCGCTAATTAAAATATAATAATCTCATCATTTTTGATATTTTATTGTAAATTTTATCGATCCATGCTTATATAGTTACAAATTCTATACAGTTTACCAAGATGACTTGTAAAGGAATTTGTGTAAGATATAAGGCTCAAAAGCCTGTTGGAACTGGAAGATATGCTTCTGGACAACGTCGATGTCAAATTTGTGAAATATTCATCAAATGGGAAGGACTTTGGTGTCCATGCTGTGGTTATAGATTAAGAACCAAGCCACGTAACCTAAAATACAAAGCAAAATTACGTGCTAGAGTTGAAGCTGATTCTATTGAAGCTAAAGCAGTTGCAGAAACTCAACTAGAAGTTGAAGAAGTAACTATCAAAGCTAAAACGAAATCTAAAGCAAAAACTGTAAAAGCTAAAGCAACAAAATCCAAAGTATCAGCAAAAGGTAAAGAAAAGTCTCCATGCAAACACTGTGAAAAATTATTTGTTTATACAGATAAACACGAGAAAAATTGCAAAAAGAATCCTAGTGTTGTTAGTTCCCTGAAAAGTGAATCAATAGCAATAAAAGCATAAGACTTGTTCATAGCTTATTGAACCCTCCAAATGGATTTTTCCAGAAAATGGTATATTTGGAGAACCGAAGTTTTTCTTTACAAATCCAAAAATTTGAAAATGGATATTTTGTTTCTGTAACTGAAGGATCTAACAAAATCGGTTCTATGGTTGTTTCTTTAGCAACTGGACCTACCCCAATTACCACTACTATTATCCCCTCAAGAACTGAATCCATTTTTTTGAAACTTATTGCTGAACGAATTAGTACTAGAATGAGAGGTGTTGCTTTAGTTTCTACTTTTATTCAAAAAGAATTAGAAACTAGTACTGCAAAAGGCTTAATGACTGAAATTATGGATATGATTGTAAATGAGTGATTTAAGAAATTATATTTCAAAAATAAAAAAGAACAAAGAACTAAAAACAATAAAAACTAAAGTTTCAACAAAATATGAAATTGCAGGTATTACTGCAAAAGTTGACGGTTTTCATGCAGTTTTATTTGAAAATATCAAAGAAAGTGATTTTAATTTAGTTGCTAATTTGGTGGGAACCAGAAAAAGATTTGCCCTTGCAGTTGGAAGTACAGAAGATAATATTCATGGAAAAGTAATCGCTGCAATCAAAAAAGCAAAACGTCCAAAGACTATTCCTTCAGGAAAATTTATGGAAAACAAGTCCAAAAACATCTTTTCTATGCCTATTGTTAGTCATTTTGAAAAAGAATCAGGACCATTTATCACATCATCGATTGCATATGCTAAGAATCCTGAAACTGGAAAGCAAAATTCTTCTTTTCATCGAATGATGCCAATTGATAAAACTCATTTTTCTATAAGAATGGTAGAAGGACGTCATTTACACCGATGTTTTATAGATGCAAAAGAACACGGCGAAGATTTGAAAATTGCAATTACTGTCGGTGTTCATCCTGCAATTTCTATTGCAGGTGCATATCAAGCTGAATGGGGGAAAGATGAAATCGATATTGCAAATTCTCTTTTAGATGGAAAACTTACTTTGGCAAAACTTCCTTTCACAGGATTGAATGTGCCCTCTGGTTCTGAAATTGTAATGGAAGGAAAAATCCTTCGTGATAAAACCCATCCTGAATGGATGGTAGAAATGCTTCAAACTTATGATCATAAAAGAACTCAACCTATTTTTGAACTTGAAAATCTCTATTATAGAAATAATCCAATTTTTCATGATGTTTTATCTGGGTATTCTGAACATAGATTACTTATGGGAATGCCAATTGAATCAAAATTAAATGGGGAGTTGAAAAAAGCTTTTTCTCAAACCCAACAGGTTTCAATGACAAATGGTGGATGTAATTGGTTACATGCAGTTGTACAAATTAAAAAGAAAAATGAATCTGATCCTAAAAAAATTATTAAAAAAACATTTGAATCCCATCGTTCACTAAAACAAGTCACTATAGTTGATGAAGATATTGATCCTAATAGTGCAGAATCAGTAGAATATGCTATGGCTACAAGATTTCAGGCGGACAAAGATTTAGTTATTATCAAAAATGTTCGTGGTTCTAGTCTTGATCCTTCCAGTGATCAAAAGAAACTACAAACTGCAAAAATAGGCATTGATGCAACAAGATCTCTTTCTAAACGTCCAGAAGGATTCGAATTAGCAAAAATCCCAAAAATTGACAAAATCAAACTAGAGAAATATTTCAAATAATCCGGATCAACTGATTAAATTAAATTGGATGAATTATGAATTTAGAATAGGTAAAAATGTCCTCAGAAAATTCCCAAATTCGTGAAAAAAGTCCTTCTGAATCACATGCAGAAGTGATTGTTAGGATGTTTCCTTCAGATGCAAATCCAGCAGGAAATGTATTTGGTGGTGAAATTTTAAAACATATTGACATGGTTGCAGGAATTGTTGCTCAAAGACATTCTCAGTCAAATGCAGTTACTGTGTGTATGGATAGTGTAAATTTTCTAAAACCCGTTTTTGTAGGTAATGTTCTTACATTAAATGCTAGAATAAATTATGTTCATAACTCATCAATGGAAATTGAAGTCAAGGCAGAAGCTGAAGATATTATAACTGGAATTAAAACTATTACTGGAACTGCTTTTGTTACATTTGTAGCACTTGATAAAAATGGAAAACCTGCACCTGTTGCTAAATTGTCTCTTAAAACTGATGAGGATAGAATCAAGTTTGATGAAGGCAAAATTAGAATGGAAAAACGATTAAAAAATCGTCAAAAATAGACATTCAAATTCTTATGGATCCATTTAAGAATAATGACAATTATCTCTAGTTAATGTCTGAACCAGGAAAAAATCATGAATGGGATTCATTATGGGGAGAATATACAAAATCTCTTGAAAACTGGAAATCCCTTTTTGAGCAAATTCAAAATTCTAGCAATGACATGCAATCTAAATTCAATGAAGTTTGGGAAAAAGCATCTGCAGAATCTAGTGCTGAAACCATGAAGTTATTTGGAGACAATTGGCAAAAAGCTATGACTGATGCAGGAATGAATTCATTCAAAGGTTTTACTGAAAATTGGCAAAAAGCTCTCAATGATACTAATGCTTCAGCTTTCAAACAATTTGTTGAAAATTGGCAAAAAACTCTAAGCTCATCTGGATTAGAACAGATGAGTGCATATGGTGAAATGATGAAAAAATTCACTGAGACTTGGAGTCTAATGTGGCCAAAATCACAATAATTAATTGAATTGAGAGAAAAACTCCTCTTTTTTTGTACATGTACTGCTTTAGAAATAATGACTGCAATTGGTGTTACTGGATACTTGTTTTATCTTGGTGAATTTGTTCTAGCTTTAATTTCTATGGTTGTTTTTGGAAAATTAATTATTTTTCATTTTATTATGGAGTATTTTGATAAACAAAAATTCAAAGCAAAATATCCCAATTTTCGAAACAATAAAAACATGATTCATTCATAGTTTTTTGATGGATGTTACTCAGAATGAATGTTTTATTGAATTATCTGGATTTAATGATTTAGCAAGATATGCTTGTGCATTTAGAGCGTATCCACAAAGAGTCTTTTCTCAAGAATTTGATGGCTCAAGAATTATTTCAAGTAGTTTAACACTTGCAAATACTCTGTTGATTTTTTATACCTCGATGCCAAAACCTGGTAGATATATTTCATATCAAGTGAATGCAGGAAAAGAAATTTGTGATATTGTAGAGTCTACAAAAAACATTTCACATTATGCACCTGTTATCCATATGGAATCTGAAATCTCTTCATTACCTGTAAAATCCAAAGAAATTACTGATCAATTTCATCCAATTCAGGTACAAGATTTAGGAAGTTTGGCACGATTAACATATGATCCTGAATTTCCAGATGAACAAAACCTTACTTTGTATGCAGTACCTCACGAAAAATCATGGGTCTTAGGATACATTACATCATTAGAAATGGATGAAGTATACTATAATTTCAATTACGTTAGACTAGATTCTGAACCTGACAAACATTTTGTAAAATATAGAGGAAATCAAGGTCAAGATCCAGAATTTTCAGATAATTTTGATCATGGTTATTCATATTTACCAATCATTAAAATCAAAAATGAACATTCTATTTTTGGATTTTAAAATTAAATATTAAATTAACTCCATGTTGTTAATTCTTTAATTTTGTTTCTAGATTCTTCTACCATTCTCTTCATTACAGGTATGTAAATTTCTGATACGTATGCAATTTCAATATCTTTATGATCTTCAATATCTAAAAATGCGGATGCAACCACTTGACTTTCTTCTACTTTAGGTTCATTTGCAATTTCTCTTTTATGATTTATGATTTCTAAAAATATTGGTAATTGTCTTTTAATTTCAATACCCAATTCTTCTTTTGAGCGTAATTTTTCACTACTTAGATTGATTTTGATTTGCTGATTGATATCCTCTTTGTATCTATCTACTGCTCTGATCATAATTTTGATTTTAGGTATTTTTTGTGATTTATTTTTGAATAGACAGATTTTTTGTATTGCATTTGGATATGGATTTTTATGTTCTTCAATAAATTTGATTGAATAGTCTTCTGAAAATTTTATTGCATTTTGTTCATTTTTTGTTTTTGCTTTCTCATAAAATTTTTCTTGTGATATATTTTCTGTAACAAATAATCCAAAATCTTTATTTGCTTCTTCGAAAATTTTGTCATAAACACTATTGATAGAATCAATATATTTTGTAAAAAAATAATTTACATAAAAAGGATCAGGGTCATACTGTTTGATCTGTTTTAAATAAATTTCACAATTTTTTATTGCTTCTTCAATATTCATTAGTCTTTGCCAGATTCAGGAGTTGTATATTTTGATTGAACTTTCAAACTCATTGCTAATTCTTTGAAGATTTCATTAACACTTACATCTACTAAATTTATCGTAGCATTTTCTTCGACAATTTGTTTTTCAAATTTTTCTTTGATTGCAAATGATACTGAAGACCAATGCAAAATTCCTTTCAATTGTTCCTCAACTGTAATATTTGTTGTTGGAAAATTTGCTGGTGAAAAAACAATTCCATTTGTCCACTGCATTGTAGGGATTGCTCCACCTGATGATCTTGTACTAAATGCTATTTGTTTTACCCAGTCCTCAAATTTGTATTCAATTACCTCATGAATGATTAATTTTTTCCATGGTTCTATAGAAATTTCCATTTGATTACAGTTTTTTTAAACCAATTATAACCTTATTTGAGCCTAATTTGTTATGATCTTCTTTTTAGATACGAATCTTAAAAAAAAAACAAATTTTTAGAATATTTTTGTCCACAACTCAATTTACTGATTTTCTGTTAAATCGTGATTGCTAATTTATTAGAAACCAATTATTATTTTTTATAATGGATAAATGGGCTGACTACTTAATTTCTGAAGTCAGTTATGATTCTGATCACTTGATCTCTATTGCCCTACGACATCAAGACACTGATCAGGGAATCACTAAAGGAAAACCTGTAGATCGTTTGATTATTTCATCTGATATCCAAAATGGATTATCTTACATTACAATTTACAGTGGAAAAACTTCTTGGAAAAAAGGAAACAAAATTCAAACTTTCTCAATTGAAGGTAGCCCTTATCTAAGAATTGATGGAAATAAAGTGAAGTTAGATTATCTTGGTGATCTACCTGGTGATCTACCTGGTGTTACCATTCAATCTGAACCTACTCCTGAGATCGAATTACAACCAGAACCGATGGCGGAATCTACACCTCCTTCTAGTTCTAAAGGTTCACTACCAAAAGAATCAGCAGAAGAACTACCACAAGAACTAGCATTACAACCAGGACCGA
>Ga0233434_1000933_pt1 | contig 30990 bp, 24 predicted proteins | sample SI_122_August201_4_FD_182738 | JGI IMG/M metagenome (GOLD analysis project Ga0233434, IMG submission 182738) | Seawater microbial communities from Saanich Inlet, British Columbia, Canada - SI_122_August2016_120_MG | ecosystem: Environmental > Aquatic > Marine > Inlet | place: Canada: British...
AAACATTAAAAAATCAAAGTATTAATAATACTAATTATGAAAATATGAATAATAATAAAGGTCTATTTATTGCTAATATGATTAATTCCTTATCAAAATCAAACCATTTCAGGAAATTATTAAAAAGTGGTAGTATTAGTTTCAAAGCCAATGAATATGATAATGATGGAATTTTAAATGTTTCTTTATAAATAACAGACAAGCCTGCTAAAATATACTTAAACAAAAATTAGTATATTGTAGTAGTATGGCTTTAAGATTAAACCAATATGAAGCAGTTAACGAGTCTATTAATAATAATTTTTTGTCTGGTGTTCATTGTCATGCAACTGGAACAGGAAAATCTTGGATTGCTTTAGAATTGATATTAGAATATAATAAAAAGAATAATAAATCTCGAAATTTAATTGTATGGTTGTGTGAACAAAAATCAATTTTGATAGAACAATTTAATATTAAAACATTAAAAGAAAAAGGTTATGAAAATGTATTTGACGAATTTAACATTTTAAATTACACAGAAAAGAAGCCAAGAAAGTGGTACGATGAGATAGATTCTACATTTAGTTCATCAGATAAATCTACATTGGTCGTTATAAACAGATCATTTTTAGTTTCTGGTAAAAAATATGAAAAAATAGAATCAAAAATTAATTTGATAATTCATGATGAATGTCATTCAGTTAGTAACAATACAACAAAATTATTTTATGATCATATTTTAAATGATACTAATTCTAATACATCATGTATTGGTTTTTCGGCAACACCAAATTTAGAAATTAAGCCATATAATAATATTATTTCACATTATTCTATTTATGATGCATTTTGCGATGATGTTATTTTAAATACTCATATTAAATGGGTTAAATCAGATAGTATATTAAAAGATAAGGATATAATAAAGCTTACTAAATTTTTAATAAAAGACTTGATTTATAAAAAAATAATTATATGGTGTGGTACAATTGAACTTTGTAATAAATTAGCATCATTATGGAGTGTTAAATTTAAAGATTTTCTTATATGTGTTGATACAAGTGAAGATAATGATAATTTTTCATCTTATGAAGAATTTAAAGATAGACATGAAAATGCAATTTTATTTTGTGCTTGTAAACATAGAGAAGGATCAGATATTAAAAATTTAGACTGTTGTATTTTTTTAGATAAGGTAGAAAATAGAAATCCTAAAACATTTGTTCAATGTATCGGACGAGTATTAAGAAAAGATGATACGGGAAAGAAAAAATATGGATTAATAGTTGATTTAAAAGCATCTAGTTGTTTGAAAATTTGTGATAGAGTAAATGAATATTTAAATAGTAAAACTAATTTTCCATGGAAATATACATTTGAATATATTGATATCAATAAAAAAAGTATAATGATTAATCATTTAGAATTAACAAAAGAAACAACAGAAAAAAAAATAAAAGTAGATCCGGTATATACAATTGAAGATATTAAAAATAAATTTATATACGAGTGTCCAAATGGAAAAGAGTATATAGACAGATTAAAAAGAGAATTAGAATTAATTAATAATAAGAAATTATGTGGTTATTTATTAAGAGCTGTTGAAATTTTAGAAATAACTAACTATATTCCTCATGTAACTAGAGGATCATGTGGGTCTTCTTTAGTATGTTATTTATTAGGAATAAGTAATGTTGATCCTCTAATGCATGATATCAAGTTTGAGAGATTTTTGAATGATTATCGAGATAATTTGCCTGACATTGATTTAGATTTTCCGCATTTTCTTCGAGATGAAGTTTTCTTAAAATTAGAATTAAATTGGCCTAATCAAGTTGCTAGAATAAGTAATCATGTATATTGGCATGAAAAATCAGCATTAAGAGAAGCAATAAGAAAAATAGGTATTAATAAACTAATTCCTAAAGAAGAAATTAATATGTTTGTTAAAAAATTAAGTAAAGATAATAGAGATAAAGTAGAAAAATATAAAAATGAATTAATTGATACATTTAGACATTATTCTCTACATTGTGGAGGAATTGTTTTTTTTCATGATGGAGTGCCAGATGATATTAAATTAAATGGAAATAAAAAAACAATAAGTCAAATAATATTTGATAAAAATGATATAGCTAAACAACAAAATTTTAAAATAGATATATTATCTAGTAGAGGAATTAGTCAATTAATTGATATTTGTGGTAGAGACATAGATTTTAAAGATTGTCCTTATGATGAAAAAACATATAAAATTTTACAGGAAGGTGATAATATAGGATTAACTTTAGCTGAATCACCATTAATGAAGAAAGCATTAATAAAAATAAAGCCAAAATCAATAAGTGATATTGCTAAATGTTTGGCTATTATTAGACCTGCAGCAAAGGATGCAAGAACGGATGAAAATGACGAAGAATCGAAACAACATAATAACATTCAAAACCTAAATAATTTACCATCATATGATATAGATTTGGAAACAAAGTTTATTTATGATGATGATGCTATATCAATTCTTTCAGAAAAATTAAATGTTAGTAATGATTTAGCCGATAAATTTAGAAGATGTATCAGTAAAAATAAATGGGAACCTGAATTTAAAGAAAAATATGATAATGCTATTTCATTAATTAATGATATAGACAGAGATTATATTGAAAATATAATATCAAATTTAAGAAAATATAGTTTTTGTAAATCACATTCTTATTCGTACGCTCAATTAGTTTATAAATTAGCCTATTATAAAGCTCATAATAAAAAAAGTTTTTGGAAGGCAACGTTAAAAAATACTCATAGTTCATATAGAAAATGGGTTCATTTATATGAAGCTAGATTAGCTGGTGTAAATGTAAATAATTTTATATTAAAAAAAAATGATTTATCAATTTATGCAAAAAATAGATTAAAGAAATTTAGTGATTTATCTAAAGAAGATCAATTAAGAAGATATGGTTATTGGGATATGACTGAAAAAGATTTTTTTCCAAACTGTTATTTTTACGAAAAAGAAGGTATATTTTATTTTGGTGGATTGATTGCATCATCAAGAATTTTATCTTATGACGATAATAAGAAAATTGTTTTATCTATTGGAGTTGGTCCAGGAAAATATATTGAAATTCTAACTATATCTAAAGCTTTTAAAGTTGATAGCATTGGAATTAAAGGTAGAGCCAAAGTAAAAGATATAAAATTAAATTTATATCAAGCTCATGTATCTATATTTTATTAATATTATGATTAGGAACCAATGGTTCCTAATCATTAATTAATTTGAACTAGTCAAAAAATTTTACTATTTAGTTTTTTTTAGATTTCTTTGAGGAAGATTTCTTGGAAGATTTCTTGGAGGATTTCTTGGAAGATTTCTTGGAAGATTTCTTGGAAGATTTCTTGGAAGATTTCTTAGCTTTCTTAGAAGCTTTCTTGGCACCGCCATTTAATTGTGGAATTCCACAAGAACCTTTATGAGATTTCTTTGAAGTCTTTTTAGATTTTTTTGTTTTCTTGGAAGATTTCTTGGAAGCTTTCTTGGAAGCTTTCTTGGAAGATTTCTTAGAAGATTTCTTGGCTTTCTTTGAAGACTTCTTAGCACCACCTTTTTGTGATTTCTTAGATGACTTTTTAGATTTCTTGGAAGATTTCTTAGATGACTTCTTAGATGTTTTCTTAGATGATTTCTTAGAAGATTTCTTGGAAGCTTTCTTAGCTTTCTTAGCACCACCTTCTTGTGATTTCTTAGAAGCTTTCTTAGATGACTTTTTAGATTTCTTGGAAGCTTTCTTGGAAGCTTTCTTGGAAGATTTCTTGGAAGATTTCTTGGCTTTCTTGGAAGACTTCTTAGCACCACCTTCTTGTGATTTCTTAGATGACTTTTTAGATTTCTTGGAAGACTTCTTGGAAGACTTCTTGGAAGCTTTCTTAGATGATTTCTTGGAAGCTTTCTTGGAAGATTTCTTGGAAGATTTCTTAGCACCACCTTTTTGTGATTTCTTAGAAGATTTCTTAGAAGCTTTCTTAGATGATTTCTTAGCTTTCTTGGAAGATTTCTTAGATGACTTCTTAGATGACTTCTTGGAAGCTTTCTTAGATGACTTCTTAGCACCACCTTTTTGTGATTTCTTAGATGACTTCTTTGAAGCTTTCTTAGATGACTTCTTAGATGACTTCTTAGATGACTTCTTAGATTTCTTAGTTGACTTCTTAGACTTCTTAGAAGACTTCTTAGCACCACCTTCTTGTCCTAATACAGAATCAATGATTTCAGAACTAGCACCACCTTTTAGAGATGACTTCTTTGAAACCTTTTTAGAAAGTTTTTTACCTTTTTTCAAAGCAAGATATTTAGCTTTATATGTTCCTCTTTCTTTGGTCATATAATTGGTAGCAAAATCAAGATCTTTTTCTTTTTTTAACATAGCTAAAAAGTCTTTTAATGACATTTCTTTTTCAGTTTCAGTTTCTCCTTTTTTTTCTCTTACGGAAAATTTATCCTTAGATGTTTCTTTTACAGAAAGTTTGTAAAAGTTTTTGTCATCATCACCTACTTTTTTTAGAAAACTTAGAGTTAAGAATTCTCCATCTGTAAGCATTTCCTTAATAGTATGTTTAATTCCTTTTTTTTTATAAGAAGAATTTTGTTCATGACGATAAGTAACAGTACTCATATATATATATTGTAATAGAAAAAAATTTAACTTAAATTTTTAAACTATTAATTTTTTTTTTTTAAAATTTAAATTAAAAATTGTAGTTAGGTTATTGAAAATTTAAAGTTAAATTTTTTTTGTAAATTTTTTTTTATAAAAATTGAATAATGATTTTAAAGAAACCAACCAACTTATTTCATATGAAAAAATATTCACAATATAATATACCAAATTCTGATATTTTAATAGATTTTAGCATAGGTCAACCAAGTAATTCTTTATTAGGACTAGATATTGTAAAAAATTCACTAAAAAATATTAGTGAAACTTCGTTTTTGAAAACAGAAGATATTTTACAATACTCCAATAACAAAGGTTTGATTGATTTTAGAAAAAATTTATCTAATTGGTTAAATTGTAAGTTAAATGGTAAAACTAAATTTACTGAAAATAATCTTATGATTTTAAATGGAATTACAGGATCAATACAAACTATTTTAGAAAGTACATATTATCCGAACGATATTATATTAGTAGAGGAAGCGACATATTACCTAATGATAGATATTTTTAGAGATCGCGGACTTAAAATTGAATATATACCTGTTAATGATAATGGAATAGATTTCGAAAGTTTATCTGATAAATTAGATTATTTATCTGAAAATCAAAGTAAAATATATTTATACATGATATCATTTTATCATAACCCATTAGGAAAAACAATTAATATTGAAGAAATAGAAAATCTTAAAAACTTGTTTGATGTATACGATAATTTTTATGTTATATCAGATGAAGTCTATTATTTTTTAGATTGGGATAAAAAAATAAACAATGAATCAAAAGATCCGCAAAATAGTAATATTTTACCATTAGCTGAATATCATAAAAACTTTATAACATTAGGATCTTTTTCTAAAATTATAGGACCTTCATTGAGGTTAGGTTATATATTATCAAAAAATAAAGAATTATTAGACGAACTTGAATATAATTCTAATATTATATCATCTGGTGGTAATACTGTTTTTAGTTCAATAATAGTAAATTCAATGTTTGAAAAAAATATATTAGATAATCATCTAGAAAAAGTAATTAATATTTTAAAAATAAGAAATGAATGTATGATTAATGAATTAGAAAAAGCAAACAAACAACTTAAAAAGTATGATATTAGTTTTGATTATTCAAAACCAAAAGGTGGATATTTCATTTTAGTAAAATTAAAAAGTCATAAAAATATTGATCTTAAATTAAAAAGCCAGATTATAGAATTTATTTTTGATGAATGTAAAATAAATAAAGTTTCTTTTTTAGAAGGTGAAAAATTTACATGTTCTAGTAATGATGATTTAATAGGATCATTTAGATTAAGTTATTCATACTATGATGTTGAAGATATAAAAATTGGAATTAATAGAATTGTTGATACATTAATAAATATTTATAAGGTTAGAATAGTAACAATTGGAGAAGATGAATTAATGAATGAAATGATTAAGAAGAAATTAGAAAATTTTGATTGTTTAGAATATTATGTTCAATTAAAAAGTGATTGTAGTAATATAGAGGAAGTAAAAATATCAAAATTTAACAAGACTGTTTTTATAAATTTAACAGAATGTGATAAAATAAATATTTTTATGAATAGAATATTAAATAATTTAAATAATTTGGATGAATATATCAACCAATATGATGGAAATTTAATGCTCATATCAAAGATAAGTTGCACGTACGATGACTTTTTATTAAATTCATATGCAAAATCTAATCCTGTATTACTTGTTGATAGTTATTCTAAAAATGATTCATTGTGTAGAAATATAGACAACATATTTATTGATATAACTGAAAAATTTTCTCTAAATTCTAATAACAAAATAATAGATAATAGTAAGAACAATTTAAAATACAAGAATTTATCTTATTCTTTGCCGGGTTTAGGAACTATAGAAATAAATTTTAATGAACATATAAATGAAAAGATTGATGATACAAATGTTGCAAGTTATATATTTAGTATTTTAGGAAGAAATAAAGGAGTTTATTATTTTGATTATAATGATAATAATAAAATTATACACTATAGTAAATTTTTAGATAATAAAAGTATAATTTTAAAAGATAGTAAAAATTATAGATTTACAGAATATATATCAAAATTATTATTCTCTGAAAATAAATTTTTTGAAAAAGTAGATAATATTTTACTTGATGTTACTGACACTAATACTAATAATATTATTCCATTGCTAGCAAAAGATAAGTATGATTCAAAATATAATCATTCAATTGAAATATTTGATAAAAAATTGTCAGAATCTTCATTATTTTCTTTTGTCAATTTTCTAAATAATAGTTACTATTCTAAAAATTATAAATTAGTAAGAGAACAAACACAATGTAGTAATAAAGAAACTTCGTATCCTGATTATGAAATTGATATTATTCCATTGCTAGCAAAAGATAAGTATGAATCAAAAGCAGAGCTTTTTACTAAGAAAACTTTGTTTTCTGAATCTATTGTAAAACATACTACTAAGAACATTCACCTTGGTGAAAAGTCTGAATCTATTGTAAAACAAAATACTAATAATACATCAAAATTTTTAATAATTGATGATATGATATATTTTAAATGTTTAAAATCAACTGATATTAAATATAACACAATAGATAAAATAAAAGAAATTACAGTTGATTATGATTTTTTAAATGATTGTAAAATTAATGTTATAAATACAAATAAAATAGTTGTCATTATTGATTGTAATTGTAATTTAGGTATTATTGATAAATGTGTATTATCTTTTGTAAAGAGTTTAATTAAAGATATTATACCTAGTAGTTTTTCAATAGTATTTGTAGAATCTACTAATGAAAATAATATTTCAATTATTGATTTTGATAAAATAAATATAAATATTGTATGTTCTGTGTTTCATTATATTAGTGATATCCGATCAATATCTTCAAATTATTTAGACAATAATTGTAGTAAAAAAGAATTGTCGTTTAATCTTTTAAATTATAATATTGAAAATGCTAAAGAAAGTTCTACAATATTTAATTTTAGAAAAATTAAAAATGAATTATATGTAGGAGTTTGTAATAGTCTTTTTTCAGAAAATAAGATTTTAATTTGATTTGATATTTACAAATATACTTTTTCCACAACTTTTGCATGTTTTTTTTACCATTCCAACTGAATAATTTTCAATTTCATTTTTAACCCAATTACCACAAGAGGTTTCATTACAATGATAATAATATCTAATAAATGATAGTATAGTTTCTTTCAAGTTAGTATTATTAATCCATCCTTTATTTTTGCTATCTATTTTCTGAAAAACAATACACATAGTAATATTTTTTTTATTTTTATAAGTATCATAACTTTGATCATAATCATCTCCTAAATATGTATGTAGATTCAATTTTTCGATTAAAACTGATTCAAGTTTTATTTCTTTTTCGTTAGAAATTAAATAATGGTTTTTTAAATATGGTAAGAAAAAATCATTATAAAAATCTTCATCAAGAACATTATCACCCCAGTGATCTTTAAAAAGACCTTTCATATATTTTCCAAAGTTTACCCATATATATCTTTGAGGTCCTTCATATGATTCATTTGGTCTAACCCATTTCACAATATAATTTTCATCATCATTAAATTTTTTATTAATTCTTTCTGGTTCATGTTTATTACCAATTTTTTCTAATGCATCATCAAGCATAATATTGAATTTACTATCTCCTTCTTCCATTCGTGTATAAATATCTGTCATTTTATTATATATAGTTTTAATAACATTATATAAAAAAATATCAATTTTTTTAATTAAATAGATTATTTTTAATCAAACAGATTATTTTTAATTTTATTAATTACGTGGCATATATTTCTATATATTTTTATTTTATTTGTTATGTCTTCTTCTTTTTCAAATAATGTAACTAAATCATCTAATGATAAATTTTTTAATTTCTTACTTTTTTTTGGACTTAATTCTGATACCGTGTCTATCATAAAATTAATATTTTCTTGTTCTTTTTTGATATCATCTTTTAATGAAATTAATTTTTTTGATTTATCAAGTATAGAACATATTTCATCCTCATATATATCATTAACTTTTTTCTCAAGTTCTTCAATGTTAGTAGATAGTTCAGGTATTTCAATTGATAAACTTATTGTTTTTTTATTTTCTAGACGATCATTGTCTTCTTCCATTATACTATTTATTTATTAACCTTTAAATGTAGTTAATTATATATTTTCAACAACAAATTTACTTATTTTGTATTTTTTTCGTTCACTATCTTTATTATTAGGATCTACTAAAGCCGATAAATAAAATGTTTTATTATTAAATAATTTATCCATTTCTTCAGAATTCATAACAACCTTATTAAAATTTTCAGTATTACTTGCTAATACATAATTCTTATTATTTAAATTCATTTGCATTCGAAGAGTATTATTTTTAATATCAATATTTGATTCAATTTTTGATAGTATCAATAATTTTCTATTTAATGAATTAATAATTTTATTAAATATATTTTTTTTAATTTCATCAAAAGATATAAAAAATTTAATAATTTTTTCATTAATTTTACTTAATTTTCTATAGTATTTGTTAAGATCATAAATTAATAAACTTTTTGCTTCTTCACCTTTTTTTTCTATTTCAGCTATATATTTTTTATTTATATCAATAATATATTGTGCTGCTAATGATGGTGTTGGGGCAGAATAATCTGCAACTAAATCTAATAATGAAACATCTGGTTTATGACCAATTGCACTTAATATAGGAATATTTTTAAATTTAAAAACAGATTCTATTAGCTCTGGTTTTGAAAATCCAAATAGTTCTTCTTTAGAGCCACCTCCTCTAATAATAACTATTAAATCATAACTATCAAAATCTGTATCTTTATTTTTATTTTCAAGTACTTTAATAATATCTGATGGGCAGTTATTTCCTTGAACCGATACATCAATTAATGTTTGTTCTAGTTTACTATTATTCTCATCAATATTGTGATTAAAATCATTAATTACTGATCCTGTATCTCTAGTTAGTATTAATACTTTTTTAATACAAGTTAATTTTTTAAATTTATGAATATTTTCAAAATATCCCTTTTTTTCAAATTGTTCTTTAATTTTTTGAAATAAAGCATTAATTTCTCCTTCACCTTCATGTTTAACTATCTGATTAATTATAAATGACATCGTACCATAACCACCATAAAAATCTAAATTACCTTCTACTGTTATTTCATCACCTTCATTTATTTTAGATTTTAATGCTTCTAATTTATTTTTCCAAATAATCGTTTTTATTAAACTAGGGCCATTATCTTTTAAAGACAGATATAAATTTCCTCTAGAGTCTTTTGGTTGTGATACTTCACCTTTAATAAAAATATTTTCTTTTGGTAGGTGTTTCCGTATGAGATCTGCTAACTGTGTAATACTTAATGGATTATTCATTTTATATTATAAAAAAATTATTTGTTAAATGATTTTTATCTGTAGAATATACCTGTTAATTTTATTTATTATTTATAATATCTTCTTCATAATCACTATATAATTTTAAAAAACTTTTTTTTAATATCTGAATGTTAAATTTTGATTTCTTGTCTTCATATGATTTGTTTAGTAAATGTTTTGACAATTGTTTGAGTGTAGGAGATTCTAATTTATGGTTAAAATTCATTGTATCTATAATTATATAGTTACTAAAATCAGGATTGATACAATATCTAATATTCTCTACTTGTATAGATTTTAAGTGAGTTTTTACATCATGTCCAATTATAACTTGTACATTTTTGATATCACTTTTAAATTTTTCTAATATTTCTTTCCCACTTTCTCCTTTACTTTCTGCTTTTTTAAAAGTTATTCCATGTTCTTTTACAGATTCTTCAGGAAATGGTATATATTCAGGATTAAAAATTTTTCTTTCATTTTTAATTTCTACAAATTCATCACCATTCTTATAACCGATTATATAATTCAAACAAATTGGTCTTGCAAATTTGAATAAATTTTTTTTCGAAACTATTTCATTCGTTCTATGGGTTCCATTTATTTCAGTATAGATAAAGCATATATTTTTAGGCATAATTACTAATATATAAGTATAATGTTAGTTTAATTCATTTTTTATTTTTAGGTTAAAAATTATATAAAGATTTCTAATACATATAAATATGTTACCTCCTGAAAAAGATGATGGAAATATCGAGTACAAACGATATATAATGATTAAAATAAATAAATCTATTGATTTATCAAAAGGATATAGTGATTGTGAATATAAAGCAGAGCTTTTTACTAATAACATTCCATTGCTAGCAAAAGATAAGTATGAATCAAAAGTGAAACAAAGTTCTGAATCTAATGTGAAACAAGGTACTAATAACATTCACCTTGGTGAAAAGTATGAATCAAAAGCAGAGCTTTTTACTAAGAAAACTTTGTTTTCTGAATCTAATGTGAAACAAGGTACTAATAACATTCACCTTGGTGAAAAGTATGAATCAGATTTAAAAAATCTTTCAAATTATAGTTCATTTTTAAATAAAGATAAATTAACAGAAGAAGATATTGATGACTTTCATTCTAAATTATTTAATAAACGTCTGACTAATAATTTAAGATTCAATCAATTGGCGTCCCAAATGAAATTTAGGTTAAATGAAGGTAATGGTGTAGCAATTTATTATTTAGGAATAAATGACAATGGATCTGTTTATGATTTAAGTAATAAAGAGAGAACTGAATCTATAAATAATATAAGAGAACTTGTGAAATTTATTGATTGTAAAATTGACAAGTTAATATTTATTGATAATTATGTTAAGGTAATAATTAAAAATAAGGAATCAAAAAAATTGGAAGAAAAAAATATTCTATTATTAGGAGATACTGAATCCGGTAAAACTACATTTTTAGCATATTTAGTAAAAAATAAATTAGATAATAAATATAGCAAAGCAAGATTGCATATTCTTAATCATAAACATGAGTTAGAAAGTGGAAAAACTTCATCATTTACATGTGAATATACAGAATTTAATGAAACAAATTTAGTTTTTATAGATTCACCAGGATGGGATGGAATAAATAGATTCAACTCTTTGAATAATACTATAAATATGAAATCGTCTAGAAAAAGAAATAAATTGATTTTAACATTTGAATTTGATTTAATAATATTTTTTGATAAACCAGGTTCTAAATGGTGTAAAAAAGAGTTTTACGAAGATTATGCTAGTTATTCATGTATACCAACATTATCTTTAAATTTGTTTGATGATAAATCTTACATAAATTTAATTAATCCTATTACTCAAGAACAAATATTAAGTTATATAAATTCATTATTTGAAAGATTTAAAAATAATTCAAAGTCAAGTGTTAAAATTGACAAGGATACAAAATTAGATGAAATTACTAATATGTTATATAAAATGGATTGTATTTTTCCAAATGACAAAAATTTATTATTGTCACCGACTGATTATAAAAGAAAATTAAAATATGTATTTGATAAGAATACATTAAAATGCAATGAATTTGATAACTCAGATCAAATAAATATTACATTCATAAATTCTTATCCTCATCAAGATTTAGGTCTAATTTTATCTGGATATTTAAGTAGTGGTAAATTAAAAATTAATCAAAAATTATATTGTTATATGGATATTAAAATAGATGGAAAAGAATCTGAAATGAGTAAACTTATAAATCCTTTACAAGTACAAGTTAAAAGTATTTATAAGAATGGACATAGTATAAATTCAATAAATTCTCCATCTACAATAACAATTTCTATAGATTACTGTAATAATTTTGGAAAGAATATATTAAATGTATATGGCGACTTTTCAAAGTTATTGAGATTGAAAGATGTACAAGTAAATTTTTTAAGTAATTTTAGTTATAAACCTGATCTAAAATTTAAATTAATTTGGTATTCTTATACTAAAGATAATGGATCGAATACTTTATATTCAAATGTAAAACATAATACTAATAACATTCCATTGCTAGCAAAAGATAAGTATGAATCAAAAGATTCTAGTGAAATTTTTATAAATGAGAATAATACAATACAAATTATGGTAAAGAATCAATTAATTAATTTAAAAAAGATTATTGAAGATAATTCTTGCTATTATGTATTACAGAATTCTAAGAAAAGTAAACAGGTATTTAATTTAAATAATCAAAAATTTATATATGAAGACATTGATTCACATGGTTTCGGTAAAATACTAACTAATAATTTTATTTAGCAAAGCGAATAAATTTATAAAAAAAATTTTATTACTTTATTTTAAGAATCTCTTTTTCAATATTTAAAAATAAAACTTCGTAATAAGCAACAACTTCTTTGAAAATAATATTAATATTTCCAGAATTTAATTTGTAGTCAATTTCTATCTCTTTGTTTAATGGATGAGGAGTTGTATATGCACAAAATCTAACAGATTTCATTTGTTGCATTTGATGCGTCAATAGATTTCCTAGTAGATGATCTTCATTTTCTACTTTCAAAATTCCTTCCATTCCTTTATTTTTAGGTAAATTTTGTAAAAACTTTTCTAGTTTCTTAATTATTAATTTTATTCCCAATTGAATAATTCTAACTTCTGATAACTGACCTCTTGATTCAATCGTAAAATCATAATCAGATTCGTTATTTTCATTGAAAAAACAAACTGATGTTGCTGAAAAAATTGCATGTGTGTCCATTGTTCCAGGATTTGCTTGTACGGATAATTTTATTTTTTGATTTGGTTGCAATTTTAAAATTTGAATTTTATTATTATATGGTGTTTTAATCATACCTTCTTTATAATAAAATATACAATCATCTGAAGTAACATGTACAATTTCATTTTTTTTATTTTCAAAATCTAGATACATTGTTAATTTATTCAAAGAAGAATAATTAGTTTCTTTATTATTAGTCAAGTCAATGTCATCTTGAATTAAACCAGTTTCTTCATCAAAAACTTCTTCTTCATCTTCTTCTTTTTTTTCAATAAACTCTTCCAAATTATTATCAATACCCCATACAGGAATATTTTTAATATGAGTTTTTAAATAATTGTTATTGAAAACACTATCATTCTGTGTTATAGTAAAACTATTATATGCATATATAGGAATATCACTTTGTATAATTCTTTTAATACTATTAACAATAATATGATTTATTTGTTTTCCTGAAAAATTTAGAACTAGCTCAGAAGATCCTCTATTAGTATTAATTTGTCTATGACTTTTAACTTTAATGTTCATGTTTTTGCTCATTATAAGTAAGAATTAATTACTTTATAAATAATTTTCATTTTTTATTTTTACCAAAAAATGTTTAAATAATATAGTTCTTTACATTTAAAATGAATATACTTATAGTAGGTTTAGGTAACTTTGGAAAAAAGTATATATATCTATTAAATGAATTTTATAAAAGTTATAACATTTATATTTTAAGACATTCAAGAGAGAATTCAATAAATGAAGATTCATTTTGTAGAAATTTTAATATTAAAAAAATTCTATATTCATTAGATGATACTAAAACAATAAAGCTAGATGTAGTAATAATAACTAACCCGTCTACATTTCATGTTGAATTTGCTAATTATTTTATCAAAAATAATATTAGTTGCTTAATTGAAAAACCATTAAGTGATAAATATGAAAAATCACTTAAATTAATAAATAATAATAATTGTTGTATTCAAATCGGTTATTTACTAAGATACTCATCGTTGTATAAAATTTTAGAAAATTATGAAAACTATATAGGAAAATTATTATTGGTAAAAGTTAATGTAGGTCAATATCTTCCTGACTGGAGGGAAAATAATTATAGAGAATCTGTATCAGGTAATAAAGATAAAGGAGGTGGTGTTTTATTGGAATTAAGTCATGATATAAACTATTTATTAGGATTTTTAGATATTGATAGTTACAATATAAAATCTTCATTCGGAAAAATATCAAATTTAGATATTGATGTTGAAGATTATTGTTTTATTATTATGGATATTGTTATGAAATCTAAAGAAAAATCCGTAGTTAATATTAATTTAGATATGATTGATAAAAATAGTAATAGATCATGTAAACTTGTAGGAGAAAACGGAAGTATACTTGTTGATTTTATTTCAAAAAATATACATATATATAATAATAACTTGAACACTATTAATAATTTTAGTAATGAAAATTTACTTAAATTACAACTTGATGACTTCTTTAATAAAGTAAAAAATAAAAATTTTAATAATAATAAAAGTATAAATGATTCACAATTAACTATGAAGATTATTGATGATATTAAATCTTTGAAGTAATACCTCCATCTATTACAAATTCTTGTCCAGTAACATAATTTGATAAATTACTAGATAGAAATGATATAATACCTTTTATGTCGTCTTCTATACCCATCCTTTTCAAAGGTGTTTTTTTAACATATTGTTCAACAAATTTTTCATCTTGGTTTCTGAATATACCACCAAGTATAATTGTATTTATACAAATGTTATATTCACCTAATAAACTGGATAAATATTTTGTCATTATATTTAATCCTGATTTACTAATTGAATATGCAATAGGTGGTTCCATATTTGTATCTTTATATATTGAAAAATCATTACCCCTGATTCCATAAATTGAACTAATATTTATAATTTTAATATTGTTTGAACTTTTAAATTTATCTAATAGATTTTGAATTAACATTATTGGAGCTTTTACATTTACATTCATACATCTATCAAATGTATTCATTGATTGACTTTCAAATGGAACTGCCCAGCCTTCTAAATTAGAAGTACCAACTAATGCAGCACAATTAATAAGTATATCTATGTTCTCTGTTTTTAAAGTATTTTTACAAAAAAATATTATTTCTTCTTCTTTTTCAAGATTAACTTCATATAATTCTATGTTTGCTTCTAAATTTTCATTCATATTATCTATTTTAGTTTTGTTAAATTCATTATATAAATCAATTATTATTACTTTACAATTTAACTCTACTAAAGTTTCAACTATTTTTTCACCAATGTTACCCATCCCACCAGTAACAATAGCTGTTTTTTCATCTAACATAATATTATTTAATACACTAAAATTAATATTATTTTTAATTCTTTCTTTATGATATAGTTCACTTACTTTAAAATCAATTTCATCATCTATATCAATTCCATTAATTTTACTAACTTTATATTTTTGTATTTTAAGATTATTTGAAAATAAACTATTATCAAGTTTTTTTACTATATTTTTATTCATAATATAAGCAACAGGAGTAATGTCGTATACATTCGGAAAGTTTTGTCTATTTGTTAAATTTTTTAGAGTTCCATCAAATATTTCAATATTATCATCTATTTCTTTTACCATATTAAAATAAGGATTTCTATCTGAATCTTTTACTGTTAAAAGAATGTCAGGTTTATTTTGTAAAAATTTTATTATTGAATTGTTAATATCTTCATTTGTTTTTAATGGAGTGATAACAGGTACAGATATAAATACATCAAAGTCATCTTTATTTTCTTCTAAATAATTTACCATAAATTTCCATGATTCAATTTCAGAAGATTTATCAGTAGCAAGATTTTGCGGTCTAAGGATAGGTACACATGCACCTGATTTTATTGCAATATTTTTATATTCAGTTGAATCAGTAGATACAAATATTTTAGAAATATTAGAATTTCTTTTTAAAAGATTTATATTTCTTTCAAGTAGAGATATACCATTTAATTTTTTTATATTTTTATCTGGTAATCCTTTGGACCCACTTCTACAAAATATAAAAGCATATATTTTCATTTTATTAGTTATTGAAAGAGTATCTTTAATTCACTTTTTATATTAGTTTGTTAAAATTTAAATTATATATTTAAATAATGAAAGTTCTTTTTTATAGTAACACTTGTCAGTTTTGTAAAGAATTATTAAGTAAACTAGAAATGTCCAAAATAAAAGATAATATAAAAACTATATGTATTGATGAAAATAATTCATTTACCCAGGTAAAGATTGTACCTACTATAATTGATTCTGATTATAATGAAATTTTAGAAGGTAAGAAAGCGTTTGATTATTTAAAAAATAAAGACTTTTTCGATTTTCCAACAAATAATTTTTTGGTTTGGAAAGAAAAAGAAGTTCCAGATCCAAAAATAGAAAATGACAAATTAGCAAATGAGAATAGTGTAAGTAACTTGATAGATAATATTGAATTTGATAATAAAATAGAAGCTATTGAATCGAATACTTTGGATTCTAGTGATTCTAAAGAAAGTATATTTAAAGATGTTAAAATTAATAAAAGATCTGCAATGCTATTAAGAAGAAGAAAATAATTCAGAAAGTGAATCTATTGAATCTGTTGAATCTATTGAATATGTTGGATCTGTTGAATCTATTGAATCTATAAAAATTGAAAATTATTTTATATTCAACTTTTTTAAGGTTATTATTATGTCAAATATTAATCAAGAAGAAGAATTTATTGGAAATCAATTTCCAGTTGAAAGTTACATGTCACCTGTATCGACAAAAAGGAAGCAAGTTATTCCAGGAGCGCCAGTCGCTAATAAAAAATACAAAAAAAATAAAAATAATATTTTGTTTTTGCCATTTCCAAGTTTTGAGACAAATTATATTGCTAATTCTGAAGAGAAACTTCTTGATATGCAAAACATTGATTTGGATACTAAAGAATCGATCAAGCAACTTAAAAAGTTTATTGATAATATTAAAGATCATAATGAAAGAAAAGATATTATAAATAAACTTGAATTTTATTTAAATTAATAAAAAATTGATTTTTTTTTAGTAAAATTAGTCAATATTTACTAATGATTGAAGACAGTAAATTATTAACTAATTTAAACATACATACAGATAATATAAACTATCAACCTAATTTAAAAAATGATTATATTAATAAATTAGTAGGACCTCCTTTAGAAAAATTTAGAGTTCCATTACAAATAGAAAATTGGTTTTTATTATTAGATAAAGAAAATAAAGAGAAAACAGTTAAGAATTTTGAAATTATTCTAAAAAAAAAATTACCTTTTAAGTAAATGAGTAATAGATTATCATGGGATGAATATTTTTCAGAAATATCTGAAGTCACATCTAAAAGATCTTCTTGTGAACGACTAAAAGTTGGTTGTGTTTTAGTAAATGAAAATAGAATTATTAGTCAGGGATATAATGGTTTTTTACCAGGATGTCCTCATATATCAATTATTAGAAATAATCACGAACAAGCAACTGTTCATGCTGAGCAAAATGCAATTGCAGATTGTGCTAAAAGAGGAGTTAGTTGTGATGGATCTACCGCATATATAACTCATTATCCTTGTATAATTTGTACAAGGGTAATGTTGGCTGCAGGTATTAAAAATATAAAATATATAAATGATTATAAAAATGATAACTTGGTCAAAGTTTTTACCGATCAATTAGAAGTTCAAGTTATAAAATTAAAAAAATAAATTTATTAGCTAAAAAAAGTAGGATCATTAGTAAGTAATTCTTCTAGATCACATAATTGATCGTTATTTGTTTCTTTAGAAACGTTATTTGTTTCTTCAGAAACGTTATTTGTTTCTTCAGAATCATTATTTGTTTCTTCAGAATCATTATTTGTTTCTTTCTTTGATTTTAGTTCTTTATCATTTTCTAAATTTAAAATTATTTTTTCTTTATTTGTAATATCATATTTATTGTAATACCTTATTGTGTGTAAAAGTGGAGTTCCCATTATTAGATAATAACAAATTGCTTTTTATATATTATTTATTTTAATTTTATTACTTTAGAATATCAATCAATTGAGAATTATAATTTATTGATTTATTTTTAATTAGCCAGATATTAGGATCAATATGATCTAATAATTCAGATTCATGTGTAATAATCATAAATCCACCATTAAATTCATTGAGTGCATCAATCAAAGCTTCAATCGTTTCTATATCTAAATGATTTGTAGGTTCATCAAGTAATAGAAAGTTAGGTTGTTGGAATATTAGAAAAACGAAAGCTACTCTAGCTTTTTGTCCTCCTGATAAATTACCTATTTTTGTATTATGAAATTTAGGTTCTAATTTTAAATTACCTAAATATTTTCTAACAGTTTGCATTTTGTTGTTTGTTAGCAAATTTTCAGGAACTAAATTTTCAAGAAACTCTATTGGACTTTTATCATTATTTAAGAAAGTTTCAAAATGCTGATTAAAATATCCAATTTTTAATTTTACATCAATTATTATAGATCCATTAGTAGGTTTATATTCACCGCTAATTAATTTAAATAGTGAAGATTTACCAATACCATTTTTACCGATAAGACATATTCTAGAATTAGAATCGATACCAAAATTTAGATCTTTAAATAATTCATTCTCACCTATTTTAAAATTAACATCTCTAAAACTTATTAGATTATTAGTTGAATTAGATGAAGAGTAATTAGAAAATTCAAATTTAACTTCATATGGTCTTTCTGGTTTAACAATTCCTTTCTCTTCTGAATCTTTTAATAATTTTTCTTTTTCTTTTTTATCAAGTTTTTTAATTTGTTTTTCAACTTTAGTCCATTCTTTATCTTGTTTTATACATTTTTGTTTAATAATATCTCTAAATGATATATAATTTCCTGTATAATTAACAAGTTTATAGTTTTCAATATTCAATATATTTGTACAAACTTTATTTAGAAATCCAATATTATGAGATACAATTAAAATTATTTTACCTTTACTAGTTTTATCTAGATAATCACCTAACCATAATACGGCTTCAAGATCAAGATGATTTGTAGGTTCATCCATAAGTAAAACATCTGGATCTAGATATAAACATTTTGCGAGCGATATTCTCATTTGCCATCCTCCACTGAATTCATTAAATGATTTTTCCATCATTTTTTGATCAAACCCTAATCCATTTAAAATACTTTTTACTTTAGCTGTTTCACGATCAATATTATATTCTTCTAATGATAATTTTTCTTCTAATTCATTATATTCTTCATATAGCTCTTCTAGAGTTTCATCATCTTCTAATTCATCCATTTTCTTTTCTAGTTCTTCTAATCTTCTTTTAACTTTATACATAGATCCGCCTGATTGAAGAAGAATATTAACAGGTGAATCATTTGTTTTTTCGAGTATTTGTTCCAAATGTAAGAGAAACATTTTTTCATTTACTGGTATTTTATTTTTACTTATATGATTAATTAATGTTGTTTTTCCTGATCCATTTTTACCAATTAATCCATAAATGTTATTTGGAGATAATGATAGAGTAGAGTTATCAAATAATTTTTTACTATTAATTGAAATACTAAAACTAGATGCTTGAATTACATTTGTTTTATTATTTGATTTTGATATATTGAAATTAAAATTATCCATTATAATTATATGTAAGGTAGGTTTAAATAACTATTATTAATCAATTTTTATTTTTTAAAAATTGAAAATTTATTGTAATATATTAGACAGTGATTATGTAAATGGAAGATAAATTTATAGAACAATATATTAATAGAAAATCTAGTGAATATGCTTCAGTAATGTTACAAATAGAATCAGACGAAAAACTATCGAATTTAATTTATGATTATTCAGAAATGATACAAATTGAATCAGATAAAAATTATGCGAAATCAATTTCTGGTAGATCATCTAAATCTAGTAAAAAGGAAAAGAAAAAGGCAAAGTCAAAGTCAAAGACAACTTTATTGATATCATCTAGTGGAATAGAAATAGAAGAAAAAATTGAAGAAGTAATTAACAAGAAATATAAGGAAGATGTAAATATGAAAAATATAATGAATCACCCACAAAAGAATATAGGAGTAGTCGGTATGGTTAGTGAAGGAAAGTCAACTTTGACAAAATCTGTTAGTAACCAGGTTACACAAAGAAGTAAAGAAGAAATGGAAAGAAATATTACAATGAAGGTAGGTTATGCAGATACTAAAATATGGAAAAAGAATGGAAATTATATTAGTGAAGGATATAATAATGAATTAATAGATGGTTGTAGTGATGAAGATTTAATAGATCATATATCTATAGTTGATTGTCCAGGTCATTATGGATTAATTGCAATGATGATTAGTTCAGTAAGATTAATGCATGCTGTTATTGTAGTAGTATCAGTTGAAGGTGATTTGGAATCAAAAACAAGTTTAATTGAGCATTTAAAATCAGTTAAATTATCTGGAATTAAAAATATTATTGTATGTTTAAATAAAATAGATCTTTTTAGGAATAATAAGAACGATATTATAAAAAAATATAATGAGTTGGAAAAATTTTTAGAAAAATATGAGATTGAACCTATATATCCAATTATTCCAACTTCATTTGAAAATAATATTGGAACAGACTTTTTATTGGACGCTATTGGAAAAATTAATAAAGAGGAGTCTATAGATGATAATTATTTTCTTTCTAACCGCAGTTTTTCGATAACAAGGCCTGGAACTGTTTTTGATAAAGTTATTGGATCATGTATTGGTGGATCATTGTTAGGTGGAAATATTACAGTTGGTGACGAAATTGAGATTAGACCTGGTTTAAGTGATAAGAAAAATTATGTACCTCTTAGCACATTTGTTACTTCTTTGAGATATAATAATACAGAATTAGATAGTATAACTAGAGGAGGATTAATTTCTATTGGAACACAATTAATTCCAAGTATTGCTGCTAATAATGGGTTATCAGGAAAACTTGTTGGAAAGAAAGGAACTCTACCATCTGTTTATAAGGAATTAGTAATTACAGATATCAATAATGAACTTTTTGGAAAAGTATGGAATATTGATAGTTTAGGAGATAATAAAGTAAGTATACAGTTTGAGAATCAGTTAGTAACTTCAAAGTTAAAAGAAAAAGTTGATGGTATGTTTGTATTTGCGTTGAAAGACCCAATTTGTATTGCTGTTGGTAAGAAAGTTACATTCTTAAATTTAAAGAATAAAAAAAATGAAGACATCGGAATTCTAGGTATTGGTACTTTTGTTAGAGGAAATACAATATTGGAATAAAAATACATATAAAAGAAGAATGATTAATTTATTTTAATGGAAAGTTCACATTTAATGATTAAAAATTATATTGATTCTTTTGATAATATTGATCTCTTGAGAGATACATTATTAAATCACAGTATTTATTCAAAAACTTATACTGAAGAAGGTTTATTATTAATTTATACGAAGTATGAACCAATTGTTGTTGATAAGTCAATATGTACATTAGTAAAAAATAATTTAAGTGCAACATCTAATAAGAATGTATCTGAAGATAATATAAAAGATATTGATATTAATAAATTAAAAATGGAATGCAGATCATTAATTATAGATATTGAAAATAAAGATATTGTATCATATAGTTGTAATACACCTATATGTAATCTAGAAGCTATTAACTTTCTACTAAATAGTAAGAATAGCCCTAAAGCAACAAGTAATGTTGAAAAATTTAAATGTTATGAAGGTACATTGTTGTCATTATTTTATCACAAGAATAGATGGTATCTTTCTACAAGAAGAAATTTAGATAGTAAAGATTCTGTATGGAATAATGTTTCTTATTATGATTTATTTATTGATGTTCTTGAAGATAATAATATCGAGTCACTTGATGATTTTTCAAAAGATTTAGATACTTCATATTGTTATTATTTCATTTTAATTCATCATAGCTGCAAAAATATTGTTGATTACACCTCTACATTTGGAGAAAATTATAAAAAATTATGTTTGGCTTTTGTAAGAGAGAAAACAAATTTGTCTGAAATTGATTTGTCTAATATAGAACCTAATGTAGATTCAACTATTAATAGTTCATTAAATAAAATTTTATCTTTTAGTAATATCTTTATATCTGAAAAGATTGATAATGAAAAAATACAGGAATCAGATAATGTTGGATTTAGTTTTTCTGAGAATGATCTAAGTAAAAATGATTCCAATGATTTATTAAACAATATGACGTCATGTGAAGATGAAGGAATAATAATCAGAATAAAAAATAATAATAGTTTTAGCCAATTTTTAAAAATTCAAACTCATTCTTATCAGTTTAATAAAGCAATAGGAGCAGAAAAAAATATTTTTAAGGGATTTTTAAATTTATATCAAAATAATCAATTAGTAAATTATTTACAAAGTAATTCAAATTTAAATCCATACAAGAAAATAATTAATCCATTAAATATTCAGGAATCTTATGATACCATTGGTATTATTGATTCAGTATTTAAAGTTTGTACATCAGAATTATACGAATTATTTAAATTGTTATGGGATTTGAAGACTGGTAAACAATTGGATGTTGATATTTATAAAATTTTACCAAAAGAGTACAAAACAATGTTATATAATATTAGGGGATTATACTTCAAAAAGAAATTTAGTGGTTCAAGTGATAAATTGTCTGATATGAAATCTAATAGCAAATATCCAGTGAAAGATTTACAGATAAAAGATATATATCAATTTTTGAAGAAAAGTGTTGATACACACAAGTTAGAGCAATTCTTACGAGTTAGAAAATTAATGTATAATTGGTTAAAAGTAGATTCAGAAAATGTAACATTAAAGAAATTTAATAAAATAAACTTGAAATGCGATAAGGTACATTTAAAATTGATTGCTATTTTTTGTAATAAATTATTTCCTAATATAATGCCTGATGATATACCAAATCCTTGTAATTTAGGGAAATCATTTGGTTCATTAAATTCATTATCTTCAAGTAATAATTTATCTTCAAGTAATAATTTATCTCCAAGTAATAATTTATCTTCAAGTAATAATTTATCTTCAAGTCATAATTTATCTTCAAGTCATATAAATAATAATAATATATCAATTACTAGTGACTGTTAAATTAATACTCTGGTAATCTTATTTAGAATCAACAAAATATTCAACTTTTTATTTCTTATAGAAAATGAAAACATTTCAACGAAGTTGAATATTTTGTTGAAATGTTTTCATTTTCCTAATTTTCTTTGATTAATGTAATTTCCGTAGGAAAAAATCGTAGGAAATAAAAAGTTGATTCTAATAAATCTTTTTTTATAATTTTGTTGTATAGATACAAGTTGTTCTTTTTTGATCTTTTGTGATTATATGTCTGAAGTTTGGTTTAAATTATACTTAAATAGTTATTTTCAATATATTTTAATGGCTGATTTTGATGAAGCATTTAATGGAAAAATCAATAATAATATGCAATTAAATAATCAAAATTCGATTGATCACTTTTTTACTCAAAGAAAGATAACCAAACATGTTGAATATGTAGATACTAAAGATATGAATAGAAAAAAAAAGAAAGTAGATGTTAAATTAAATTTTATTGCAATTAATATACCTTTTTATGATAATGTCGATGATAATAATACAGTTAGTATTGAAATGAAAGTTTTTGGTAATACAAGCTTGAAGTATCATGGAATTCATGAAAGTAAAGAAGGTTATTTTCCAAGTATAATGTTAAAGCTTGGTGATGACAAACAATTATTTGTTCATATAGTTTTTAAAACTGGTGATGAAAATATTGTTGGTAAAGAATACGTGTCATTTATTGATATACCAATTAGATATCAAGTTCAACCGTCTATTAGTGATATGGGTAGTGAAAATGGCAAAGAAGAAAGTTAAACTTAAATTTCCTTGAAATAGAAATCATCTGAAGATTTTATATCTCAAGAAAATTTAAATCTGAAGAGTAATTAATTAATTTTTTAGTTAATCATGATACTAAAGAATTCGTAACTTATTTAGAATCAACAAAGTTGATTCTAAGTAATTATGAATTATTCTAAAAGTAAATTTAGTTTTTTTTATCTACAATTTTTGGACTCCAGTTATTTTTTTGTCTCAAATTTGTATTAATACCACCTACTGGAATAAAACCACCTACTGGAATAACACCGTTAGCTATATTAGTTCCAACATATGTAGCTGTTCCAGGATTATTTTGTTGTTGTGCTAAAGGAACTTGACCTTGAATTTGGGATTGAAATTGATCAAGAACTCCATTAATTTGAGTGGCAAATCCTTTAACATTAGGAGTAGGAGTTCCACTTAAATAATTGTTAGCTATAGCTTTGAATTGATTAATAATATCTTGGTAAGTAGTTGTGGTATTAATTGTTGGTGTGTTTGTTCTTAATTCATTAATTTTTAGTTGAATTTCGTTATTAATAGGATCTGTTTCTTTATTAGTATAGTTTGGTTTAATATGACCTAATGCTTCTTGCATACCAATTAATATTGATTCAATAATATTACTTGGATTTATTTGTACTTGTAATGTTGATTGTGGTTGTCTAATAACACCTTGGAATGGGTTTAAGTTAATTGTTGCGGTGAAATTATAGTTACCATTAGCACTTGGAGAAGATGGTGTTGCACCAGGAGCACCAGGAGCACCAGGAGCACCAGTAGCACCAGGAGCACCAGTAGCACCAGGAGCACCAGGAGTTAAATTAACTTGTCCTGTGATACTAGTAGCTGGAGGGTTAGATAATGATGTAGAGGCTAATCCTACTTGAGCTACACCACCCATTGGCATACCCATACCACCAATTGGCATACCACCCATTGGCATACCCATACCACCAATTGGCATACCACCCATTGGCATACCCATACCACCCATAGGTGCCATGACTGAAGTTCCTGGAATACCACCTACAAAAGGCATTCCACCTGATCCAGGTAGAATAGTAGTAGCACCAGCTGGAGCTATTCCAGTATTAGTTGGTGACATAGCAATAGTCATGTGTCTTTTATTGTTTTGGTCAAAAGTTGGGAATACAGATGTAGCTGGTGTTAATTGTCTACCTCCAGCTGGAGAATTAAATCTATTATTAGTAGTAATCATTGGTCCAAGACCACCAATACCTGGAGAAACCATACCGTTTAAACCACCAATACCTGGTGATAGTATAGAAGGTAACATTTGAGTTCCTGGATTTACTTGATTAAAAGTTGGTGAAACAACATTAGAACCAGCTATAGTTGTAGCAACATTAGTTCCAGTTTGTGGAAAAATTTGTAATTGAGGTTGTCCTGTAGGAGAAGTACTTAGACTTGTTACTCCAACTGGAGCTATTCCTCCAGGAAAACCAAATGGAGATAATGGCATTTGTTGTTGAAGTGCAGGAATTGCTGCTGGTCCCATGAATCCACTATATGGACTCATTGAAAGCATTGCACCTCCTTCCATGTCTTGTTCATCATCATCTAATAAATCTTCAAAGTTTTCAGTTGAATTATCTTCATCGTCTTCATTATCTTCTTCAGCGGCGGTAGCTCCCCCTCCCATTAAATTTGAGTTCATGTAGTGAATTTGACCAGTTAAAGGATTTTCAACAGGATAAACATTTAATCCCAAAAAGTTTCTTCCATCTTTCCAGAATCTTTTAACTCTTGCCTCCATGTGTTTTTCTTGATCTTTAATAATTAAATGATTAATATTCATATCTCTATGTGATTTAACAAAATATTTTATTGCTTCATTAAATGAATCTGCTGTTACAGAGTAGTGAAAAGGATATACTACAGTAAAATGTGACATATATATAGAAAGATTTAGAAAAAATCTTCTTATATAAAATTTAATTATTTAATAAATTGTTAAACAATTTAATTAATAATTAAATTGTTAAATAATTTAAATCTAAATTAAAATATAATTATGAAAAATAAATCTAATCCGGAAAATGCAAATTTAAAGATTAAAAAGTTAGGTTTAGGTATCAAGGTAGTAAGAAAAAAATTTATGTCTCAAATAAAATTACTAAAATATAGTCCAACAGAAAAAATTAGTCATATTTTATTAAGAAATACATTAATTTTTCACAATGTTATTTTTAAAGTTAAAAAAACTTCAGATAGTTTACACAAGTGCGCAAATAAAATAAGAAGCAAGGGAACTAGTAAAGATGAGAAAAATAGGTTACAAATTCAAATGAATGAGGAACAAATAGTTGTATATGCTTTAATAAAAAATTTAATTAATATGTTAAATACATATTCGATATTTGATCATGATTTCGAAATTGAAAGTTTATCTAATAAAAATGAAAATGAAATTCTAGAAAAAATCCCAAAACAATATCATGATTTAGTAAGAAAAGTTTTACTTGATGTAAAACCAGTAATGCCTAATGATATAAAAGGTAATGATAATGTAATTGAAGGTTTTGCTGATCCTTTTTCAGCAGCTATTGATACAATTATAGATGGTATTAAATCTGTAATTGGAGAGATAGAAAAAGGTGTTAATACTGTAAAAGATTTCGTATTAGATATTATTGACAAAATAGGTGATATTTTTACAAAGATATTTGATTTTATGGAAGACGTCTTTAAAAATCTAAAAGATATAGTTGAGTTTATTGGTGGATTTTTATTTCAGTGTATTGATCTATTTTTTAAAATTCTTAAATTTATATGGTTGTTAATTACGGAATGGATACCTTATTTAGTAGTTGAGACTTGGAAATATTTAACAGTTTGGTTTAATAATATTGATGTTATCCCAATGACTTTTTTAATGCAGTTTCCACTTGATAGTTATTTAGGACAGATTGCGGAATATGCAATACCGTATTCTGGAAGTGTTCTTCAATTTATGAGGTTGGGCGAGTGTATATCCTTTTATATTTTTTGGATATATCCAAAAAGTATGAGAATTATTCAGACTTATGTAATTAATTTTTTTAAAAATATTATAATTTATATTATTTCATTTGGAAAAGATAGTGCATCTGATGTTCAAGATATTGCAAAAGCATTGCAAGAAGTATTCATGCCAAGATGGTTAGTGATGATGTTTAGAGAAGTTGGTCCTAAGTTGAATGAAGATATTTCAAGTTTCACTGCTGATAATGTATCGCTTGAAAATAAAGCAGCTAATTTTGCTAAATTTATGATGGATAATATATTTGCATTCCCAGTAAAGATTATAATGATAATATGTATATTCTTGTTTACTTACAGAATGTTAAATTCACATATGTTATATGCTTTGCCAACTGTAAAAGAATTAATGCAATTTCCTATTGTTCTTACTTCTGATATTAAAAATATATTAATACCTGCAAGTGAATAATTTAAGTATTTTAAGTTTCATGTTGATATTTAATTTTAAATGAATGAATCATTAAATAATGTTTACTTTAATTAAATAATGTTTACTTTCATTTTACAATTTTTGAAAGATTTTGATGTGCAAAATATTTCAAAAAGAATATTAAAAAAAGATTATAAGAAGAATATTATGAAATGCTAAAATATAATCTAGGAATAAATATATATGTCAAACAATAAAGTTCTTCAAGAACAAATAATTAAATTAGAGAAAGGTATTAAGCATTGTTCGAAAAAATGGGATAAAGAAAAAGAGAGATTAAAATGGTACTCTGATTCTGAACCTGCAATTAATATTGTTATATTAAGAAATGTTACTTATATTCGAAATATTGTTAAAAGAATGAATGAAAATTTAAATTTTATAAAAAGTAAAAAGAATAAAGAAAATTTAACTAAAGAAGAAAAAGAAGAAATTGATAAAAAATTTTCATCTGCTTATTTACTTTTACAAAGTATAATTAAAATTAACGATAATTATTCAATAGTTGAGTATGACTATGAAGTTATGAATCTAAAGATGTTTGAAAATGATAGTTTTTCAAAAGTGAATGATCCAAAATTATCTAAAATGTTAATTAGAAATAAAAAAGATATTATCGAAAATTTTGATTCATGTAAAGTAAAAATTGTCGAAGGATTTGGATTTTTAGATCCTATAATGAATATAATAGATGAAATTCAAAATGGATTTATGATGGTAATTAAAGGAATGGTTGATATAGCTCAATTTGTAGGAAATTTATTAAAAGATTTTGTTTTATTATTATTTGAATTGTTAAAAATGATTTATTATTTTATTGTTAAAATTATTCCTGCAATTTTTACATTTGTGGTATCAATTCTTTCTGGTATTTGGAAGAGAGCTCATTTAATACCATTTTCGATGTTTTTCTTTTTTGTAATATTTGCAGCTTATAATTACTATAATATATGTATATTAGGTGATTGTGATGCTTCTACAGCAATGAATTCATATAGAGATGTTGGTAAAACATTAGGAATATCACTTATGATTACATTTGGTATGTGGTGGAGTGAGAATGGTAAGATGATGAAATCTATGCAGGATGTAACTAGAGATGCATTACTATGGTTTTTTATTGGTCCAGCTCAAACATTTGTTATGTTAATTTTAAATGTTAAAAGAACAAATAGAATGTTTTTGAAATCAACTCCAGATGAAAAAAAGGCTGAGTTAATATCAGCACATATAATTTTTAACGCTCCTTTTATAATTGCAAGATTATTTATTTGGATAGCAATATTTAAAAAAATAATTTCATTTTTAGTACCTCATATGGTCCCATATATTCCTAATATGAGAGAAATAGCATTAGTTCCATTTGTAGCTATTAAAGATATTTTAGATATTTCAGGATTAATGAAATTAATTAAAGGTGAAGAAAGTGAAGAATAATAATTTAAAAATATAAAAAATAATAAAATGTTTTGATTATCAAAACATTTTAAATTTTTCTAATTCATTCTATATGATTAAAGATAAAGAAATAAATGACAAAATTAGAAAATTAAAAATAGGACTGAAACATACTATGAAAAAATGGAATAAACAAAAGAAAATTTTAAAATCAAGATATTTAAGTAATTTTGAAAATAATATTGATACACTAGAGGTAAGGAATTTAACATTTACAAATAATGTAATTCAAAAAATTAATAACAATTTAGTAGAAATTGATAGTTTATCAAGAAATAATGATAATAAAAATATAATAGATGATAAATTTACAACATCAATGATGTTATTACAATCTGTTTGTAGAGTTGGAAATAAATATTCATATAAAACATATGATTATGAAATAATGAGTATTAAAGCAATTAATAGTAAATTAGATAATATTGGTAAAACTAATAGAGGAGATAAAAATTTTGAAAAAAATAAAAAAAATATTTTAGAAGCTTTTGACTCTGTTAAAGTTAAAATAACAGAAGGATTTGATTTTAGTCCAGTCACAGATTTGATAGATAAGATTGGAGATGGATTTAAATTTGTTATTGATGGTATTATAAAAATAGCTAAATTTGTAGGGGAAGCATTAAAAGATTTTGTAATTTTGATGTTCACTTTATTAAAAATGTTATGGGAGTTTATTGTAAAATTTATACCAAAAGTAATTGAATTGTATATGAAAGTGTGGGAACATCTTTTAAAATGGTTACCAAAATATGGTGTTTTCATGGTAATATCGTATATTGTAGCAAAAGAAAATCTAACTACATTAGTTGGTTGTTATTTAGTTCCTACTTTAATTTTATTAACAGGGTCAGAAGATATGTTATCAAATGTTATTACTTCTACTCATCCAAATGGTTTATTTGGTCCACAAAAATCAGTTGAAGCACAGTTAATGGGATTTTTATATGAAGGAAAATGTCATCCGATAATAACTCAAATGATATCTGGAGTATGTTCTAACATAATTTTCTTTTATTTTATGTATACTTTTTGGTTTAATCCAGAACACTTTGAATATGCTCAAAAATTATTTTTCGAAATTATTTTTTGGATGATAAGTGGACCAATGAAAGGTTTAGTAGCATGGACTTTGGGTATTGATAAAGATGATGAATTATTTTCAGAAATTAAAGGTGCTAATGATTTTGCTGAAAAGATTGGTAGATTCTCATTATTATTTTTCAAAGACATGTTTATGGTTGTATTAAGAACAATAGGATTAAGTATTGTTACTGTTCTTTTATATAAATTACTATATAAACCAAATTTATCTACTTATGTACCAACAATTAGAGAATTATCGTTTTTACCTTTACTTGCATTAAAAGATATTATTAATATAAGTGGAATAGGCAAGTTACTACCACCATATGAATAGAAATATAATTTTATAAATTTATAAAAAATCTATAAAAATCTATAAAAAATTGATTTTAAATTAATTAAGTTTCATCTATATATTATAATTAAACCTTCATGGGTATTAAAAATCTTTTAAAATTAATTAATATGTACCCTGATCTAATCGAAGAAAAAGAAATAGAAGACTTTAAAAATAAAAAAATAGCTATTG